>Ga0105251_10000111_pt1 | contig 80842 bp, 62 predicted proteins | sample KBSS64metaG_FD_80424 | JGI IMG/M metagenome (GOLD analysis project Ga0105251, IMG submission 80424) | Switchgrass rhizosphere microbial communities from Kellogg Biological Station, Michigan, USA - KBS S6-4 metaG | ecosystem: Host-associated > Plants > Roots > Rhizosphere > Soil | place...
CACGGCGTCCGAATCGCGCCGCAGCGCTTGCGGCAAAAAGAAAGGGCCTGCATTGCTGCAGACCCTGGATGAAATGGTGGCCGAGGACGGAATCGAACCGCCGACACGGGGATTTTCAATCCCCTGCTCTACCAACTGAGCTACTCGGCCACTGCGCAACGCGGCAGGACCGGTGCGAGGACGCGCATCATAGCGATGCTGTCGGGAATGGGCAAGTGCGACGTTTCGGCCGCCGTGCCGCTGCCGCCGCGATCGTGGGCGGCAGACAGCCGCACCGGCGCGATTGGCGCGAGCATCGCCGGCACGCATCGGCCGCCCACCAGCCAGGCGCCCGCGGGCGAGCGGCGCGTCACCCTGTTCTCCTTGCCGGGGCGGCAGCGAACAGGAGGGGCATGCCGCCAATGGCAGCGCCGTACACGTCCTGACATACGCCGGCAGGCGACGCCGGCGGCGAGCGCATAGCCGACCAGGCCATGCGCCCGCCCCACGCGCGGGATCCGCAGGCGCCGTAGTATTCTTCGCCGTTCTCCACGTCCTGGAACTCCGGTCATGCGTCAGCGGCTCCGCCTCGGCTTGCTCGTGTTGTGCACCGCGCTGCTGAGCGCCTGCGGCGACGGCATGGTGCGGCGCGTGTCCGACCCGGCCGCCAGCCTGCAGCAGCTCACGGTCAACATGGACGGCAGTTGGAAGGTGGAGCTGCGGCTGCAGAACTACAGCAGCATCCCGATGCGCTACGACAGCGTGCGCCTGGAACTGGGCGTGGGCGGCGAGGCCGCCGGCGTCGTGCAGGCCGCGCCCGGCATCTCGATCGGTCCGGAGACGGCGGATGTGGTCAGCGTGGCGCTGCGCCCGAGTTCGGCCGCGCGCATCGCCGTGGCCGATGCCCTGGCCGGCCGCCGCAGCCTGGAATACACGCTCAAGGGCAGCATCGCCGCGACGCCGGAAGAGAAGAAACAGCGCAGCTTCGACATCGACACGCGCAACATGCTCTCGCCGGCTCCCGGCCTGGACGGCGTCCTGCGCTGACCGCGCGGTGGCGCTGAAGCGCCGTCCCGCTCCGCTTGCGCACAGGCCACGCTCCGGACGCCGGGGCGCGGGGCGCGCGCTTGCACGTCCACCTGCGCTTCACCGCAGCTAGCCACCGCCTCGATGCCCCCTCCGCACGCTGAGCGCGCCACGCGTTCGGCGCACCGCGGTGCGCGCGCTCCAACCCACCGCCCTCCCGCCCCACTCATCGCGTTCAGCCGGCATTACCGCAAAATTAATACACAAATGTAATATTTACATATGTACCAAATCCCGAGCCGAACATGAGCCGTTTCGCCGCCACCGAACAGCGCCTGGATGCGACCGCCCGCAAGCATCCGCGCTTCCCGCGCGACGCCGCGCTGGTGCTGCGGCTGGTCAAGCTGTTGCACAAGCTCAGCCTGGACCAGAGCAACGAGGTGTTGCGGCCCTACGGTCTGAGCTACGCCGAATACAACGTACTGATGATGATCGACGCCAGTCCGGACGGGACCTTGAACCCGTCCCAGCTCAGCGACGCGGCCGGCGAGAAGTCGGCCAACATCACCCGTCTGACCAGCCAGTTGGTCGACAAGGGCCTGATCCAGCGCATGCCCAGCGCCGAGGACCGGCGCATGCTGTTGCTGCGCCTGACCGACGCGGGTGAACGCCTGATCGAGGCGCTGATCCCGGCCCTGTGCGCCCAGCTCGACACCTACGTGCAGCATCTGGATCCGGCGGCGCTGGCGCAGTTGCAGGCGCTGCTGAAGACCCTGCTGCGCGGGGTCGAGGACGCCGCATGAGCGCGCCGCAGTCCAACGCCGCCGCCGCCGAGGCGGCGCCCGGCCTGCGCACCGTGCTGGCCGACGCCTTGCGCGGCGAGGGCGAGGCCTGGCTGTTCGTGCTGCGCACGCTGCTGTCGATCTATCTCGCCGGCTGGATCGCGCTGCGCCTGGATCTGGCCTCGCCGATGACGGCGATGATCACGGTGATGGTGGTGATGCACCGGCAGACCGGCATGGTGTTCGCCAAGGCCTTCTACCGCGTGCTGGGCACGCTGATCGGCAGCGTGGCCGCGCTGGCGATGGTCGCGCTGTTCCCGCAGGAGCCGGTGCTGTTCGTGCTGGCGCTGGCGATCTGGATCGGCCTGTGTACCGGCGGCGCGCTGCTGTACCGCAACTTCAAGGCCTACGCGTTCGTGCTGTCCGGCTATACCGTGGCGCTGATCGCGCTGCCGGCGGTGAACCAGCCGCAGAACGTGTTCACCCTGGTCACCGCGCGCGTCACCGAGGTACTGCTCGGCCTGCTGGTGACCGGCGTGATCAGCGACGTGGTGTTCCCCAGCCGGCTGCGCCAGACCCTGCGCGACACCGTGCGCCGCGCCTACGACGGCTTCCTGGATTTCGTCCGCGACGCCACCGGCGGCCAGTTGCCGCGCGCGGCGATGGAACAGGCGCACCTGCGCTTCGTGCGCGATGCGGTGGAGATCGAGGACCTGCGCAGTTCGGTGGTGTTCGAGGACCCGGAAGCGCGCGTGCGCAGCGGCCGCCTGCGCCTGCTCAACCAGCGCTTCATGGCCGTGTCCACCAGCTTCCAGTCGCTGCACCACTACATCAACCGCCTGTTGCGCCAGGCCGAGGGCGATGCCGCCGACGCGTTGATCGGCCTGTACCGCCCGCTGAAGACGGCGCTGAGCGAACGCGGCGGGCGCGACCGCACCGCCGAGACCGCGCGCAAGCTGGCCGAGTGCCGCGACGCGTTGGCGGCGCGCGCCGCCGCCGCGCGCGACGCCCTGCCGCGCGCGCAGCACGAGGATTTCGACACGGGTGTATCGCTGCTGCGGCGTTTCTTCGGCGAACTGCACGACTACGTCGCCGCCCAGGCCGCGCTGGTCGCCCCGCGGCAGTGGCGCACGCCGCAGGCCGATACCGCGGTGTTCCTGCGCGGCAACGACTATGCGACCGCGGCACTGACCGCGCTGCGCGCCGCGCTGCTGGTGGTGGCGATGTGCTGGCTGTGGATCCATGCCGGCTGGATCAGCGGCGCCACCGCGGTGTTCCAGGCGGTGGCGCTGAGCGCGATCCTGTCCTCCAGCGCCAATGCGCCGGCGGCGGCGCGCTCGCTGTTCAAGGGCTTCGTGTTCGGCATCGGGTTGGGCCTGGTCTGCCAGTTGCTGGTGCTGCCGCAGATGGACGGCTACGGCCTGTTCGTCGCCGGCACCGCGCCGTTCCTGCTGCTGACCGTGTACCTGGCGTCCAAGCCGGCCTTGTTCGGCTTCGCCACCGGCGCCAACCTCGCCTTCATCTCGATCCTGGCGGTGCAGCCCACGCCGACCGTCAACACCGCCGCCACCTTCAACAGCGTGGTGCCGCTGTTGCTGGGCACGCTGGCGGTCAGCGTGACGTTCGTGTTCGTGCCGCCGGTGATCGGCACGCGCTGGCATCGCCGGCGCCTGCTGGAGCAATTGCGGCGCCAGGCCACGCTCGCCGCGCAGGCACCGCTGCCGGGACTGCACGCGCGCCTGGAAAGCGTCAATCGCGACCTGTTCCAGCAGATCGTCGCGCATACCCCGCCCGGCAGCGACGAACTGCGCGCGTTGCTCGGGTGGGCGCTGTCGGTGCACGACACCGGGCGCACCCTGATCGAGCTGCGTCGCGACGCGCGCGACGGCGCCCTGCCGCCCGCGCTGGTGGCCGCGGTGGACGCGGCCGTGCAGGCGCTCGCCGCGCTGTACCAGGCACCCGCGCCGGACCGGCATCGCCTGGCCCTGCAGCGCATCGACGCGGCACTGGCGGCGAGCCGGATCGAGGGCCAGGTGCCGCTGCGCTGGAAACGCAGCCGCGAACACCTGCATCTGCTGCGTGGCGCGCTGCTCGACGCCGATTCCGTGCTGGCCGCGCTGGCGGCCGAACCCGTCCCCACCCCGCCAGGAGCCGCCGATGTCGCTGCCCGCTGAAATCTCCATCGCCGGCGTGTACGTGCCGGGCCTGCTGGTGCTGGCCGTGCTGCTGCTGATCGCCGCCTGGGCGGTCGATACGCTCGCCGGCCGCAGCGGCCTCTACCGCCACGCCTGGCATCCGCCGTTGTTCCGTCTGGCCCTGTACGTCGGCGCATTCGCCGGCGCCGGCCTGCTCCTCCTGCCGTGAGTTCCGCCATGAAGACCGCCCCCCTGATCCGTTTCGCCCTCACCGCCACGGTGGTGCTGATCGCCGCCCTGCTCGCCCATGCCCTGTGGCGGCACTACATGTTCTCGCCATGGACCCGCGACGGCCGGGTGCGCGCCGAGGTGGTCCGCATCGCCCCGGACGTGTCCGGCCTGGTCGATGTGGTCGCGGTGCGCGACAACCAGCACGTCAAGCGCGGCGACGTCTTGTTCAGCGTCGATCGGCGGCGCTTCGAACTGGCGCTGGAGCGCGCCCGCGCCGATCTGGCCGCCGCCCAGGCGCAGGCGCGCGCGGCCGGCGCCAGCATCTCCGCCGCGGCCGCCAGCCAGGCGGCGAGCGAGGCCGAATTCCAGATGCGCCGCGCGCAGGCCGAGCGCCGCGCCCGCGCCGCGTCGGTGCTCTCGGCCGAAACGCGCTCCGATGCCGAGGCCACCGCGCGCTCGGCGCAGGCCGACGTGCACCGCACCGCAGCCCTGCGCGGCCAGGCCAGCGCCGCGCAGGCGCAGGCGCTGGCCGCGGTGCAGCAGGCGCAGGCCGCAGTGGACCTGGCCGAACTGGACCTGCAACGCACCCAGGTCCGCGCCACCGCCGACGGCTACGTGACCAATCTGGAGGTGCGCGTCGGCGACTACGCCCAGGCCGGCGGCGCGCGGCTGGCGCTGGTGCGCGACGATGCGATGTGGATCTACGGCTACTTCGAGGAAACCAAGCTGCCGCAGGTGCACGTCGGCGATCGCGCCGACATCCGCCTGATGAGCGGCGGAGTGACGCTGCACGGCCGGGTCGAAGGCATCGCCCGCGGCATCGCCGACAGCGACAACCCCACCGGCGCCTCGCTGCTCGCCGACGTCAATCCCACCTTCAACTGGATCCGCCTGGCGCAGCGGGTACCGGTGCGGGTGCGCATCGACCCGGCCAGCGTGCCGTCGGGCACGATCCTGGCGGCCGGCATGACGGCGACGGTCACGTTGCATGGGAAGCGGTGATTCGGGAGTGGGGAGTGGAGATTCGCAAAAGCCGAGCCCCATTCCCGGCACCGCGCGCCCGCTGTTGCGAATCCCCAATCCCGAATCCCCAATCCCCGCCCCACATCCATACGCCGTAGTATCCTGCGCGTCTCGGCCGCGCCGCGGCCCCTGTCACGAGCGACCGCATGAGCACTTACCAAGCCCCGCTGACCGATCTCCGCTTCGCGCTGCATGACGTGCTGCAGGTGGAGGCGCTGTTCGCCCGCCTCGGCCATGCCGACGCCAACGCCGAACTGATCGACGCGGTGCTGGAGGAAGCGGCGCGCTTCACCGGCACCGTGCTGGCGCCGCTGAACCGGGTCGGCGACGAGCACGGCTGCACCCTCGACAAGGCCACCGGCGCGGTCACCACCGCGCCCGGCTTCCGCGAGGCCTACCGGCAGTTCGCCGAGGGCGGCTGGACCGGGCTGACCGCCGCCGCCGAGTTCGGCGGCCAAGGCCTGCCGCACACCCTGGGCGTGCCGCTCAACGAGATGGTCAACGCCGCCAACCTGGCCTGGGGCAACTTCCCGCTGCTGTCGCACGGCGCGGTCGAGGCGCTCAAGCAGCACGGCGAGGCCTGGCAGCAGGAGGTGTTCCTCAAGCCGCTGGTGGACGGCCGCTGGACCGGCACCATGTGCCTGACCGAGCCGCACTGCGGCACCGACCTGGGCCTGCTCAAGACCCGCGCCGAGCCCAACGCCGACGGCAGTTGGTCGGTCAGCGGCACCAAGATCTTCATCACCGCCGGCGAGCACGACTTCACCGACAACATCGTGCACCTGGTGCTGGCGCGGCTGCCGGACGCGCCGGCCGGGGCCAAGGGCATCTCGCTGCTGGTGGTGCCGAAGTTCAAGGTCGCCCGCGACGGCAGCGTCGGCGAGCGCAACGCGCTGCGCTGCGGCTCGCTGGAGCACAAGATGGGCATCCATGGCTCGTCCACCTGCGTGATGAACTTCGACGGCGCGCAGGGCTATCTGGTCGGGCAGCCACACAAGGGCCTGCAGGCCATGTTCACCATGATGAACACTGCGCGCCTGGGCGTCGGCCTGCAGGGTATCGGCCTATCCGAGCGCGCGTATCAGAACGCACTGCGCTACGCCCGCGAGCGCCTGCAGTCGCGTTCGCTCAGCGGCGCCAAGCTGCCGGAGAAGCCGGCCGATCCGATCCTGGTGCACCCGGACGTGCGCCGCATGCTGTTGACGGTGAAGGCGCTGACCGAAGGCAGCCGCCTGCTGGCGCTGCACGCCGCCACCCTGATCGACATCGCGCACAGCGCGCAGGACCCGGCCGAACGCGAACAGGCCGACGTGCTGGTCAGCTTCCTCACCCCGATCTCCAAGGCCTGCCAGACCGAGTGGGCGGTGGAGAACACCTATCATGCGTTGCAGTGCTTCGGCGGCCACGGCTACATCCACGAACACGGCATGGAGCAGTTGGCCCGCGACGCGCGCATCACCACGCTGTACGAAGGCACCACCGGCATCCAGGCGCTGGACCTGATCGGGCGCAAGACCGCGTCCAGCCAGGGCGCCGGATTGAAGCTGTTCCTGGCGCAGATCGAGGCCTTCCTGACCGAGCATGCCGACAACCCGGCGGTGGCCGAATTCCTCGCCCCGCTGCGCGAGAAGGCCGGCGAATGGGCGGCGCTGACCAAGCGCATCCTGCAGCGCGCCGCCGGCAACCCGGACGAACTGGGCGCGGCCAGCTACGACTACGTGTTCTATTCCGGCTACGTGGTGCTGGCCTACTGGTGGGCGCGCAGCGTCGCCGCGGCCGAGGCCTCCACGCAGAGCGAGGCGTTCAAGCAGGCCAAGCGCGAGACCGCGCGTTTCTACTACGCCAGGCTGCTGCCGCGCACGCTGACCCATGCCGCGGCGATCGAGGCCGGCGCCGAGCCGCTGATGGCGATGGACGACGCGCGCTTCTGAGGCCCGCGCGGGCGCGACCGGCAACCGCTACGCCGGTCGCGCCACGCCGTCCCGCTTCGATACACAAATCGTCACCAATCGGGTATAAGCTGTTTTCCCGATGGAGACAGACACAACACCGCTTGGTCTGATCGATGCCGGAGCCCTCGCCGCTTCGGACGGCGCGGCGTCGCCGCCGCCCTCCTGCACGCATCTGCCGTCGGTCCGCCTGCTGTCGCTGGACGCGCACGGTCGGGTCCTGGACTGGATCAACTGGCAATCGGCGGCCTGCCTGTATGCGCGCGATGCGGTGGCCTGGACCCTGGGCGAACCCTGCATGCAGATCCACGGCGGCGTGTCGCGCGCCAGTGGCGAGCGCAGCGTGCTGCACCTGCACCCGATCATCGCCGCGCGCGGGCAGGCGCGTTCGCGCGCGCTCGATCCCACCCCGACCCTGACCAACACCGCGCTGTTCGCGCGCGACGCGCAGCTGTGCCTGTACTGCGGCCAGCAGTTCAGCCGACCGCAGTTGACCCGCGACCACGTGCTGCCGGTGTCCAAGGGCGGCCGCGACATCTGGGAGAACGTGGTCACCGCGTGCTTCCACTGCAACTCGCGCAAGGGCAACCGCACCCCGCAGCAGGCGTCGATGCCGTTGCTGGCGGTGCCGTACCGGCCGAGCTGGATCGAGCACCTGATCCTGTCCAACCGCAACATCCTGGCCGACCAGATGTCGTTCCTGAAGGCGCAATTGCCCAAACGCTCGAAACTGTCGCTGTAGTCACGCCGCCCTCACGGGCTGCGACGGATTGCCGCACCCCCGTCGAAACAGACCGCGCAGGCGCCCGCCATCGCACGGGTTGCTTGCCCGTGCCCGGAATGGAGAGGAAAATGACAGGTCCGCTGAACCTCCATTCCGATGATCGACCCCACCCGCTATCCGCGCCTCTCGCGCATCCAGCTCCCCGCCGAACTGCGTCGCTTCGATGAATCGGAGCTGCCGGCCATCGCCGAGGAACTGCGCGCCTATCTGATCGAGTGCGTCGGCAAGAGCGGTGGCCATTTCGGCGCCGGGCTGGGCGTGATCGAACTCACCGTCGCCCTGCACTACCTCTACGACACGCCGCTGGACCAGGTGGTGTGGGACGTCGGCCACCAGACCTACCCGCACAAGATCCTCACCGGGCGCCGCGACCAGATCCACACGGTCAAGCAGGCCGACGGCGTGGCGCCGTTCCCCAAGCGCGAGGAAAGCGAATACGACACCTTCGGCGTCGGCCACTCCTCGACCTCGATCTCCGCGGCGCTGGGCATGGCCATCGCGCTGCAGCGCGCCGGCGACGAGCGCAAGGTGGTGGCGGTGATCGGCGACGGCGCGATGACCGCGGGCATGGCCTACGAGGCCTTGAACCACGCCGGCGGCATGGAGCCGGAACCGAACCTGCTGGTGATCCTCAACGACAACCGCATGTCGATCTCCGAGGCGGTCGGCGGGGTCACCAAGATGCTGGGGCGGATGACCGGCAGCAAGACCCTCAACGCCATCCGCGAGGGCGGCAAGAAGATCCTCGGCGACAAGAAGAACAATCCCACCGCGCGCTTCGTGCGGCGCTGGGAAGAACACTGGAAGGGCATGTTCGTGCCGTCCACGCTGTTCGAGGAAATGGGCTTCCACTACACCGGCCCGATCGACGGCCACGACCTGCCGGCGCTGCTCGGCGCGCTGAAGACGCTCAAGACCCTCAAGGGTCCGCAGTTGCTGCATGTCATCACCACCAAGGGCAAGGGTTACGAACTGGCCGAAGGCGACCAGATCGGCTACCACGCGGTGGGGCCGTTCGACCCGAGCAAGGGCCTGGTGGCCAAGCCGGGCGCCAAGGCGCCGACCTACACCGACGTGTTCGGCGACTGGATCTGCGACATGGCCGCGGCCGAACCGACGCTGCTGGCGATCACCCCGGCGATGCGCGAGGGCTCTGGCCTGGTGCGCTTCAGCAAGGAATACCCGCAGCGCTACTTCGACGTGGCGATCGCCGAGCAGCACGCGGTCACGCTGGCGGCGGGCATGGCCACGCAGGGCGCCAAGCCGGTGGTGGCGATCTATTCCACGTTCCTGCAGCGCGGCTACGACCAGTTGGTGCATGACGTGGCGGTGCAGCAGCTCGACGTGCTGTTCGCGATCGACCGCGGCGGCGTGGTCGGTCCGGACGGCGCCACCCACGCCGGCAACCTGGACCTGAGTTTCCTGCGCTGCGTGCCGCACATGGTGGTGATGGCGCCGGCCGACGAGGCCGAGTGCCGACAGATGCTCAGCACCGGCCTGCGCCATGCCGGTCCGGCGGCGGTGCGCTATCCGCGCGGCACCGGTCCCGGCGTGGCGCCGGGCACGGCGCTGGACACGCTGCCGATCGGCAAGGCGCAGCTGCGCGCGAACGGCGCCACGCTGGCGCTGCTCGCCTTCGGCGCGACCGTGGCCGCGGCCGAACAGGTCGGCCGCGAGCTGGGCCTGAGCGTGGTCAACATGCGCTTCGTCAAACCGCTGGATCGCGCCCTGTTGCTGGAGTTGGCGCGCAGCCACGAGGGCTTCGTGACCATCGAGGACAACGTCGTCGCCGGCGGCGCCGGCTCCGGCGTGGCCGAACTGCTCAACGCCGAGGGCGTGCTGCGCCCGGTGCTGCACCTGGGCCTGCCCGACGCGTTCCAGCACCACGCCAGCCGCGAGCAACTGCTGGCCGAAGCCGGCATCGACGCCGCCGGCATCCGCGCCGCGGTGCTGGCGCGCTGGCCGCAACTGGCCGCCAGCACCAGCGCCCCCCGCACCGCGGCGGGCTGACCGCCGCGGTCACCGAGTACGGCGCGGCAGTCAGCGCGTGCCGTGCTTGCTTGCGCGATGGCACGTGCGTCCCCGGCGCGTCCGAGGCTGCATCGCGCCATCCCGACCTTCCTCGCGCTAGGGCGTGTCCCCACTCCCCGAGCATGCCGCGCCGCGGTTGCGCGCGCCTGTGGCAAGGAAGAACGAGGACGTGGACGTCCGTCCACGCCCGAGTGATGACGCCGCCACGGGCGCGCGCAACCGCGGCCCTTCGGGTTGGGCCTGGCAGGCGCCACACCGACGCCGCGCGGCTTGACCTGACGGCCAGTCAGGCGCCGCGCCGTGCAACCCCGGCGTGGCGCCTGCCAGACCCAACGCGGCATACTCGGGGAGTGGGGACACGCCCTAGGGCGCGATCACCTCGTAGCCGCGGGCTCGAAGTCGGTCCAGGAGCCCGCCAGGCTCCTGCAGGGTCTGCATCGGCAGCGCCGCGAAACTGGAGCGGTGCTGCGCCAGCGCCCGCTCGGCCGTCTGCAGCCACGCCGCCTGCGCACGCTGGCGCACATCGCCCAGGCCCAGCTTGCGGGCGAGCGCCGTTTCGCCGACCGCGTCCAGGCAGACCCGGTACTGATCGTTGGCGGGCAAGGTGGCCAGTGTGTCCAGATCGCCGATGGACCAGGCGTTGGCGCGTTGGCGCATCGCGTCCAGGTCGCGGTCGATGACCTGCAGGGTGCGCGCGAAACAGGTGCCGTCGTTCAACGACGTCGCCCGGAATTCCTGCAGCGCGCGCTTGGCATCGGGCACCTTGACCTCCACCACCACCGGCACGATCGGCACCTTGGCGCGCTTGGCCGCACGTGCGATCACCGGCTGCACGACACTGCCCAGGCTCAGACCGGATTTGCGCATCGCCGCCTCGTACAGTTCCTGCGCGGCGAACACCGGCCGCCAGCGTTCCACACCGGCGTCGCGGCCCAGGTAGCGCGCCTTCAGCGGTAGCCAACGCGCATACAGGTCCGGCGGCAGCACCTGTTGCAGGGTGCGGTCGTCGGGATTGCGACGCGCCTTGAGCAAGGACGGCAGCAGCAACAGGCTGCGGAACATGCCCAGGCCCGAGTCCAGGGTGACGGTCGGCGCCTCGATCACCTGTTGCGACTGGCCGATCACCCGCTCCACCTCGCCCGACGCCCACCGCATGCGCTTGGGCAGCGGCGACACCGTGCCCAGGATCCACAGCACGTGGTCGCCGCGGCGCACCTGCCACAGTCCGGGACCTGGCTGCCGGCCGGTCACCAGCACCGCTTGCAGATCGACCACCGGCGCGGCGGCGGGCGCCGCTGGAGGCGCGGCCGGATGCGCGGCGGCCAGGCCCGAGAACGCCAGCAGCAGTGCCGCACACGCGCCTCTCACCGCACTCGTCCAGCGCATCGCGACACTCTCCAGGCATTCGGACCGACGCCGCAGAGCCGGCGCGGCGCGACGATATCAGCCCGTCAGCCTGGGCAGGTAGTCCGCCAGCGGGTCGGTGGCGGGCAGCAACTCGAAGCGCTCCCACAGGAAGCCCGGCGACACCACACAGCGCACCAGCGTGTAGTCGTCCAGCGGCCGCGCCGCCTGCCAACTGCCGGCCGGGATCACCGCCGAGGTCAGGCCACCGCGTCCGCCCGCGTCGAGCCGATAGCGCTGCAGGCCATGCTGCGGATCGAAGCTGAGCAGTTCCAGCGCCCCACCCTCCTCCCACAGCCAGGTCTCGTCGGCATCGATCCGGTGCCACGCGCTGACCTGGCCGCACTCCAGCAGGAAGCGGATCGCGGTACAGGCCGGACGCATGATGCCTTGGTGCTGGACCTCCAGGGCGGAGGTGTGCACCCGCGCATAGCGGCCCCCTTCCGGGTGCGGCAGCAACGAGAAATCGCGGATCAGGGCGGCGATGCGAGTGGACGATTTCGTAGACATGACCCAGTGTAGAGGCTGGTGGCGGGCTTGGGCTAGACCAACCGCGAGCCTGCGCCATACCGTCTGTCGGAGACTCCTGGACGACCTCCGGGCGCGCCCGGGGCGGATCGACTCGGCGCGTAAATCACGGCCGATCGCGGCCACGTCCGCGGGCGGGCGCGGCGCCACCTAGAGAGGCCGCGCAGGCTACGCCAACCTACGCCAGGCGCCGGCCGTTGCGCAGGCACACCCCGAAGAACACCAGCAGGTCCCAGCTGTAGCGCTTGAGCAGGCGCCGCGGCTCGCGCAGCAGACGGTACAACCACTCCAGCCGCAGCCGCCGCACCCAGCCCGGCGCGCGCCGCGCCGTGCCGGACAGGAAATCCAGCAACGCCCCCACCCCGAACAGCAGCGGCACCCGCAGGCGCGCGGCGTGGTCCAGGATCCAGGTTTCCTGCAGCGGATTGCCGAAGGCGACCAGCAACACGTCGGCGCCGCTGGCATTGATGCGCTCGGCCAACCCGGCGCCGGCCGCGGCGAACTCGGCATAGCCGTCGCAGGTGCCGACCACGCTCTGCCCCAGGGACTGCCGCAGCGTCCGCGCGGCGGCCTCGGCCACGCCCGGGCGCCCGCCCAGCAGGAAGAAGCGCAACGGCCGCCGGCTGTGCCGGCACAGGTACGGAATCAGGTCGGTGCCGTTGAGGTTGCCGGCGAAGCGGCGGCGATGCACCAGCAGCGCGCCCAGGTCCATGCCGATGCCGTCGTTGACGATGCACACCCCCGGCGCGCGCAGGCGCTGGCGCAGGGCCTGGCATTGCACCACGAAGTTGGTGTTGGCGAAGAACACCTGGCGCTGCTCGCCGCGCGCCTGCGCCTGGAACAGGGCATGCGCGAACGCCGCCTCGGTGGTGCGCAGGATCGGATAGCCGCCCAGCGCCATCACCTGCGGGTGGTCGGGCTGTCCGTCACCAGAGGTCATGGGGGAAACTGTCCAGAAGCCCGCGCTGCACGCCGTGCAGATCGAACGGCGCATTGCCGCCCAGCGCCAGGCATTCCTCGACGGTGTGCCCGGCATGCCACTGCATGCGCCCGGTGCCGTGGTAGTAGTCGTCGTACTTGAAGCGGTCCTCGCCGTTGCCCCAATCCAGGTAGACCGACGGCACGCCGTAGGCCTCGGCCAGGATCAGGCCGTGCAAGGAACTGGACACCACCAGCTCCGCGCCCAGCAATTGCCGCACGAAGCCGGCCGGCTGCCGGTTCGGCAACACCAGCCGGTCCTTGTAGCCGGCGTACTTCTCCGATGGCTCGTTGAAGTGCGGCACGATCAGGAACGGCTGCCGCGTCGCCGGCGGCGCCAGCGCCTCGCGCGGGAAGAACAGCGGCATCAGCAGGCCGGGGTCGCCGTAGATCTGCGGCACGTCGATCCCGCGTTCGCGCAGGAACGCGCGGGTCTTGGGGCCGCGCACGGCGCGCACGTCGAGACTGCGGAAGCGGTGCCGGTCGGCCGGGATCTTGCCGTTGACGCCGCTGCCCCACACCGTGTCGCCGTCGCTGGCGAAATGCAGCACCGAGCCGATCGCGATCAGCCGCTTGCGCTTGTCGCGCTTGTCCAGCAGGGTGCGGTCGCGCTGCCCCAGCACGTTGGACACGATGATCTTCGACAAGTGGTCGCCGACGTTGATCTCCCCGTTCTTGGGCTTCCACCAGAACAGCGCGCGGCGCTCTTCGTAATCGATCCAGCGTTGCAGGGCGGACCATGTTGGCAGTGCGGACATGCGCAGGACTCCTTTTGCCGCGCGGACGGCGGTGGATGGGCGGAAGTGCGGGGTCAGGCGGCGTCGCCTGCGAACAGCCAGGTTTCCGGATAGGCCGACGGATCCAGCACGCGATCGGTGGTCTCCGCCCAGCTCAGGCATTGCCGGTGGCGCACATGCGGCGCCTCCAGCGCCTTGCCGATGGCTGCCACGATCGAGGCCTCGTCGCCCGGCGTATAGCCGAAGCGCGACGGGTAGCTGCCGACCACCGCGTTCGGGCACACCGCCGGCAAGCCGAAGAAATCGTATTGCAGCAGCTTCATCGAGCTGTCGGCCAGGTACGCCGGCACCTGCTCGGAGGCGTACGGCGCGATGCCGAAGCGCGCGTGCTTGATGTAGCCGATGGTCTCGGCGTGCTTCATCTCGCCGTACACCACCACGTTGTCGCCATAGCCCGGCGCGCGGCCCATGCCCGAGCCGATCACGTGGAAGGTGACCTGCGGGAAGGCGCGGCTGGCGGTGACGAAGAACGCGGGATCGAACAGCATCGAACCGACCGCCACCGCGTGGATGCCCTCCCCGTACGGCGAAGGATCGCCGAGTTCCCCCAGGTTATGGTCCACGCCGTGGCCGACGTGGAACACGTTGTGGCGGCTGGAAATCTCCTCGGCCATCGCCGGCGACACCAGCGCGATCACGTCCAGGCTCGGCGCCACCCGCTCGAACTCGCGCTCGATGAAATCGGCGACGTTGATCGTGCTCAGCCCGTCGGAGGCGCGATAGACCTTGCGCGCGGTCGGGTTGATCCGCGCCGCCAGTTCGATGAAGGCGACCGCGATCCCGCTTTCGAACACGATCACGTCCGCTTCCCGCATCCAGCGCAACAGCGTGGCCGGCGGCTTGGCCGCGTAGAGCTTGAACATCAGGTCTTCGAGCGGGCGCAGCCAGGGCCGCCGCGTGTTGAACGGGTGCAGCGGCGCGCGCCACAGGTAGCAGTCCACGCCGTTGTGCTTGACCACCGTATTGGCGGTGGCGTCCAGGGGCAGGCGCAGGTCGCCCTTGAGCCGCGACAGCAGGCTGTAGCGCAGCGAGAAGAAGCGCGTGGTGCCGCGCTTGGCCAGTTCGTCGGCGATGAAATGGATGTTGGCGCGGCGCGGCGTGCGGTAGTCGTGCGCCGACAGCACCAGGTAGCACGGCGGGCGGCCGACCATGGCCGCGGCCGGTGCCGCGGCGAGCGTCGCCGACGCGGAAGAATCGCTCATGCCATCGCTCCTTTGCGGAAAGAGGTCTCGGAAAAAGTCGCGGCGCCGCGCGTCATCGCCTGGCCCTGGCGTCGCGCAGCAAGGTGCGCATGTGCAGGATCGCCAGCACGTCGCGACGGAACGCCGGCCATAGCGCGAACACCAGCACGCAGCCCAGCGCCATCGCCGCGGCGCCCACCGCCAACTGCTGCCACAGCGACACGCCGCCCCACTGCCGCGCGGCGAAATACGCCGCCGCGCCGGCCGCGCCATAGCCGACGATCGCGCGCAGCCCGTTGTTGAACAGTTCCATGGCCGGCACCCGCGGCGCCACCTTGGCGATCCAGATCACCGACAGCGGCCACATCGCCAGCAAGCCCAGCGTGTAGCCCACGGTCACGCCCATCACGCCCCACACCGAGCCGGCGAAGATGCAGGCGATCAGCAGCACCCGCCCGACCACCGAATACACCAGTTGCTGGCGCATCAGCCCCAGCGCGAGGAAGACCCAATAGGTCGCGTAGGACGCGGTCTGGAAGATGCCGCCCAGGGTCAGCACCTGGAACAGCGGCACCGCCGGCCGCCATTGTTCGCCCAGCACCAGCACGATCAGCGGCAGCGCCAGCGCGCAGGCGAAGGAGAACAGGGCCACGATCAGGTGCACCATCACCGTCTGCCCGCGCAGCAGGAAGTTGCCGAAGCGTTCCGGCTGTTCCTGCAATTGCGACAGCACCGGCAGTGCCACCGAGGTGGCCGGCGCATTGATCTGGTTCAGCGGCATCATCAGCAGCTGGAACGCGCGGTTGTACAGGCCCAGCGCCTCGGCGCCGATGCGGTGGCCGATGATCACCTGGCCGACGTTGCGGCTGGCGTAGCCGAGCAACTGCGCGGCCATCAGGTTCCAGCCGAAGCTCAGGAACGCGCGCATCGGCGCGTCGCGCCGGTAGCCGCGCGGCAGCCAGCGCGCGCAGGCGCCGGCGATGACCAGGTTGACCAGCGCCTGCACCACCTGCTGCCAGACCAGCGCCCAGTAGCCGTAGCCGGCCAGGGCCACGCCGACGCCGGCGAGCAGGCCCAGCACCTGCGCGCCGACGTCGCTCAGCGACACCTGGCCGAAACGCAGCCCGCGGCTGAGATGCGCGCGGTACTGGGTGGTCATGCCGTTGAGCAGGAAGGTCACCGCCAGCGCCTGCGAAATGCCCAGCAGGGCCGGCTCGCGGTAGAAGTGCGCGATCCACGACGAGGACAGGAACACCACGATCGCCAGCACCAGTCCGATGCCGCTGTTGATCCAGAACAGGTTGTCGCGCTGCTCGCGGCTGACGTGCTTGGCCTGGATCGCGGCCGAGGACAGGCCGAAGTCGCGCAGGATCTCGGCCATGCCGACGATCGCGGTGACCATCGCCATCAGGCCGTAGTCGTAGGGCGTCAGCAGCCGCGCCAGCAGCACGATGCCGCCGAACTGCACCACCATCTTGGCCAACTGCCCGGCCATGGTCACCGCCGCGCCGCCGGCCGCGCGCGCGCCCAGGCTTGGTTGCGACGGTGCCCCCGACGATGGCGTTTGCGCCGCGCTCATGGCCGCGCCTCGCCGCGCCGGCCGAGCGCGTCCAGATAGCTGCGGTAGTGCTGCACGCCGATCGTGCTCCAGTCGCGCCGCGACAGGTCCGGCACCGCGTCGGCGGGCAGGCGTCGCGCCTGCGCCAGGGCGTCCGCCAGTTGTGCCGCATCCAGCTCGCCGCGGTACAGCAGCACCCACTGCGGCCCAACTTCGGCGGCGATCGCCGCATTGGCCTCGTTCCACGGCGCCAGCACCGGCCGCGCCAGCGACAGCGCCAGCAGCAGCGTGCCGGAGTTGTGCATCTGCCGGTATGGCAGCACCACCAGCTCGGCCTCGCCGACCTCGCGCGCCAGCACCTCGTCCTCCACGTACTGCAGGCGTGCGCTGATCCGCGGATCGGCGGCGCAGGCCTGCTCGACCACCGCGCGGATCTGCGCATCGCTCGGATTGCCTGCGATGCGCAGGCTCAACTCCGGATCGGGCAAGGCCTGCACCGTGGCGACCAGCGTCTCCACGCCCTTGTACGGGCGCAGCAGGCCGAAATGCAGCAGGCGCCCGCGCACCCGCGGCGGCTGCGGCATCGCCGCGTACCAGTCGCGGTAGTGCCCGTGCAGGATGGTGTCGGTGGCCGGCGCACGTTCGGGCGTGGTGCTGTTGATGCGGATCCAGCGCGCGGTCAGGCGGTCGGTCCAGCGCAGCAACAGGCGTTCGCGCCAGCCCTTGTCCTCGTGCGGGGCGACGTTGTGCAAGGTGCGCAGCAACGGCACGCCGCCGAGCCGCAGCCGCAACAGCAGCAGCGCCATGCACACCTGCTTGGCCAGGGTGCCCAGCGCGGTGCGGTGGCGCATCATGTATTCGGGCCAATGCACGTGCAGCACGTCGTAGCGCGACAGCAGCGCCGCGCGCATCGAGAAGAAGCGCAACTGCACCTGCTGCGGCAGTGCGGCGTACAACTGGGTCAGATACGGGTTGGTGGTCGCCGCCGGCCGTTCGGTCGACAGCAGCACGGTGACCGGCGGGCCGGGTACGCGCGCATCGCCGCTGCAACGCGGTTCGCCGCTCATCGCGCCGCTCCCGTCGCCAGCGCCGCCCGATATTCGTCCAGATAGGCGCCGACCACATGGTCCCAGTCGTAGCGTTGCGCATAGGCCATGGCCGCCTGCCGCTGCGCGGCGAAGCGCGCGTCGGTGGCGGCCGCATAGGCCTGCACCGCGCCCGCGGCGCGCTGCGCGTCGGCAGGATCCACCAAGACGCCCTGCGCCGATTCGCGCACCAGCCGCGCGAACGGCGGGATGTCGCTCAACACCGGCAGCAGGCCGGCGCTCATCGCTTCGACTGCGGCCAATCCAAAACCCTCGTGGCGCGACAGGCACACGAAGTACTGCGCGCTGCCGAGCAACTGCGCCAACGCCTCCTGCGACGGCGCCACGTGCAGCTGCACGCGCTCCTGCAGCCCGCGCTCGGCGATCGCCTGCCGCAGATCGGCCTGGCTGAAATCGTACTCGCGCCCGGCCACGATCAGCCGCCACGCCGGATCCTGCGCCGCCAGCGCGCGCACCAGGTCCAAGGTTTCCAGCAGCCCCTTGTTGACCGACCAGCGTCCGAAATAGATCAGCGTGCGGCCCGGCGTGGCGCTGCCCTGCCCGGCGAACTTGCCCACGTCCACGCCGTTCTCGATCACCCGCAGCCGCTGCGGCGCGACCACCGCGGAAAACACCTGGCCGTCGTTCTCGCTGGTCGCCACGACCCGCGCATAGGCGAGCGCGGAAGCCCGGGTCAGGGTCTTGAACCACAGCATCTTCAAGCGCGAGGCATAGGTGGTGTGGAAGAAGCCGCCGTGGGTGGAAACGATCATCGGCGTGCCATGCAACAGCCGGGTCGCGGCCAGGAAGTCGTAGAAGAAATCGATGCCGTGCACATGCACCAGATCGGCCCCGCGCAGCGCGCCCAGCACCTTCGGCGCCAGCGGATAGCGCGAGGAGCCGCGGTACGGCAGGCGCGCGATCGGCACGCCCTGGTAGGTCTCGTGCTGCGCCAGCTGCTCGTGCGGCCGGGTGAAGACCCGATCCAGGGTCACCACCTCGACCTGGTCGCGGCCCTGCTGCAGATGCCGCCGCGCGATATTGAGCACGACCTCCTCCATCCCGCCCACGGACGGATGGAACTGGCGCACGACATGGACCACCTTCATCGCGCGCTCCCGCGCCACGGCGCACGACGTTGCGATCGCGCCATCAGTTCGCCTCCTGTCTAACCGGCTCGCGGCGCAGCCCGATCATCCACGGCGCCACGCGCACGATCACCGCGCGGATCGGCACGCTGGCCAGTACCGCGAGCACGCCGACCGACACCGCCCAGCCCGGCCCCCAGGCATCGCCGCGCACCAGGCCGGTGCGGCTGGCGACGCCGGCCATCAGCGAGAACAGCAGCGTGTGCGTGCACAGGATCAGCAAGGTGTTGCGTCCGATCCACTGCACCCATGCCCACGCCTGCACCAGCCGCGCCGCGCACAGCGCCATCGCGCTGCCGAGCAGGCTCGCGGCCAGGAACGCCAGCGGCGAATCGCCGAACTTCATCATGTTCACGTCCACCCGGCCGTTGTTCCAGGCGATCGCGCCCCAGGCCAGGCCCAGCAGCAGCGCCGCCAGCGCGTTGCCCATGCGGCCGCGCGGCAGGCGCGCGCTGCGCGCGGCCGCGGCCGCGCCGACCGCGAAGAAGCACAGCGCCACCGGCAACACGTCCAGCGCGAACGGGAGCCGGTAGTCCTGGCCCGGGAACCACGTCGCCCATCCCCAGGCCAGCGGCAACGACAGCAACGCCAGCACGTCCAGCGACAGCAGACGACGCAGGTACAGATACGCCAGCGTGGTCACGAACAGCGCCGGCAGGAACCACAGCGCCGGCATCACGTAGAGCTTGGGACCGATGCCGCTGAGCAGGCCCAGCAACGGTTCCCACCACGGCCGGTCGCCCCACAGCTGCGCCTTGCTGCCGATGTGCCGGGTCAGCATCCAGTACGCGTAGGCGACCACGAAGAACGCCAGGTACGGCAGCAACAACGTGCGCGCCAGCTTGGTCCAGGTCGCCATGCCCAGCGGCCGCTTGCCGAATGCCTCCCCGACCCAGCCGGACAGCAGGAAGAACATCGGCACATGGAAGCTGTAGGCCAGGATCACGTAGGCGTGCGGAATGCCCTTGGCATGGCCGAACACCACCAGCAGGATCGCCAGCGCCTTGGCCGCGTCGATGCGCGCATCGCGCGCGCCGCGGGTGCCGTGCGCGCCGGTCCGGGTCGGCGCTTCGGTCAGCGCCGTCTGCAAGGTCGTCGCGCTCATGTCGCCACCGCCGGAAGCCGCGGCGCGCCGGCCGCGGGCGCCGCCGCATCCAGTTCCTGGCGCCGCGGCTGCATCTGCCACAGGCAGCCGCAGACGAACCACCACAACGCCGCCGTCTTGATCGAGAAATAGCCGTTGGATACCAGCAGGCTGAGCGCGAAGGCGAAGATCAGCAGGTTCTTGAACAACTGACCCTCGATCGTGCGCATCAGCATGACGAACGAATACGCGAGCAGGAACGCCAGCACCATCAGCACCGATTGCGAGGAAATGAAATAGGCGATGCCGCTGTCGAAATACTTGTAGGGCACATCGAAATCCAGGCCCAGCCACGCGTCGGCGGTCATGTTGCGGATCGAGTAGACGCTGAAGAACACCCGCCCCAGCATGGTGTCCTCGTAGCTCTGGATGCCCGACGCCCACACCATCAGCCATGCGCCCAGCATCACCCCGAAGAAGATCAGGAAGCCCAGGCGCTGGTCCATGCGCAGCAGCAGCGGGCTCAGCAGCACCATCATCACGCAGGTGCCGGCCGCCAGGCGCCCGTCCGAGGCGACGATCAGGAAGCCGATCATCGCCACCGACGCGGCGATGCCCAGCGGTCGCATCCAGCGCCAGAAGGTCAGCAGGATCGCGGTGAAGAAGATGATGAAGTTGCCCATCGTCACCGGCTCGATGAACACCGAGGACGCGCGCGGCAGGTTGGAGGACGGCAGGAAGTTGCGCGCGCCCGGCCGCGTCGCGCTGACGAACAGGTTGCTGTCCTGATTCCAGAAGCTGGCCGCGCTGGCCCCGCGCGCGTTGACGAAGTAGCTCTTGGGATTGACCACGTCGCCATACAGCTTGGGCAGCGCCAGTTCGAACAGCGCCACCAGCGATACGACCAACGCCATGCGCAGGAACAGCTTGGGTAGCGAGCCGGTGTAGGCCGCGCCCAGCACCAGGAACGCGAACGGGATCAGCGCGTCGCGGAAGAACTTGGGATCGATCGACCAGACCAGGAACAGCCGCACCAGCATCAGCAGCGCCAACGCCGCGATGCCGGTGAACACGATCGCGGTGCGCTTGCGGTCCAGCGACCACAGGCCGATCACGAAGCACGCCGCGTACACCCCCAGTTCGGCGACATAGGTCATCGCCGGGCTGACCCGGAACAGTTTGGCGTTGACCACGGCGAGCAGGAAGTTGTAGCCGATGGCGAACAGCAGCAACAGTTCGATCAGCAGATTGCGGCGCTGTTCGCGCAACGTCATCGCCGGCGCGGTCAGCACGCGAGGCCTCCCGGCGCGGCGCGCCAGGTCACCACGCACGGCAACCGCGATGAGGCTGCGGCACGCCGCGCCAAGCGGCACGTGCCCTTGTCGACGACGTTGCCAAGGACGCCCCGCCAGCCGCCGCACCCACGGCCGGCGGCGACGACGGGGCGGCGCCGGCAGCGGGTGCGGTCGGCGGAAGGACGGCACATCGGGCGCATCAGTAGGCGGTCTTCTGCCCGAGCACCTTCACCGCGGTCAGCACGATGATGCGCGTATCCAGCCACAGCGACCAGCGCCGGATGTAGTCCAGGTCGTACTGGATGCGCTTCTTCATCGTCCGCAGTTCCGGCGTCTCGCCGCGGAACCCGTTGACCTGGGCCCAGCCGGTGATGCCCGGCTTGACGTAGTGCCGCTGCATGTAATGGTTGATCAGCTTTTCGTAGTGGGTGTTGTGCTGCGCCGCATGCGGGCGCGGCCCCACCACCGACATGCTGCCGCCGAGCACGTTGAACAGCTGCGGCAATTCGTCCAGGCTGGTGCGGCGCAGGAACGCGCCGAACGGCGTGACCCGGCTGTCGCCGCGCTTGGCCTGCACCACCACGTCGGTGGGTTCCTGCTGCACGCGCATGGAGCGGAACTTGTACATGTAGAACTCGCGCCCGCCCAGCCCGTGGCGGCGCTGGCGGAAGAACACCGGGCCGGGCGAACTCAGCTTCACGCCCACCGCGATCGCCAGCATCACCGGCCACAGCAGCGCCAGCGCGGCCAACGCGACCAGCTTGTCCTGCAGCGCCTTGGCGACCACGAAGTAGGTGTTGCGGTCCACCCCGCCCTGGCGCAGGTTGATCACCGGCACGTTGCCGATCTGGTCGCCGGACTGGTTGAGCATGCCGAAGTCGAACAGGTCCGGGATCAGCCGCACCTGGATCGGATAACGGTCCATCTGCTGCAGCAGTTGCTTGATGTGGTCGCGCTCGCCCAGCGGCAGCGAGATCCACACCTGCTCCACCTCGTTGTTGTTGAGGTAGTCGATCAGCGACTCCGGCGTGCCGGCCCCCAGGCACTGCAGCTTCTTCGGATGGTCGGCCACCGACAGGTCGTAGTCGCTGCTGAAATAGCCGACCACCTGCATGCCGACCCACGGATTGCGGCTCAGGTAGTTGTGGATCTTGACCACCGGATGACGCAGGCCGACCACGACCACGCGCTGCACGTCCACGCCTTCCGAGCGCAGGTGGTTGAGCACGCCGCGGACCACGGTGCGCGACAGCAGCAGCGTGGCCAGGCTGCCGGCGAACCATAGCCCGATCCACAGCCGCGACACCTGCTGGCCGAACTGCACCACGAAGGCGTGCACCGCGAACAGCGCGAACACGCCGCCGCAGGCCAGGCTCAGCACCACCATCTCGCGCAGCAGGCCACGCCCGCGCCAGCTGCGGTACAGCGGGAACAGCGCGAAACAGATCACCGCGTACAGCAAGGTGGTGCCGATCGCGACGCGATAGGACGCCTCTGGCATCCAGTTGCCGAACAATAGCCGGTGGCTGACCAGCGCACCGGCGACGATCACCGTCAGATCCGAAACGCGGAGCAGGATATCCGCCGCCGCTGCGTACTTGGACAGCAGGCGGGGGGACGAGGTTGTATAGGTGGCGCTACTCAGGTCTGCCAAAAGCATGGTCGGGATTCCCATCCAAACCCGGTCGGTGGCATGCGGGGGAACATGCGACGTCTCCGGGCCTCGATCTCATCTGCCTGTGGACCGCTGCGGTGCCTCCCTCACCGACCCCAGGTCCACGGCAGCCCGTGTTACTTCAACAGAAGAACGACTGCATACGACGGATCGGGAAAATAATGGATCACCTGCTTGGTTAGCTGAATCACGTATCACCTCGCTGAAGAAATTGCGTAGAACTCATGACCTGTGTCGGCCTCGACGCGATGGCCGCGATCGCGGTCACGCAGTGGCCGCCGCCTGCGCCTCGCGCAGGAAGTAGCGGATCAACGCGACGGCGATCGCCAGGAACAGGCCGAACACGAACGCCAGCGCGAGGTTCAGCAAGGTCTTGGGCGAACTCGGCCGCCCCGGCACGTCGGCGCGGTCCACGATCGACACGTTGTTGGTGCCGACGTTGCCGGCCACGCCGATCTCCTTGTAGCGCTGCAGCAGCGCATCGTAGAGCTGGCGATTGGTGTCGGCTTCGCGCCTGAGCATGGTGTAGCGGATGCTGCGCGTCTGCAGGTCCAGTTCCTCGTTCTTCAGGCTGGAAATGCGCTCGGAAAGCAGGGTCTCCTGCTGCCGCGCCGCTTCGTAGTCGTTCTTCAGCGCGCTGCGGATGTTGGCGACCTCGTTGCCGATCTGGCGCTTGATCTCGGCGATCTGGTTCTGCAGCCGCTGCATTTCCGGATAGCCGGGCTGGAACGTGGCCAACTTCTGCTGATAGTCGGCGGTGAGCTTGACCTGCTCCGAGCGCAGGCTCTGGATCAGCGGACTGCTGACCACCTGCGGCAGGCCCATGCCGTCGCCGATGCCGGCCTGGCGCCAGGCCGCTTCGGCCTTGATCCGCGCATCCTGGGCCGCGGCCAGGCGCACGTTGAGCTCGCTCATGTTCTGCGACGGCAGCGAGGGCTTGTCCTCGCCCAGCGACACGATCTGTTCCTGGCTGGAATAGTCGACCGCGTTCTTCTCCGATTCCTCGACCTTGTTGCGCAACTGCTCCAGCCGCTCGGACAGATACTTGGCGGCGAAGGAAGACGCCTGCAGGCGCCGCTCCTGGGTCGAGGCGATGAACATCTTCGCGTAGGTGTTGGCCACGCGCGCGGCCAGCACGCGGTCGGGCGAATCGAAGTTGATACGCACCAGGCGCGAATCGCGCACCGGCTCGATCTGCAGCGCGTCCAGCACCGGGCCGACCAGCGCGTTCTCGGCGGCGGCCGCGCGTGCCTGCGGCGACGGCGCCGGGCCATCGCCATTGTCCTGCAGCTTCTCCAGCGCCTCGTCGACAAACGGCTTGAACGCCGGCTCCTTGGTCAACTGCGCCTCGCGGATCACCACGCGCGCCAGCGAACGGCTGCCCAGCAATTCGTACTGGGTCTGGTAGAAGTCGCGGTCCTGCGGCGACTCCACCGGCATCAGGTTGGCCACGTTGGTGACGTTCAAGGACTCGCGCTCGATCTGCAGCACGCTGGTGGCGCGGTACTTGGGCGTCATCAATAACGTTACCAACAGCGCCAGCAAGACGATCGCCGCGGTGATGCCGACGATCAGCCAGCGCTGCCGGTACAGGGCATTCCAGTAGTCCAGCAGGCTGATGTCGGCCGGGCTCAACGGCGCGGAGGAGGAACGGGTATGCATGCGCGAGGTACTCATCGGTAGGCCCGCCAGACCATGACGAACGGGGTCAGCTGCACCACCGTGCGCAGCAACACCAGTGCATCGGAGCGGTACACCACGACGATGTCGCCGCCGTAGATTTCGGGATCGGGCGCGGCGCCCTTCTGGATGTCGCGAAGATCGAAGCGGGCCAGCATCTTCTGTCCACCGACATTGCGGAACACCACCACGTTGCCGCGGCTGGCCACGTCGCTGACGCCCTTGCCCAGCGACAGCGCCTGCTGCAGGGTCAGCGCCGGACCGACGATGGGATAGATGCCCGGCTCGCTCACCGCGCCGGTCACGGTGACCCGGTTGCCGGTGAACTCGTCCACCAGCACCGACACCTGCGGATTCTGCAGATAGCCGTTACGGTAACGCTCGGTGATGTCCTTCTGCAGCGCGTTGACGCTGAGCCCGGCCGCCTTGATGTCGCCGATCAGCGGCAAGGAGATGCGGCCCGCATTGTCCACGCGCACCTGGCGCTCGAGATCGTCCACCTGGAACACCTTGACCGTCAGCAGGTCGCCAGGGCCGAGCAGGTACTCGGGCTGGCCCATCGAGCCGGCCAGTGGATCGCCAGGCGGCAATTCCTTGGCCATCCTGGCGCCGCCGCTGCTGCAGCCGGCCAGGAGGACCAGACAGGAAAGGGCCAGACACAATGCCCAGTTGAACGTACCGGAGAGTTTACCCATGCGCGATGCGATGCCCTCTGTCGAGTGGTTTTGGGAACGCCGCACTCCTCCGACCGGCCAGTGCTCCATCACCGGTCGGGCAAGACGATTGCAGTGTCGAATTCCAGCCTCGGGCGACGGCCCGGGCCAACAGCGAAGCCTCGTGTTGCACCGCACTATGGCACAGCTGCGAGACCTCACCAAGGCATCAACCGACATTTTTTTGACGCCATACCAGCGGGATTCAACTACATGTCCGGGCATTCAGTATTCGAGCGAGGCGATCCAGCAAAAAGACGCGACGTTAACGTGACGCATGTCAACGCCTTGACGGCCCTCCTTCGCAGTTCTCCGCCAAATTCCCGTTTCCACCGGCCTTTCCTGACTTCCCGGAGGACCAAGGTGGTGGGCGCGTTCCGCTGACGGCGCAGCCTTTGTCTACACTCTCGTCCGCCCCGGCCGCCTGCGCGCCGGAGGGGCCGACGCCCGGCCGCGGCGCAGAGCCAGGTCGGCATCGCGACGCCGGCATCCCTAGCTTCGCTTGCCAGGCACCCGCTCCGTTCTTGCGGCGCGGGTTGTGCGCAGGCACCGCGCCGCGCCGCCCGCGCCGCCGCAAGGTTGCGCGCGCACCCTGCCTTGGACAGAGGCAGGCATGGACAGGGGCACGCGCTCGTCCAGAGCGCCCCCCTGCGCGAGGACCGCGTTGTACGGGAGCGCTGGCGCTGCAACGCCCGTCGTCGCCGGCATCCGGTCGGACGTCAGACAGGTGGCGAGGGCGCAAAACGAAGAAGGCCCATGTCGCAGACATGGGCCTTCGAAGATGGTCGGGGTAGCCGGATTCGAACCGACGACCACTAGTCCCCCAGACTAGTGCGCTACCAGGCTGCGCTATACCCCGGTGTGTTGCGTCTCCGCCGTCGTGGCGGGCCCGCCTCGCGGCGAGCTGGCGATTATAGCGGGTTTGCCGCGGCCATTCCTAGCGGCTGCCGCGCCGCCGTGGCTCAACGCCGCAGCAGCTGCAGCACTTCTTCCAGTTCCTGGCGCACCTGCTTGATGATCTGGTTGCTCAGCGCCGACTCCTGCCGCGCGCCCTCGCCCTCCAGGCGCAACCGCGCGCCACCGATCGTATAGCCCTGTTCGTACAGCAGGCTGCGGATCTGGCGCACCATCAGCACGTCGTGGCGCTGGTAGTAGCGGCGGTTGCCGCGGCGCTTGACCGGCTCCAGGCTGGGAAACTCGGTCTCCCAATAGCGCAGCACGTGCGGCTTGACGTCGCACAGCTCGCTGACCTCACCGATGGTGAAGTAGCGCTTGGCCGGAATCGGCGGTAGTTCGCGGTTACTGCCCGGGTCCAGCATAGGCCTCCACTCGCTCCTTGAGCTTCTGTCCCGGGCGGAAGGTCACCACCGTCCGCGCCGAGATCGGAATTTCTTCGCCGGTCTTGGGATTGCGACCGGGCCGTTGGTTCTTGCGGCGCAGATCGAAATTGCCGAAGCCCGACAGCTTCACCTGCCGCCCCTGCTCCAGCGCATCGCGCAGCACATCGAAGAAAGCATCGACGAACTCCTTGGCCTCGCGCTTGTTCAGCCCGACTTCGTCGAACAACCGTTCGGCCATTTCCGCTTTGGTCAACGCCATTGCCCTGCTATCCCCGTACGTCTCAACCGCGAATCCGCGCATCGTGTTCGCGCGCCAGCGCCGCCACTGCATCGGCGACCACGGCATCCACATCGCGATCCGTCAGAGTGCGCGAGTTGTCCTGCAAAATCAAGCCCATAGCGAGACTCTTGAAACCCGCCTCGACCCCCGGCCCGACGTAGCGATCGAACAACACCACGTCGCGCAGCAACGGCCCGACCGCGCCGCGCACGCTGCTCGCCAGGGCCGACCAGGCCACCGCCTCCGGCACCAGGAAGGCCAGGTCGCGGCGCACCGACGGGAACCGCGACAGCTCGGCGGCGCGCGGCAGCGCGCGCGCGGCCAGCGGCGCCAGGTCCAGCTCGAAACCCAGCACGTCCACGTCGATCTGCATCGCCTGCAGCAGGCGCGGATGCACCTGGCCGATCCAGCCGAGCAGCGTCCCGTCGCGGTAGACGTCGGCCGAGCGGGTCGGGTGCGCGTAGGCGCGCGCCGACGGACGGTACTCCAGACGCGCCCCGGCGGCGCTGGCCAGCGCGTCCAGGTCGCCCTTCAGGTCATGGAAATCGACCTTGCGCGCGGGCAGGCCCCATTGCAGCGCATCGGCGTCGCCGCACACCGCCGCGGCCACGCGTTGCGTTTCCACCGGTGCCGCGCCAGCCGCCGCGGCCGCCGCGAACGCCTTGCCCAGTTCGAACAGGCGCACCCGACCGGCCTGCCGCGCGACGTTGCGGCCCAGCGCGGCGACCAGCCCCGGCAGCAGCGACGGCCGCATCACCGCCAGTTCGGCACTGAGCGGATTGGCCAGGGCGACACGCCCCTCGACCAGGCCCCACTGATCCAGCAGCGCCGCATCGACGAAGGCGTAGTTGATGGTCTCCAGCAGCTCGCGCGCGACCAGTTGCCGGCGCACGCTGCGCTCGTCCAGCCGGGTCTCGCTGTCCATGGCGATGCGCGAGGCGCCGCCCGGCAGCGTGGTCGGCAGGCGGTCGTAGCCGTGGATGCGCGCCAGTTCCTCGATCAGATCCTCTTCCAGCGCGATGTCGAAGCGCCGGCTCGGCGCGGTGACCTGCCAGCCGTCGGCCTCGGCGACCACGGCCATGCCCAGCGCGCGCAGGATGCGCTCGACCTCGGCATCGGCGATCGCGATGCCGAGCACGCGCCCGATGCGCGCGCGGCGCAGCGCGATCGGCGCCGGCGCCGGCAGGTAGTCGGGCAACTCGGCCTCGACCACCGGACCGGCGCGGCCGCCGGCCAGTTCCAGCACCAGCCGCGTCGCCAACTCCAGCGCCTGCCGCGGCAACGCCGGGTCCACGCCGCGCTCGAAACGGTGGCCGGCATCGGTGTGCAGGCCAAGCTTGCGGCCGCGGCCCATGATCGCCGCCGGCGCGAAATGCGCCGCTTCCAGGAACACGTGCCGGGTCGCGTCGGTGACGCGGGTGGCGTGGCCGCCCATCAGTCCGGCCAGCGCGACCACGCGGTCGGCGTCGGTGATGGCCAGAAAGCCCTCGTCCAGCGCCGCATCGCGGCCGTCGAGCAGTCGCAGCGTCTCGCCGGCGCGCGCGCGGCGCACGCCGATCGGTCCTTGCAGGGTGTCCAGGTCGAACGCATGCATCGGTTGGCCCAGTTCCAGCATCACGTACTGGGTGATGTCCACCAGCAGCGACACCGGGCGCACGCCGCTGCGGCGCAGCCGCTCGGCCATCCACAGCGGCGTCTTCGCCGCCGGATCCAGCTCCTCGACCACGCGGCCGCAATAGCGCGGCGCATCGGCGCCGGCGTCCAGGCGCACCTCGAGACGGCGCTCGCTGGTCACGGCTGCCGTCTCGGCCACGAGCGGCAGCACCTCGCTGGCGCAGGCCGCGGCCACGTCGTAGGCGATGCCGCGCACGCCGAAGCAGTCGGCGCGGTTGGGGGTCAGCTTGATCTCGATGCTGGCGTCGGGCAGGCCCAGGTACTCGGCCAGCGCCTGGCCGACCGGCGCCTCGTCGGGCAGCTCGAACAGGCCCGACGCATCGCTGTCCAGGCCCAGCTCCTTGGCCGAGCACAGCATGCCGTTGGAGTCCACGCCCCGCAGCGTGGCCGCCTTGATCGCGATGCCGCCGACCTGGGCGCCGACCAGCGCCAGCGGCGCGACCAGTCCGGCGCGCGCGTTCGGCGCGCCGCAGACGATCTGCAGCAAACCGCCCTGCCCGGCATCGACCTGGCATATCTGCAAACGGTCGGCCTCCGGATGCCGCACCGCCTCGACGATGCGCGCCACCACCACCTGTTGCAGCGACTCGCCGAGCGGCGTGACCTCCTCGACCTCCAGACCGATGGCGGTCAGGGTCGCCGCCAGTTCAACGCGCGAAGCCTGGGTCGGGACGTGGCTGCGCAGCCAATTTTCACTGAATTTCATTGGAAAGCCGGGATTGGGGAGTCGGGATTGGGGATTCGTAAGAGCGGGTCATGAGGTCCGAAAGTACGTGGACCCGCTTTCGCGAATCCCCAATCCCGAATCCCCAATCCCGGCCCTCAGGCGAACTGCCGCAGGAACCGCACATCGTTCTCGAAGAACGCGCGCAGGTCGTTGACGCCGTAGCGCAGCATCGCGAAGCGCTCCACGCCCATGCCGAAGGCGAAGCCGGTGTAGCGCTCCGGGTCGATGCCGACGCTGCGCAGCACGTTCGGGTGGACCATGCCGCAGCCGAGCACTTCCAGCCAGCGGGTGCTGCCGTCGGGCTGCTGCCAGGCGATGTCCACTTCCGCGCCGGGCTCCACGAACGGGAAGTAGCTGGGACGGAAGCGCATCTCGAAGTCGCGCTCGAAGAACGCGCGCACGAACTCGGACAACGTGCCCTTGAGATCGGCGAAGGTGGAATGCTCGTCGACCAGCAGGCCTTCGACCTGGTGGAACATCGGTGAGTGGGTCTGGTCGCTGTCGCTGCGGTAGACCTTGCCGGCGGCGATCATCCGCAGCGGCGGCGCATGCTCGCCCATGTAGCGCACCTGCACGCCGGAGGTGTGGGTGCGCAGCAGGCGGCCGTCGCCGAAATAGAAGGTGTCGTGCATGGCCCGCGCCGGATGGTGCGGCGGGAAGTTCAGCGCTTCGAAGTTGTGCCAGTCGTCCTCGATCTCCGGGCCGTCGGACAGTTCGTAGCCCAGCCGCGCGAAGATCTCGGTGATGCGTTCCAGGGTGCGCGTGACCGGATGCAGCCCGCCACGCTCGCCACGCCGGCCCGGCAGGGTCACGTCGATGCGCTCGGCGGCCAGGCGCGCGTCCAGCGCCGCGCTTTCCAGCAGCGCACGGCGTTCGGCCAGCGCCGCGGACACGGTGTCGCGCGCGCGGTTGATCGCCTCGCCGGCGAGCTTGCGCTGCTCCGGCGCCAGCGCGCCGAGCTGCTTGAGTTGGGCGGTGATGCTGCCGCTCTTGCCGAGCAGCGCCACCCGCAACTGCTCCAGCGCCTCCGGACTCTGCGCCGCGGCGATGTCCGCCAGCGCCTGTTCGCTCAGGGAATCGATCTCACTCATTGCACTCGCGCCTCACCTGCTCCGGCCGAACCGTGGCCACCGTGTCCGCCGATGCGGAACCTCACCTACCTGCGGCATCCCGTCGCCGGGACCCCAAAACGCAAAAGGGGAAGGACTTGCGCCCTTCCCCTGCATGCCTGCGATGGCGCCTCGCCTGAAACCCGCGCATGAACGCGCGGGCTCTTGCGAGGGACTCGCACTTATGCCGCCAGCGCGCCCTTCGCCTTCTCCGCCAGGGCGGCAAAGCCCTGCGCGTCGTGCACGGCGATGTCCGCCAGCACCTTGCGGTCGAGGGTGATGCCGGCCTTGAGCAGGCCGTTCATGAAACGGCTGTAGCTCATGCCGTTGATGCGGGCCGCCGCGTTGATGCGGGTGATCCACAGCGAACGGAAATTGCGCTTCTTCTGCTTGCGGCCGATGTAGGCGTACTGCTGCGCCTTGATCACCGCCTGCTTGGCGACGCGGAAGACCTTGCGACGGGCGTTGTAGTAGCCCTTGGCAAGGTTCAGAACTTTCTTGTGACGACGGCGCGCCTGGACGCCACGCTTGACTCGAGCCATGGTTCAGTCCTCAGAGGTAGGGAAGCATACGGTCAAGACGGCCTGCGTCCTCGGCACGGACGTGGTTCGTCTGCCGCAGGTTGCGCTTCCGCTTGGTCGCTTTCTTGGTGAGGATGTGGCTACGGTTGGCGTGGCCGGCCTTGTACTTGCCGGAGGCGGTCTTGCGGAAACGCTTGGCCGCCGCCCGGTTGGTCTTGATCTTGGGCATTGCAATGTCCTTGATGGTGTTTTGTCACTGGTCAGGGCGGTGGCTGCGCCACACTTTCCGTCCATGCCCGTACCGGCTTGTAAGCCCTTGATCCTCAACGGATCGGGGCGGGTCCTGTTGCCGCGTGAACGGCAAACCCGATGAACTGGGCCGCGCATTATGCCAGGGCTTGGAATGCCTTGCAAATCATGCAGTTTGGGGCGTGGCGCTTGCGCGCCGGGATTCGGGATTCGGGAAGGCTGCGCGACTCGCGGCCACGACACAACCGCGCAGCAGCGCTGCGCCGGGAGGTCAGAAAGGGCTGGCCACAGGCACTGGAGAACCGCGCACCCACCAGTGGCGGGGCGCGATCCTGGACTGCGGTTCGCGGATCAGCGCTTCTTCGGCGCGATCATCATCACCATCTGCCGGCCTTCCAGGCGCGGACGCGATTCGATGACGATGTCTTCGCCCAGATCGGCCTCGATCCGCGCGGCCATTTCGCGGCCGAGCTCCTGATGGCTCATCTCGCGGCCACGGAAGCGGATGTTGACCTTGACCTTGTCGCCCTCTTCGAGGAAGCGGCGCATGTTGCGCAGCTTGATCTGGTAATCGCCCTCGTCCGTGACCGGACGGAACTTGATTTCCTTGATCTCGACCTGCTTGGTCTTCTTCTTGGCTTCGTTGGCCTTCTTCTGCTGCTCGAACTTGAACTTGCCGAAGTCCATGATCTTGCAGACCGGCGGATCGGCCTGGGGCTGGATCTCGACCAGATCCAGACCGTCTTCCTCGGCCATCGCCAGCGCTTCGTCGCGGCTCAACACGCCGATCATCTCGCCGTCCGCGCCGATCACGCGCACGCGCGGCACGCGGATCTCTTGGTTCTTGCGGTTCTGTTTGTTGTCAGGGGTACTGATGTTGCAATCTCCCAGGGGAATCGGACTGGCACGGACGGAGGTTCCGCCCGCGCCAGGGTAGTGTCACGCCAACTGCTCGGCGCGCAGCCGTTCGGCGAAGGCGGCGATGGACATGGTGCCCAGATCCTCCCCCGATCGCGTGCGGACCGCAATGGCGCCGTTTTCCTTCTCGCGGTCGCCCGCGACCAGCAGGTACGGCACCCGCTGCAGCGTGTGTTCGCGAATCTTATAGCCGATTTTTTCGTTCCGCAAATCGGCCTCGATGCGGAAGCCTTGATTTGCAAGGAGTTTCCGCACGCTGTCTACGTAGTCGGCCTGGGCATCGGTGATGTTCATCACCATTGCCTGCACCGGCGACAGCCAGGCCGGGAACGCGCCGGCATGGTGTTCGATCAGGATGCCGATGAACCGCTCCATCGAGCCGACGATGGCCCGGTGCAGCATGACCGGGTGCTGCTTCTGGCTGTGCTCGTCCACGTACTCGGCGCCGAGGCGGCCCGGCATCATGAAATCGACCTGCATGGTGCCCAACTGCCAGGTGCGGCCGATCGCGTCCTTCAGGTGGTACTCGATCTTCGGGCCGTAGAAGGCGCCCTCGCCCGGCAGTTCCTGCCACTCCACGCCGCAGGCACCCAGCGCCGCGCGCAGCGCCGCCTCGGCCTTGTCCCACGTGGCGTCGTCGCCGAGACGCTTTTCCGGGCGCAAGGCGATCTTGATCTGGATGTCGTCGAAACCGAAGTCGGCATACACCTTCAGCGCCTGCTGGTGGAAGGCGGTGACCTCGGCCTCGATCTGCTGCTCGGTGCAGAAGATGTGGCCGTCGTCCTGGGTGAAGCCGCGCACGCGCAGGATGCCGTGCAGCGCGCCGGACGGCTCGTTGCGATGGCAGGCGCCGAACTCGCCGTAGCGGATCGGCAGGTCGCGGTAGCTGTGCAGGCCCTGGTTGAACACCTGCACGTGGCCCGGGCAGTTCATCGGCTTGACCGCGTAGGTGCGCTTCTCCGACTCGGTGAAGAACATGTTGTCCTGGTAGTTGTCCCAGTGGCCGGACTTCTGCCACAGCGACACGTCCAGGATCTGCGGGCAGCGCACCTCGCCGTAGCCGCTGTCGCGGTAGACCTTGCGCATGTACTGCTCGACCACCTGCCAGATCGACCAGCCCTTGGGGTGCCAGAACACCAGGCCCGGCCCCTCTTCCTGCAGATGGAACAGGCCCTGCTGCTTGCCGATCTTGCGGTGGTCGCGCTTGTCCGCTTCCTCCATGCGCAAAATGTAGGCGTCGAGCTGCTTCTTGTCGGCCCAGGCGGTGCCGTAGATGCGCTGCAACTGCTCGTTCTTGGCGTCGCCGCGCCAGTAGGCGCCGGAGATGCGGGTCAGCTTGAACGCCTTGAGGAAGCGCGTGTTGGGCACGTGCGGGCCGCGGCACATGTCCACGTATTCCTGGTGGTAGTACAGGCCCATCGCGGTGACGTCGTCGGGCATGTCCTCGATCAGGCGCAGCTTGTAGTCCTCGCCGCGCTGGCGGAACAGCTCGATCACCTCGGCGCGCGGGGTGACCTTCTTGACCACGTCGTAGTCCTGCGCGATCAGTTCCTGCATGCGCTTCTCGATCGCCGCCATGTCCTCGGGGGTGAACGGACGCTCGCTGTAGATGTCGTAGTAGAAGCCCTCGGCGATGACCGGGCCGATCACCATCTTGACCTCGGGGTACAACTGCTTGACCGCATGCCCGACCAGGTGCGCGCAGGAGTGGCGGATGATCTCCACGCCCTCGGCGTCCTTGGCGGTGATCAGGCGCAGGCTGGCGTCGTGCTCGATGCGGTCGCAGGCGTCGACCAGGCGGCCGTCGACCTGGCCAGCGATGGTCGCCTTGGCCAGGCCGGGGCCGATGGACTGGGCCACGTCCATGGGGCTGACGGGGTGTTCGAATTCGCGGCGGCTGCCGTCGGGGAGCGTGATCGTGATCATGGGAGTCGGCAAGAAGAAGAAGCGAGGCGGGTCGGGCAGTTCCCGCTGCGCGCCGGAGATCGGCGGCGCCAGGCGCGGGATACAAAGAAGGCGCCACAAGGGCGCCTGCTCGGACAGCCTTGGACGGGGGTCATGCTTGGGCGGTGGTAGTGCTCATGTCGCACGCTCGGCCGGCGTTGCCGCGGGCCACCCATAGTTCCGCATCGAAGAGTCGCCAATGGTAACCCAAGTCGCCCCATGTTTGGGGTCGTCGGCCACCGGCGTGCGCAGCTCCAGCGCCGGTCGCGCATGCACGCTGCACCGCAGCAAGTGCTATCCCGTACGCCATGGCATGCTGCCACCTGTCCCCCGCACTGCGAGCGCCCCGTCATCAAAGGCAAGGCCACATCGCTCGATATCGCCTATCTGGCGGGCGTATCGCAGCCCACCGTGTCGCGCGCGCTGCGCGGCAGCCCGGCGGTCAACGAGCAGACCCGGCGCAAGATCCTGGCGATCGCCAACGAGCTGAACTACAAGGTCGACAAGCACGCCTCCAGCCTGCGCCTGCGCAATGCCGGCACCCTGGCGCTGCTGTTCTTCGAGGACCCGACCACCGATGACTCGCTGATCAACCCGTTCTTCCACTCGATGCTGGGGTCGATCACCCGCGCCTGCGCGCGCCACGGCTACGACCTGCTGGTCTCGTTCCAGCAGTTGTCGGACGACTGGCGCGCCGACTACGGCGACAGCCAGAAGGCCGACGGCCTGATCCTGCTCGGCTACGGCGACTACCTGCAGGCGCAGCAGCGGCTGCAGCACCTGGTCGAGCAAGGCACGCACTTCGTGCGCTGGGGCGCGGTGCTGCCCGAGCAGCCGGGCGTGTCGATCGGCAGCGACAACTTCCAGGGCGGGCACGACATCACCGCGCACCTGCTGGCGCAGGGCTGCAGGCGCGTCGCCTTCCTCGGCGACGCCTCCAATCACTACCCGGAGTTCCTCGAACGCTATCGCGGCCACGCCGAGGCCCTACGCGCGGCCGGGTCGGCGCTGGAGCCCGGCCTGCAGGTCGATGCGATCACCACCGAACAGTCCGGCTACGAGGCGACGCTGGCGTTGCTGGGGAGCGGCGAACGCTTCGACGCGATCTTCGCCGCCAGCGACCTGATCGCGATCGGCGCGCTGAAGGCGCTGCGCGAGCACGGCCTGCGCGTGCCCGAGGACGTGGCCCTGGCCGGCTTCGACGACATTCCCGTCGCCGCGTGCGTGGCGCCGGCGCTGTCCACCGTGCAGCAGGACACCAAGCTGGCCGGTGCGGTGCTGGTGGAAACCCTGCTGGCGCAGATCGCCGGACAACCGGTCAGCAGCCGCACCCTGCCGGTGACGCTGGCCCTGCGCGGCTCCTCGCTGCGCGGCTGACGGCCGCGCGGCGCGCACACCGGCCCGCCTCGCGCGTCAGGCGGCACCGGCTGCTTGATCGGCGACTTGCTGCACCGTTGCCGCCGACTCTCCGAGCAGCCAACGCTCCGCCGCACGCGGGCCGGCACGCGGGCCGCCGCGCGCCCACCTGACAGCGAGAACCTGCCATCGCTCGCCCTGATGGTAGCGACCACGACCGCCCGCACTTCCATGCGAAAGCAGAATCATTATCATCTACACTGACTGCGCCGCGATGTGCCGCCAGCGCTCACCGCCCACCGGAATCGTCGATGCCCCCTGCCCGCTCCGTTGTCCGCTCCGCCTGCGCCGGCCCGCGCATCGCCACGGCATGTCCAGGATCGACGCCAGCGGCGGCCTGGTGCGGCGACCGATGATGGCACCGTCCCTGGCCATCATCGTGGTCGCCACGGCGTGTGCGCTGCTGTCGGCATTGGCCCTGTACGCGGGTTCGCCGCACTGCCGGATGGCGCCATTGCGGCGCCTGCGCCGCGTCGGCACCTGGCTCGGCCTGGCCTTGGCGATCGCCTCGTTGGCAGCCTGGATCGCACAGTTGGGCATCGGCGCCGGGCTGTGCGCGATGCTCGCCGCCTGGATGCTGGGCCTGATGCTGGTGCCGACCGCCGGGGCGCTGCGCGGCGACGCCGATGCTGCTGCGCGGGGCCGTCCGCGATGATGTGGAGCCGCGGTCTGGCCGGGCTGATACCCGGCTTCTTCCTCGCCGCCGCACTGACCGGACTGGCCTGCTGGCTGCCACCGGGGCCGTGGCAGCAGGCGCTGGTGCCCGCGCTGATCGCGTTCGTGCCGTTGTGGGTGGGCGTCGCGGTCGGCGCCTTCGCATTCGCCAGCGGCCGCCGCGCATGGGCGTGGCTGAGCGGCGCGGCGCTCGCCGGCTTCGCCCTGTTATGGGCGCTCAAGACCCTGGGCTGGGCGCAATGAGGACACCCGCATGAAACTGCACGCCGCCACGCTGCGCACCTTCACCGCGCTGCATACCTGGATGGGTCTGATCGCCGGCTTCGCGCTGTTCGTGGCCTTCTACGCCGGCGCGATCACCGTGTTCCACCACGATCTGCCGCACTGGCAGTCGCAGCAGCCGGAGCCGGTGCAGACCGTGGACGACGCGCAGCGCCTGCTCGATGCGACCCTGGCGCGGCACCCGCAGGCCAGGCCGATGCTCGGCATGCTGTTCCCGAGCGGCGAGTTCCCCAAGGCACTGATCTACTGGCCCGACACCAAGGGCGAGTGGCAGATGGCCACGCTGGACGACCTGGACGGCGGGCCGACCGTGCCGCAGGCCGAACTGGCCACGCTGGTCAACGAGTTGCACTACACGCTGGGCCTGCCGGTGGCGGGCGTGTACCTGATGGGCATCGTCAGCCTGCTGTACGCGGTGGCGATCGTGTCCGGGCTGATCATCCACCTGCCCAAGCTGCTCAAGGACCTGTTCGCGCTGCGGCCGGGCCGCAATCTCAAGCAGTTCTGGCTGGATGCGCACAACGTGGTCGGGGTGCTGAGCCTGCCGCTGCACCTGATGTTCGCGGTGACCGGGGCGGTGCTGTGCCTGTCGCTGGTGCTGATGGCGGCGCTGAATCCGCTGGTGTTCGACGGCAAGCTGCCGGAGGCGGTGCCGGTGGCGATGGACACCGCCCCGGTGCGCAGCGCCAGCGGCGCCGCGGCGCCGCTGGGCACGCTGGCCGATTGGCGCGCGCGCGCCATCGCCGAAGCACGGCGGCAGGGGCTGGCCGAGTTCGAGCCGGTGTACATGAAGCTGCAGCATGCCGGCGACCGCAACGCCACGGTGGAGATCAGTGGCGAATCGCCCGGCACCCTGGGACCGACCGGCACGGTGGCGCTGGAGGCGGCCAGCGGCAAGGTCATCGCCACCCAGTTGCCGGGCCGCCGCGATGCCAACCATGCCACGCTGACCTCGGCCTATGCCCTGCATTTCGGCGAGTACGGCAACGCGCTGGTGGCGTGGTTGTACTTCCTGCTCGGCATCGGCGGCGCGTTCCTGTTCTATTCGGGCAACCTGCTGTGGATCGAATCGCGGCGCAAGCGCCGCCAGGCGCAGCAGGGCCGCGCACAGATCAACATGGCGCGGGCCACGGTCGGCGTGTGCATCGGCCTGTGCGTGGCGGTCTCGGCCGCGTTCGTCGCGGTGCAGGTGCTGGAACGTGTCGCGCCGGAGGCGGTGAACGCCGGCATGCGCTGGGCCTGCTTCGGCAGTTGGGCGCTGTGCGCGCTGTGGGCCGCGGTGCGCACGCCCGCCCAGGCGGCGCGCGAACTGCTGTGGCTGGCGGCGGCGGTGACCGCGGCGATCCCGCTGGCGCATGGCCTGGCCAGCGGCTGGTGGATGTGGACCAGCGCCGCCGCCGGGCAATGGGCGTTGTTCTGGGTCGATGGCATGGCGCTGGCGATGGCGGCGGGCTTCGCGGCGCTGGCGCGCGCCACCGCGCGCCGCGCCCGCCACGGCGAACCGAACAGCGTGTGGGCCGAGCCGCAGCCGGCGGCGGCGTGAGCGCTGCTCGGGTTCTCTAGAAGCGACTCTGCGCGGCCTCGGCCCTCCGTCGCGACGAACGCGGCCGTCCACTACTCCGGCTTCGGAAACGGTCGGGACGGAAGTCCCTCCCACAGCGCACCGCGCCGGTGCCCGGAGATCCCTGTAGGAGCGGCTTCAGCCGCGACGAATGGAGCTGTCCAGTATCGACATGTGAAATCGCCGGACTAAAGTCCGTCCCACAATGCACCCGGGCCGGCGAATCTCGGGCCTGTGTAGGAGCGGCTTCAGCCGCGACATTGTTTCCCGGTAACGCCCGGTCGCGGCTGAAGCCGCTCCTACAAAAAAGCGATCAACGCAGGCGCTAGTGCGGCGGTTCCACGCCATCCTTGGCCGTCATCAACCACCCCAGCCTGGCGCGCAGGTCCGGGCGCACGATCGGCGCGTCGGACAGGAACACGCGCACGCCATGCGCCGGCACCTCGGCCCGCAACACGTCCGCGACCTCGATCGCGGTGCCGTCGAAGCCGTCGTGCCAGGTGCCGGGCTGCAGGTAGCGGCGCACTTCCAGTGTCTTCGCCGTGTCGCCCTTGTTGAGCAGCACCAGCGCGGTCTGGGTCGTGCCGGCGTGCTGGTACACGCGGTAGAACACCGCCTCGTCGCCGGACAGGCGCAGGTTGAGCTGCAGCCCGCGCTGCAGCGCCGGCGTGCGCTGGCGCAGCTGCGCGATGCGCTGCAACGGCGCGAAGATCGGACTCCGCGGCGCGGCATCCACCCGTTCCTGGCCGAAGTAGTTGCGGTTACCGGCATGCTCGGCGCGGCCGCGCATGAAGCCGGTCTCCGAGCCGTAGTAAAGCACCGGGATGCCGCGCGCGGTGAACAGCCAGTTGTGCGCATCGATGAAACCGGCATCGCTGGCGTCCAGCCGCGCCATGTCGTGGTTGTCGTAGAAGGTCATCAGTTCGTACGGGTTGGCGTACGGACCGCGCTCCAGGTACAGCTGCGCCTGCAACTGCTCGAAGCCGCCGCGCGCGTGCCCGAACACCGAGGCCAGCGCCTGTTTCAACGGAAAATCCAGCACGCTGACCCCGGCGTTGCGCGCCCAGGTGTGCCCGGCGATCTTGCGCGCGTCGTAGTCGAAGGCCTCACCGAACATGAACATGCCTGGGCGTTGCGCGCGAATGCGGCGCACGAATTCGTGCCAGAAGCTGTCGGGCATCCAGCCGATGGTGTCGATGCGGAACGCGTCGGCGCCCTGCCCCAGCCATTGCGAATACGCGCCGACCAGATACTCCATCACCGCCGGATTGCGCTCGTTGAAATCGGACAGCTCGGCCAGATTGCCGCCGGTGTTGTAGAACGCGTGCAGCGGGTTGTGCGCCGGGTCCAGCTTGGACGGCGGCAGGTTCTGATGGTCGGCGATCAGCTTGCCGTCGCGGTCGAACACCTGCCCGAACATCGGCTGCCGCTTGGGCATGGTCCAGGCCGGCGAGCCGTGGTTGCCGACGATGTCCAGCACCACCTTGAGCTGTTGCGCATGCATCGCCTGGGTGAAGCCGGCGAAATCCAGGCCCGGGCTGGGCAGGTGTTCGTCCAGCTTGTAGAAATTGACGCCCCAGTAGCCGTGATAGCCGGTCTTGCCGCGATCGCTGAGGTTGCTGCCCCAACTGATCGGCTTGCCGCCGGTGAACGCCTCGTCCGGGTTGTCGACGATCGGCGTGATCCACACGGCACCGAAGCCCAGGCCGCGGATGTAGCCGGCATTGTCGACCACGCCCTTGAAGTCGCCGCCGAGGTAGCCGATGTTGTCGCTCTCGCCCGGCGGCGCCGGCAGCGGAATGTCGAAGGTGCGGTGCGCGCCGCCCTGGTCGCGATGGTCGTTGCCGGGATCGCCGTTGACGAAGCGGTCGGTGACCACGAAATACACCGCCTCGCTGGCGAACGGCTCCAGCGTGCCGTAGTACTCGGCGGTGGTTTGCGCGCGCGCCGCGGGCGCCGCCGCGCCCAGCAAGGCCAGCGCGAGCAGCGAACTCCGATACGTCATTGCCTTGCTCCCGGTTCGGCCGGAACCCGCAGCACGCACAGCGCCGCCAGCAGCAGGCTGGCGCCGCCGACGCCCAGCGCGTACAGCGGCTTGCCGTCCAGCCAGTGCCTGAGCACGAAGCCCAGCACGCTGACCGCGACCAGTTGCGGGATCACGATGAAGAAATTGAAGATGCCCATGTACACGCCCATCTTCGCCGCCGGCACGCTGTCCGACAGCAGGGCGTACGGCAGCGACAGGATCGACGCCCAGGCGAAGCCCACCCCCAGCATCGACAGCAGCAGCCAGCGCGGGTCGCCGATCCACAGGAACGACAGCAGGCCGGCCGCGCCCAGGCACAGGTTGATCATGTGGCTGACGCGCAGGCCCAGCGCCCGTACCAGCAGCGGAATGCAGATCGCCGCCAGCGCCGCGAACCCGTTGTAGGCACCGAACAGCACGCCGACCCAGTTGGCGCCGTCGTTGTAGGCCGCCGAGCCGGTGTCGGTGGCGCCGTAGTGCGTCTGCGTCACCGCCGCGGTGGTGTAGATCCACATCGCGAACAGCGCGAACCAGGAGAAGAACTGCACCCAGGCCAGGCGCCGCATCGCCAGCGGCATCGCCTGCACGTCGCGCATGATCGTGGCCAGCATGTGCCCGGGCCGCAGCCGCGGCGCCAGCCATTGCAACAGCCCATAGGCCGCGAACAGGCCGGCCAGCACGTACAGCATGCGGTCGCCGCCGCTCCAGGCGATCGCCACCGCACCGGCCGCGCCGAGCGCCAGCCAGAGCGCCGCGGCGGCATCCGCGCGCGGCAGCGCCGCTGCATCGGCGCCATGCGACAGCGGCGCGTCATCGAAGCCGTGCAAGGTTTCCGGCGGATACTCGCGCGTGCGCAGCACGGTCCAGCCGATCGACAGGAACAGCACCGCACCGCCCAGGTAGAAGGCGTAGCGCACCGTGTCCGGCACATGCCGCGGCGCGGCGGTATTGCTCACGCCCCACTGCGCCAGCAACCACGGCAGCAGGCTCGCCACCACCGCGCCCACGCCGATGAAGAAGCTCTGCATCGCGTAGCCGGTCGCGCGTTGGCGTTGCGGCAACTGGTCGCCGACGAAGGCGCGGAACGGCTCCATCGAGATGTTGATCGAGGCATCCAGGATCCACAGCGTGCCGGCGGCCACCCACAACGCGGGCGAGTTCGGCATTACCAACAGCGCCAGCGTGGTGAACAAGGCGCCGACCATGAAGTACGGGCGGCGCCGGCCGAAGCGGTTCCAGGTACGGTCGGACAGATAGCCGACGATGGGCTGCACGATCAGCCCGGTCAGCGGCGCGGCGATCCACAGCCCCGGCACCTGCTCCATGTCCGCGCCCAGGGTCTGGAAGATGCGGCTGGCATTGGCGTTCTGCAGCGCGAAACCGAACTGGATGCCGAGGAAGCCGAAGCACATGTTCCAGATCTGCCAGAACGACAGCGCCGGCTTGGCGCGCGGCACCGCGCTCATCGGCGCACCTGCGCGGTCGCGGCCGGCGCGATCAGCAGCGCGGCGACGGCGGCATCGTTGACCACGCCATCGGCGCCGCCCTGGCCGCCGGTGTAGCGCGCGAAGTGCTGCAGGGCGCTCATGTTGGCCGCCGGCGCCAACCGGATGCGGCAGGCCTGCCCGGCCTTGAGCGCGAACACGGCGGCGGTGGACTGCTGTTCGCCGACGCTGTGCGGCATCACGACCGGCATCCGTTGCGGCGCGGCTCCGTCGCATTGCAGCTGCAGTTGCTTCACCGCGGCGGTGACGCCGGTGTTGATCGGGCCATGTGCGTTGGCGTAGCGCAGGCTCAACCGGTAGTCGCCGTCGCGCGGAGCGGTCCAGCGCCAGTCGTCGTCTCCGGCGAGGCGGACCACATCCCCGATGCAGACGCTGGGGCTGTGCAGCGATTCCCAATGGGCATCGCGCCGGGTCAGGCTCAGGCATTGCACCTGCTCGCGCAGCGGCAGTCGCGTGCCATCAGCCGCGCCCGGACGGCGCTGGCCATCGACATACAGCACCGTGCCGGCGGGAGCGGCCACGCGCCAGCCCTGTGCGTCGCGTTCGACGCGTGGAACGGCCGGTGCCGACGGCGCGAACGCCTCGGCGGACGTGAGCAGCGGCACCGGCGTGCTTCCGGTGGCGCGGCCGACCAACTGCACCATGGTCACACCAGCATCGTTGCGCGTATCGCCGGCCACCAGCAAATCGCCGTGCAACTGCGCAGGCCGCCGCAGCACGATGCGCCGGTCGCGCAGTTGCAGCGCGATCTCCTGGCGGTCGCCGAACAGCATCGGCACCAGGCTGGCCGGCACCTTGGGCGCCACGCGGCCATCCTCCTCCACGCCGAACACGCCCTCGATCACCATCGCCAGGTAGCCTGCCACCGACCACAGCTGCCGTGGCGAATTGACCACCGGGCCGCTGAGCGGACCATCGTCCACGTGCGCGGCCTGGCTCAGGAACTCGTAGTTCTCCATGTTCGATCCCGCAAGCGCAGCGCCGCGCATCAACGACTGCACCTCGAAGGCGATCCGCGCACTGTCGTCGGTGTGCCGCGCCGCGCGCAGCGCATAAGCGCTGACGAACGGCCAGATCGCGCGGTTGTGGTAGATCGGCACGTCCCGCTGCTGCGGCCACACCACCGGACTGCCGGCCTCGACCGCCGGATAGCGCGCCAATGCCTGGCGCGCGCGCGCGCGCGGCAACACGTCGGCCAGCACCGCCAGCGACAGCCCGAGCAGATCGTAGCTTTCGTAGGCCACTGGATGCGCGGCGCTGCCGATGTAGCTGACATAGGTGCCGCGGTCCTCGCGCCAGAAGCGCTGCGCGATCGCCTGCTTGAGCGCATCGGCCCAGCCGGCGTAGCGCGCCGCGCTGGTGGCGTCGCCCTGCGCGCGCGCCAGCCGTTCGCCCAGACGCAGCGCCTGGTAATGCAGCACGTTGGTGGACAGCGCGAACGACTCGGCGATGAAGCGCACATCGTCGCGGGTCCAGGCCGGATAGGTCTGTTCGCGCCAGTCCAGGAACGAGGTCTCGCCGCGGTACAGGCCGACGCGCGGATCGAACGCGAACGCGCGGTCCTGCGCCAGCGTCGCATCGAGCGCGGCGCGGGTGTCGGCGGCGAACGCCGCGTCGTCGAGCAGGTGCCGCGCGGCCAGGAACCAGACCACGCGGTCGCTGCTCACCGGCCAGCTGCCGCCGGAGCCGGTGTCCTGCGCCACGAACAGGCCCGGCAGCGCGTCGGGACCGCGCATCGCCGACAGCTTGAAGTGAAGCGAGTGCCGCGTGCGCTGCGGATCGAGCCGTGCCAGCGCCAGATCGGCCGCATAGCTGACGTCGCGGGTCCACACGTAGGGCCAGCGCTCGCCGGTCTGGTAGCAGTCGCATGGCAGCGGCTTGCCGTGGTCGAAGGCGGGATCGCGGATCGCGTCGACCTGGTCATCGCGCAGCTCCTGCTGCGCCAGCGCGAACAGCGCATCGAACAATGGGCTGGCGGTCTCGCTGCGCAGCGGCTGCGGCGCCAGCGTGCGTGCGCCCTGCGCCGAGCTCAGCACGAAGCCGCCATCGGCGGCGGCCACGGCGTGCGCGGTCTGGCCGCGCCATTGCAACGACGCCTGCCACGCAGGCGCCGACACCGCGGCACCCAAGGTGGCGGCCAAGCAGATCATCTTCAGCATCGAAGCGGCGGACCGGCTCGCGCCCGTCGGCCTCCCTCCCTCTTTGCCTGCGTTGTGGGTTCGCGGTGCCGACAGGCCGGCGCCACGGTCGCGGCCTCTTCTTCGAGCGGCGCTGCGGACATGGTAGACGCGCCGCATCGCACCGCGCGCATCTGCATACGTATTCATTGCGTGGACCGCGGCCGCGCCGCGGCGCCTCGCTATAGTCGCCGCACCTGCAACGGCCGCCTTGGGAGGGGAGATGCCGCAGCTTCATGCCATGCCACGCGTGCGCTGGACGCATCGCCTGCCGCTGCTGCTCGCCGCCGCGCTGTTGTGCGCCGCACCGCTGCTGCGCGCCGAACCGAAGACCGTGGCCAGTGTGGAATCGCCCGGCAAGGTGCTGCAGGTCGCGCTGCAACTGGATGGCGGCAAGCCGAGCTACCGCGTGCAGCGCCTGGGCGACACCGTGATCGGCGAATCCCGGCTCGGCTTCCAGTTGCGCGACGGACGCCTGGACCGCGACCTGGACGTACTGGCGCAGGCGACCCGCAGCGTGGACGAGACCTGGGAACAGCCCTGGGGCGAGCGCCGCTTCGTGCGCAACCACTACAACGAACTGCGCGTGGATCTGGGCGAGCGCAGCGGCCAACGCCGCCGCTTCGCCGTGGTGTTCCGGGTCTACGACGACGGCCTGGGCTTTCGCTACAGCTTCCCCCAGCAGCCAGGCCTGCGCGAGGCGATCATCGACGAGGAACTGACCGAGTTCGAGATCGCGCCGGAAACGACCGCCTGGTGGATCCCGGCCGGCGAGCCGATCCACTACGAATACCTGTACCGGCGGACGCCGCTGAACCAGGTCGCGCTGGCGCACACGCCGATCACCTTGCGCAGCCGCGACGGCCTGCACATCGCCCTGCACGAGGCCGCCCTGGTCGACTACGCCGGGATGTGGCTGCGCCGCGGCGACGGCCAGCGCCTGCATGCGCAACTGTCGCCTTCGGCGCAAGGCTGGAAGGTCAGGCGCAGCCTGCCGTTCGAGACGCCGTGGCGCACCGTGCAGATCGCCGACCATGCCGGTGGCCTGGTGGATTCGGACCTGATCCTCAACCTCAACGAACCCAACGCGCTCGGCGACGTGCGTTGGGTGCACCCGGCCAAGTACGTGGGCGTGTGGTGGTCGATGCACCTGAACCAGCAGACCTGGGCGACCGGCCCCAAGCACGGCGCGACCACCGCCAACACCCGCCGCTACATCGACTTCGCCGCCGCGCACGGCTTCCGCGGCGTGCTGGTGGAAGGCTGGAATCCCGGCTGGAACGGCGAGTGGTTCGGCCATGGCGACAGCTTCGACTTCACCCGGTCGACCCCGGATTTCGACATCGCGCAACTCTCCGCCTACGCGGCCGGGAAAGGCGTGCACCTGATCGGCCACCACGAAACCGGCTGCGCGGTGCAGCATTACGAGGACCAGCTCGACGCCGCCCTGGACCTGTACGCGCGGCTGGGCGTGGACACGTTCAAGACCGGCTACGTCTGCGACGACGGCCAGGTGGACCGGCGCAATCCGGCCGGCGGGCCGCTGTGGCGCGAATGGCACGACGGCCAGTTCATGGCCCAGCATCACCTCAAGGTGGTGCGCGAAGCGGCGGTGCGGCACCTGTCGGTCAACGCGCACGAGCCGATCAAGGACACCGGCCTGCGCCGCACCTACCCCAACTGGCTCTCGCGCGAAGGCGCGCGCGGCATGGAGTACAACGCCTGGGGCCAGCCGCCGAACCCGCCCGAGCACGAGGTCAACCTGGTGTTCACCCGCATGCTGGCCGGCCCGATGGACTACACGCCCGGCATCCTCAGCCTCAAGGGCCGCGACGGCCAGCCGATTCCCAGCACGCTGGCGCGGCAACTGGCGCTGTACGTGACGATCTACAGCCCGATCCAGATGGCCGCGGACCTGCCCGAGCACTACCTGCAGCACCGCGACGCGTTCCGCTTCATCGAGGACGTGGCGGTGGACTGGGACGACAGCCGCGTCCTCGACGGCGAGGTCGGCGACTACGTGACCATCGTGCGCAAGGACCGCCACAGCCGTGACTGGTACCTGGGCAGCATCACCGACGAACACGGCCGCGTGCTGCCGGTGGCCCTGTCGTTCCTGGAGCCGGGCGTGCGCTACCGCGCCGAGATCTACCGCGACGGGGACGCGGCGGACTACCGCAGCAACCCGTTCGCCTTCGTCCGCGAGCAGCGCGAGGTCACCAGCGCCGACCGGCTGCAGCTGAAGCTGGCGCCGGGCGGCGGCCAGGCGATCCGGTTCGTGCCGCTGGACGCCGCGGCGGACGCCCACGGCCGTACGCCGATGCGCCCCTGATGTTCAAAGCGCCAGTCGCCCGCCGACGCGTACCGCCGCTGGCGGGCGCTCCCGTATCGGGCGACGCGCTGTTACCAGCGCACGCTGCGCACATCGCCGCCTGCGCCAGTGCGCCCTTGGAATCGATTCCAATGCGATGAAAACCAGTGAATACGTATGCAGCCCGCGTTCGTGGCGGACCGCCGTGTCTACCATACGTCGCAGTCGCGTCACCTGGAAACGCTGCGCGATATCTATATCCGGCCGACGTGCCGGACCGAAAATTTGCACGACAACATTGCCTGGGAGGGGAAAATGTTGAACCACAAGCGCAATGCGCTGACCCTGGCGCTGGCCATCGCCATGACGCCGATGCTGGCCGCCGCACAATCCGACACGCAGACCGGCGGCACCGCCGAGCCGGCGCAGAATCCAGTCACCGAACTGGACAAGGTCCAGGTGACCGGCATCCGTCGCGGCATCGAGAACGCGATCGCGATCAAGCAGGATTCCACGTCCATCGTCGAGGCGATCTCGGCCGAGGACATCGGCAAGCTGCCGGATGTGAGCATCGCCGAATCGCTGGGTCGCCTGCCCGGCCTGGCCGCGCAGCGCGTGGCCGGTCGCGCCCAGGTGATCAGCGTGCGCGGCCTGTCGCCCGACTTCGCCACCACCCTGCTCAACGGCCGCGAGGTGGTCAGCACCGGCGACAACCGCAGCGTCGAGTTCGACCAGTATCCGTCGGAACTGGTCAACGGCGTGACCGTGTACAAGACGCCCGACGCCGGCCTGGTCGGCCAGGGCCTGTCGGGCACCATCGACATGCAGACCGTGCGTCCGCTGAGCTTCCCCGACCGGGTGATCGCGGTGAGCGGCCGCCTGCAGAAGAGCTCGCTGGGCAAGGCCGCCGACGTCGATGCCTACGGCAACCGCTTCAGCGCCAGCTACATCGACCAGTTCCTCGACAACACCCTGGGCATCTCGATCGGCTACGCCCACAGCGACATGCCGATCCAGGAAAACCAGGTCGGCCTGTACGAGCCGTGGACCACGCAGAACACCGACAGCGGCAGCCGTCCCGGCGTGGCCGCCGGCACCTACTTCTCCGACGGCATCAAGGCGCTGCGCCGCACCGGCAACAACAAGCGCGACGGCGTGATGGCGACCGTGCAGTTCCGCCCGTCCAGCACCTGGACCAGCACCTTCGACGCGTTCCACACCGAAGCCGAGCAGATCGACACCGCCAATCAGTTCGAGGTCAATCTCAGCAACTACAACGGCGGCTACACGCCCGGCCTGTTGATCACCGACCCGCAGGTCGACGCCAGCGGCAGCTTCACCGGCGGCACCGCCAGTGGCGTGTATCCGCTGGTGCGCGGCATGTACAACAAGCGCAAGGACAAGATCGACGCGTTCGGCTGGAACAACGAATTCAACCTCGGCAGCGTGCGCCTGGTAGCCGACCTGAACTACTCCAAGGCCACCCGCAAGGAGTTGAACCTGGAGAACAACCTGCAACTGGTGCCGATGCCGCAGTTGGATACCGTCGGCCTGGTGATCAAGCCCAACGACTTCTCGCAGATCACGCCCGGCCGCGACTATTCCGATCCGAACAACCTGTTCCTGACCAACACCATCTACGGCTCCGGCTACGGCAAGGTACCGGAAGTCGAGGACCGCCTGAAGGGCGGCCGCCTGGCGGCAACGCTGCCGGCGCCGCAGGCGCTGACCTGGTTCTCGGACATCGACGTGGGCGTGAACTACGCCGACCGCCGCAAGCAGAAGGCCCAGGCCGAAGGCAACATCCTGCTCGGCGCGCAGGGCGACACCAGCATCGCCAGCGACCTGCAGTACGATCCGGTCAATCTGGGCTTCGCCGGCATCGGCACCATCCCGGCCTGGAACGTGCCGGCGGCGGTCTCGCGCTACATGACCTTCGATCCGATCACCAACCTGGACTATCTGATACCGAAATCGTGGACCGTGCAGGAGAAGATCACCACGGCCTGGGTCCGCGCCAACATCAACACCGACATCGGCGAGGTCGGCGTGCGCGGCAACATCGGCGTGCAACTGCAGCATGCCGACCAAAGCTCGCAGTCCAGCTACTTCGATCAATCCCGTCCAGCCGGCCAGAACGTGCTACCGATCGATGCCGGCAAGACCTACAACGACTGGCTGCCGAGCCTCAACCTGGCCTTCCTGTTCCCTCACCAGCAGACTCTGCGCTTCGCCGCGGCCAAGCAGGTGGCGCGTCCGCGCGTGGACCAGATGCGCGCCGGCCTGGATTTCGGCGTCGACACGTCCACCGGCAAGCCCGGCGGCAGCGGCGGCAACCCCCTGCTCGACCCGTGGCGTGCCAACGCGCTGGACCTGTCGTACGAGAAATACTTCGGCGAAAAGGCGTATGTGGCCGCCGCGGTGTTCTACAAGGACCTGAAGAGCTACATCTATACGCAGTCGCGCGACGATTACGATTTCTCCGCCCTGCTCGCCAGCTATGTGCGCCCGCCCAGCATGACCGTGCCGGTGCAGACCACCGGCACCTTCTCCTCGCCGCAGAACGGCAAGGGCGGCACCCTGCGCGGCCTGGAGCTGACCGCGTCGCTGCCGCTGGACATGTTCACCGACAGCCTGCGCGGCTTCGGCGTGCAGGCCAGTGCCACGTTCAACGATAGCGACATCAAGATCGTCGATCCCGAAAGCGCCTCCAGCGTGGGCTCGGCACCGATCGACCTGCCAGGCCTGTCCAAGCGGGTGTACAACTTCACCGCCTACTACGAGCGCAACGGCTTCGAGGCGCGCGTCAGCCAGCGTCGGCGCACGGACTTCATCGGCGAGATCGGCAACTTCAACGGCAACCGCACCCTGCGTTACGTGGTCGGCGAGAACGTGACCGACGCGCAGCTCAGCTACACCTTCGCCGACGGCAGCACTCTGGCCGGGCTAAGCCTGCTGTTGCAGGCGAGCAACCTGACCAACTCGCCCTACCGCACCTACGCCGGCACCAAGGACCGCCCGCTGGAATACATCGAATGGGGCCGCACCTACATGCTCGGGGTGAACTATAAGTTCTAGTTCCCGCTCCGCCTGCCGAAACGAGCCCGCCGACGCCCTGTCGGCGGGTTTTTTTATGGTTCGGATCGCCCGCGAGCAGCGTTGGGAACGCATTGGTGCGACAACGGATGGACCGTACGCGCCAGATACGATCTGCGCAGTTTTTATGGAAGTCCGCACGCGACATTGGAATCGCATACCTGCGGTAGAGGGTCTGGGCGTCGCAAGCGTCCGGCAGATCCGCACCAGCCATGACTCGGAAGCTTGCACGCGGTGCTGTGACAGCATCCGCGGCAGAGCAGGACTGGACCTCGCAGGCATCCGGCATGATCTGCGCTAGGTTCGCGCGCGGCATTGATTACCCACGCAGTGATCGCGGAATCGCTTTCACCATCGCCTGGCAGTACTCGCCGCCGCGGGTTGCCGAACCCAAGCGGTCACTGCCCAGGTCGCCGATCGATGACCCACGCGAAGAAAGGCGTGAACTGGCTGCCTGCATGATGTGGATGTCGAAAGCGATGACGACCTGGCATGGCCGGGCGCCTGCGGCGCACTCGCGCATATGTGCTGCACGCAAGGCTTAGCGCCTGGAGCATGCGCCAGCAGGAGAAGTCCAAAAAACCTCGGCATCGCAGAGACTTCCATGCCGAACCTCTCGCCGGCGCGCAAACCAAGTCGCCTTTTGGCAGGACCATACCGCCGCGCGCCCACGCGCACCCATCGGATAACTGCTCCGCATCGCACTCGGCCACGTGCATCGGAGTGGCGGAGTGCTTACGGCGCCAATTTGGCACGGGGCCGGACACCAAAGGATCGACGAGCTACAGCGCCTTCGCTGCTGGCAGCCGGCAGCCGGCAGCGAGTCAAACTGCGGCGACGACTCGACTACAGTGCACCTCTGACAACCCACTTTCGCCACAATCAAGTCAGATGCAGTTTGCCCTGTAGGAGCGGCTTTAGCCGCGACGAGGCGTTCCCGGTAAAGCCCGTCGCGGCTAAAGCCGCTCCTACAGGACACTTTCCGAGGCTACTAGAGGTGCCCTACACGCGCTCCAGGCACACCATCGCGTAGCCAGGCAGACGCAAGCCGCCGTCGGCGCTGCCCAACTCCACGCCCGGGACCGCCACGGCGCGCCAGTCGCCGTCGGGCAGCGCTGCCTCGGCGACGTTTGCCGAGAGATTGAACGCCAACAGCAAGGTCTGCTGCGCATGCCGGCGCACGAACATGAGCACCGGCTCCGCGGTCTCGACGAACGCGATGTCGCCTTCGCGCAGGGCCACGTGCTGCTTGCGCCACGCCTGGAACTGCTGGAACGCGCTCAACACCGACTGCGGATCGGCCAACTGCGTGGCCACCGACAGCGCGCGATGCGCTGGCGACACCGGCAGCCACGGCTCGCCCTGGGTGAAGCCGGCATGCGCGCTGGCGTCCCACGGCATCGGCGTGCGGCAGCCGTCGCGGCCCTTGAAGCTTGGCCAGAAGGCGATGCCATACGGATCCTGCAAGGCCTCGAACGGCACCTCGGCCTCGCCCAGGCCCAATTCCTCGCCCTGGTAGATGCACACCGACCCGCGCAGCGAGCACAGCATCGCGGTCAGCAGGCGCGCGAACGCCGGCGTTTCCGCGCCCCTGCCCCAGCGCGTCACCGCACGCTGCACGTCGTGATTGGAGATCGCCCAGCACGGCCAGCCTTCGGTCATCGCCACCTCCAGGCGCGATACCGTTTCGCGGATGTAGGCCGCGCTGAAATCGTCGGTCAACAGCTCGAAGCTGTAGCCCATGTGCAGGTGCCCCGCGCGCGTGTACTCGGCGGTGGTGGCGAGCGAATCCTCAGACGAGATCTCGCCCAGGCTCACCGTCCCGGGATAGCGGTCGAGCAGGCCGCGCAGCTTCTGCAGGAACGGCAGATTCTCCGCCTGCGTGTTGTTGTAGTAGTGGTACTGGAACGCGTACGGATTGTCCGGACTGAACCCCCGCCCGACACGTTTCTCCACCGGCTTGGGCGGATTGTCGCGCAGCAGCGGATCGTGGAAGCAGAAGTTGATCGCATCCAGCCGGAAGCCGTCCACCCCGCGCGCCAGCCAGAACTCGACGTTGTCCAGCGTCGCCTGCTGCACCTCGGGATGGTGGAAATTCAGATCCGGCTGCGACGCCAGGAAGTTGTGCAGATAGTACTGGCCGCGGCGCGGCTCCCACTGCCAGGCGACACCGCCGAAGATCGACATCCAGTTGTTCGGCGGCGTCCCGTCCTCGCGTGCATCCGCCCACACATACCAATCGGCCTTGGGATTGTCGCGGCTTTCCCGGCTCTCCTTGAACCAGGCATGCTCCACCGAGGTGTGGCTGAGGACCTGATCGATCATCACCTTCAGGCCCAGCGCATGCGCCTTGGCCAGCAGCCGATCGAAGTCGTCCATCGTGCCGAACAGCGGATCGACTTCGCGGTAATCGGCGATGTCGTAGCCGAAATCGGCCATCGGCGATTTGAAGAACGGCGAGATCCAGATCGCATCCACGCCCAGCGCGGCGATGTAGTCCAGCTTCTGCACGATGCCCGGCAGGTCGCCGACGCCATCACCGTTCGCATCGAGAAAGCTGCGCGGGTAAACCTGATAGATGACGGCACCGCGCCACCATGGAGCCTGGGTCATGCAACGCCCCCCTCGGGCAGAAATCGCGTGCGCAAGGTGCGCACGCAAAGCTGCGTTAGGTTAACGTCGGCACGCGGATTGACCAGAGGCTTGCATACGTATTCAGCAGTTCGCAGCCCTGACAGCAAGGCTGCCTTCCGCTTGGACCATCGCGGCGCTGCCGCATCCACATGCATCGAAGAAGGCGCCCATCGAAGAAACCGCCTTCTTCCGACGCTGCGCTCACGCCGTCGTCGCGGTCCCGCGACTGTCCGAAGACGACGACCTGCCGGACGCGGATTTACCGGAACCCTTGCGCTTGGCGTAGAACTCGTTCAACCACTGCTCCGGCCGCAGATCGTCCGGCGCGACGCCATGCACCTTGGCCTTCTGCTGCAGCACCTCATGCATGATCTCGATATTGTCGGTGGACGCGGAGATCACGGCCAGCGCGTCGTCCATGCCGCGCAAGTTGAGCTGGCATACCGATGAGCCGTGACCTTGCTTGACCAGGAAGCAACGCGAGCGCTCGTCGAGATTGACCACCACCTGATACTCGGCTTCGGTCAGCTTGAGCCCCTCGATGTAATCCTCCTTGCTCGCGTTCGGATTCGGCAGCAAGATCATGGTCGCGGTCTGCTCGACCAGCGCCGCGGAGATGTCGCTGGCAAGCGCGTCCTCCGGGCTCTGCGTGGCGAAGATGCCCATGCCGTTCTGCTTACGGATGGTCTTCTGCTTGTTCTTGGCGAACTCCTTGAGGCCGCCCTTGCCGTCCAGGATCTTCCAGAACTCGTCCATCACGTAGATCAGCGGACGGCCATCGATCAAGGCCTCGAGCCGGTGCAGCAGATAGTTGATGACCGGGGCGCGCACTTCCGGATTGTCGATGATGTCGGTGTAATCGAAGCCGATGATGCTGGCCTTTTCCAGGTCGATGGTGTCGACCGGGTTGTCGAACACCCAGCCATGCGAATTGCCCGCGGTCCACTTGCGCATGCGCGCATACAGACCGTCGTCGCCCATGTTCGGCAGGCTCTTGCGGAAATTGGTCATGCTGCGCAGATGCGGCGGCGTATCCAGCATGCCTTCCACGCCGCGGAAAATGTCTTCTTCCTCGCGCGAGGTGTACTCGATCTTGCCGGCCAGGAGCTTGATGAGCTCGGCCAGGAACTGCACGTTGGCCTCGTTGCGCTCGCACTGGAAAGGGTTGAAGCCGGTGGGCATGCCATTTTCCAGAGCGAGATAATTGCCACCGCAGGCACGCACGAAGATCTCCGCACCGCGATCCTTGTCGAAAAAGAAAATCGTCGGAACGGGATCGAATTTCTGCACCTGGCTGAGCAGGAAATTGATCAGCGCCGTCTTACCGGTACCGGATTTACCGATGACCATGGTGTTGGCAATGGCCTTCTCGCCCAGCGAATTCTCCGCCGGATGGGTGGCGTGGAAATTGAAGTAATACGGCTGGCCGTTGGTGGTCTGCAGCGTGGTGACGCACTCGCCCCACGGGTTGTTGTCGCGCTTGCCCTGGGCGAAGTTGTGCAACGGGGACAGGCCGAGAAAATTCAACGAACTGACATTGGCCAGGCGCGTGCGGTACTTCCAGTTGCCCGGGAGCTGCGCATAGAACGACGACGCGATGGCCAGATCCTCCTTGGTGGAGACGAAACCGGCGTTGGACAACTCCGCCCGCGTTGACGCGATCTGCTGCGATAGCTTTTCCTGGCTATCGGCGTAAACGGCGATGGTGAAGTGATACTCGCCCAGCACGAAGTTGCCGGAGGACAACTGATCCATCGCCAGGTCCAGTTCGTGGATCTGGCTGACCGCCTTGTCGCCCGACGAGATCATCATGCCCTTGGTCCGGTCCAGGACCTTCAGCGCGTCGTGACGCCCCATGGGAGTGAAGGAATGGGTCACCACGTACTCGAAATCGAGATACTTCAGGCCATTCAAGATGCCCGGATAGGTGCCATCGGTGTACTCCTTGATATTGAGGATCGCACCGAAATGATTGACGCCCTCGGGAGTCTTGATCACGTAATCGCCGGTCTTGCTCGCGAACATGTGCTTGCTGACCGGAAGATAGGCCGGAACCGGCGCCTGCAGCACCGGCACGGGCTCGTCGATGCGATTGATGAGGTAACCGAAGAACTCGAGCGCCTCGGAGAAGACGACGCCATTGCTGGCTTCGTACATGCTCAGCCGATAAGGCGAATAGTCCTTCAACACCGCTTCGACGTTTCCGGCCAGTTCCAGGATCTTGGCGATGGCCTGATCCTGCTCGGTCTGCAACTGGGAGACGTTGGACGACTTGTCCATCAGTCGCTTCCCCGAGACGACAGGGCGATAGATCATGGTCAGATACAACTCGTTCTGCATGATCTTCTGCGACGAAAGCGTTCCGTAGTACCTGTCGGAAAGCTCCTGATTGAACGCCTGGCGGAACTTGCTGCTCGACTTGATCCGGCGGCGGCGGCGCACGTCATGGACCCAGAAGGCCACATTGGTGTAATCCGGAGCGCGCAGGGTCTGCAGCATCCGATTGAACGTGTTGTGACGGTGCTCGATCTCCCACTCTTCGCGGCCGACGAACGGCAAGCCTCCCAGATGCCAGGTCAACATGAAGTCTCCCCCCGTCGTCTTGAGCACCGAAGGCGCCACATGCGTGGAGAGGGAAATGAACTCACTGATCGAGGTGTCTGGGATGAACATAGTGGGATGACGTTGAATCCATTTCCTGTTGCCAAGGCCCGACTCGGACGAGTCGGGAACAGTCGAACACTACAAGCCTACGCGCTGGCTGAGCCAGTGCGCCGTGAAAACCAAACAACCCCATGCACGACACGCGTCGTGCATGGGGTCGAGGACATCCGCCAATCCCGGTCAGCGCTTGGCGCCAGGCACTTCCTTGCGGTATTCGTTGGGAGAAAACACCCACATGCCCGAGTAGCGCTGCAGGTTGCGCACGCGCATCCTGACCATCCAGCGCAACCCCAGCATCCTGAAGATCATCTCGTCCCGCTTGGTCATCTGCTGCATGATGAAAATGATCACCGGGATCAGCAGCAGAAACCAAAAATTGAAATAGATACTCATCAGGAAGCCGCCGCCCGCCCCGACGAAAAATGGGATGTAGGGCACCCCAAAGAACATCGGCGGCCGCGTGCAACCGCGAAAAAGCACGTTCTTATGCATATTGCATGGCGTGCTGCACGAAATTGATGCCCGCGGTGCAAGCGGCCTGGCCGGTGTCGCCGATCAACATCTTGGCGAGCTGGCCGGCGGCGCCAATCAACACGCCACCGAGCAGGACCGGGGTGACTTCGGAAACGCGCTTGTGCGCGAACGCGATCTGGTAGCCAGCGAAGACGACGGCGATGGTGACGACGACGACCGACGCCATGTTGAGAATATTGTTGGTCTTACCCAGGAAGCCGCACACCTTTTCATTGGTTCCGGCATAGTCCGCGCCGGGATTGGTGGCCATCGCCGCACCACAGGCCAGTACGGCCGCGGTGAAGAGAAGGGCTTGCAATGCGGCCTTGCCGACCACCTTGGCATTCCCGGCGACTTCATTTTTCTTGTGCATCATGGCGTATCTCCTGATTTGGAACAGAGGGATGATCAGATACCATTTACATGGCAGGACTGCTGCAACCGGCTAGAACACGAAAGCTCCGTCGCCAGGGGGAGGCGGCGGAAGGTTGGAGCCGGTAACTACCGCTCCGGCGACGGGTTTTGGCCCTGCCGCAGAAGCGCGCGAAGCTGGATCGGCTCCGCCACCAGCAGGCACGGCCACTCCTTTGCCCCCGCCTGTCGGTCGTATGAGATAGAGATCTGACCTGCCTGCCTGCGACGCTACCGCAGGGCTACCGCCGCCCGCTTGCGTTGCCGCAACTGCGTCGCCTTGATAAGCCATGGAAGGCTGGGGCTGCGCGACTGGCCTGTTCGCGATGTGATTGCTCGACTCGATGCGCCGGGCTACGACCGAATCGAGTTCGCGCACCAGCGCTGCTTTTGCCGTGTCCGCAACGGCCCTGCGCACACCGGGCGCAGCCAGGGGAATCGCGCCGGCGGGAACCTCCACCTGCTGCGCCCTTCCCTGGTTGATGGACGCATAGATCTTCTGCACGTAACCGTGCTTGAAGCCGGTTTCGAAATTTCCGGAGTAATAGCAACTAAAGGACTTTCCCCAATTGCCACCGGAACGGCTATAGCATTCCGCGAGGATCCTGGAGGCCGCCTGCAGGTTCGGGCAGGTGTTGAATGCCTTTTCGTAGGAGTCGAGCCCGTACTTCACCAGGTTGTAGCGATTCACCTGGCCCAGACCGAGCGAGAAATTGTAGCCCTTCTGCTCCAGCATCCGCGCCGTGGCGACGGCTTCGGAAATGTTCTGCGGTTGCCGCACCAGGCGGCCGCCGACCACGCCGATTGCAAAAGGATTGTGCGAAGACTCAACGCGCACGACGTGCTGCATCACTTCAGCCGGAACCGCCATTTCAGGACAGCTCAGTAGTTCCATGCCTGGCAACATGCCGCAGTTCCTCCTAAGTGCATCGACCCTGCCGAGCTACCGCTTGGCGAGTCGCATATGGCGCAAAACAATCGTGTTCGAAGTGAAAAACAAAGTCAATCAACGACGGTGCGGGCGATCACCTTGGTGAACATATTCAGTGACCGCCATGGAGCGTTCGCTCCGGATCGAAATCGATGCCGGTGATGTAGCGGCGACCGGCATGCGACTTGATGTGCACCACGATATCGATGGTCATCATCAACAAGCGTTTGATGACCGCGAATTCCAGGCCGGAGCCCTCGGCGGAAGCCTTCACCATCAGCGCCAACTGGTCCCAGGTCTGACCGATGCTGCCCGCATGGCAACTGGTGATGGACCCGGGATGGCCCGAGGCGCAGTTGCGGATGAAGTAGAAGGACTCATCGCCGCGCAACTCCGCCAGAATGATCCGGTCCGGCTTCATGCGCAGGCACGCCTCCATGCAACTCTTGGCGGTCACGTTGCTCGTACTTTGTCCACCTTTCGAATAGAGCAAATGCACGGAATTGGGCTGGCTGATGAAAAGCTCCCGCGCATCCTCGATCGTGACCAGTCGTTCCTCGTTGGGAATATGATTCACCAACGACTTCATGAAGGTGGTCTTGCCGCTGCCCGTGGCGCCGGCGACCACGACATTCTTCTTGAACAGCACGGCTTTCTTGAAGAACTCCGCGTAGTTGCGCTCGCGCCGCAACTCCAGCAACTCCCGATCCTGGTCGCTGACTCCCGCGACCTCCTCGAGGATTTCCTGGAAAAAGCCGTCCTCCTTGTATTGCTCCAGCGTCTTGGTGTGCTTGGACGGCAAGCGGATGGTGATCGACACCTTGCCTGCATCGCAGGCTGGCGGGATCACGAACTGCGCGCGCTGCCCGGTCGGAAAGGTCAGCGACACCACCGGATCGGTATCGGTGATGCGCTGGCCGGTATTGCTCTCGTTGACCACGGCGGTGCAGAACTGGCGCGCCCGATCGAACGTCAACGACGGGATATCCATCTTCTGCCAACCGCGCAGCGTCTCCAGGTATAACTCGCCCGGACGGTTGATGCAGATTTCCGTCACTTCCGGCGAATTCAGATAATCCAGGATGCCCAGCACGGAGTACTGGTAATCCAGGAAATCGCTGGAGATCTGCGCGGTGGGAGAGTCGTCGAGGGTCACGATGCGGTCTCTACGCCATCAACGAGGCAGCACAGCACTGAAATCGACGTCCTTGGCCACATAGACGTTGACCACGGTGCCTTGATTGATGGTCACGGTGGCGGGACGGCGACGCTCCAGAGCCTGGTCCGCGAGCCGCTGGACGGCCTGCGCGGTATTGCTCTCGAACGGCTGCTCGGTCACCAGGCCGGAATTGAGTCCGACGGTGGTGGTCTCCGGCCCATTCTTGGCCGCCGCCCACTTGAACGCGTCACTGAGCATGCTGATCATCAGCGCCGAGGAGATCCGGCTCGCCCAATGCGCGTTGTACTGGCCAGGATGGCCGGCGCTACCCAGGTTGTCGATGCCGGGACCCATCAGATTCACATCGATACCCGTCGGCGTGGTGATGCGATCCCAGATCACCTGCATCCGCGGCCCGGTCGGCTCCACGGCATTGTACTGGCCAAGCACCTTCGAGCCCTTCGGCAGCAGCAGGCGCCTGCCGTTGATGGAGTAGACCGGCTCCGTGATGATGCAGGAGGTGAAACCCGGGAAATCGGTGATGATCCGCGTCTCCAGCACGCAGCGGATATAGGTGCCGCGCACCAGCAGGCCGTCCGGGTTGGCGATCGGCTTCGCCGAGGTTTGCTGCTCTTCCTGCGCGGGACCGGCAGCTTGCTGCTGTCCCGGCAGCAGGCCGGCAATACCGCCATCCTGCTGGCCGTCGGCCGAGGCAGGATCGTCGGTCGCGCCCCCCATCCGGCGCTCCAGCAGCGAAGGACCACGCGGCTGCTGCTGCGCAGGCGGCGCCATCGCGATGTCGTTGCCGGACGAGGGGGGCTGCAGCGGCGGCAGGGTCGGCGGCTGCTCCAGCTGCACTGGTTCGACCGCCTGGCTCGTCGGAGGGGCGACCGCCGTCTGTGGCAACGCCGGCGCGACGACTGCCTCCTGCTTGGGCTTCGGCGGCGGATCCTTGGAATCGTTGCCGCTGACCAGCCAAAAAATCGCCAGGATCAGCAGCAGCGCAATACCCGCCAAGAACACCAGCGCCTTGCGGTTGAGCTTCTGCAGGTCATTGGAGCGCAGCACCGGTTCGCCGGCATCGAGATCCGGTTCGGCGGATTGGCGCTGGCGAGCGAAATAGGGATTTTCCTTGCCGGCGTCGCCCGCTTGCGGAGCGCGCGGCTGACCCTGTTCGTAGCCGTTATTTTCGTCAGACGGAGGTATGTTCGAGTTCACTTTTGCTTATTCCTACGCAAGCCGACAACATTCTTGCCGTGGCGGACAACCAGGAAAGGATAGGTCCCATGCACGATCAGGGTATTGCCCTCGACCGTGGTGTTGACCAGAAAATCCTCGTCGTTTTCCTTCTCGCGACCGAACACGGCCGGGAAATTGCCCGTCGGAAAGCGGGTCAGGTCCATTTTAATGTAAGTGAATTTGCCATCATCGTAGACACTGCTCGGCACGATCCATCGCTGCTTCGAACGGGTCGAATAGTCATAGTCGAAATAGTAATGACGATCCTTGGACAGCCGGGTGTCGAGCTGGGACTCGTCCTTCACCTCCTCGCTGGCCGCCGCGAAGCTGGTGTCCTTGGGGTAGGTAAAGGCCACCTTGTACTGCACGCCGGCCTGCTTGGCCTGCTCCAGCCGTTGCCAATCCGTGGCGACCACCTTCAATTCCAGAATATAGGAATGCGTCGCCGTGCGGATCATCATGTTGGTGTCGACGTCGACGTTCTTCGGCTTCAGGTAGAAGACGTTCTCGCGCCGACTCAACTCCCAGCCACTGCTGAAGCCGGTGCTGTAGTCGAGGATCTTTTCGTTCGGGCTGAGTTCGACCTGGGTGGTGATGCCGAGGCCGGTCCGCACCTGATAGATCTTGTCAGGCTCGTACTCGTACTGCTGGACCACCTGCGCCGAGGCATGCGGCGCGAACAAGGCCAGTGCCAGCATCGCGGCACACGCCGAACCGGTTTTCGTCATGAAACTCATCGAACGTTCGCTCCATTGCCATTGTTCTGAGGTGCAGCGTTGGGCATCGGGGGCGCGGTCACGGGCTGCGCCCCCGGATAGACAGGCGCGCTGCCCGGTGCCGCCGGCGCCTGCTGCATGGGCATTGCGCCGTTCGCACCGGGCGCCACCGGCTGGCCCGGCACCTGCTGCACAGGCACCTGTCCAGGCGCCGCTTGCTGCACAGGCGCGGCGGCCGGCGCCTGCTGCTGGGGCGTGCTCGGCGGCGGCGCGGGCATCGCCGCGTAGTCGTTGTCGACGCGGTAATCGGTGACCTGGAAGCCCAGGGGATTCTCCACGCGGAGATCCTCCTTCATCACGAGGTCGGCGTTGTAACGGAAGCCCAAGATCGCGAACTTGTTGTCCAACAGCGTGGTCTGCCCGGTCTTCTTGTCGTAGATACTGCGCTGGAAGCGGACATTGGCCCCGGTATAGGGCTTGCCGTTTCCGCCCAGCAGGCTGATGCTGAGGATGTTGACGCGGATGGAGCGGGCCTTGCCATAAACGAAGAAGGGCGCGGACGGGTTGTTCGGCGCGTGCAGCGCCCTGTATTCGTTGCCTACCGCCGTGTCCGACGGGGCCATGGAAAACACCGTGTTCCAGTCGTTGAGCCCCATCATTTCGTTATCGTAGGACTCGCGAGCGGTGATGAAGCGCGCCACGTTGCTGCGCGCCAAGGCCTCGCTCGCGGTGATGCTGCGGACGGCACCGGGGTCTTTCAGCACGGAGACCGTCGACGTTCCGGTATAGGCGTCGGCCATCACCAGATACGGCACCTTCTCCTTCAACGGCAGCATGTAGTAGTAGCCGCCGCCCAGCAGCAAGCACAGGATGATGGCGCCGAACGCGACCCACCATGCCCGGCGCTCGCTGCGCCGGGCGAGATCAGCAATGCTGATTTCGTAGTTGACAGCCTTTGCGACCGCTTTGTTGACGCTTTCGCTCTCAACTGGTTTTTTACCGAACATCAGACGTCACCAAGTTACGTAATGTGGCCGCGGAGGCACGCGAGCGGCCGCCGGCAGTGAACTCACTTCGCGCCGCCCTCGGCGGCCGGCGCCGCGGCCCCGCTCAGCGACGACGACGGCTGCACCAGGATGCGATTGCCCGCGGCGGACACGGTGACCCCTTCATTCGCGTAGACCACACTGAGTTCGGCCACCGCCTGCTGGATGCTCGTGGTGTTGATCTTGGCCACCGGCGCATACAGCGTGTAGTCGGACTGGATGCTGTAGGCCAGCTCCATGTTCGAGTCCTTGGCCCAGCGTTCCAGCATCGTCTTCAGGGTACCGTCCATCGGGATGGCCTGGTACACGTACGAGGAGTACAGCGGGATCTCCATCGTCGATTCGGAAAAGCGATTGACCGGCTTCCACCTACCGCGGAAATCAGGCGCCGGCGAACTCGCACAGGCGCTCAACAGCGCAACGGTGCTCAGAGTGGCGATCAGCCGAAACATATGCGTTCTTTTCACGCGAGCCTCTAAATTGCGGAAACAGGTATAGAAGGGCTCCCGGCACGGGGCCGGCAGCCTGATAATTTCGAGTTTGACCACGGGGACCGCGCAATGCGACGCATCGCGGGCGGACGCACCTGCTCCCTTGGCGCGCCCATCCGCGGCGCAATCATGCGTCCTGCGAGACGACAGGCGCCCAGGGCGAGGCTTTCAGTGCTGACACATACAGAATCTTTCACAAAACTTTCCATGTCGCCCTTGCGTGCGTCGTGGACGCTACGCCCCCGTTCCTAGTGCCAAATGCCCCATACCAGGCATCGCGAGAATGTGCCGCGTCGCCATGCCGGCGTCAAGCGTTTGGAAAAAAAACGTTCAACTCGGCCGAATTACCAATAATTTTGCAATGAGCATCACACTAACCTAGATGGAAAGCGTTGGCACATCGACCTTGGGCAGCAGCCTCGATGTGAAGTGGCGGTCTTTGTAGTACTTGATCTTGTCGCACTTCACCGGATGCGGGATGCCCTCGTACAGGAATACCTCGCGATCGTTCCCCATTGCCTTCAGTTCCTGCGGCAGCATCAGCGCCCTCCTCTCCTCCGACACGCTGCGGGTCACGTCCTTGCCGCGGGTGACGTTCTTCTTGCGGAAGGTGGTGTAGCCGAGCATCTCCGAGTAATCGTTGGCGTCCTGCTGCTCGCGCGGAGCGTAGAGGATCTGCAGTGCATGATTCGTGATGATCGTGCGCGAGACGTCCTTGCCGTAGGTCGCATCCAACTGCGCCATGCTCTGGATGATCGGCAGAAGACGGACATTGTAGCCAGCCATGTATGACACCGCCGAGGCGATGATGTCGACCTTGCCGATCGCGGTGAACTCGTCCATCAGCAGCAGGCATTGATATTTCAGCGCCGGATTGCTCTTGGGCAGTTCCTTGGTGTTGAGGTTGATGATCTGGCTGAAGAACAGGTTGATGATCAGGCGGCTCTCGGCCAGCTTGTTGGGCTGGATGCCGATATAGATGGTCATCTTCTTCTTGCGCAGGTCGGTCAGCAGGAAGTCGTTGTCGCTGGTGGCCGCGTCGAGCACCGGGTTGATCCAGGCGTTGAGCGGTTCCTTCAACGTCCCCAGGATCGAGGCGAAGGTCTCCTCGGCCTGCGACAGCATGTTGGAGAACGCCGACTTGGCGTTGCTGCTGAGAAAACGCCGCTCCGACAGCGATTTCAGGTACTTCTTCAGATCGCTGCCGTCGCCCGAGGACAAGCGATAGATGGCGCCCAGCGTCGGGGTACCGAGGCCGCCGGGGAAGCCGATGTTGCGTTCGTCGTCCCAGTTCTCGAACAGGTACAGCGCGAACGCCATGAACGCGTTGCGCGCCTGGCTGACCCAGAATTTCTGGTCGTCCGAGCCGTCCGGGTACAGCATCGCGGCGATGCTCATCAGGTCCGAGACGCGGAATGCCGGATCGTCGGACACGTAGCTGAGCGGATTCCAGCGATGCGTGCGCCGGTCTTCCGCGAAGGGATTGAACAGGAAGACCTCCTGCCCCTGGCTGGCGCGCCAGCCGCTGGTGAGGTCGAAGTTCTCCTGCTTGATGTCCAGGACCACGACCGATTCCTGGTACTCGAGCAGGTTCGGGATCACCACGCCGACACCCTTGCCCGAGCGGGTCGGGGCGGCCAGGATGACGAACTGCTGCCCGCTCAGGCGCACCAGCTTGCCGCGGAACTTGCCCACCACGATGCCGTTGCCGCTCTGCTTGAACAAGCCGTGCTTGGCAAGGTCGGAGGCGCCGGCGAAGCGGGCGTCTCCATGCAAGGCCTGCTTGCGCGGCTTGAACATCAGGAACAGGGTCAGCAGCGCCAGCAGCCCGGGCAGGCCGAAACCGAGGTAGCCCGCCCACTTGATCTTGCCCACGAACGGCGCGACCTGCGGCAAGCCGATCGCATGCACGTACTCGTAATAGGTGCCCAGCCCGAACAGGCGGGTATCCAGCTTGAGCAGCAGCAGCACCAGATAGCCGGAGAGGAAATAGCCGGCAATGACAGTGAGCGCGACGACTCCCGCCGCCGCCATCATCTTACGATTCGACAAGCCCCTATCCTCCCTGATGCACCTGGCGCCTATTCTAGCGTCGGCGCTGGCCGCCCGGCTTGCTCTGCGACGCCTTTTTTTCGACGCCGACGCCGCCGTCCTGTTCGACCAGATTGTCCAACCAGATCCGCGCCTCGTCCCAGGACATGTCGCGCGGATCCAGGCGCGCGCCGCCATCGGTGGTGATGGTGTAGCCCACGACGTTGGCCGGGTTGTAGTCCGGTTCGTGCGTCAACGCCACGAGGTGGTAGCGTCCCTTGACTTGAATCGTATGATGGTACTCCACCATGCGCATGGCCTCCTCGCCTGATCGTGGCCTGGATGCTAAAGCAAGCGGGCCGCCAGGGCCACCGACCGCCGGCCAGGACGCGCACCGAACCGCGCGCAACAAAAAAGCCGGCAGGCGCCGGCTTCGTCGTGTTCCACGCATGCATCGCTTGCATATCGTGGTGGGCGGTACAGGGTTCGAACCTGTGACCCCTACCATGTCAAGGTAGTGCTCTACCGCTGAGCTAACCGCCCATCGCTGCTGCGGCCATACCGCTGCAGGGGCGCGAATCTTAGCCCACCTTGCGGCCAAGAACAATAGGCGCCGCGGCAGCGGGCAGCCGCCCGTGACCCGCCTAGCCGACCAGGCTGGCCTCGCGCAGTTTCTTGATCTGGTCGCGCACCCGCGCCGCATCCTCGAATTCCAGGTCGCGCGCATGCTGGTACATCTTCTGCTCCAGCGCCTTGAGCCGGGACGCGATCTCGGCCGGCTCCAGCATGCGGTAATCGGCCGGTTCCTCCGCCACCCGGCGCCCCTTGCCCTTGCCCGCCTTGGTCTCGGTGGCGGCGTCGCCGCGCGCGCCCTCCAGGATGTCCACGATCGGCCGCGCCACCGACTTGGGGGTGATGCCGTGCTCGAGGTTGTACTCCACCTGTTTTTCGCGACGCCGCCCGGTCTCGTCGATCGCCGCCTGCATCGAACGGGTCATCCTGTCCGCATACAGGATCGCCTTGCCGCGCAGATTGCGCGCGGCGCGGCCGATGGTCTGGATCAGCGAGCCGGTGGAGCGCAGGAAGCCCTCCTTGTCCGCATCCAGGATCGCCACCAGCGACACCTCGGGCATGTCCAGGCCCTCGCGCAGCAGGTTGATGCCGACCAACACGTCGAACTTGCCCAGGCGCAGGTCGCGGATGATCTCCACGCGCTCGACCGTGTCGATGTCCGAGTGCAGGTAGCGCACCTTGATCCCGTGCTCGCTCAGGTACTCGGTGAGGTTCTCGGCCATGCGCTTGGTCAGCGTGGTGACCAGCACACGATCGCCCGCCGCCACGCGCAGATTGATTTCCGACAGCAGGTCGTCGACCTGGGTCGCGACCGGACGGATCTCCACCTCCGGATCGATCAGCCCGGTCGGGCGCACCACCAGCTCGGTGATCTCCCCGGCCGATTCGCGCAACTCGTAGGGGCCGGGCGTGGCCGACACGTAGATGCTGCGCGGCGAGCGCGCCTCCCATTCCTCGAAGCGCAGCGGCCGGTTATCCAATGCCGATGGCAGGCGGAAGCCGAATTCCACCAGCGTCTCCTTGCGCGAACGGTCGCCCTTGTACATCGCGCCGATCTGCGGAACGGTGACGTGCGATTCGTCGACCACCAGCAGCGCATCGGCCGGCAGGTAATCGAACAGGGTCGGCGGCGGCTCGCCGGCGGCCTTGCCGGTGAGGTGCCGCGAGTAGTTCTCGATGCCGTTGCAGTAGCCGACCTCGGCCATCATCTCCAGGTCGAACTGGGTACGCTGCGCCAGCCGCTGCGCTTCCACCAGCTTGTTCTGCGCGTACAGCTGCTCCAGACGCTCCTTCAGCTCGAGCTTGATCGTGTCCACGGCGCTGAGCGTGCGCTCGCGCGTCGTGGCGTAATGGGTCTTCGGGTAGACCGTGTAGCGCTGCAGCTTGCGCAGGGTCTCGCCGGTCAGCGGATCGAACAGGGTCAACTGCTCGACGTCGCCGTCGAACAGCTCGATGCGCAGCGCTTCGCTGTCCGATTCGGCCGGGAACACGTCGATGACCTCCCCGCGCACGCGGAACGCGCCGCGATGCAGTTCGTACTCGTTGCGCGTGTACTGCAGCTCGGTCAGATGCTTGATCAACTGGCGCTGGTCGATGTGCTCGCCGATCGACAGGATCAGTCGCAGCGACAGATAGTCTTCCGGCGCGCCCAGGCCGTAGATCGCCGAGACCGTCGCCACCACCAGCGCATCGCGGCGCGACAGCAGGGTCTTGGTCGCCGCCAGGCGCATCTGCTCGATGTGCTCGTTGATCGAACTGTCCTTCTCGATGAAGGTGTCCGACGAGGGCACATAGGCTTCCGGCTGGTAGTAGTCGTAGTAGCTGACGAAGTACTCGACCGCGTTGTTCGGGAAGAACGCCTTGAACTCGCCATACAGCTGCGCCGCCAGGGTCTTGTTCGGCGCCATCACCAGCGTCGGCTTCTGGATCGCCTGGACCACGTTGGCGATGGTGTAGGTCTTACCCGAGCCGGTCACGCCGAGCAGGGTCTGCTTGGCCAGGCCGGCCTCGAACCCGGCCACCAGCTTCTCGATCGCCTGTGGCTGGTCGCCGGCCGGCGAGTATGGCGAGACGAGTTGGAAACGGTCGGACATTGGCAGCCTCGGGTGGATGTGAATACAACGCTCCCGGCCGACACCCTGCCGGGAAGATTCCTTACATGGGAACGGTGAACCCTCCCATTCAAGCCCCTGCGCCGCACAGCCAGACTGCCAGCCGTCCCGCCGCAGGATGGTCGCCATGCAGCAATCCGCAAACCGAGGCTACACAGTGCTGGAGCTCGTCGTCGTGATGGCGCTGATCTGCATCCTGGCCGCGGTCGGCCTGCCGTCCTTGCAGACGCTGCTGGAACGGCAACGCCTGGCCACCACGGTCCACCGGCTCAGCACGCAGTTGGCGCTTGCGCGCAACAGCGCGATTTCATCGCGCGTGCCGGTGAGCGCCTGTCCATCGCTGGGCGATGGCGGCTGCCGCGCCGACAGCGACTGGAGCCAGGGCTGGATCGTCTATCGCGACCCGGACCAGCAGGGGCAACCTCCGGATCCGGGCAGCATCCTGGTCCAGGAACGCATGCCCGCCACCGGCTCCATGACCCTGCTTTCCAGCCGCGGCAGGCGCGCCGTTCGATTTCTCGCAGATGGGCGCAGCGCCGGCAGCAACCTCACCATCCGTATCTGCGGCCGCGACCGCCGCCTGTTTGCGGAGGTCGTGGTGAACAACGTGGGCCGCGTGCGCTCAGCGCGGGCCACAGCGGGGCAACGCTGCAGCGCGCCGGGATAAAACGCCAAAAGCCGCGATCGCTCGCGGCTTTTGCAGGATTTGGCGCCCGAAGTTGGACTCGAACCAACGACCCCCTGATTAACAGTCAAGTGCTCTAACCGGCTGAGCTATTCGGGCGGGGGTCGCATTGTAGTAGGAACTTCAGGAGTAGCGCAAGCACCCGATGCGCCGACGCCGTGCCACCCTGGCCGCGACGTTCGGCCTCAAAAACAATCCGGATTGGCGGTGGTGCCGTCGGCACCGGAGAACTTGGTCCCGGACTGGTTGATGCTCAGCGTCCCGCACTTGTCGTTCGCCTGAGGCGAACCCGCCACCGGCGTCGCCTTCAGGGTGTAGGTGCCTGCCGCCAGATCCTCGACCGACAAGGTGTACTGCGCCGTGCCGTCGCGGGGCGACTGGGTGAAGGTCGGCGTCCAGCCGGTGTAGTGATTTTCCGTCGTGCGGTAGCGCTCGGCTTGCTGGGTGAGCTCCATCAGGTCGGCCTTCGCCTGCGCACGACGCGACTTGCGGACGTATTCCGTATAGGACGGATAGGCGATCGCCGCCAGGATCGCGATGATCGCCACCACGATCATCAACTCGATCAAGGTGAATCCGCCCAGCTTGCGCGACGCAGGCGCTACGCGATGGCGGGGGGGCGCGAGCTGCGTCACGGTCCCTCCGGACGACTCCAGCTTCATTTGATTTGCCTCCATGACTGCCTTCCGCAGGAACGCGGGATGATCTGCGAGTTGTCGAGTTTGTTGGGGTTCAACATGACCTCCTTGCACTGTTGCGCCCCCGCCCCGCCGCCAGGGCAGTTCGGATCAGCAGGATCGCAGTACACCGGCTCGGACGCGACCGGCTGCGTCACCGCCACGCCACGACCGGGGGCACCGGAGCCGCCAGCGGTGGCACCCACCGCGCCACCACTCACTACCGTCCCGTCCGGCAAGGTCACCTGGCCATACGCCGGCGCGCCGGTCAGCAGGTTCAGGCGATAGATCCAGTTCAGCCCACCCGGATCGCAATCCGACGCGACTTCCGGCTGATAGGCCGAGAACGACACCACTCCGCTCTGGATGAGCGGCCGCCCGAAGAAGCGCTCGCCGGTGGTCTGGGCCACCTTAACGTTATTGGTGGTAATGGTGGTCACCAGATCCAGGTACCAGCCGCGACTCTGCAGATAGTTGACCGCATTGCGCGATGTCAAGCGGTTTTCGCCGGCCGAACCAATGATGCTCTGGGCGACCAGCGCTGCATCCCGGTTGCCGGTCACCGGAGTCCCGTTGTCCCATACGCCGTAGAGACTCTGCACCTGCTGGCCCATGGCACTACTGTTGTCGCCCACGGTGAAATAGCGCCCGGTACCGAAATAGAGCATGTAGCCATTGCCGGGGCCGGTCGCCACCTCGAATTCGCCGGTGATCGGCTGGCGTACGCCATGCAGGTCGTGCGCGACGAACATCGGCACGCCGTTGTAGGCGACGTTCCAGTCCGAGGCGTTGGCACCGCTCAGATCGAACTTCCACACGTTGCCCTGCAGGTCGCCGCCATAGACGGTATCGACCAGGCCATTGCCGTCGGTATCCAGCGTCACCAGATTGCCCAGGCCGTTGACGTTGACATCGTCATCGTCGTTGGGCCGCAACTTGGCCAACACGCTGCCAGTCTCGATATCCACGACGAACAACACGGGATCGCTGTTGACGCTGTTGTAGCCATTGCCGATCAGCGCCACCCACTTGCCGTTCTGCAACGGCACGACGACCGGCTTGCCCATCGCATAGCCCAGTTCGGTGTCGCTCTGTCCGTTGATCTCCCAGAGCACCTCGTCGGCCGAGAACGACGCCGGATCGGTGACGTCCAGCGCGAAGGCCGAGCGGCCGCCGGCACCGGCGGTTCCGACCACCACCGTCTTCCAGTGGCCGCCCAGGTAGACGTCGGCCGTCGCCAGCTGCCCGTCGACGTAGAACCGGTGGGTATAGCCGGAGCCGCCATCGAGTCCGGCATCGGCAAGAAAACCGGTCTTGTTCAACACGCCATTGGGCACATAGGCGAAGGTCTCGTCGCCGGCGTCGTTGAACGCATGCAGCATGCCGTCGTTGAATCCGGCGTAGATGTACTCGTGCGCCGCCTGCCCCTTGCTGGTCAGGTAAGCCGCATAGCTTCCGCGCGCGGCGGAGGCCAGGCCGGTGGCCGTCGCCCAGCCGTAGTTCGCCCGCTTGGTCGCGATCACCGGCGCGGAGTTGACGATGTCGCCGAGGATCTTCGAGCGGCGGCGGAACGGCGCCGTGTTCTTGGCCGTGCCTTCCATCGCCTGGTCACCGCGCAGGTAGTCCACCAACTGACCCGGCGTGACGTTGCCGCCGAACTTGTTGATGATGTCGCCGGTCGTGTAGCCGAGGTGGTTGAAGATCTCGGCCGCGTCCGCCGCCGCGCTGCCGCTCGGCGTTGCGACCAGATTGGCGGCGGTGAACTCGCGCACCACGTTGGCACGATTGGTGGAATCCACGTGCGACAGCGCGGTGAATATCTTGCGCTGCGCGACGCCGGCCGCATCCGTCGGCATCTTGGCGGCCGCGCTCCATTGCACGGTCCCCAGCAAACCGTTCGACAGCACCGGGAACTTCTGCAGGTCGCCGACCCAATCCGATCCGTTGTTGTAGTTTCCGTAGCTGGGCGCCACCACGTAGGAACTGGACGACACCCGTGCACCGGACACGGCCACAGTTCCGCTGCTGCCGTTCTGGTTCTCGATCGCATCGAACGTCTTGGTGAGCTGCGCCTTCAGGTACAGCGGGTTGGTCACCAGGAAGTAATTGTCGGGAATGCCATCATTGTTGGCGTCCGGATTGAGATCGGTGCCGTATTTCGCGGCATACCAAAGCGGGCTCTCAAGCAGCCCAGCGCCCGCGTTGTTGCCCACGTCGAAGGTACGCGTAGCATTGAGCGGCAAGCCGACGCAGTCGTTCGGGGGTGCCTGAGTATTGCAGTAGCCAGGCGCCCGGCCGGGCGGCGTATTCAGGCGGTAGGCGACGTTGTCGCCGCCTTGATCCTTCACTTCCAGGTACACGCCATCGGCGGTGGTCCCGGAAATCACATAGCCCATGTACTGGCTGATGCCGCCAGCGGCGTACTCGGACGACAGGGACACGACCAACTGATTGGTCTGATTGACAGCCAGCGTGTAGAGCACGAAGGCATCCATGTCGTGGTCGGCGCCCTGTTCCACATCCTCGTAGTTGATGCGGAACTCCGCATACGGCCGGCCGCCGTTGGTATCCTTGTCTCGATCGCGCCCCTGCGCGTCGGTGTTGACCACCTTCTGGACATAGAAGTCCACGATCTGATTCGTCGGCTGGAAATTACTGGTGGCACTGATGGGGCCACCGCCCGCAGAGCCAGCAACGCCCGCAGAGCCAGCAACAGATTTCGCAAACGGCACCAAGGTGATGCTGCCATTACCCACCGGAAACTTAAATTTCGGCAACGGCGACGCAAGCGCAACGGAGTAGGTCCGCATGTGCTTTTCGCCGCCAATGAAGTTGGTGGCACCGTAGCGGGCAACGCCGGCCGAATAGAAAGTGCCCTGCTTGCTGGGCTCCTCCGGCGAAAGGCCACGAACCGTAGAGAGATTGGTAATCGTCTTCGGCGTCGGCGCATTGTCGGTGACGCCATTCGATTCACCAATGAATACGCTTCGCGAACCGCCTCCTTCGTCAGCCCATATCTGATCGACCTGAGACGATACATTCAGACCTTGCAAAGACGCGGGATCTCCGTTCGAGCTCATCGTCCCCCAGTGCGTACCTGGCACACTGTAATCGTAGGAGGGGTTGATGTCGCTCAACACCGTCATGGTCGGCTGAGAACACTTCGGATAATCGCCGCCGCCATCCTGAGCCGCCACATAAGGCGGCTTCCATGCGGGCTTGGACAACCCGAGCGTGGAGCTATCGACACCGTTGGTGTAGTCGAATTCACTGCGCGGCGTCTTCGCGCCACCGAAGTAACGCAAGGTCTCGTACATCATTTCGGCGACAGGATTGCCCCACATCCAGCACTCGCCCTCGTTCACCGGGCGCGTGGTAATCCAACCGCAACCGTAGGTGTAGTCGCTGTATTTGAAATCCAGCATGCGGAAGTTGCTGATGGTGTGCACCACACCCTTGACGTCGCCCGTGCTGCAATTTCCGTTCAGGCAGTACTGCCCGGTACTCGGGTTTATCTCATTGGAAAAACTTTCCATATTCTTGCGCAGCACGCCACCGGAAACATTCTTGGCGTAAGAACCGGTGAGCAAGCCGAAATACATGCGATTGGTTTCGCCGTAATCGTGCAGGATGCCGGTGGGCTTGATCGCGCCGCTGGGATAGATCTTGCAATCCGTGTCACGCAACTCAGCTTTGGCAGGGCATGCTTCAACTCGCAAGGCGTAGTTAGTCACCGAAGTCGCGTTAGCGGTGGCGGGTGGAATCCAGTACAACTGCCAGTTGTCATTACCGGTCCCATCTTCATGCCGGAACTTGATGGTATGCAGCCCAGCAGTGAGATAGACCATCCCTGAGTGACTGTTCAGGCTATCGGCACTACTGTTCTCGGCATGGCTTCCATACCAAGACGCAACCACCTTGCCGTCGATCGCGACATCGACCGCATCGTCGCCACTAACCGCGAACCAATAATTCCCTGCCTGGGCAATATTAATGCTTCCAGAAATAAGCGTGTGATAGTTATCTTGCCCACAACCGTTCCGACCGGCAAAAGGATTGTTGTTCTTCCCACTGGTATTAATGGCGGCAACCTTGCCAGTCCCGCAAGAAGAACCTTTATCGGCAGCAAATAAATTATCCATGTCACTCGCACTACTGGGTGACGCCGTTGAATCACTCCAAGTAGTGATATCCAATGGATTTGCATAAGCCACATTAGGCACCAGCGTCCAACCGGTCAGCGCGCTCTTGACACAGTTGACCCTGACACTTGACGTCGTAAAACAATCGTCGCCAGCAACGGGGCGCTCGATCGACACCCAGTTCCAGATCCGGAACGGGGTATTGTTGAGTACCCGCATCTGCGGAATGCCGTTGTCGGACAGCGTCGTCACCGCGAACAGCACGTACCGCCCCGCAGCGGGTGCGGCATAAGGCGTGTACTTGGCAATGTCGTACCCGTCGCGGGCCTCGCTCTGATACTCCTTGCCCCAACTGTGCGCGTCCTCCGGGATGTAGGCCGCACGCAAAATCGTCTCGTTCGTGCTGTCCACCTCGCGGTAGCCGCCGAACAGGACCTTGCGCAGCGCGTCCATGCGCGAGGTGGTGACATAGTTCAGGAAATCGCCGCTCCACATGTTGCTGCACTGCTTCTTCTTGGCACCGGTCGCCTCGCTGACCGGCCGGAACAACTGCCCGCCAGTCCCCTCCACCGCCTGGTAGCAGACATGCGAGTTGTAATAGCCGTAGTAATCAATGGTGTCCGGCTTGTAGCCGACGTCCAGCACCCCATCCTCGTTCAGATCGGACGCGTCGTTGTAGGCTTCGTAGTACAACTTGTGGTCGCGCCCCATCACCAGCATGTTCAGCGGCGGCAGCGAGCTGCGCAGGAACAGCGGCTGCTGCGAGATATTCAGCTCCCCGGGCGCGGTGAGCGCGCGCCCCATGATGAAGGCGGCAACGCCCAGCAGCCCTAACAGTATCCAGTGTTTGATTTTCATCGCAGATCCATTAAGGCTTGATGTAGATGCTGTCGACGGCAGCGAAGGCGGAGGAGTCCTCGGCCTCCTTCTGATCCCGACTGTACGCAGTGATCCGGTACCAGTTGCACAGGGATTCCGATTCGTCGGCACCGGCGGCGGCGCTGCACTGCCCGGTACAGCGACTGATGTTGCGTACCCTCACATCCTTCACTTGCGCATCGTCGGCGTTCTTGGCCCAGGCTTCGGCGGAAAACGGGGTCGCGCAATCCTCGTAGTCGTAGGCCGTGTTCGCCGCGATGCTCACTTCCGCGTCGCGGACACCACCTTCGGCGCGCTGGAACGCCTGGTTGGCGGCCAGGTAATTGGACGACATGCGCTCCTGCATGGTCGCCACCTGCATGCCGACGATGCCGATCAGCGTCAGCAGGATCAGGATGATCAATGCCACATACAGCACTGCGCCGCGCTGGGAACGCGAGGACGCAGGCGAGAACCGACGCTGGATGGTCATGGGTCAGTCCCCGAAAAGTCGATTGCGCATGGCGACGGTCGTTTCGTAGACCGCCCGGTAACGTCTATCGTCCGGCGGGGTCATCGTCACCTGCAGCAACGACAGATGCGATGCGGCGAGCGGCCGGGACTTCTCCATGTTGCCATCGCGCACCAGCAGGGCCATCTGCACCGCGCCCACGCGCCGCCACCGCGCGGCGTGGGTCGCATCGCCGATCGTGGCGGCGCTGTTGACCTTGGTGATGTGGCCGGACGGAGGCAACGAGAAATCGGTCTGCGCATCCTCGCCGTACAGCAGCTGCAGGGATTCGACGCCCTCGACCATTTCCTCGGTGATCGGCTGGATCGCGTCGCTGCCAGGCACCGAAGTCCAGCGCGTGCGATACAGGGCCGGGACCTGGGTCGCCTGGTTCAGCGCGACGTAGTAGGCCCGCGTTTCCGCGCGGAACAAGGTGGTCGCGCCCGCCTTGTAGGACAGGGCGCCGTCATTTCCGGACAGGTAGCTAAAACTGGACTTGTTCAGCCCGCTGACCGCCACCGACATCGACGTCGCGCTCGGGGCGGATGCGGCCTGGAACACGGTGGCGCTGCTGCAGTCGGCGATCGCGTAAAGACCCGATCCCGCGGTCGCCACTGCACCATCGGACGCGGCGTAGTCCAAGGTCGACGTCGCGCCGAGGGTCAGCGCGGTCAGCGGCGCCTGTTCGGCGGAGAAGTAGCGCACCACGACGATATCGCTGCCGGCGATGGGATTGAGATCGGCAAGAGCGCCCGGCAACGCAGGCGTCCAACTTTCCGCGCTCCCCGCCGCGGGCGTGGCGGGCAGAGTCAAGCTATCGCCAGGTGCCGTGCCATTGGCTTCGAAGCCCTGCACGCTCAGGTCGAACCGCAGCGGAAACGGCAGTGCCGCGACATTGTTGGTATTGCGGTCGGGCCCGCTCAAGAACAGCGAACGGATATTGCCGCCGTACACCGCGCCGGCCGCGTCCTGCGCCAGCAGGGACTGGTCGTTGACGCAGCCCGCGTGCCCGACCATGCGCAGGTCGCGGGACAAAAAGTCCATCGCGAAGCGGCCGTTTTCCTGGTTGCGCGCGACGCCCTGGGAGAGTTGGTAGGACGCCCGCGAGGCGGAGAACACCTGAATCACGCCGACCAGCAGGATCAACCCGATCAGCAAGGCGATCATCAGTTCGATCAGCGACATGCCGCGCATGCGGCGGGCACCGAGGCGGACCGGGCTCATATCCGGCTCTCCAGCGTGAAGCTGGCATTCTTGTCGGCGGCCTTTTTTTCCCAGGGAGCGTCACCCCAGCGCACGGTCACGGTGACCTTGCCATCGCTCTCCAACTGCACCTGCGCCGCGCCTTCGGGCAGCGAATTCTTCACCTGGCACTTCCAGCGCGCGATGTTGTTGGCGATGCTCGCGTCGGCCTTGCTTTCGCAATCGCCCTCGGCAACGCTGGCGAAACTCGCGTAGTCGATCGCACTGTAGGCATACAGGCCGGAGTCGGTACGCTGGGTACGCATCAGATCCACGACCTCGTAGGCCAGGTTGCTGGCAATGGTGCGCTGCTGTGCGCTCTTGGTGAAACGCACGTTCATGGTCTGCAGCAAGCCGAACGCGAGCAGGCCGAATCCCAGGATCAGCACCGCGATCATGACCTCGATCAGGGTGAAACCGCGTTGCCGCGCGGGAACGGATCGAGGGCGCGGCCTCATATGCAGGCTCCCACTTCGGTCTGCACCTGACCGGTCGGGGTGATGGTCAGCGTGCGGCGCAGCGACTGATTGCCGCAACTGTCCGGCTGGATGCTGATCGCCTGGCTACCGTCGCTGCTGCGCAGGCCGCGCGCATCGAACGTGATCGGCGCGCCGGGGCCGGAGACCACGATATGACGATTGCCGCTGGAGAAACGCAGGACCACTTCCCCGGCATCGAGTACGCCATCGGCGTTGGCATCGGCCCAGGCCAGCCAGCCGGCACTCCAGTCCTCACCGCAGGTGGCGCCGTCGGCGCTCGCGCAGACGCCGCCGCCGCGCGTGCTGCGGACCGCTTCGGTGCGGGCCAGCGCGATCAGGGAAACGGCCTCGTTGGTCGCTGTCGACACCCGGGTGGAGCGCAGCGTGTTCTGCATGCTCGGAAACGCAATCGCCATCACCACCGCCATGACGGCAATGGTGACGACGAGTTCCACGAGCGTGAACCCGGCGTGACGAAACGACATCCAGACTCTCCCCAGAGTGATGACGCAATCCTGATCCCGCCGCCATCATACCGCAAGCGCCATGGGACGAACGGCCTCCCCAAGGCCGTCTCCGGTCTCCGTGCCCTCCCCCGCCAGCGGCCGGCCTGGCCGGCCCACCTAGCCCGGAAGGTCGGCCTCCCCGCTCAGGCCATGACCCGGTAGCACGGCCGGTACTCGCCGGAAATCTTCATCCGGCGCTGCTCGACGAAGGCGCGCAGCAGTTCGTCCAGGGCCTGCATCATGTCCGCGTCGCCATGGATCTCGAACGGGCCGTGCTGCTCGATGCGGCGCATGCCGTCCTCCTTGACGTTGCCGGCGACGATGCCGGAAAAGGCGCGGCGCAGGTCCGCCGCCAGCGCGTGCGGCGGGCGCCCGTGGTGCAGGTCGAGCGCGGCCATCGCCTCGTGGGTCGGCGCGAACGGCATTTGGTACTCCAGCGGAATGTGCAGCGACCAGTTGAAGTAGAACGCGTCCTTCTGCGCCTTGCGGTACATGCGCACCTGCTGGATGCCGGCCGCCATCTTGCGCGCCACCGCGATCGGGTCGCCGACCACGATCTCGTAGCGCGAGGTGGCCGCCTCGCCCAGGGTCAGGCGCAGGAAGCGATCGATCTGCTCGAAGTACGGCGCGGCGATGGTCGGGCCGGTCAGGATCAGCGGGAACGGCAGTTCGCGGTTCTCCTCGCGCAGCAGGATGCCGAGCAGGTACAGGATCTCCTCGGCGGTGCCGACGCCGCCGGGGAACACGATGATGCCGTGGCCGATGCGGACGAACGCCTCCAGGCGCTTCTCGATGTCCGGCATGATCACCAGGTGGTTGACGATCGGATTCGGCGATTCGGCGGCGATGATGCCCGGCTCGGTGATGCCGATGTAGCGGTTGTCGTGCTTGCGCTGTTTCGCGTGGGCGATGGTGGCGCCCTTCATCGGCCCCTTCATCGCGCCCGGGCCGCAGCCGGTGCAGATGTCCAGCCCGCGCAGGCCCAGCTCGTAGCCGACCTGCTTGGTGTACAGGTACTCGTCGCGCGAGATCGAGTGGCCGCCCCAGCACACCACCAGGTTGGGATCGGCCGGCTGCAGGATGCGGCCGTTGCGCAATTGCCCGAACACGGCGCTGGTGATGCCTTCGCTGGAATCCAGGTCGGCGGCCGATTCCGGTCCCAGCTCGATCGCCATGTAGGCCAGGTCGCGGACCACGGCGAACAGCAGTTCGGCCACGCCGTTGATGATCTCCCCGTCCACGAACGCCATCGCCGGCGCATTGAACAGGTCGATGCGCACACCGCGGTCGCGCTGGACCACCTGGATGTCGAAGTCCGGGTACAGGTCGCGCGCGGCGCGCGGGTCGTCGGAAGCGCTGCCGCTGGTCAGCACCGCCAGCGCGCAGCGCCGCAGCAATTCGTGCAGGCCGCCGCTGGAGGCATCGCGCAGGCGCACCACTTCCGCGCGCGAGAGGATGTCCAGGCCGCCGCGCGGGTAGATCCGCGCGTCCACTACCGGCAGCGCCCGCGCCGCCGTATTGCTCGTCGTCATGTCGGAATTCTTCGTCGTTGTCGTCAGCCGGCGACTTTAGCGTCAGCCCCCACAAAAGAAAACGGCCGGGTCGCCCCGGCCGTCTCCTGTCGCGCTGCGCGCCGGCTTAGAACGTGTAGCGCAGGGTCAGCAGCAGCGACCAGCGCTGCGACGGGTTCTGCGTTTCGTTGATGGCCAGGTCGGTCGGCGCATAGGTGCCGTTGCGGTTGTACAGGCTGGTGCTGGAGATGTCGTAGATGTACTTGCCGTCCGCGGTGACGCCGGCCACGTTGGCCAGGTTGCGCACCAGCGGGAAGTCGGCACGGCGCTCCACGCCCCAATCCTTGTCGATCATGTTCAGCACATTGAACATGTCGAGGCGGATCTCGCCCTTGTGGCCCTTGGCGAAGCCGGGAATCTCCTGGCTGAAGGACATGTCCAGCTGGTTGACCCACGGCGCGCGCGAGGAATTGCGCTCGGCGACCTGGCCCTTGTAGCGCGACAGCTCCGGATGCTTGCCGACGTACTCCCAGAACGAGGAGGACAGCTGCTGCGAGGTCGCGTTGGCCCAGACCACGTCGTTCGGACCGGACGGAACGTAGGCCAGCGAACGCCCGGAGATGCCCAGGCCCTGCGCGTCGTTGCCGAACACCCAGCTGTACGGCGCGCCGTTGTGGCCGTCGTAGAACGCCGACACGCGGGTCGCGTAGTCGCCGAAGAACTTATGCTCCCAGCTCAGCTGCGCGATGATGCGGTTGGGGATGGAGTAGTTGGAGATGCCTTCGGCGTCGTCCGACGGGTTGTACCAGGCGCGGTTCTGGTAGCTGCTGTAGGCGACGCTGGAGGTACCCGGGTTCACTTCGGTGGCGCGGCTGTAGGTGTAGGCCAGCATCGCGCTCCAGGTGCCGTTGAAGGGCTTCTTCAGCGACACGGTGAAGTTGTCCGACTTGCCCTTGTCCGTGTTGGTCAGCAGGATGACGTTGCTGAACGAGGCGTTCTTGTTCCAGTTCGCGGTATTGCTGCTGCCCGGCGCCTGGTTCGGGAAGCGCGCATAGGTGTAGCGGCCGTCCGGCAGCGTGCCGGTCGGGGTGCCCATGTTCAGATCCTGGTACAGGATGCCCTTGTCCACATCCAGGTGCTGGTACTCGGCGGTGAACACCAGGTCCTGCCACGGCAGCTGGTGGTCCAGGCCCAGGGTGTACTTGTAGACCGCCGGCAGCTTGAAGTTGGGGTCGACCACGTTGACGGTCATGCTGGAGTTGCCCAGGCCCGGCGGGGTCACCGTGCCGCCCGGTACATTCTGGCCCAGCGGGTCGGCACTGAACGCCGGATCGGTCGCCGTCTTGCGACGGTTGACGTCGTAGGTGGTGACCGCCACGCCGTTGTTGGAGTACGGGTTGCCCACCCACACCGCCGGGGTGTTGGAGATGAACAGGCCCGCGCCACCGCGCAGCTGGGTCGGACGCTCGGTGCCCAGGTCATAGTTGAACGAGACGCGCGGCTGCAGGACGTTGTTGCCGTCGATGGTGCCGGTGTTGGCGAAACCGAAGCCGCCCACCGCCGCGTTGGCATTGGCCGGCGTCGCGCGCAGGCCGCACGCGCCGAAATTGCCGGTGACGCCCGGGTCCGCGGCGAAGCAGGGGTTGTAGGTCGGCAGCGGATCGACCTTCGGCATGTCGTAGCGCAGGCCGTACTGGATCGACAGACGATCCGTCGCCTGCCAGGTGTCCTGCAGGAACAGACCGTACTGCTTCATCTTGAAGATGGCGGCGACATTGTCCAGCGAGTAGCCCGCCGCCGGCTGCGACAGGCGATAGCGGCGGTAGGTGCCGCTGGCGAAGTCGGCGATCGAGTTGAATTCGTAGGTGCCGTTGTAGCGCTGCAGGAACAGGTTGTAGACCTCGTCCTGCTGATAGTCCACGCCGGCCTTGACCACGTGGTCGCCCAGGAACCAGCTACCGGCGAAGTACGCGTTCCAGCTCTTGACGCTGAGCACGTTGGCCTGGCTGGAGTAGTCGGTGCCGAGCAGCACGCTGGTGCCGGTATCGGCGCCGCTGGTGCGCACGGTGATCTCGGGCTGGTAGCCGCCGATCAGCGGCACGCGGTCCTGGGTGAACTTGCTGTAGCCCACCGACGCTTCGGTCGAGAACTTCTCGCTCCAGTCGTCGTAGAAGCTCAGCGCGTAGCTGGTGTTGACCTTGTTCAGCACGTACCAGTTGCTGGACAGCTTCAGCTGGGTCGCGCTGCTGGCGGTGATGATCGGCTCGTCTTCTTCGGTGCGGCTGAAGCGCAGGCTGGCGCGGTGGTAGTCGCTGATGTTCCAGTCGAGCTTGGCCAGGTAGCGCTTGCTCTCGATGTCGGTGCTGGCCGAACCGTCGTCGCCCGGCGTGAGGCCGAGGTTTTCCGCGGTCGTGGTGATCTGCTGCAGCTGCGCGGTGGTCAGCCCGGTGACCTTGTTGGTGGCGCTGGAGTCGGAGGCGCCCCAGATCGCGCCCGGCGCGGCCTTCTCGCTCTCCTCGTAGGAGGCGAAGAAGAACAGCTTGTCCTTGAGGATCGGCCCGCCCAGGGTCGCGCCCTTGGTGGTGTCCTTGGAGTAGCCGGTCCACTTGGCGTCGGTCTTGCCCTTGCCGATCATGTCGTCGGCGTTCTGGTAGACGTAGTAGGCCGAGCCGTGGAAGTCGTTGGTGCCGCTCTTGGTGACGGCGTTGACCCAGGCGCCCACGCCACGGCGGGTGGCGACGTCGAAGTTGGCGGTGGAGATGTTGTAGCTCTCGATCGCGTCCTGCGAGATCGGCGTGCCCTTGGTCGGCAGGCCGTTGTCGTTCAGGCCGAACGGGTCGCCGGCGCTGATGGTGTCGACGGTGATGCTGTTGTAACGGTTGTTCTGGCCCATCGCCGAGAACGCGCCGCGATCGCGGTCGGTGACCACGACGCGGGGATCGGAACGCACCACGTTCTGGATCGAGCGGTCCGGCATCGGCGTGCGGTCCAGATCGCCGCGCGACAGATTGGTCGCCACGCCCTTGTTGTCGGGTGTGAACGCCTCGGCGCCGCGGGTGGCGGTGACCTGCATCGACTCCAGGGTGGCGACGTCGCCGGTCAGCTGCGCATTGACGCTGGCGACCTGGTCCAGGCCCAGATAGATGCCTTCCTGGGTCTGGGTGCCCTCGCCCGGCTTGGTGATGGTGACGTTGTACGGACCGCCGACGCGCAGGCCGCGCGCGTTGTAGCGGCCGCTCGCATCGGTGCTGGCGCGGCTGACCGTGCCGGATTCGACGTGGGTGATGGTCACATCGGCGCCCGCGACGGGCTGGCCATTGTGGGTGACCAGGCCACCGATGCCGGAGGAGGTGCTCTGGGCGAAGACGGGGGCGGCGGCAAGCGCAGCAACGAGGCCAAGGGTGAGCTTGGACATCCGGAGACGGCGGGGTTGGGTCATTGCAATAGCCTCGATGGAGTTGACGAAATGCGCATAGCTCGCCGTCCCTGGTAGGCGCACGGCAGCGGAATGTGGGTTCGTGCCCCCTTGCTGGATCCCCCGCAAGGGTTAACGTGAGTTTAACACCATAGGGCCGATTTGTTGCCAAACCGTGACAGTCGGGCGCAAACCGACATGACGCGACACGCATCCCAGTCTGGACGAGGGTTGAAGATGCGAATCGCAGGAAATCGGGGCACAGCCGCCCCAGGCCCCCAGGCCGTCAAACCTCGCCAATCCCGAGGGATCCGGCTGGGGCGGCGAGCCCTCAGCCGGCGACCGGCGACTTCAGATAGGCCGTCAGCCCGTCCAGGAACATCTGCACCGAGATCGCCACCAGCAGCATGCCCATCAGCCGCTCGACCGCGGTCAGCACACGCATGCCGAGCAGCTTGTACAGCAGCGTGCCGGAGAACAGCAGCGCCGAGGTGCCGACCCAGGCCAGGATCAACGCCAGGCTCCACTCGCCCAGGCGGGTGGGCTCGTTGCTGCCCATCAGCATCACCGCGGCCATGCCCGAGGGCCCGGCCACCAGCGGGATCGCCAGCGGCACGATGAACGGCTCGCCGTCCGGGATCTCGCCCATCAGGCCCTCCGGACGCGGGAAGATCATGCGGATGCCGATCAGGAACAGCACGATGCCGCCGGCGATGGCCACCGACTCCTGGCGCAGGTGCATCACTTCCAGCGCGTATTTGCCGCCCCACAGGAACGCCATCAGCACGCCGAGGGCGATCAGCAGCTCGCGCGCCAGCACGATGCGCTGGCGCCTGGCCGGCAGCGGCTTGAGCACGCTGAGGAACACCGGAATGTTGCCCAGCGGGTCGAGGATCAGGAACAGCAGCAACGCCGCCGACAGGATGGTCATGCCAGGGGCTCCCAGATCGTGCCGCGGTGCGCGGCGCCGGCGGGCGACAGCAGTTCCACGCAGGCCGGCGCGTAGCGTGCCGGATCGACCGCGTCGAAGTCCTCCTGGTGGGTGTAGGCGCGGGCGCGCAGCGCGGTGCGCATCGGCCCGGGCTGCAACCCGGACACGCGCACCGGCGAGGCCGCCAGTTCGCCGTGCAGGGTCGCCAGCAGGCCGCGACGGCCATGCTGGGCCGCGCCGTAGCCGCCCCAGTAGGCCTGGCCGACGCGCGCCGGGTCGTCGAGCGCGAACACGATCGCCGCGTCGGGCGCCTGCTTGAGCAGCGGCAGGCAGGCCTGGGTCAGCCAGGCGGGCGCGGTCAGGTTGACGTGGATGGCACGCGCGAACTGCGCCGGATCGGCGTGCTCGAGCGGGGTCAGGCCGGCGAAATCGGCGGCGCAGTGCAGCAGCCCGTCCAGCCGCCCGAGTTCGGCCTGCAGCCGCTCGGCC
>Ga0105251_10000117_pt1 | contig 79453 bp, 73 predicted proteins | sample KBSS64metaG_FD_80424 | JGI IMG/M metagenome (GOLD analysis project Ga0105251, IMG submission 80424) | Switchgrass rhizosphere microbial communities from Kellogg Biological Station, Michigan, USA - KBS S6-4 metaG | ecosystem: Host-associated > Plants > Roots > Rhizosphere > Soil | place...
ATCGGCACGAGCGTCAGCCCCGACGACTGCAGCACGCTGCGCACGCCCCAGTAGCAGGGTTCCTCGACCCACGCGCGATCGCCGAAATCGGTGAGCAGGCGCACGGCGAGATCGATGGACTGGTGAATGCCCGTCGTGATGATGATCTGGTCCGGGTGAGACTTCACCGAGCGCGCGACGCGCAAATAATCGGACAGTGCGCGCCGCAGCGGCCGATAGCCGCCGCCGGGCGCGTAGGTGAGCAGTTCGGGGCTCGCGCGTTTCCACAGGCGCGCCTGCAAGCGGCTCCACGTGCGCGCCGGGAATTCCGCGACGTCCGGCACGCCCGGCATGAATGCGCCCCACTGCTTCGGCGACACGCCCGCCTGCGCGATCAGACGCTCGCCGCGGCGCGAGATCGTGCACGGCGCCTTCGTTTCCTCGGCGCGCGCTTTCTTGCCGGCGACGCCATCGCGCGGCGCGGTGTCGGCGACATAGGTGCCGCTGCCGGTCGTCGAGGTCACGTAGCCTTCGGCCGTGAGCTGATCGTAGACATGCAGCACCGTATTGCGGGCGATGCCGAGATCGGTCGCCAGCGTGCGTGAACTCGGCAGCTTCGTGCCCGGCGCGAGTTGGCCCGTCAGGATGGCCTGCTGCATGAGTTCGAGCACTTGCCGGTACATCGGCTCGGTGGCCGACCGGTCGAGCCGGGCGCTCAGCCAGTCGGCCAGGATGATCGTATCCATGAAGTCTCCCACCGCTCGGAGCCGCTTGGCCGGCGCGCTCAAGTGGTTCTATTTTGAATATTGAAATGGCTCCCCATTGTAGAACCGTAACGGGCTATAGTTATCGCAAGCAGTGGAAATAATTTCCGGGCGCCGAAGGCGGTCGGCAGTATCAGGGTTTTCCGAAGGAGACACGGAAGATGAAATCCGATCAGGTGATCGTCAGCTTTCGCGGTGTGCGAAAGACGTATGACGGTGAAACGCTCGTCGTCAAATCGCTCGATCTCGACATCTATCAGGGCGAATTTCTCACGCTGCTCGGGCCGTCCGGCTCCGGCAAGACCACTTGCCTCATGATGCTCGCGGGCTTCGAGTTCCCCACCGGCGGCGAAATCTGGCTCGACGGCAAGCTCCTGAACAAGGTGCCGCCGCACAAGCGCGACATCGGCATGGTGTTCCAGAACTACGCGCTCTTTCCGCATCTGTCGGTGCAGCAGAACGTCGAGTATCCGCTCACGGTGCGCAAGATGTCCGCCGAGGAGCGCGCGCATCGCGTGAACAACGCGCTCAAGATGGTGCGCATGGAAAGCTTCGCGAAGCGTTACCCGGCGCAGCTTTCGGGTGGCCAGCAGCAGCGCATCGCGCTGGCCCGCGCGCTCGTGTTCGAGCCCAAGCTCGTGCTAATGGACGAACCGCTCGGCGCGCTCGACAAGCAATTGCGCGAGCATATGCAAATCGAACTCAAGGCGCTGCACGAGAAGCTCGGCGTCACCTTCGTCTACGTGACGCACGATCAGGGCGAAGCGCTCACGATGTCCGACCGCGTGGCGGTGTTCGACAAGGGCATCGTGCAACAGCTCGACACGGTCGATCACCTGTATGAAGCGCCCTGCAACGAGTTCGTCGCGAACTTCATCGGCGACAGCAACCGCCTGCGCGGCACCATCGAGCAGATTCAGGGCGACTTCTGCGACATTCGTCTCGCCGACGGCACGCGAGTGTCCGGACTCAACGTCGCGAACGCGAAGCCGGGTGCGCCGGCCATTGCGTGCATCCGGCCGGAGCGCATGAAGCTCACGCAAGGCAACGGCCATGCGAACGGCAACATCAACGCGCTCGCGGGCGAAGCGAAGAGCCTCATCTATTTCGGCGATCACGTCCGCATGCGCTGCGGCGTGCGCGAGCAGGACGAATGCTTCGTCAAGGTACCGCTCGGCACCGCGGCGCTCGACGGCTTCACGCCCGGCGCGCCCGTCGCGCTCGAATTCGCGCCCGAGCATTTGCGTGTGTTCGCCTGAATCCCGATCAGGCGTCGCGCTTCCCACCCGTAGGTCCACTGACAAAACCAAGTCGAAGAAGAGAGGAAACCATCATGAAGAAGTTCGCACTGTGTTCCATGGCGGCTGCGCTCGCGTGCGTGTCGGCGGCGTCGGGCGCGGCGGAAATCACCGTCGTCAATTTCGGCGGCGCGAACGGCGATGCGCAGAAGGTCGCGTTCAATCAGCCGTTCGAGCAATCGACGAAGAACAAGGTCACGGCCGTCGAATACAACGGCGAGCAGGCCAAGGTCAAGGCAATGGTCGAAGCGAAGCACGTCAACTGGGACGTGGTCGAAGTCGAATCGGGCGATCTCGGCCGCGGCTGCGACGAAGGGCTCTATGAAAAGCTGGACTGGTCGAAGATCGGCAAGAAGTCGGACCTCGTGCCCGAATCGCCGCAAACCTGCGGCGTCGGCTTCTTCGTCTGGTCCACGGCGCTCGCCTACAACGGCGACAAGCTGAAGACGGCGCCGGCAGGCTGGGCGGACTTCTGGGACACGAAAAAATTCCCCGGCAAGCGCGGCATGCGCAAGGGCGCGCGCTACAACCTCGAATTCGCGCTGATGGCCGACGGCGTCGCGCCGAAGGACGTCTACAAGGTGCTCGGCACGAAGGCCGGCGCGGACCGCGCGTTCAAGAAGCTCGACGAACTCAAGCCGTCCATTCAATGGTGGGAGGCAGGCGCACAGCCGCCGCAGTTCCTCGTCGCGGGCGATGTCGTGATGTCGACCGCGTATAACGGCCGCATCGACGCCGCGCGCAAGGAAGGCAAGAACCTGAAGGTCGTGTGGAACGGCAGCATCTACGACCTCGACTACTGGGCGATTCCGAAGGGCTCGCCGAACAAGGACGTCGCGCAGCAGTTCATCGCGTATTCGGTGTCGCAGAAGCCGCAGGAAGTCTATGCGAAGAACATCGCGTACGGCCCGGTGAACAAGGCGGCGATCTCCGCCCTCGACACGAAGACGAAGGCCGACATGCCGAACTCGCCGGAGAACGCGAAGAACGCGGTGCTGCAGGACATGGCGTTCTGGACCGATCACGGCGACGAGCTCGAGCAGCGCTTCACCGCGTGGGCATCGAAGTAAACGCATCATAAGCAGCAAGACGGTCGCGCTTTTCGAAAGCGCGACCGCAAAGAAGGAGACTCAAGCGTGAACACCATGACGATCCCCGCCGAAGAATCGCGCGAATCAAGCGCGCGTCTGAAGCGCGAATTGAAGATCGCAGATGCGAAAAAGCGCGCCATGGCGCTCATGCTCATCGCGCCACTCGCCATTTTTCTGTTCCTGATTTTCGTCGTGCCGATCGGCGCGCTGCTCACGCGCGCGATCGAAAACCCCGAAGTGGCGAACGCACTGCCGCACACCGGCGCGGCGCTGGCGAAATGGGACCGCAAGGCGCCGCCATCGGATGAAGCTTATGCCGCGCTAGCGCAGGATCTCACCGCGATCTCGGACGGCGAATCGATGGGCGCACTCGCGCGGCGCCTGAATACCGAAATCCCCGGCTATCGCTCGCTCGTCGCGAAAACCGCACGCGCGATGCCGCTCACCGGCGACGACGGCAAGGCCCTGCCCGCCGCGCAGATCAAGGCGAAGATCCTCGAGATCGACGAGCGCTGGAACGACCCCGCGTACTGGCAGGCGATCGCGAAGAACGCGGGCCGCTATTCGCCGTTCTACATGCTCGCGTCGCTCGATCACAAACAGGACGGCTTCGGCAACATCGTTCATGCGGAGCCGGATCAGTCGATCTATCTCAACGTCTTCGGCCGCACCTTCGTGATCGGCGTGGGCGTGACGCTGTTCGCGCTGCTACTGGGTTATCCCCTCGCCTACTGGATTTCGACGCTGCCCGAGCGCCGCGCCAACCTCGTAATGGTGCTCGTGCTGATTCCGTTCTGGACGTCCGTGCTGGTGCGCGTCGCCGCGTGGATCGTGCTTCTGCAAAGCGAAGGGCTGGTGAACACGGCACTTCTCGGCAGCGGGCTGATCGGCTCGCCGCTGGCGCTGCTCTTCAACCGCGTCGGCGTCTATATCTCGATGACGCACATCCTGCTGCCCTTCATGATCCTGCCGCTCTACAGCGTGATGAAGTCGGTGCCGCCGACCTATCAGCGCGCGGCCGTTTCGCTCGGCAGTCATCCGTTTGCCGCGTTCTGGCGCGTCTATGTGCCGCAGACTTACCCGGGCATCGGCGCGGGCGTGCTGCTCGTGTTCATTCTCGCCATCGGCTACTACATCACACCGGCGCTGCTCGGCGGGCCGAACGATCAGATGGTCAGCTATTACATCGCTTACTTCACGAACGTAACGATCAACTGGGGCATGGCGTGCGCGCTCGGCGCGCTGCTGCTCGCCGCGACACTGCTGCTCTACGTGGTCTACGGACGCTTCACGCGCGCCAACGTGAGCTTGGGGTAACAAAAGATGAAACTCGCCAAACCGATGTTCGCGCCGCATACGTCCGCCATCGAGCGCATCTGGTATTTCGCATTGCGCATCATTTGCGTGCTGACGCTGCTCTATCTGATTTTGCCGGTGCTCGCGATCGTGCCGCTTTCGTTTTCATCGAGCACGTTCCTGGTTTATCCGATCCCGGGCTGGTCCATGCGCTGGTATCACAACCTCGTCATGTCCGATGAGTGGCGCATGGCCGCAAAGAACAGCTTCATCGTTGCGCCTTCGGCAACGCTCGTCGCGACGATCCTCGGCACGCTCGCCGCGGTCGGGCTCACGAAGGCCAATTTCATGGGCAAGAGCCTGCTCATGGCCGTGCTCATTTCGCCGATGATCGTGCCGGTGATCGTCGTCGGCGTTGGCATGTATCTGTTCTTCGCGCCGCTCGGCATCGCCAATACCTATTTCGGGCTGATTCTGGCGCATGCGGCGCTCGGCGTGCCGTTCGTCGTGACGACCGTCGGCGCGACGCTGCAGAACTTCAATTACAACCTCGTGCGGGCGAGTCAGTCGCTGGGCGCGAGCCCGTTGAAGACGTTCTTCCGCGTGACGCTGCCGGTCATTGCGCCGGGCGTGATCTCGGGCGCGCTGTTCGCGTTCGCCACCTCGTTCGATGAAGTCGTGGTTACGCTTTTTCTCGCCGGCGCCGATCAGACGACGCTGCCGCGGCAAATGTTTACCGGCATCCGCGAAAACATCAGTCCGACGATCGCCGCGCTCGCGACGATCCTCATCGTGTTCTCGACGAGCCTGTTGCTCGCGCTGGAGTGGTTGCGGGGTCGTGCGGCAGCGCGCGCAGTCGCTTAACGGGTCGGTCCGCGGGAGACATCGAGACTGCGTGGCACGTCGTGCCTGCGAGGCTCCGCGTGGGATCGCCGGTTCGCTGATAGATCTGGACCGGTTCGTCTCGCGGAACAATCCGCGCGCGTATCGAACAAGACCCTCGCGAAATTGGGTGTTTGCGGCCTAAAGCGCCGTCTGTATCGGTCCGCAACGCACCTTACGAATGGCTGAAATGCCCGCCGGTCAAGGCGCGAAGGGGGACCTCGCGCTTCCCCGCCTGATTATTCGTAACAGCGGGATAGTGTATTCACTGATGCGGTATTTATCGGAATATGCTTAATGACGTACGTTCTAGGTCGAGTCAAAGCTTGGAACAATGCCATGACAGCTTTTTCGAAAAGAGCGGACCCGTGGTCACAGACGGTTCACCTGCTCGAGGCGATGCCCACGGACATCGCTCGCACTGCCCCATCCCAGAAATCCGCCCGCGCGGAAAGCGCGTTCCTCGAACGCCTGACGCGCGACTGGAATCGGGCGCACCCACATCGTGCGGATGATCGCCTGCCGTTCCCGCAGGCCATCGTGCGCGTAATCGAGCGTCCGAGCAGCGCGACGGCGCTCGTCTACTGGTCCGATCCCGGCACGTGCCACTACGGTTATCAGGGCTGGCGCGCCACGACTGCGACGGCCGAAGGCGTGTGCTCGCTATCGGGAATGCCGATCCATCGGGGCGATCAGGTCTATCGGCCGTCGCAGCGCGATCCGAAGCCGCAGAATGCCTCGGCGATGATTCTCGCGGCCGCGATGCCTAAAAACGCCGAGGAAATGGAAGTCGATTTGCAAGGCTGACGGTCAACGGGGATTGAAACCGGCGGAAGAACCGGCATCGTCAGTTGATGCCGGTTCTTCCGCCGCGCGTGTTCAATAGCCCACCGTGATCCGCTGCCGGATATGAGCACCACGCTGGAATTCGTCGAGGAAGGCGATTGCGTAATCGTCGTACGAAATCCAGCTGCGCCCGCTGCTGTCGACGAGCAGTTCATCCACGCCCAGCCGGAATTTCTGAGTGCGCGGCCCCGGAACGAATTCCGCCGATGGCGAAACGAAGGTCCAGTCCACGTCGCGCTCGCGGCGCAGCGCATCCAGAAAAGCCGCGCCCGCCGTTGCTTCCGGCTTGTACGCTGCGGGAAAACCCGGCAAATCGAGCACGCGCTGACCTGGCGCCGCATACAGGCTGCCCGCACCGCCGACGACCAGAAGGCGCTGCACGCCGGCGCGCTTCACCGGTTCGACGATCGCGCTTTCGGAAATCGTTGCAAAGCGCGTCGCGCTGAACGCCGCGTCGTGTCCGGCGAGAACGCGAGCGAGCGCGTCGGCATCCCGCGCATCTACGTCGTGCGCACTGACGCCGTCCCGCTGTTCGAGCGCGGAGGTATCGCGCGCAATCGCGGTGACCGTGTGTCCGCGCCGCAACGCTTCTTCCAGCAGGCGGCTGCCGACGTTGCCTGTCGCCCCGATGATCGCGATCTTGCTCATGCCACGTTCTCCTTTGCTTTTACGGCCTTTGCACCAGCGTCGTTGAAACCGCCGGTATTGTTGAAGGGAAATAAACCGTCGCGCGGCGGCCGCTTTCGATTGTGTTTCTTTGCAGGTCAGACGAAATCGGAGAATCAATTGGCGCTCGGTCATTTTTAAGAGCATAGGTAATAGCGGTACATCATGCAATTTCCGGGCCGATTTCGGTCGCCGGACACAATATCGGCACGCCATTGTCATAATCGAACTGCACGTTCGAAAGTGCATACCACCGTTACACTAGAGGCCCCGCACTCTCTAGAAACGCCCGACAGCGGCGATTACCGGCGCGCCGCGCGCAGCGCTTTCGAAGCGAGTCCTCAAAACGAAGTCGCCAAAATGTCATGACGTTGGTTTATATTGCAGTTCCTCGCCGCTCCATTACCGCAGGAGTTAATCGTGAAGAATCCGCAATTGCAGGGTGCCATCGAAGGACGCGACAATCCGGCAGGCGAAACCGCCTATGAGCCGATTCCGGTTCGCGCAGTCTCAAAGGAGTCCGACGACGAACCCGGTTACTCCGATTCGCTGGACATCCCGCTCAATTACGGCATCGTGATGGACGCAGTCAGAGACGCGGTACGCGCGAATCCCTGAACGTTCAAGCTTTTCATGCAAAGCGCCCCACTCGGGGCGCTTTTTTTCGTGCGCGCGGATGATCGGGCGCAATGCATGCCTTGGCCGACACGGGCCCTTCGCGAGCACTCAAGACGGCCAAGAAATCAATCCGCCGGGTGCCGCCCGCATGCGATTCCGCGAGAAGTCAATCGGTGCGAATCAGACCCGGGGCGTGAATTTATCGCATTAACAAGATGGTACACTGCCGCCTCCGCCGTGGCGGGCGGGGCAAGCCCGGAAATACGAGACGTGCAGACGTGTCGATATTTCGTCCAGCCGCACTCGCGCCGAACGCCCGATTTGAGCCTTTCGCCACGTCCTGTTCGCCCAATCCGACGAAGCAATCCGCTGCTAGTCTTTCCACTGGCGAAAACAATCGCATTGAAGTAAGTTCAGACATGTAATAGCGCCTGGACATGCGTCCGGATCAATGCTCGCGGGTTAATGGGATAGCTTGCGAGGGTGTAAACAAGACTGATCAATCACGCGCTGTGGCTCGCGCCCTGCCGAACCAGAACATGGCCGCTATTTTCGATTACCTGTTGGACAGTCAGATTTCCCGGCAATGGCGAGGCCTGCTGGCCGCCCTTGCAGACGAATTCGAAGCGCAGATCGGGCGCAATGAATTGCGTCAGTTGATGCATCGCGTGGGCAGCCGGTTCGCCGAGGCGCGGCCGCTGCCGCCCTGCGATTCGACAGCGGCGCTCGCCGACACGCTCAACGCCCTGTGGCACGACACCGACTGGGGCTTCGTCGAACTGTCCGATGAACGCGACTATCTGAGCATCGTCCATTACTGCGCGCCGCTGCCTGCCTTCGGCGAAAGCGCGCTCGCGTGGACGCCCGCGTTTCTCGAAGGAGCGTATCAACAGTGGCTCGCCGCGCTCGGCGCGCAGGGACTCGCGATCCGGCAGGCAAGCGAGTTCGGCGACGACGCGGCCATCGAATTCAGGCTCGCGCGCGTCGCGGCCTGAAACGTCTTCAGCGCAATCCGACCGCCGCCTCGATGCGGCGGCACCAAGCGGCCCAACGGGCGGCTCCAGACAAGCAGCATCGGCCAGGCATCAAGAATTGGCACGACGAGGAAGCGGCATCATGAATACTTCGCGCGACATCGAGAAGCTGTTCGATCATTTCGGCGGCAATGCAGGCGACTACCAGGAAATCGGACGAGAGAACGAGGCCAGGACGGCTCGCACCCGCTGGCCGCTGCTCGCCACGCTCGACTTCGCGCAACCTGCGATCCCCGAGATCGCGCCGCGCCGCGACGCGCAACCGAACATTGCGCGGCCGCGTGCGACTGAACCGTCCGTCGAGCCGGCCGAAAAGCCGACGCCGATTCATCGGGGCAGGCAATCGCTCTTCACGCGGCCCCTTCGCCGCACGATTCCGCCCGTCAATCCGCCCGCCGCCGAGTCGCTGAGCGCGTTGCGTTTTTCGGTGCCCGGCGAATCGGCGTCGAACGAAACCGGAACGATTGCGGATTCGGCGGACGCACCCGCAGCGAGCGTGCCGCCCGTACAGACTTTCGCCGCGCCTGTCGAATCGAAGTCCGTGGCGGATGACGCCGGCACGGTCGTGACGGAACGCCCGGGCGCGTCCGCCACGCTCGGCTCGAACTTTCTCGCGCGCCGCACGCCCTCTCCGCGGACAGTGCCCGCCCCCGAACCCACGCCCGCCGCGCCGCATTCGATCCTCGGCAAGCTCTTCGGGCAACCGCCGCAGCACGTCCCGAGCGCGCCCGCGGGCTCGCTCGACGCCGTGTTCGAGCGTCTGCGCCGCGCCCGTCCCCAGGGCGAAGAATCCTCGAACACGCGCGCAGGCACCGGCCACGCCGCTCAGGCACGCCGCCACTCACGCTCATGAAAGTCATCACGGTAGTTTCCGCGAAGGGCGGCGTCGGCAAAACGACGCTCGCCGCGAATCTCGCTTCGGTGCTCGCCGCGCGCAACCGCCGCGTGATCGTGCTCGATCTCGATCCGCAAAACGCGCTGCGCCTGCATTTCGGCATTCCGCTCGACAGCATCGACGGCATTTCGCGCGCGACGCTCGCCGGCGATCCGTGGCAAACGGTGATGTTCGACGGCGTCGACGGCGTGACCGTGCTGCCCTACGGCGCCGTGATCGAGGACGACCGCCGCCGCTTCGAGGCGCTCGTCGACAGCGATCCCGCGTGGCTCGCCCACTCGCTGCAGTCGCTCGCGCTCGACGCCAGCGACATCGTGATCGTCGACACGCCGCCGGGCTCGTCGGTCTATACGCGCACCGCGCTGACAGCGGCGAACTTCGCGCTGAACGTCGTGCTCGCGGATGCCGCGTCCTATGCCGCGATTCCCGGCATGGAGCGCATGGTCGATGCCTACGCCGCGCCGCGCCCGGATTTCGCCGGCCAGGGCTATGTCGTGAATCAGGTCGATCAGTCGCGCCAGTTGAGCAAGGACGTGCTGAAGGTGCTGCGCAACATGCTCGGCACGAAGATGTTCCCAGGCGTGATCCATCAGGACGAAGGCGTCTCGGAATCGCTCGCGTGCGACACGACGCTCATCCATTACGATCCGCTTTCGCAGGCCGCCGCCGATCTGCGCGCGTGCGGCGACTGGCTTCTCTCCGCCATCGATGCGATGGCCGCCTCGTCGAGGAAGCTCGCATGAGTTCCGCCAAGATCCCCTCGCCCGAAACCGAGGTCAGCGTCGCGACCTCGCGCCTCGAACGTTTCGTCGATGCGGGCATCTGGGGCAGCCGCATCGTCGTGACTCTCCTCACGGTCTTCGCGGCGTTCGCGCTGTATTTCGTCGTCACGGTGCCGCTCGCGTTCGGCCAGCAGCTTGCGTTCGCCACGATCTGCTTCCTTTGCGCGCTCGGTTTTCGCCGCCTGCAAGGCCAGTACGCGACGCTCGTGATGATCATGCTGTCGATCGTCGCGTCGGGCCGCTACATGTTCTGGCGTCTCACCGAAACGACCTACTGGGAACGCCCGCTCGACGCCGCGTGGGGCCTCTTGCTCGTCGCGGCCGAAGTCTACGCGACGCTCGTGCTGCTGCTCGGCTACTTCCAGACCGCGTGGCCGCTGAAGAGAAAGCCGCTGCCGCTGCCCGCGGACCGCAGCCAGTGGCCGACCGTCGATGTCTTCATCCCGACCTACAACGAGCCGCTCTCGGTCGTGAAGCCGACGATCTACGCGGCGCTCGCGCTCGACTATCCGTCGGACAAGCTCGCGATCCACGTGCTCGACGACGGCCGCCGTCCCGAGTTCAAGACGTTCTGCGAGGAAGTCGGCGTCAACTGGACAATCCGCACGCACAATCGTCATGCGAAGGCCGGCAACATCAACGAGGCGCTGAAGATCACGAAGGGCGAATTCCTCGCGATCTTCGACTGCGACCACATTCCGACGCGCTCCTTCCTGCAGATCTGCCTCGGCTGGTTTCTGCGCGACAAGCTGCTGTCGATGCTGCAGACGCCGCACCACTTCTTCTCGCCCGATCCGTTCGAGCGCAATCTCGGCACGTTCCGCAAGGTGCCGAACGAAGGCGAGCTGTTCTACGGCCTCGTTCAGGACGGCAACGATCTCTGGAACGCGACCTTCTTCTGCGGCTCGTGCGCCGTGCTGCGCCGCTCGATGGTGGAAGAGATCGGCGGCATCGCGGTCGAGACCGTAACGGAGGACGCGCATACCGCGCTCAAGCTGCATCGGCTCGGCTATACGACCGCTTATCTCGCGATTCCCCAGGCCGCGGGGCTCGCGACCGAAAGCCTCTCGGGACATATCGGCCAGCGCATCCGCTGGGCGCGCGGCATGACGCAGATCTTCCGTATCGACAATCCGCTCACCGGCAAGGGCCTGAAGATCGGCCAGCGGCTCTGTTATCTGAACGGGATGCTGCACTTCTTCTACGGCGTGCCGCGTCTCGTGTTCCTCACCGCGCCCTTGTCGTATCTGTTCTTCGGCGCGCACGTGATCGAAGCGGCGGCGAGCACCATTGCGATCTTCGCGCTGCCGCACATGATGCACGCGAGCATCACCAATTCGCGCATGCAGCGCAGCTTCCGCCACTCGTTCTGGGCCGAAGTGTATGAGTCGGTGCTTGCGTCGTACATCACCGCGCCCACGCTCCTCGCGGTCATCAACCCGAAGCTCGGCAAGTTCAACGTGACGGCCAAGGGCGGCCAGATCGCGAAGGACTACTTCGACTGGTACATCTCGCGGCCGTACCTGTTTCTGCTGCTGCTGAACCTGCTCGGCTTCATCGCGGGCGTCGTGCATATCGTCATGTACTGGCACATCCGCAGCGAAGTGAACACGACCATCCTCAACCTCTGCTGGACGGTCTACAACATGCTGATTCTCGGCGCGTCGGTGGCGGCGGCGAGCGAGCGCAAGCAGGTGCGCGCGACACATCGCGTGACGATGAAGATGCCCGTGATGCTCAAGTTCTCGACCGGCCGCACGCTCGCGTGCGAGACGATCGACTATTCGGAAGGCGGCGTGGGCGTCGCGCTGCCGAGCAAGCTCGAAGTGCCGATGCACGAGCGCGTGACCGTCTCGCTCTTTCGCGGCGACGAGGAGTACGCGTTTCCGGCGACGGTCGGCTATACGGAGCCGGGCCGCGTCGGCCTGCGATTCTCGCAACTCACGCGCGAGCAGGAATACGACTTCGTGAAGACGACTTTCGCGCGCGCGGACGCCTGGACCGGCTGGTCCGAGGGACGCCGCCCGGATACGCCGCTGCGCGGCCTGTCGCATGTGCTGCTGGTGGGCACGCGCGGCATCGCGGGATTGTTCGAGCATTTGTACAGCGACCTTCATACCTGGATGAACAAGCGCCCGGTCGATGTGAAGAAGCTGAAAACCAAAGACCAATAATGGGCACGGGCATGTCGAAGTTGCGCGTTGAAAACGAAACGGGCGAGCGCGCGCCGCGTTTTTGCGAAAAACCGCTGGGCCGCGCACTGGCCGTTTTGATGGCCTTGCAGACGGCATTCGCGGCCCCGGTCGCGTCGGCTGCGGTCGCGCCGAACGCGGCTTCCGGGAGCGTCCCGCCGGCCACGCAGCAGGCGACCGGCGTCGGCGCCGTGCCCGCGCCGAGTCCGGCGGTGGTGTACAACCCCGCCGCGATCCAGCAGCCGGCGCTCGCGATGCCCGTTCCCGCGTTCTCCGGCAAGCCCGACAAGCCGCTCACCTCGCGCATCCCGACGACCGCCGACCCCGGCACGCTCGTGCCCGGCGGACGCCGCCAGACGCTCACCTTCGCTGATTACGGCGCGCTCGATCCGTTGCAGCTGCGCGGCACCGACGGCCAGAACGGCATCGCGTTCTCGGTGCGTGGCGACGAAGTCGTGACCGGCGCGATCCTGCATCTGATCTATAGCTATTCGCCGTCGCTCTTGCCCTCGACCTCCCAACTGAAGGTGCTCATCAACGGCGAAGTGGCGGCGACGCTGCCGGTGCCGCGCGATCAGGCCGGCATGCTGGTCGCGCGCGACGTGGCGATCGATCCGCGCTTCATCACGGAGTTCAATCACCTCAACGTGCAGTTGATCGGGCACTACACGCAGCAGTGCGAGGACCCGTCGAGCTCGACGCTCTGGGCGACGGTGAGCAACGCGAGCTCGCTCGATCTCACGTATGCGTCGATCGCCAACAAACCCGATCTCGCCGCGCTGCCGCAACCGTTCTTCGACCGCCGCGACGTGCGCCGCCTCGAACTGCCCTTCGTGTTCGCGGGCAAGCCGAGTCTGGCCGCGCTGGAATCGGCCGGCATGGTCGCGTCGTACTTCGGCTCGCTCGCGGGCTATCGCGGCGCGATCTTTCCGGCGCAGACCGACAACGTGCCGCTGTCGGGCAATGCCGTTGTCTTCGCCGTCGGCGATGCGAAAGTCGCGGGCGTCGATATTCCGCCGGTCTCCGGTCCGACCATCGCGCTCGTCGAGCGCGACGCGAACGCGCGTGGCCGCCTCCTGCTCGTGCTCGGGCGCGACGACAACGAACTGAAGACGGCCGCCAAGGCGCTCGGCGTCGGCCAGAACACGCTGTCAGGCACCAGCGCGACGATCACGCAGTTCAACGACCTGCAACCGCGCCGCCCGTACGACGCGCCGAACTGGCTGCCGTCCGATCGTCCGGTGCGCTTCGGCGAGCTCGCGGAAGCGCGCGACCTGACCGCCCACGGCTACGACGCGGACGCGGTGCGCATCAACCTGCGCGTGCCGCCCGATCTCTTCATGTGGCAGACGAAGGGCGTGCCGGTGGAGCTCGGCTATCGCTACACGGTGCGTCCGGCGCCGGACCGCTCGTCGCTCAATATCAGCGTGAACGATGGGTTCGTGCAGTCGCTGCGCATTCCGGCGGTGTCGACATCGACGTTCGATCTCGGCCAGTATTTCAGCCGCGTGCTGCCCGACAAGACCGTCGCCGCGCGCCGCGACATCTATCTGCCGCCGCTGCTCATCACGCCGCGTGCGCAACTGCGCCTGCACTTCTACTACGACATCCCGAAGACCGGCGAATGCCAGGGGCGCGTGCTGGATAACGTCGTCGGCGCGGTGGATCCGAATTCGACCATCGATCTGTCCGGCTTCCCGCACTACATGGCGCTGCCCGATCTCGCCGCGTTCGCGAACGGCGGCTTTCCGTTCACGCGCCTCGCCGATCTCTCGCAGACGGCGGTCGTGCTGCCGAACGAGCCGAACTCGGCCGATTACAGCCTGTATCTGCTGGAGATGGGCCGCATGGGCGCATCGACGGGCTATCCGGTGACGGGCGTCACCGTGACGAGCGCGAACGACGTCGACCGTTTCGCCGACAAGGATCTGCTGATCCTCGGCTCGCCGGGACGCCAGCCGCTCCTGCAGCGCTGGGCCAGGCAGATGCCGTTTTCCGGTGACGGCGACGCGCGCACCTTCCAGCTTTCCGATGTCGCGTTCAAGCTCGTCGACTGGTGGCATGGCGAGCAAGGCCCGGAACGCTCGCCCGCGCGCGCGGATCTCTCGCTCGTGAGTTCCAACGGCGACGCGCTCCTGACCGGCTTCGAATCGCCCCTGAAAAGCGGGCGCAGCGCGGTGGCGCTCATCAGCGCGGCCGGCCAGTCCGATGCCGATCTATCCGCGGCCCTGCTCGACAACGACCTGCTGCCTTCGATTCAGGGCGCAATGGCCGTGATCCACGGCCGCACGGTGACGGTCACGTCGAACGGCGAGGCGTACTACATCGGTCATCTCTCGCCGATGCACTACATGCGCTGGGCGTTGTCGTCGCATCCGCTTTTGCTGGTGCTCGGCGGGCTGTTGGCCGCGCTCATCATCGCCGCCCTGTTCTACCGTGCGTTGCGCTCGATCGCCGCACGGCGCCTGAGGGATTGATATGCGGGTATCCACCGCCAGGTTCTTCGCTGGTGCAGTCATCGCCGCGTCCGCGGCAAGCACGCAGGCGGCGCAGCAATGCGGCTGGCCCGCGTATCGCCTCTTCGTCGAGCGTGTCGTGCAGGCCGATGGCCGCGTGATCGACCGCTCGACCGGTGCGCTGCAAACCACGTCCGAAGGCCAGTCGTATGCGATGTTCTTCGCGCTCGTCGCGAACGACCGCGCGACCTTCGACCGTCTGCTCGGCTGGACGCGCACGAATCTGTCGGCCAATCAGTTCGATTCCAACAGCCTGCGCCTGCCCGCCTGGCAATGGGGCAGAAAACAGGACGGCTCGTTCGGCGTGATGGATCCGAACCCGGCCTCCGACTCGGATCTGTGGATCGCCTACGACCTCTTCCAGGCCGGCCGGCTGTGGAAGGAGCCGATGTACACGAAGCTCGCCTATGCGCTCGCGACGCAGATCGTGAAGCAGGAGATCGTCGATCTGCCCGGCCTCGGCCCGATGCTCCTGCCGGGGCCGCAAGGCTTTCGCACCGGCGATGTCACGCGCCTGAATCCGAGCTATCTGCCGCTGCCGCTCTTGCGCGGCCTCGCGCATGAAATGCCCGACGGCCCGTGGACGAAGCTCGCGCAAAACGCCGCGAAGATGATCAGGGTCACGTCGCCGCGGGGCTACGCGCCGGACTGGGCGGCTTACCAGAACGGCCAGTTCGTCGTCGATCCGAAGAACGGCGATGTCGGCAGCTACGACGCGATCCGCGTCTATCTGTGGGCCGGCATGGCGTCGGCGAGCGATCCGCTTGCGCGCCCATGGCTCGATGCGCTTGGCGGCATGCGCCAGAGCGTCGCGCAGACGGGTTTCCCGCCGGAGAAAGTATCGACCATCAGCGGCGCGGCGAGCGGCGAAGGTCCGCTGTCGTACTGGGGCGCGCTCGCGCCTTACTTCAAGGCATTGAACGACGAGCGCGGTCTGGGCCTCGCGCGCACTCATCTCGACGCGCTGGTCGCGCCGCCGGGTGCGGGACGCGAACCGGTCTATTACGACCGCGTGCTCGGTCTGTTCGGCGGCGGGTTCATCGACGGGCGCTACCGCTTCGATGAAAACGGCCGTCTCTTGCCGAACTGGAGAAGCGCATGCTGATCCGGGCTCGAAAACGCGTCATCGCGGCGCTGCTTTGCGCCGCGCCGTCGATGGCCTTCGCGCAGGCCGCCGCGACCGATCCGCTCACGGTGCTCATCGATCAGGGCAAATACTGGCAGGCGCACCGGCGCGGCGACCTCGCGGAGCAGGCGTGGCAGAAGGTGCTGCGCATCAATCCCAAACAGCCCGACGCGCTCTTCGGCATGGGCATGGTGCTCGCCGACCGCAAGGACGGCAGCGGCGCGCAACAGTATCTCGCGCAGTTGCGCCTGGTCGCGCCGAACTATCCGAACATCGACGAGCTCGGCCGACGGCTGGGCGAAACCAGCTCGCGCGATCAGACCGTCAACGACGCGCGGCGTCTCGCGCAGAGCGGACAGAGCGCATCGGCCGTGCAGGAATACAAGCGCGCGATCGAAGGCAAGCCCGCGACGCCCGAGCTTCAGCTCGAGTACTACCAGGCGCTCGCCGCCACGCCGCAAGGCTGGGACGAAGCGCGCCGCGGCCTCGAACAACTGGCGCGCCAGAATCCCGACGATCCGCGCTATCAGCTCGCGTATGCGCAGCATCTGACTTATCGCGATTCGACGCGGCGCGACGGCATCGCACGGCTCGCGAAGCTGTCGGGCGATAGCGCCGTCGGCGCGGAGGCGAAAAAGAGCTGGCGGCAGGCGCTCCTGTGGCTCGGCGCGCGCGCATCGGATGCACCGCTTTATCAGGCTTATCTGCAAGTCTCGCCGGACGACGCCGCCGTGAAAGCGCGCTTCGATTCGATGGTTCAGCAGGACAAGTCCGCCCGCGAGCGCGCGCAGGCGGGCGCCGCGGTCGATGCGCGCGGGCGCACCGTCGCGGAGGGCTTTACCGCGCTCGATCGCGGCGATCTCGTGACGGCGCGCGCACGCTTTTCGTCGGTGCTCGCGAGCGACCCGAACGATGCCGACGCGCTAGGCGGCATGGGCGTCGCGGCCCTGAAGCAGGAACGTTTCGCGCAAGCGCGCACGTATCTCGAACGTGCGTCGCGGGCCGGCAATCCGGCGCGCTGGAAGGACGCGCTCACGAGCGCGACCTACTGGACCTATACGAGCGATGCGATCGGCGCGCGCAGCAACGGCCAGATCGCGCAGGCGAAGGCGCTCTTCGAGCGCGCGATCGCGGCCGATCCATCCGATGTCACCGCACAGGTGCTGCTCGGCGAAATGCTGCTCGCAAACGGCGATCCGCGTGGCGCGGAACAGGCGTATCGCATGGCGCTGCGCCGTCAGGCCGACAATCCCGATGCGATCCGCGGGCTCGTCGGCGCACTGGCCGCGCAAGGTCGAGGCGATGAGGCGCTCGAATTCGCCAATCGCCTGAACGCGGAGCAGCAGGCCAAGGCCGGCGGCATCAACAAGCTGCGCGGTGAAGCGCAGGCCGCGCAGGCGCGCGCCGCCGAAGCGCGTGGCGATCTCGGGGCGGCGCGCAGCCTCTTCGAAGACGCACTGCTCAACAATCCCGACGATCCTTGGCTGCGGCTCGACCTCGCGCGCATCTATGTGCGTCAGGGCGCGCTCGGCAATGCGCGCAGCATGATGGACGGCCTGCTCGCCACGCATCCCGACATGACCGACGCGCTCTACGCCAGCGCGTTGCTCTCCGCCGAAACGCAGGACTGGTCGGCCGGGCTCGCTCAACTCGACCGCATTCCCGTCGCGCAGCGCACGCCCGCGATGACCGCGTTGCAGCATCGCCTGTGGGTGCAACAGCAAGCCGAACTCGCGACGCGCACCGCCGCCGCGGGCCAGCGCCAGCAGGCCTTCGCGATCCTGCGCCGTGCCGAGCCGGTCGCGGCGGGCAACGCCGAACTGATGGGCGCGGTGGCATCGGCGTATGTCAAGACGGGCGATCCGGGGCGGGCGCTTTCGCTCGTGCGCGGGGCAATGGCCAGTGCGCCGAACGACACCGGCCTGTTGCTGCAATACGCGGGCATCCTGTCGGCGACGCAGCAGCAAGCCGAACTCGGCTCCGTGATGCGCCGGCTTCAGTCGATGCCGCTCACCACGCAGCAGCGCGCGGACTTCAACAATCTGAACGTGGGGATCGTCGTGGCGCAAGCGGATGCCGTGCGCAGGCAAGGCGATCTCGCCGCCGCCTACGACGTGATCGCGCCGTGGCTCGCCGCGATGCCCGACAACGCCGATCTGCAAGCGGCGCTCGGACGCATGTACACGTCGGCGGGCGATGACCGCAACGCGCTCTCCTGTTATCAGAATGCGCTGTCGCGCCGTCCCGAGGATATCGGCCTGCAGACGGCCGCGATGTCCGCCGCGAGCGGCGTGCGCGATTTCAAGCTGGCCGAGACCTACGCGAACCAGGCGTATCAGGCCGCGCCGAACGATCCGGGCGTGCTCGCCGCGATCGGCCGGATGTATCGCGCGCAAGGCAAGCTCGATCTCGCCGCGCAGTTCCTGCAGCGTTCGCTCATCGCCGCCAATACGCCGGCGCCGGTCGCGTCCGCTCAGGGTCGCGGCAATGTTCCGCCCGGCTGGGAAACCGCGATGAGCCGCATCGGCTCGAATCCGCTGCCCGGCACCAACCCGTTCGAAGGCAAGACGGCCGTCGATACGGCGTCGAATCCGGCGCTCGCATCGGGCGCGTCTTATCGTCAGGCCCTTCCTCAGAGTTATTCGCAGCCCGTGCCGACCTATCTGCCGCCTCCTCAGCCCGCGCCTTATACGACACCTTATATGGCACCTTCCTCCGCTCCGGCGACGATGCCCAATGCCGTGCCGCGTTCGGCGCCGAGCGGCGGATACGGCCCGGACATGTACGGCTCGGGGCAGTCGGGCGCGCCGTTGCAGCCTTATCCGGGACAGGATGCGGGGGCGCCCGGTGCGTATCCGGCGCAGGGGTATCAGGAGCGGCCTGCGTATCAGCCGTATCCGCAGCAGCCGTATCAACAGCCGGGGTATTCGCAGCAGCAGCCTTATCCGCAGCAGGCGCCCTACGCCGCCCAGGACCCGTACACGGCGCCCTGGCCGATGTCGCCCGGCGCGCGCGAGGCGCAGTCGAACGCCTACGCGCCGCCGGCCGCAGCCGGCACGACGAAGAAGAAGCAGACGTCATCGCGCAAGACGACGCCCGCGCGTCCCGCCGATCCCTACGCATACGGCGCGCCGCCGCAGCCGCAACAGTACGCGCAGGCGCCATATGGCCAGCAGCCCTATTACGCGCCGCCGCCGCAACAGTACGCGCAGCAGCCGTATATCCCGCAGCCGCCGGCAGGCTACGCGCAGCCGTATTACCCGTCGCAGGCGCAGCCCGCACAGCGCGCCGCCGCCGCCGCGACGATGAGCGCGGGCGGCGTTCCCGTGCCGCTCGCGAATTCGCAGACGGCGGGCGTCGCCGAAGAACTCGCGCAGATCAACCGCGAGCAGGCGAGCACGGTCTCGGGCGGTCTCATCTTCCGCAGCCGCGACGGCGAGGACGGCCTCTCCAATCTGACCGATATCGAAGCGCCCATCGAAGGCCGCATCAAGGCGGGCAACGGACACGTGATCGTGCGCGCGACGCCCGTCACGCTGGATGCCGGCACCGCGAGCAGCCAGCCGAACACCCTCGCGCGCTTCGGATCAGGTCTGGGCGCGACAGCCAATCCGCCGACGAACAACTACGGATCGCAGACGGCGACGGGCGTCGGCCTCTCGCTCGGCTATGAGAATCGCAACTTCAAGGGCGATGTGGGCACGACGCCGCTCGGCTTTCGCGAGACCAATGTCGTCGGCGGACTGCAGTATCAGAACGCGATCAGCGACAAGGTGTCGTACTCGCTCGCCGTCGCCCGCCGCGCCGTGACCGACAGCCTGCTCTCCTACGCGGGCGCGCGCGATCAGGGCGCCGGCCTCGAATGGGGCGGCGTGACATCGACGGGCGCACGCGCCGACCTCGGCTGGGACGACGGCACGAGCGGCGTCTATCTGAACGCGGCGTATCAGTTTCTCGACGGCAACCAGGTCGCGACCAACAACGCGGTGAAAGGCGGCGGCGGCATCTATACGCGCCTTTTGAAGGACGCGGACCAGACGCTGACCGTCGGCGCGAACACGACGCTCATGCATTACGACAAGAACCTGTCGTACTTCACGTATGGGCAAGGCGGCTACTTCAGCCCGCAGCAGTACGTGATCCTGAACTTCCCGGTCGAATACGCGGGGCGTACGGGGCTCTTCACCTACGATCTGAAGGGCTCGATCGGCGTGCAGCATTATCGTCAGGACGAGTCGAACTATTTTCCGACGAACGCGACGTATCAGGCGCGCGCCGCAAGCTCGGGCGCCACGCCGGACGCGGGCGCGGTCTATCCCGGCCAGAGCAAGACGGGCGTGTCGTACTCGCTCAGTGCGACGGGCGAATACCAGCTTGCGCCGCAACTCGCTTTCGGGGCGACGGCATCGTTCGGCAACGCCTATCAGTATCGCGAGTGGCTCGCCGCGGTGTATGTGCGCTACAGCTTCACGCGTCAGAGCGTCGCGCAGCCGGCGTTCCCGCCGCAGGCGTTCAGCTCGCCGTATCTGTCGCTGTCGAACTGATGTTCTTGCGCGCGCTGCGCTTGCGTCCAGGCGTGAACCTGCTGCCGCAAGCGCAGCGCGCCAGCGGAATCAGCCGAATGAAAACACAAAGCGCCCTCATCGCGAACAACGACCAGTTTCTGCGCGACCTGCAGTTGTTCTGCATCGTCGCGCGCCGCTCGAGTTTCATCGCCGCGGCCACCGAGACCGGCATCTCGCCCGCGCACGTCAGCAAGCGCATCGCGATGCTGGAGACGAGCCTCGGCGTCAGGCTCCTCACGCGCACGACGCGCCGCGTCTCGATCACGAGCGACGGCGAAGCGGCCTTTCAATGGGCGCAAAAGATCATCGACGACGTGCAAGGCATGGCCGATGCCTTCGCCGGATTCGACGATCCGCGCGGCCTGCTGCGCATCGGCACGAGTCTGCGGCTCGGACGCGAGCACGTATCGCCTGCGCTTACGTTGCTCAGGCAGCGTCATCCGGGGCTGGAGATCTGGCTGGAACTGCTCGACCGGCGCGTCGATCTCATCGGCGAGAGCTTCGATATCGACATTCGCGTCGGCGAGGTCGTGGAGCCGCATCTCATCGCGCACAAGATCGTCGACAGCTTTCGCGTGCTCGCCGCCGCGCCCGCGTACCTCGAACGGCGCGGCGCGCCGAAGACGCTCGCCGAGCTCGCGCAGCACGACTGCCTGCTGTTTCGCGGACGCGATCAGCGCTTCGGCGTCTGGCGTCTTTCCGGACCCAATGGCGAAGAAAGCGTGAAGGTGACCGGGCCGATCGCCTCGAACCACAGCGACATCGTGCGGCAATGGGCCAAGGACGGCTTCGGCATCGTGATGGGTTCGATCTGGGACGTCGCCGCCAGCCTGCAGGACGGCAGGCTCGTGCCCGTCCTGCCGGCTTACCGGCAGCGCGCGGATGTGTGGGCGGTGACGTCGGCGCGCTCGTCGCATTCCGCGAAGATCCGCGTGTGCATCGACTTCCTGAAGCAGCAATTGACGCATGGTCCTTACGCGCTCGTCACATCCGCCGTCGCGGGGTTCTGACGCTTACGCGAATCGCCTTGTCGATGCATTAAGCGTCGCGGCACGGTAAAAAAGCCACCGCCACTTTTACCCGCAACCGGGTTGGGTCGAATCCGGCGCCATGCGCGCCCGCTTCTCTACTCGAAACCCTTATCCACCGGCGTTCGCAGGCTTATCACTCAACGCGAAAACTGGCATCTTCCACACATTTTTTCGTTGTCGGAACGTCACGGACGCCGGCAAAAAAGCCTGTTGTCTATAAGTGTTTCTTTCCAAATGTTTCTAAGACGTGTAATGATACTGATTCGCATTTAACCGAATCGCGATGTCCGGCACATTCAATGACGCCCGTCGCGACAGCGTTCACAGGGCGCGCCGGTCCTTGCCCGCCGGCCTCGCCGCTGCGCTTCGATCTCGGTTCGATCGAACATCGGCACGCGAAAACCCGCTTCGCTGCCGATTCGGATATCACTAACAAGCATCGGGGAAACGACATGTTGAGAAAGACGCCGCTTGCCGCGGCATTGGTAACTATTGTCGCGGCGCCCATGGCCGCGCCGCTGTACGCCCAAACCGCACCGCAAGCCGCACCGCAGAACGCTCCGTCGTCGCAAGTCGCGCAAGCGGCACCGCCCCAAGACGCTTCGGCCGTCACCGCCCCTGAAACCGCTGCCCTGCCGGCCGTCAAAGTAACGGGCCAGGCCGACACGCCGGATTTTCAGCCGGAAATGTCGAGCGTCGGCGCCAAGGTGCCGACTGCGCTGCGCGACATTCCGCAGGACGTCGTCGTGGTGCCGAAGGCGGTGCTGAACTCGCAGGCGGTGAGCTCGTTCTCCGATGCGCTGCGCAACGTGCCGGGCGTCACGCTCGGCGCGGCCGAAGGCGGTCAGATCGGCAACAACATCAATCTGCGCGGGTTCTCGGCGCGCACGGACATTTATCTCGACGGTTTCCGCGATCGCGGCCAGTACTATCGCGACACCTTTAACCTCGAATCGATCGACGTGCTGTACGGCCCGTCGTCGCTGTACTTCGGGCGCGGCTCGACGGGCGGCGTGATCAATCAGGTCAGCAAGCAGCCCAACCTGAAACCGCGCGCCGATGTCTCGCTGCAAGCGGGCACGCATGATCGCTATCGCACGACGGTCGACATCAACCAGCCGATGACGGACACCTCCGCGTTCCGCGTCAACGCGTTCGGCCAGTCGCTCGGCTCGACGCGCGACGAGATGATCAACAAGGACTTCGGCATCGCGCCCGAGGTGAAGTTCGGGATCGGCACGCCGACGCAAGTGACGCTCTCCGCGCTGATCCAGCACAACCGCGATCAGCCCGACTACGGCATTCCGCCGTTGAACGGCCACCCGGCGCCCGTCGACACGAAGACGTTCTACGGCTTCACCGACGACCGCACCATCCAGGACGTGCAGACGGTGAACGCGCGCGTGGAGCATCGCTTCGACAACATGTTCACGCTGCGCAACCAGACACAGTTCAGCCACTACAGCACCGAGGCGCGCGCGACCAATCCCGCGGCCGTGCTGACGGGGCCGCTTGGCACATCGCCCGCGCTCTCGAACGGCAACTACACGACGCTGCCGCTGTCGTCGCTCTTCGTGCGATTGCAGGGCAAGGACCGCAACATCAACGATCACTCGGTCTACAACACGACCGACATCCAGGGCAAGTTCGCGACGGGCTTTCTCAAGCACGACATGCTCGCGGGCGTCGATCTCAGCCACGAAACGTACAGCAACCAGAGCTTCACGGCGACCACGCCGGGCCTGCCGTCGAACACGCTCGCGATCGTGCCGCTCGTCGATCCCGCCTACGTGCCGCGTCCGTCGAACTATCGCGAGGTGGCGACCAATCTCGCGGAGTCGAGCGCGAACGGCATCGGCGTCTATTTGAACGACACGATCTCGATCGGCGAGCACTGGAAGTGGATCGGCGGCGTGCGCTGGGACCGCTACGAAGCAGCCATCAACAACTCGATCAACGCGCCGGGCTATGCGACCCAGACGAACTACTTCACGAGCGTGCGCACCGGCGTCGTGTGGCAGCCGACGGACTGGCAGTCGTACTACGTGTCGTACGGCACGTCGTTCAATCCGTCGCTGGAGGCGCTCACGCTCACCAACGGCCAGCAGAACACGCCGCCGGAACACAACCGCTCGTATGAAATCGGTTCGAAGTGGGATCTGTTGAACGGCGGACTGTCGATCACGCAATCGCTCTTCAACATCGACAAGACCAACGCGCGCACGCTGACATCGACCGGCGAATACACGCTCGACGGCGACGTGCGCGTGCGGGGTTATCAACTGGGCGTTGCGGGCCACATCACGCGTCAATGGCAGATGTTCGGCGGCTACACGTACATGGACGGCACGGTGCAGAAGGCCTTCGACGGCACCACGGGCAACCAGCTCGCCAACACGCCGCATCACATGCTCACGCTGTGGACCACGTATGATTTCACGCCCGCATGGCAGGTGGGCGGCGGGCCGTCGTATGTGTCGTCGCGCTATGCGGCAAACAACAATCTGGTCCAGGTGGGCGGCTACGTGCGCTGGGACGTGATGGCCGCGTATCATCAGAAGCGCTACGATATCCAGTTCAACGTGCAGAACATGTTCGACAAGAAGTACTACGACGCCCTGATTCCGTCCGACGGCGGACGCGCGGTGCCGGGTCTTGGCCGCACGTTCATCGCGACGTTGAATTACCGCTTCCGTTGATGTGAATGCGAGCGCGCCGTGATACGCGGCGCGCGTTCGCGAAGGCAATAACAATGATCCTCTCGATACCGAACGTGCTGAGCCCTGAAGACGCGGCCACGATGCGCGCGCGCCTCGAAGTCAGCGACGCATGGGTCGATGGCCGCGCGACCGCGGGCTATCAGGGCGCGCCGGTCAAGCGCAACATGCAGATTGCGGAAGGCTCGCCGATCGCACTCGAAATGGGCGATGCGATCGTCGGCGCGCTCGAACGCCATCCGCTTTTCATCAGCGCGGTGCTGCCCAATCGCGTTTATCCGCCGCTCTTCAATCGCTATGAAGGCGGCATGCATTTCGGCAGTCATGTCGATGGCGCGATCCGCATCGTTCCCGGCCATGGCGCGCGCGTGCGCACCGATGTGTCCGTCACGCTGTTTCTCACGCCGCCCGACGAGTATGACGGCGGCGAGCTCATCATCGAAGATACCTATGGCGTGCAGGAAGTGAAGCTGCCCGCGGGCCATGCGATCGTCTATCCCGCGACGAGTCTTCATCAGGTGCGGCCCGTCACGCGGGGCGCGCGGGTATCGAGCTTCTTCTGGGCGCAAAGCCTCGTGCGCGACGACGCTCAACGCGCGCTGCTCTTCGATCTCGACAATTCCATTCAACGCCTGAACGCGACCAACGGCGACGAAGCCGCCAAGCGCTCGCTCGTCGGCTGCTATCACAACCTGCTGCGCATGTGGAGCGATACGTGAATCACGCCACGCGCAGCACGTTCGAAGACGTCCGCCCGACCTCCGCGAGCAAGGCTTCGTCGCGCGCGATCACGTCCGGCAGATGCGCGCGCAGAAACTCGACCCACGTGCGCGTCTTCGCATCGACGAACTTGCGCGACGCATAGAGCGCATAGAGATTCGTGCGCTGCAACGTGTGATGCGGCAACACGCGCACGAGCGAGCCATCGCGCAGGCCCTCGATCGCCGCATAGAGCGGCAACATGCCGATGCCCATGCCTTCGCGGATCGCGACCACGAGCGATTCCGCGATGTTCACCTGCACCGTGCCGCTGATCTGCAACGTCTCGCGGCCCTCGGGCCCTTCGAGCGTCCATTCGCGCGCGGGAAACGCGGGCGTCTGCAAGGTGAGGCAATCGTGCTGCGCGAGATCGGCCGGTACCTGCGGCGCGCCACGCGAGGCGATATAGCCCGGCGACGCGCACAGAATGCTGAAGGTCGCGCCCAGCTTGTGCGAGATGACTTCCGAGTCCGACAACGCACCCGCCGACACGACGGCCACGTCGCTGCTGCCTTCGAAGAGATCAGGCATGCGCTGCGACAGCGTGAGCTCGACTTTCACATCGGGATACAGCGCGCGATATCGGGCGATGGCAGGCAGGATGTAATGCTGTCCGACGCTCGCGAAGCTGAACATGCGCAGCGTGCCCGACGGATGTTCATGCGCGCAGCTCGCTTCTTCTTCGGCGCCGTCGATGTCCGCGAGAATCTGCCGCACGCGCTTCAGATAGCGCTCGCCCGCCGACGTGAGCGCGAGACGCCGCGTCGAGCGGTTCATGAGGCGCGTGCGCAAATGGGCTTCGAGTTCGGAGACGGCGCGTGACATTGCGCCTGTGGTCGAGTTCATCGACTGTGCGGCGGCCGTGAAGCTGCCGGCTTCGATCACGCGGGTGAAGACCCGCATGTTCTGTAGGGTATCCATCAAACCGTAACAATGACATCGAAGGCGCTATTGTCCGCCTTCGCGCGCGAACGATTGTTGTCGAATCAGGAAAGAATGTTCCCTGATTCCCACATTAATCCGGCAAGGCACCTTGCCTACAATCGGCGCCTTCATGAGCAGGGGCATATCGGCGGACCGCATGTCGTTTCTGGAAGCACGCTTGTCGACGCGCGACTGGTTCGCTACGGATGGACATGTCTGGCTGCATCTCGCGAAGACGCTGCTTGCCGCGTTCATTGCGATGGGCATCGCAATGCGTCTGGAATTGGCGCAGCCGCGCGTCGCGATGACGACTACCTTCGTGTTGATGCAGCCCTTCTCCGGCATGGTGCTCGCAAAGAGCGTCTATCGTTTCGCGGGCACGATGCTCGGTATGCTCGCCGCGCTCGTTCTGGGCGCGGTGTTCGTGCAACAGGCGGAACTCTATGCGCTCGCGCTGACGATATGGGCCGCGTCCTGCACCGCGCTCGCGGTGCGCTACCGCCAGTTCCGCTGGTACGGCTTCGTGCTCGCGGGCTATACGGCCGCGCTGATCGGCGTTCCCGCCGTCACCGATCCGAACGGCCTGCTGATCGCGACGCTCACGCGCGGCGCGGAAGTCATGCTCGGCATCGTGTGTTCGAGCGTGGTGAGCGCGCTCGTCTTTCCGCGCCATGCCAGCGCAACGCTCATGCGCTCGCTCGATGCGCGTCACGCGCAGTTCGCTCGATTCGCGGCCGACGTGCTGTGCGGCCGTCTCTCGCGCCGCGCGCGAGATCGCCGTTTCGCGGATTTCGTCGATGAGATCGTAGGCTTCGAAGCGACGCGCGGCTTCGCTGCATACGAGTCGCCTACGATGCGCCAGCACAACGGCACGCTCGCGCGACTGAACAGCGCTTTCATGGATGCGTGCGCGCGCCTGCATGCACTCGATCAGTCGATCAGGCGCCTGCACGCCAACGACGATACGCGATGCGCACACGACGCACTCATGCCCTTCCTCGAAGAACTCGCGCGCCTCTTCGAACGCGCATCGCCGGACGTGCATCTGCAACGCTACAAGACGACGCTGCCGACGCGCCTGCGCGATGCGCAGCGCCGCCTTGCACACACCGACGATGCGACACAACTCGACTTCACGACGTCGGCGGAGCTTTTGTACCGCTTCATCGCCGATACGATCCGTTATGTATCGATCGCAAACGGCGAGCGCCTGAAAGATCGCTCCGCCTCGCGATACGAAGCAAAAACCAACGGCTTCGTACTTGCCGCGACGTTCATGCGCACCGGCATCGTGATCGCCGCGACCGCGTGGTTCTGGATCGTCACGGCGTGGCCGAGCGGCGGCTATGCCGTGATCGGTGCGACGCTGGCCTGCGCATTGTCGTCGGCATCGGCGCGGCCGTCGAAGTTCATCGCGCAGATGGCCGCTGGCGTGGCGCTCGCGATGGTCACGGGCTACGTGTATCTATGTCACGTGTACCCCGCCATCGATGGCTTCCCGCTTCTGTGCGCGATGCTTGCGGCGCCGCTCGCGGCAGGCGCATTTCTCGCGATGCGCGCCGCCACCGCCGGATACGGCATCGGCTTTTGCGTGTTCTTCTGCCTGCTCGCCGCGCCCGACAACCGCATCGTCTACGATCCGGCGCTACTGCTCAACAACGGCCTCGCGGTGCTCGTCGCGATGCTCGCGGCGGCCATCGCATGCGCGATCATCGTGCCGCCGCGCACGCCGTGGCTCGTCGGCAAGACGCTCGCGGAGCTGCGTGCGCAGGCCGCGCTCGCGTGCGAAGGCAAGCTCGCGGGGCTCGCCGAGCGCTTTCACTCGGGCACGCACGATCTGATGTCGCAGTTGCGCGGCGTGCTCACGCGGCGCTCGCGCGAGCATCGACATGCGCTCTCATGGATGCTCGTCACGCTCGAAGTCGGGCAAGCGACGATCGACTTGCGGCACGAAGCGCGTGCGCTGCATGCACAGCGTTTTCCCGATGCATTGCGCATTGCGTGGAGCACCTCGCTCGCGCGCGTGTTGCGCGATATCGCCGTGCTGTTTCGCACGCCCGACAGCGCGACGCTGCGTCGCGCGATCGGTTCGGTCGCAGCGTCGATCCTGATCGCGCAGAGCATGCTCGAATTCGCGCGCGCCGACCGCGATGCGCGCAACGGCATGCAGCGCGTGCTCGCGTGCCTGCACTTCATCCGCACCGCGCTTGTCGATTCCGATGCGCCTTTCGTTCCATCGCATGAAAAGGTGCCTTCCTGGCGAAGCGATTAATTCACGGCATCGCGCGCCCTATAGTGGAGTCGGTTCAACGTCGGCGCGCTCATTTGCCGCACCGCTACGGCGGGTTGAAACGCTCGTACGTGCATCCGACTAGACCAAGCGCAAAGTGACACGGCATTGGAACAATGTCTTTCAACGTTGCGATTTCAACAGTAAAGCGCGCTACCTATAATCGCCTTCGGTTAAACGAAGCTCTGGAAGATAGACGTCGATGTACGAAGACCGTATTCGCTGTGCCGCATTGCGCGGGAAGATCACCTCGGCCGCCGAAGCGGCCCGACTCGTGCGCGACGGCATGATCGTCGGCGCAAGCGGCTTCACGCGCGCAGGCGACGCGAAGGCCGTGCCGCTCGAAATCGCGCGGCGCGCGCGCGAGGACAATGAACCGTTGCGCATCACGCTCATGACGGGCGCGTCGCTCGGACATGACACCGATCGCATCCTCACCGAAGCCGGCGTGCTCGCGCGCCGCCTGCCGTTTCAGGTCGATACCACGTTGCGCCGCGCGATCAACCGCGGCGAGGTGATGTTCGTCGACCAGCACCTGTCCGAAACGGTCGAGCTGCTGCGCGCGAATCGCCTCGGCAAGCTCGATCTCGCGATCATCGAAGCCGCCGCGATCACGGAGACGGGCGGCATCGTGCCGACGACTTCCGTCGGCAATTCCGCGAGCTTCGCAATTCTTGCCGAACGCGTGATCGTCGAGATCAATCTGGCGCAGCCGGCCGCGCTCGAAGGCCTGCACGACATCTGGATTCCCGAGCGCCGGCCGCAGCGCGAGCCGCTTCCGATCGTAAGCCCGCAGGACAGAATCGGCGCCGCGGCCATCGAGATTCCACTCGACAAGATCGCCGCCATCGTCATCACCGACACGCCCGACAGCGCGTCCACCGTATTGCCCGCCGACGAAGACACCGCTTTGATCGCCGGGCATCTGATCGAGTTCTTCCAGCATGAAGTCTCGCGCGGGCGCTTGCCGAAACAATTGCCGCCATTGCAGGCGGGCATCGGCACGATCGCGAATGCGGTGCTGTCGGGATTCGCGGCGTCGCCGTTCGAAGCATTGACGATCTATTCCGAAGTGCTGCAGGACTCGACCTTCGATCTGCTCGATTCCGGCAAGGCCGCGTTTGCATCGGGCGCGTCGGTCACGCTGTCCGCAGAGCGGCAGAAAAAGGTGTTCGGCGATATCGAACGCTATCGCGAACGGCTCGTGTTGCGGCCGCAGGAAGTGAGCAATCATCCTGAAGTCATCCGGCGTCTCGGTCTCATCGCGATCAACACGGCGCTCGAAGCCGACATCTACGGCAACGTGAATTCGACGCACGTCGGCGGCACGCACATGATGAACGGCATCGGCGGCTCGGGCGATTTCGCGCGCAATGCGGCCTACGCCGTGTTCGCAACGAAATCCGTCGCGAAGGACGGACGCATTTCGAGCATCGTGCCGATGGTGCCCCATTGCGATCACAACGAGCACGATGTCGATATCGTCGTGACCGAGCGCGGGCTTGCCAATCTCACCGGCCTCGCGCCACGCGAACGCGCCATGAGCGTGATCCAGAACTGCGCGCACCCGCTTTATCGCGAGCTGTTGCGCGACTATTACCGCGATGCAGCAGCGCTCGGTGGGCACACGCCGCATCGTCTCGACCAGGCATTTTCGTTTCACTCGCGCTTTGCGGCGAGCGGTTCGATGCTGCGCTGAAGCGTAGCCGCGCACGTTATGCTGCGCCGCGAAAGCGAATGCCGCGCGAGAACGAAGCCGTTACACGGCGTTTAGGCGCACAATGGCGGGAGCCTGCTTGGGCTGGCGAACAGGAGGAGCATCATGACCGCCATCACCTGGGTTCTTGCCGCCGATGGCAGCCGGGCCCGGATCTTCGAGACGCAAGGATTGAAGCTGGACCTGCGGCAAGTCGAGGACCTCCGGAATACGGCTGCGCGCGTGGCGGAAACGGCAGAAAGCGACCGGGAAAAATTCGCGAGGACCGTCGCAGAGTATCTCGAACGAAGCCGCCTGCATCAACGATTCGATCGCCTGCGCCTCGCGGTCGAGCCGAGGTTTCTCGGCTTGTTGCGAAACCATCTGAGCGGCGAAACGCTCAAGCTCGTCTACGAGGAAGTCAATAGCGACGTGTCGGGCACGGACACGCGCGGTATCGGCCGTCATCTGGACCGGCCCTGAACATTGCTCGTGGCACGCCGTTTCCCGCAAAGAAACGGCGCGCCGCGCGTCACGCCGCGGGCATGATGTTCTGATTGCTGCGGAACACGTTGTCCGGATCGTAACGGCGCTTCACTTCAGCAAGCCGCTCGTAGTTCGGGCCATACGCCGCCTTTACACGATCGCCTTCTTCGCCCGTCATGAAATTCACGTAGACGCTGCCGAGTGCGTGCGGCGTCATCGCGGCGAACATGTCGCGCGCCCATTTCGTGCACTTCTCGTCGTCGGCGGCATCGCTCCAGCGCCCGTGAATGTTGATGGTATAGATCGAATCGCGATTCGCGTACGCCGTTGCATCGACGGGAACGCGGTTCGTCTGTCCGCCCATCGCACCGATGAAAACCTCGCATTGCCCCGACGGAAGCGATTTCACCGCATTCGTCAGGATGTCGAACGTTTCATCGTTCAGGCTCGCGAAGTTGTGTGACTTCCAGTAGTTGCGCTCGCCGGGCGTCAGCAGCGGATCGAAGGCCTTCTGCCATGCGGCGAACGGCATGACCCCGAGATGCTCGCCATAGGGCGTGCCGAAGCTGCGCACGGGCGCGAGCGCCCTTTCACCGTTTTCGACCGGCCCGACATAGCAACTCGCCAGCACGACGACCGGTTTGCCATGCGCGTCTTCGGGCAGGAACGGCAACGGCGGCGCGAGACGCAGCACGGCCCACACGGTCAGGTCGTCGGGGCTTTGCGCCACGAACTCGCGATACTTCGGCAGCACTTGATCCGCCTGTTCGAGCGGATACACGACGAGGCCGCCGTAAATCTGCGGACCGACTTCGTGCAACTGATATTCGAACAGCGTCACGACGCCGAAGTTGCCGCCGCCGCCGCGCAATGCCCAGAAGAGATCGGGATCGCTGTCCGCGCTCACGCGCCGCCATGTGCCGTCCGCCGTGACGATCTCCGCCGCGACGAGATTGTCGACCGTCACGCCGAACTTGCGGCTGATCCAGCCGAAGCCGCCACCGAGCGTGAGACCCGCGACGCCCGTCGTCGAGTTGATGCCGAGCGGCGTCGCGAGACCGAATGCCTGTGCTTCGTGATCGAAGTCGGAGAGCAGCGCGCCCGGCTCGACATACGCGCGTTTCGCTTGCGGATCGATACGCACGGATTTCAGCGCGGAGAGATCGATCATCAAGGCGTCGTCGCTGACTGCGCTGCCCGCGATGTTGTGCGATCCGCCGCGAATCGAGACCAGCAGGCCGTTGTCGCGCGCGAACGAGAGTGCGGCGATCACGTCGGCCGTGCCCGCGCAACGCATGATGAGCGCGGGACGCCTGTCGATCGTTGCATTCCAGACCTTGCGTGCTTCGTCGTAGTCGGCTTCGGCCGGTGAGATGATCCTGCCTCTCACCGACGCCTTCAAGGTATCGATCGCTTCGCCTGAGATGTTGACCATTGTGAGACCTCGCTGCTGAGTAAAGCGCTGCGACGTTTCCGACCCTGCCAGTTGGTACGCGAAAGCGCAAGAAACCCGCCATCGGATCGCGCGTGGCGTGTCGATCGGTTGCACACCGGTGACCACGAGAACGGGAATGGATCGCGGCAAGCGCACGCTTCGACCGCTCGTTGATTTAATGCCTCGGGTTACGCAATGTAAAGTGCCCGACCAGTGAATTCATGCATGCGATCTAGCATGTATCGGACAAAGTTGCCGATCAGATCGAAGAGCGAATGCAGCGCTTCATGCGTTTTATGTGTATTCCTTATTTAAGGATATTTTTAAGGAAGCCACGGTTTAACAGCCCCAAAAAAAACGCGCCGACGAATCGGCGCGTTTTCGCTCATCCATTACGTGTCGATCAGTTCGAATCGTACTTCGGCGAGCGCGGGCCATACAGCATGCCGTTCGTTCCGCCCGTTGCCAGCAGGCGCTGGCTGGTCAGTCCCGCGACGCTCCATGCCTTGTCGGTGGTGACATTGACGACGTGCTTGACGGCGTTCTGCACGAGCGCGCCGACGAGGCCCGAGCCTACGCTGAAGTCGCCGCCGACCTCGCTGCCGTTCGCCGTCGCCGAACCGCTCCAGAGCAGGTCGCCCGAGCGCAGATCGACCAGTTTGGCTTGCGCCGCGACCACGGTCCTGTTCGCGATGACCCGATAGGACGAGCCGTAATCGGTGATCTTCGTGTACAACGCCGCGTCCGCGCCGAAGATACTGCGCAACTTCTCGGGCGCGACATTCTGAATGTCGTTGGCAGTCGTCAGGCCGTTGCGCCTGAAGGTTTCCTCCATTTCGGCGACCGGCACCACGTAGTAACCGCCTTCGGCGAGCGGCATCGTCATCTGGGACAACATGCCGTATGTCGCGTTGACGTCGTTCGTATCGTTGAGCGGCGGCAGAACGAGAACCGAGCGCGGCTTGTTGCTGCGAAATGCCGCGTGGTCGGTCTGGCTCGGAGAATGTGAAGCGCACGCGGACAGCATCAGCAATACCGATACGACCGCGACGAGTTTGCGGGAAATAAGGAAGGTCATAGTGGGCGCTTACTGAAGTTTGCTCAACAGGAAATCCATGTACGCGGAGGATTCGGGGAAGCGTTCCTTTTCTTCCGTCAATTGCTGGCGAGCCTCGGCGCCTTTGCCGACGCTCGCGTACAGCATGCCCAGGTGGGCGCGAAAGCCGGGCGGCAACGCTTTGTTCTGCGCCAGGGTTTTCTCGCGCGAAGCCTCGAGCGCCGCGATCTGTTCGGCCGCGCCCTTTTGCCCCTTGAAGTATTCGTAGACTTGAGGCTGATAGCCGTCCCATTGATAGAGCGGCGCGGTCTGCGTTGCGCACCCCGTCAGCAGCGCGCACGCCGCCGCGACCGGCAGCGCGAGCGCGGTCAGTTTGTTGTTCTTCGAGATCATGTTCTTCGGATATGAGTGAGGAGATTACTTCGCGGTTTGCAGCGCGCCCGCATCGACTTGCTCGGCCAGACGATTGACCGCCTCGCCGATGGCGAGATCGAGCACCTTGCCGCTCAGCGTGGAGTCGTAACTCGAGGTTCCGCCGAAGCCGATCACTTCACGGGTCGACAGGCTGTACTCGCCCGCGCCCTGGCTCGACGTCACCACCTCGGACGTGGCCGTATCGACGATATTCAGACTGACCTTCGCATAGGCCACCTGCGTTTTTCCTTGTCCGAGAAGACCGAACAACTCGCGATCGCCGACTTCCTTGCGGCCGAACTCCGTCACGTTGCCGGTGATGACATAGTTCGCGCCCCGGATCGACTGGGCCTTGTTTGCGAAGCCGGCTTCCAGTTTCGTTTCGGCGAGATTGTCGCGATCCAGCACGGCAAAGCGGCGGCTGCGCTGCAAGGAAGTGACGAGAATGGTCTTCGCCTGACCGCCGAGGCGATCGACGCCGTCCGAGAACACGCCGCGCATGTAGCTCGATTGATTGTCGAACTTGCCGATGGACACCGGAACGGCTTTGCCTGCGAAAGGCTTCTGGGCGCTCGCCAGTTCGGGTACCGCCAGCGTGCGCGACGCTTCGTTCGCGCATCCGCCCAATATCGCCGCAACGGACGCGATGACGATCGTCAATTGTCCTTTTGTGAAATTCATTAATTGCCTTTTAAACGTCGGAAATCGAAATCGCCTGTCTTTGATCAGGCGATTTCAAAAACCGGTGATAATTTGGCAATTCCGGACATTCGAAAAGAAAGAGAATTCCTAAAACTGAGCGGCGATGGCGGCGATTGCGCCCCCATCGCCGTCGTGCCTGCCATGGGTCAGGCCCGCTCCAGCACCGCCATCTCCCGCACCACCACCAGCAACATCGAAAGACTCGCCCCGCCGCTCGCGCGCAGTTCCGCCAGCAGCCGCGTATAGCGATCCAGCGCGTCCTGCCGCTTCGCACGCCAGCTCTCGACGATCACATCGGGCGCATCGATGCCGCGCGATTGTTCGAGCGCGCTCACGGTCAGCGCGCGCTTCAGGCGCGCGAGCTCTTCCAGCGCCGCCGCGCGCGCGAGCAGGTCCCAGTGCGTCGCGATCGGCAACGCCATCGCCCGTTCGGCGATGCCGCGATAGTCGAGCAGCGTGCCGATGCCGAAGTACACGCTCGCGACGAGTTCGAGACTGCGCTCCGAGCACGCCGCCACTTCGGCGCTGTCGAGCACCGCCGTCGCGATCTCGCCGCTCGCCACGCGCGCCGCGAGGCTGCTCTCGACGCCCGCATCTTCCAGTTCGCGCCGGCGCGCATACCACGCGTCGAGCTGCGGCGCGGGCAGGAGCGCGGGCAGTTGCGGCGCGAGCCGCTGCGCCGCCTCCCGGCAGCGCGCGAGCAGGCCTCGCGCTTCGTGGGCGCCCGACCCGTTGTGCTTCAGATGCCGCAGGAACCAGAGCGACGTATCGTCGAGCAGACGCACGACATCCACGAACATGCGTGCCTGCACTTCGTCCGCGACGATATTGTCGAGCCCGTCGATGCTGCGCCACAGATCGTCGAGATCGAATACGTCACGCACCATCAATGCCGCGCGCACGATATCGCTCGGGCACGCATCGGTCTCCTCCATCAGCCGATGCACGAACGTGCAGCCCACGCGATTGACGAGCGCATTGGTCAGATGCGTCGCGAGGATTTCGCGCTTCAACGGATGGCGCTGCATCGTCTCGCTATAGCGCTGCTGCAGGGGCTTCGGGAAATAATCGGGCAGCATGTCCGCGACGAGCGCGTCTTCCGGCACGCTCGATTCGAGCAGTTCGTCGTAGAGCCACATCTTTCCGTATGCGAGCAGCACCGCGCGCTCGGGCGATGTCAGTCCCGACTTCGCCGCAGCGCGCTCGGCGATTTCGTCATCCGAAGGCAGGAACTCGATCCTGCGCTTCAGGCGGCCCGCGCGTTCGAGGAAGCGCATCATGCGCGCCTCGGCATCGAGCGTCTCGGCTTCGTGACGCTTCGCGATCGAGAGCGCCTGCGTCTGCGCGTAGTTGTCCTTCAGCACGAGCAGGCCGACTTCATCGGTCATCTCGGCGAGCAGCGCGTTGCGTTGCTTCTCGGTCATCTCGCCATCCGCGACGACGAGGCCGAGCAGGATCTTGATGTTGACCTCGTGATCCGAGCAATCGACGCCGGCGGAATTGTCGATCGCATCCGTGTTGATGCGCCCGCCGCGCTGCGCGAATTCGATGCGCCCCAGTTGCGTGAGCCCGAGATTGCCGCCTTCCGCGACGACCTTCACGCGCAGCTCCGCGCCGTTCACGCGCACGGCGTCATTGGTGCGGTCGCCGACTTGCTGATGCGTCTCCGCGCTCGATTTCACATACGTGCCCACGCCGCCGTTGTAGAGCAGATCCGCTTCGGCAAGCAGGATCGCGCGGATGAGTTCGTTCGGCGCGAGCACCGATGCGCTGATGCCGAGCGCCGCCTGCACTTGCGGCGAGATCGGAATCGACTTCGCCGTGCGCGGATAGACGCCGCCGCCCGTCGAGATCAGCGCGGCATCGTAATCGGCCCAACTGGAACGCGGCAGCGCGAAAAGACGCGCGCGCTCCTCGAAGCTCGTCGCCGCATCGGGCGTCGGATCGAGAAACACATGCCGATGATCGAACGCCGCGATCAATCTGATATGACGCGACAGCAGCATGCCGTTGCCGAACACGTCGCCGGACATGTCGCCGACGCCGACCACGGTGAAATCCGTCGACTGGGTATCGAAGTTCATCTCGCGGAAATGGCGCTTCACCGATTCCCACGCGCCGCGCGCGGTGATGCCCATTTTCTTGTGGTCGTAACCGACCGAGCCGCCGGACGCGAACGCGTCGTCGAGCCAGAAGCCGTATTCTCGCGCGATCGCGTTCGCGTAGTCCGAGAACGTCGCCGTGCCCTTGTCCGCGGCGACGACGAGATACGGATCGTCGGGATCGTGGCGCACGACGTCCGGCGGCGGCACGACGCCATCGGGCGTGCGGTTGTCGGTCACATCGAGCAGGCCGCGCAGGAACATCTGATAGCACGCGACGCCCTCGTTCAGAAACGCTTCGCGGTCCGTCGCGGGCGGCGGATTCTTCACGACGAAGCCGCCTTTCGATCCGACCGGCACGATCACCGTGTTCTTCACCATCTGCGCTTTCATGAGGCCCAGCACTTCGGTGCGGAAGTCCTCACGCCTGTCCGACCAGCGCAGCCCGCCACGCGCGACGCGTCCGCCGCGCAGATGCACGCCCTCGACGCGCGGCGCATAGACCCAGATCTCGAACATCGGCTTGGGCTCGGGCAGGCCCGGCACCTTCGACGGATCGAGCTTGAACGACACATACGGACGCGGCTGGCCGTTCGAATCGCGATGGAAGTGGTTCGTGCGCACCGTCGCCGTGATGACGCCGAGGAACTGACGCAGGATGCGGTCTTCATCGAGGTTCGGCACCTGGTCGAGCGCCGCCTCGATATCGGCGAGCACGCGTTGCGCGGCCTTGTCGCGATCCTCGGCCGACCCGCCGCGCGCAGGATCGAAACGCACCATGAAAAGTTGCAGCAGCTTCTTCGCGATCAACGGATTGCCGATCAGCGCGCGCTCGATATACGCATCGCTGAAAGTCGAGCCGACTTGCCGCAGATACTTCGCGTACGCCCGCATGATGATCACGTCGCGCGCGCCGAACTGCGCGCGCAGCACGAGACGGTTGTAGTCGTCGTTCTCGATCTCGCCCGACCACACACTCGCGAACGCGTTTTCGAAGAGCGGCTTCACACGGTCGATATCGAACTCGACGTCGTCCTGCAATTCGAGCCCGAAATCGTGGACCCATGCGTGGGGCGCACCGGTCGGCTCGATCAGATACGGACGCTCTTCATCGACACGCACGCCGAGATGTTCGAGCATCGGCAGGCTGTGCGACAGCGCGATCGGGTCGCCTACGCGATAGACCTTGAAACGGAATGCGCGGCGCCCGGCTTCGATCGGCCGGTACAGACTCATCGACAAGCCGCCGGGCCGCGTGTGCGTCGCCTCGATCAGTTCGATGTCGCGCACCGCCGTGCGCGCCGGATAGTCCTCGCGATAACCGGCGGGAAACGAATCGGCATAGCGCTGCAACAGACGATTGCCCGCCTCCTCGCCGTGACTGTCGATGAGCGCATCGGCGAGATCGTCCTGCCAGCGGCGCGCGACCTGCACGATGCGTGCTTCGAGTTCGCGCGTATCGACTTCCGGCATCGCGCCCCGGTCGGCGCGCACGACGATATGAATCCGCGCGAGCGGCGATTCGGACAGAAGCGGCGTGAACTCGATGCTCTTGCCATTGAACGCCTCCAGCAGCACTTTGCTGATGCGGCGGCGCAAGTCGGTGTTGAACTTGTCTCGCGGCACGAAGACGAGGCACGAAACGAAACGGTCGAAGCGGTCGCGCCGCACGAATAGGCGCGTGCGCTGATGTTCCTGCAAACGCAGCACGCCGATCGCGATATCGAAGAGCACGTCTTCATCGGCCTGGAAAAGCTCGTCGCGCGGATACTGCTCCAGCACGGAAATGAGCGACTTCGCCAGATGACCTTTCTCGAGGAAGCCCGCGCGCCGCACGATGTTCGCGCATTTGCGGCGCACGATCGGGATTTCGGACGTCGGCACGAGATACGCGGTCGACGTATACAAACCGAGAAACCGCCGCTCGCCGGTCACCTTGCCATCGGGCGACGTGCGCTTCACGCCGACATAGTCGAGATAGCCCGGGCGATGCACCGTCGCGCGCGAATTGGCCTTTGTCAGAAAGATCGGCGCCGCGCCTTCGATGATCGCGGCCGCGCCCGGCGGCAGCGGCGTCACGTCGCCCGCCGAAGGCTCGCGCAAGGTCTCGCGCAGTATGCCCAGGCCGGAGCCCGCCACGCCGCGCAACGCGGGACCGCCTTCGTGCTCGACAAGCTCGTAATCGCGGCAGCCGAGGAAGGTGAAATGATCCGCGACCATCCATTCGAGGAATGCGCGGGACTCGATGCCGTCCGGCGTCGTGTCGCGCATCTTCAGATCGCCGATCGCGACGCGCGCCGCATCGACCACCTTCGGCCAGTCCTCGACCGCCGCGCGCACATCGCCCAGCACGCGCGCGATGTTGTCTCGCACTTCCTCGAGACGCTCGCCGTCGCCGCAGCGGTCCACTTCGAAGTGGATGAACGATTCGAGCTCGGAATTGCCATCGCCCGCTTCGGCGTGGCCCTGGCCGATGCGCTCGATATCGCCTGCATGCGCGCCCTTGCCGGAGCGCCAGACGCGAAACACAGGATGAATCGCCGAATGCAGCGCGAGACCGAGGCGGTTGAGCTCCATCGTCACCGAGTCGACGAGAAACGGCATGTCGTCGTTGACGATCTCGACGACCGTGTGGTCCGAGTGCCAGCCGTGCTGCTCCAGATTCGGGTTGTAGACGCGCAGCACCTCGCGCCCGGGCACGAACTTCTGCGCCGTCTGCCAGTGCGCCATCGCCGCGCCGTAGAGATCGGCGACGTCGCGGCTCGCGATATCCTCGACATCGACCTGCTCGTAGTAATAGCGAAGCAGCGGCTCGATGACCTTGAAGGACGACTCCGGCAATCGTCCTCGCGCGAAGTCCAGAAGATCGTTGATGAGCTGTTCGACCCGCGCTTCGTTCTTGACCAGCATGGTGTCCTCCCGAGGCTTTCGGTTGCGATGCGGTTGCGGCACGCTCTTCGAATCAATCAAGGAGATTATGCGCCGCCCGGCGCCTTTGGCCCCGGGTCGGGCATGTGCGGTTGCACAAAGACGGTGCGCGCATGGCCGTACCTTAGCCGCGCCGCATGATCTTTGCGCGACAGCGGCTTTCGGCTATCGTCGATAGCGGCGCATCAGCCGACGGAGGAATCGCCATGCAGGTCACGAGGCAAGAGACAGCACAGCAAACGGTCGTCACGGTGCGGCCGCAGGAAAAGCTCGCGACGGTTCAGCATCTGCCTTATTTCATCGGATTGTCGGCGGCGACGGCCGGCACGCGCGGCCTCGCGATGCATCTCGTCGTCGTACCGCCGGGCGGCCGTGGCGAGCCGCATGTCCACGTGGGCTACGAGACGGGCATCTACATACTGGAAGGACGCATCGAGACGCGCTATGGGCCGGGACTGGCGGAATCGGTCATCAACGAGCCGGGCGACTTCGTGTTCATTCCGCCGGGCGTGCCGCATCAGCCGGTCAATCTGAGTGCAACCGAGCCTGCTCGCGCCGTCATCGCCCGCAACGATGCCAGCGAGGCGGATCGCGTCGTGCCCTACGATCCGCGGGAAGCGCAGGCGTCCTAGTAGCCGGACGCGCCCAGTCCCGGAAGATCGACGTAGCCGCTGTCGGCGAAGCGCGCGCCGCCGAACGCGCCGCCCGCGAGCTTGCCGCGCACCGCATACGAAACCTTGCTGACCGTGTCGCCGTTCGCGAAGCCGAACGCCTGGCGCGCGACCGAAAACGCCGAAACGGTCACCGGCACAGACACGATCGTCTCGCCGAAACGCGGCACCGTTCCGCGCTGATCGCTCACGCCGCTCGCGAACGCGCGGCCGTTGAGGTCGAGATCGAGCGCGACGCCGTCGAAGTCGATCGGCGCATCGTTCGGGTTCTGCACGCGCAGCTTCACGGCGAAGCGCATTTCGAGTCCCTGGCCTTCGAGCGGCTCGATGCCCGCGACGGAGACGCGCATCGCGTCGCGGTTGAAAAAGCCCGCGCAGCCGTCGAGCGCGAGCATCGCGATCAACGCAACGAAGAAGAGAAAGAAGCGATTGCGCGTGTATTTCGATTGCATGGGAATGTGACTCCTCGCGATGTCGTGTCAGGTATGCAGCGCATTCAGCAGCATGCGGCCATAGTCCAACAGCATGCGCCCATAGACATGATCAAACCAGACATCGTCGACGACAAAAAGCGCCGCAGCCCACGCACCCGCCACGATGATCAGATCGCAATGCCCGCTCGTCCACAGATTGAGCGAATGGCGCGCGACGATCCACGGCACGCCGAGTGGATTCGGCCAGTCCGCGAAGAGGTGCATGAGGCCGCCGCACGCGAAGCCGAACGCGATGGGCGCGGCCGGATGCCGCCCGAGAAAGTGATAGGACAGCACGAGAAGCGCGGCCCAGCCGACGCCCCAGTGCGTGAGCGTGCGATGCGTGATCCAGAGTTTGCGCGCGCGCGTCCACCATGCGACTTCGAGCCAGTCGGGCGCAGTGGCGCCGACGACACCGGCCAGCAGCGCAAGCACGCCCGACACCATATGCGCGCCCGCTGCCGCTCTTGCCGGATGCAGCACGACCGCCGCCGCGATGATGCCCGCCGCCCATCCGGTCGCGTGATGCGCCTTGCTCGATGCCATGAAAAAAGCCTGCCTTTGTCGCCCGTGCCGAAAGAGCGCGCATGTTCGCACGGCGGGCGCATCCGGAGCCGGGCTGAAACATAAACTTACGGAATTGCGCGCGTCGAAACACGGTTGTGATCACATCGGCGGCGAGGCGGCGCCGGGTTGACTAAAATGATTGCTAGATTGCTGCGCAATCACGCTGCGGACGGTGCCCCAGGCGTCCCACGCCCGCCTGCGCATCAGGCATTGAACGTATCTATTCCAATCCGGCCGTCATGCAACACCTGAAATACCTGAGCGCCTACCCGAACACGCTACAGGACAAGGTGCGCCGACTGATCGCCCAGCAACAACTGGGCGCTTATCTCGATGCGCGCTATCCGAACAAGCACGCGGTGCAGTCCGATCGCGCGCTGTATGAGTATTGCTCGGGCCTGAAGCAGGAATTTCTGCGCGTCGCGCCCGCGATCGACAAGGTCTTCTACGACAGCAAGCTCGACGTGCTCCGTCACGCGCTCGGCCTGCACACCGCGATCTCGCGTGTGCAGGGCACGAAGCTCAAGGCGAAAAAGGAAATCCGCATCGCATCGCTCTTCAGGGACACCGCGCCCGAGTTTCTTCGGATGATCGTCGTGCATGAACTCGCGCATCTGAAGGAAAGCGATCACAACAAGGCCTTCTACCGGCTGTGCGAGCTGATGCAGCCGGGCTACCATCAGATTGAATTCGACTTGCGGCTCTATCTCACCCATCGCGACCTCGCGCGCGCCAGAGTGGCGTGAGCATCGCTGCATCGCATCAATATGACCAGGCGAGCGCGGCGGCGTACCCGGCAGGCGCATGCAGCGCAACCGCTTCGAACACGCCCGCATCGCGCGTGAGCGCATAGCGAACGCCATCGCGCGGCAGCACCGGGAAACGGTCCATCGCGATCGCCCCGCCGCCGATGCCGTCGCCGTGCGCCTTCAGCACCGCCTCCTTGGCCGTCCAGCAGTCGAAGAAGGCAGCGCTTCGGGCGGACTCGTCGGGCAGTGCGTCGATTTCGCGGCGATCCGAATCCGCCAGCACGGCGGGCGCCAGATCGCGCCATTGAAACGTCGCGCGGGCTTCTTCGATGTCGATGCCCACACGCCTTGCCCGCGATACCGCGATCAGGCCATACGCGCCCGAATGCGACACGTTGAAATCCGGTGCGTCCGGTTGCGCGAGAAACGGGCGGCCCCGGTCGTCGGCGTCGAACACGAGGCCTGCGGCATCCCCGCCCGTTGCGGCGGCGAGCACATGCCGCAACGCGCAGCGCACCGCGCCGAAACGCGCGGCATCCGCATGACGCAAAAAGCGCGCGGCGCGAGCGCGCTCGCTCGCGTTCATCACGGCGTAGGGCGCGCCGTCGATCGGCACCGAGAAGTCGATCTGAACCCGCCACACGTGCACGTCCGCGGGCGTGTCGGCGGGAAGCGGCACCGGCGCAATGCCGAAGGGAATCGTCGCTTCGGTCATTTCGGTGCGTACTGCGCCTCGCCGTTGCCGAAGGACCAGTTCTCCTTCTTCACCTCGACGAGACTGATGAATACGTCCTCGCGCCGAAGTTTCAGGCGTTCGTGCAGGCCATCGGCGACGGCCTTGTAAAACGCGCTTTTCTTCACGACATCGCGTCCTTCGTTGAGCGTGACCTGAATCACGACGCAATCATCGGTGCGGCTGATGCCGAGATACGTGCGATCGACGATGAAATCCCCCGCACCATGCTCGGCGACGATCTGAAAGCGATCGTTCTCGGGCACGTCGAGCGTCGTGCGCATCGCGTCGTACACCACGTCGCCGATGGCGGTGCGATACGCGCTGTCCTTGCCTTTTTGCAGATCGATGCGAACGAGCGGCATGAGTTTCTCCTCGTGGATGGGTTTCAGCGAAAGTACGGATGCAGCAGCAATTGCGGCAGGCCCGCGCGATCGACGTACACGACGGCGTTTTGCGCGAACTCGGTCATCAGCGCATCGGCGGTCTCGTGCGTCGCGCCGAGCACGAAGAGGCTCGATTCGGCCACCCACTCGTTCGTCGGATCGATGCCTTCGCCCGGCAGCGCGCGCAACCTCGACTGCCCGACGCGCTCGATCAGCCTGCGCTGGCGCGCCGCGTTTTCTTCGGGCGCGAGCACCTGGCCGAACGGATTGGACGCCGTGACGAACACCGCGCTCGCGACATCATGTTTCGCCAGCAACGACGCCGCTCCTGCATTCGCGACACCGACTTTCATGTCGATGCCCGGCTGCACTGCGATGCGATAGATCGCCGCGCGATACGCGTCGAGCGTCGCGGGCGGCAGTCCCTGCGTGCGCTTCAGAACGATCGGCTGGCCGTGCGGCGTCGCGCGCGCGGCCTCGTCCCATTCGACACGCCGGCGTGCGAGCGTCTCCTCGCTCACGCAGCCCTTCTCGGCCGTGAGGCGTTCGAGCGCGCTCAGCCAGTGCGTGTAGTAGGTATCGCCGTGGTCGGGATCGCCCGCCGCCTGCGCGTCCCTGATCGCGACACTCAACGCGTGCGCCCACTCCTTCCACGTGAACACGCCGCGCTCGTACAGCGCGAGCGTCATCGCGAAGGCCTGCGCTTCCCACGGTGCGCGAAACACCGGGCCGTTGTCATCGAAAGGCAATTCGGGCAAAACGGCGCGCAACGCCTGCAGCTTGGGTTCGTTCGAGGTCATGTCACGCGCGGGCGGCATCGAGATAAGGTTCCCAGCAATCGACACACACCGAAGACGCAGTCGTGTCCGGTCCCCACAATGCTTTCGCATCGAAACGCACGGTATAGAGCCACTGCGGATGCTCGCCGTGGCCGAGCGCGTTTTCATCGGGAAAGACGTGCGTGCCGCGCACCGCGACGATGCGCCCGGGCTTGCCCCGGCAATAGCGCGGCAGACGCGTGTGCGTCGGCGGATTCATCAGCTTCGTGCGAACTTCATCGCCGACGGCAAAGCGCGCGGGCGATGTCGCCGGCCGCTCGACCGGCGCGCCGCGCAACAGCGCCGCGCTCACGTCCGCGGCCTTCAGCACGCGCACGTTCGGCTTCGCGGCACAGTGCGAACGGCCGCTCGCGATTTCGTCCGCGCTCGCGAGTCCTTTTGCCATCAGCAGCTTCTTCAAGCCCTCGAACCAGATTTCGTAATAGCTGCTGCCGAGATATTGCGCGGGCGGCAGGCTTTCGCGCGCGGCCCGCGACGTGTCGATGTTCCATTGGCCGGTTGCGCCCATCGCGAGCGTGACGGCCAGAACCCGCCGCTCCCACTCCGCATGAAAAGGCGATGCGCCCGGCGCGTCGCAGGCATCGATTTCAACGGGACCGAACGCCTGCATGCCGCCCATATCGTGCGCCGCGTTCATGCCGATGCTCCCGTTGCCCGCGATGGCGCAAGCGCGAGGCCCGTGCCGATCATCGAATCGCGCGTGACGAGATCGGCGAGCGCGTCTTCGTCGAGATCATCCGTGCCGGCGGGTTGCATCGGCACGACGAGATAGCGCACTTCGGCGGTCGAATCCCACACGCGCAACTCGACATGTTCAGGCAATTCGACGCCGAAATCCTTCAGCACGCCGCGCGGATCGATCACCGCGCGCGAGCGATATGGCGCCGACTTGTACCAGACAGGCGGCAGCCCGAGCACGGACCACGGATAGCACGAGCACAGCGTGCAAACAACCATGTTATGTACGTTCTCCGTGTTCTCGAGCGCGACCATGTGCTCGCCTTGCCGCCCGGTGTAGCCAAGCGACGCGATGGCGGCGGTGGCGTCGTCGAGCAGCCACGTGCGAAACGCCGGATCGCGCCACGCCTTCGCAACGACGCGCGCGCCGTTGCGCGGGCCGACCTTGTGCTCGTAAGTCTCGACGAAGACGTCGAGCGCCTGCGGATCGACATAGCCCTTCTCGACCAGCAGCGATTCGAGCGCGCGCACGCGCAAGTCCATCTCCGGCAACGCGCTGCCGTGGGGTTCGTGTTCGTGATGATGAGGATGATCGTGGCTCATGCGCGGTCTCGCGAGTGGCACAGACGTCACACGTTACCGGAGTGTGCGCGCGCGTGCAAACGCCGGCACGCCGCCTATACTTTGATCAGCGTCTCATGCGAGGAGGATGCCATGACACGCAAGTACATCGATTGCCGCGAATGCCCGAGCGATGTGAAGTGCAGCATCGCTCTGTCCGCCGACTCCGAGGAGGAACTGATGGAAGCGGCCGTGCAGCACGCGGTCGCCGTGCATCAGCACACCGACTCGCCCGAGCTGCGTTCGCAGTTGAAGACCTTCTTCCACGAGGGCACGCCGCCTGCCTGATCGCGGTCGTCGGGTTTTCAGCCGAGTTCGAAAGTCGTCACGCCGAAAACATTCGCAAGCGGCACGCTCGGGGCCGCGCGCGTGTACATGCGCGCCGTTTCGAAGACGCTCTTCATGTCGTGCTCGACGGCGAGCGCAACCGCCGCAGGATTGCTCTCGGGCACGTCGAGAAACACGGTTTCGCCCGGCAGCGCGGACACGAGTGCGCGATAGAGCGCGCGCGCAGTCGTGAGATCGTCGGCGAAGAGCGGACCGATCTTGTGCCCCGCGCCGCAACGCCGTATCACGGCGAGCCCGCATATCGCGTCGCCATCGAGCGCGACGAGAGCGCGTGCGTCTTTTTTCGGCTGGGACAGCCACGCGCGCAGGAACGCCGCACGCTCGCACGCAAACATGCGCGTGTCGTAGTCGAGCAGGCTATCGAAAGGCACGGCGGGCGCGTCGACGATCGTCACGCCATCGACCGGCTCTTCATGCGCCGGCGCGACGCCCTCGTAGCGCACGTTGCGATACGCGAGCACGAAGCCTGATTTGCGATAGTTCGGCTGCTGCGCGAGCACGCCATCGAGCCCGATGTTGCGCGCGCCGAGATAGCGCATGCCTTCGTTCCACAAGCGCATGCCGAAGCCCTTGCCGCGCCATTGCGGACACACGATATACAGGCCGATGAAACCGAAGGCATCGCCGTATGCGACCGCGGAGATGCAGCCGACCGGCACGCCGTCCCATGTGCCCACGAAGAAGCCCTGCGGGTCGGCGGCGAAGAAAGCGCGGGCGTCGTCGAGGCCCGGATTCCATCCTTCGGTCGCGGCCCAGTCGAGTGCGATGGCGGCATGGCGCGCTGTCATGCGGCGTATGGCGAAGCGAGGATCGTCAGGCGTGGCGTGAGACGGACAGGGAACGGACGACATATGGCACGCCTTCTCGAAATGCAGGTGCATTCAGTGTCGCGCGTTTCTGATGCAGGGGAAAGATGCAGCGAGGGATGGATACAACGTGGGATGGACAGAACGGCGGGGGAACATCGAGGCGAACGTGTTTCGCCCCGATCAGGTACACCCTTGATGCCGTTCGCTACGGCTGAAACTCTGGCGCGAACGCCAGTCTTCCGAGCGCAAGACGTGCTCGCCGTCCTCGCGCGCTGCTTCCTCGGAATCGAAGCCTTCGTCGCTATACGCAACGACCTTCATTCCGCCTCCCGCCGCCCGTTCGACGGTGATGCCCCAATGCCACCCGCCTTCCTGTTGGAAGATATGCAGAGTCGGTTTCGACGATGTGGTCAGTTCCATATGTGCGGCTCCTTCAGGCGGAGATCCGTAATGCTTACCGGTCCTGCCCGATGAACGCTCTGTGTTTTCCGGCGTTTGATTGTTCGTGTCGATGTCTCGATGAAAGCGGAGACTCATGCCCCCGCCAGGAACAGCATACGCAATGCGATGCTGCGTTGCAACACGAGCTTTCCCTAAGCGTGGCCGGAATCGCACATGCTTTAGAGGCAGTAACGGGATTTAGCGCGGAAGTGCCGATCGTTGCGTGCAGTACTCATCGAGGAGGCGGCGTATGCGGCATTCACTCGCCGTCCCAGTAACCGAGCGAATCGCTGGCGCGAAAAACCGCGCGCAGGCCTTTCACGCCGGGTTCATCCGCGACCAGCACGGCCTGGCGGCCCGTGTCCGGATATTCGACCACTTCGGGCGATTGCATCGTGCTGATCGCAAGGTAGCGCAACGCCTGCGCGCCCGTGTTGACGATCTGATGCGCCGTTTCGGAATCGCCCGGCGGACAGGCGATGACATCGCCCGCGCGAATCGCATGCGTCTCTTGGCCGACACGCACTTCGCCCTCGCCTTCGATGACGAAAAACATCTCCTCGTTCACGCGATGATGATGCAACGGAAACGCACGCTTGCCCGGTTCGAGCACGATGAGGCTATAGCCGAGCTTCCTCGCGCCGAGCATGCCGCCGATACGCGCGATGCGCGGCGCATAGCGTTCGGCGGCGGCGCCGGTCGGCGCGAACTCGGGCGGCAGCGGTTGAGGATCGAGCGTATCGAGATTGACGATGGGCGGTTTCATGGGGTCTTGATTGTCGAAATCATGCGCTTGCCGCGCGAATGTCACGCGTGCGTTCATGCTCGCCGAGCCATACGGCGATCGCGTTGCACGTCCAGTCGGCATCGTCGTGCGGCAGGTCGTGGCCGGCCCACGGATGCACCCGGTGCGGCGCGCGCCATTGTTTCGCGATGCGCGCAGAGCATACCGGATCGACGAGCCGGTCAGCCGCCGACGACAGCAGCAGCACCGGACATCGCGGCCGTTCGTCACCCGCGCGAAATCGCGCAGCCGCCGCAAGTTGACGCAGCGCGCCGGCCGCGCTCGCGCCATGCGTGCGCCGCAGCCATGCCCAGCGCGCGATATCCGCGTCGCGCATGTCGTTGCGATTGCATGTGAGCACGAGAATCATCGCCTCGCATCGTTCGGGCTGCGTCCATGTGATCGCGATGCGGGCGAGCATCGGCCATGCGGCGGGACGCAGGCGTTCGGGCAGGCGCGCGAACGGGCGCATGCTGGTGTTGATGAGCACGAGTCGCTCGATCTCGTCCGCATGTCGTTCGGCCCACGCGGTCGCGACCATCGCGCCGAGCGACATCGCGAGCACGCGGCACGGCAGGCGCACCTTCAGCGCCACGGCGCGCTCGCGCACGAAGTCCATCATCGCGACGACGGAAACCGGCGCCGTATGTGCATGTTCGGCGCCATTGCCCGGCAAATCGACACACACGACACGCTCGCCCGCGCCGACGACCCCATGTGCGACGAGCGCTTCATCGAACGCGCCCCAGTGACGCGCTTCGCGCGTGAGACCGCGCAGGAGCACCCAATCGCTCATGATGCGCCCGTGCGCTGCCAGTGCTCGCGCGCGCGCCGCAGCACGTCCTCGCGGCATTCGCCGCTCGGCAGCCACCGCCGCGACGAGAACGCGGCGCGCGTGAGGAAATCGAAGAAGTTCGGATGGCGCCGCAGCACGCGCCGCGTGCGATGCGCCTTGATCGGATTGAAGATGCCGAGGCGCGAGAACAGCTGCATCGGATTCTTGCGAATCCAGCGCCACGAGCCGAGTTCGAGCGTCATCGGCAGAAAAATGCTGGGCGCGCGTGAGCGGTCATACGCGAAATCCCACAGGTCGCCGTGCAACAGGTATTGATGGCTCTGCGGCTCGAATGCGTAGCCGTGATGCGGATACGACGCCTCGAACATCGTCTTCAGCAGGAACATTTCCGGCAGATGCGCCATCTGGCGCTCGGTGCGCGCGTAGGGAAACCAGATGCTGTCGTCCCAGCCGAAACCCGAATGACAATCGAGCGCGAAACTGAGCGGCCGCGACATCAGTTGCTCCTCGACGACGGAAAGCAGCGCCGCGCTCTCCACTTCCATGCGACCGTCGAGAGGCCCGCGATACCACGGCAGCCACGGCCCGATGCGCTGGCCGCCCGCGAGAAACGGCACGCGTCCCTCGGCGCTTTGCGGCGCGTTGCGCATCAGGTCGACGCCGTTCGGATTCGCGCGCGTGCGCGCGAACATGCCGCCGGGATTGACGATCGGCATGAAGACGAGACGGATCGCGCGCAACTGATGATGCAGCGTCTCATCCCATTCGAGGCGGCGCAAAAGCGCACGCATGTATTCGAGGACGAGCTGCGTGCCGATGCATTCCAGCCCGTGCACGCCGCCGAAAAAGCCGATCGCGGGCGCTTGCGGATCGTCCGAGCCGATCGACGCGGTCAAAATTGGAAACGATTGACGGCGCGCCTGCACTTCGCCGATCGTGCGCCACGCGAAGCGCGCGCCGCCCGCGATGCGAATCGCCTTCAGTTCATCCATCTCCGGAAAACTGCTGGTGACGGCGACGCTCGAAGTGCTCATGACTGCGGCCTTGTCGTCTTGTATTAATCGGCTCGGGCGGCGGCTCGGTTTTTGCGCCGGGAAGTCCGTGCCCGGAAAGATCGAGTATAGGGCGCATCGTCAATACACGACATATCGGATATCACGCAGCCGTACGCGAACCGTCATGTATGGGGCGTCACCAGAACGGTGCCCTGCACGTTAGCGTCGTGTCACCTAGAATGAAATCGCCGTGTCATGCGGTGTGAGGGTTCTGTCATGTCATCCATCCCCCGTTTCATCGTCGGCGCGCTAGCGTTGTGCTGCGCGGCTTCCGCGCTCGCGCAACCGCAGGCGCAAACCAGTGATCCGAACGCGCCGAAAACCCGCGCGCAGGTCCAGCAGGATTTCCTGCTCTGGCGCTCGGCCGGCTACGATCCGAATGACTGGCTGAATTATCCCGACAATGCGTTGCGCGCGAGCCGCATCATCGCGCAGCGCCAGGCTCGCGGCGAAAACACGGTGCAGTGAGCCGCATTCGTCAGGCGGATTCGGGGCGCGGCTTTTGCCCGCGCAGAATGCGCCGCGCGATGCTCCAGCGATGCACTTCCGACGGACCGTCGTAGATCCGGAACGCGCGCATGTCCGCGAAAATCCGCGCGACGACGGTTTCATGCGTGACGCCCTGACCGCCGAGCACCTGCACCGAGCGGTCGACGACGCGCCACAGCGCCTCCGATGACACCACCTTCGCGATGCTCGACTCGTGCTTGCCGAGCACGCCCTGATCGAGCACCCATGCGCAGTGCCAGATGGCGAGGCGCGTCACGTGCAGATCCATTTCGTTGTCCGCGAGCATGAAGCCGACGCCTTCGTGCTCGCCCAACGCACGGCCGAACGCCTGACGCTGCCGCGCATACGCCGTCGCGACATCGTGCGCGCGCCGCGCGGCGCCGAGCCAGCGCATGCAGTGCGTGAGACGCGCGGGCGAGAGCCGCACTTGCGCATAACGAAACCCTTCACCCGGCTCGCCCAGTACGTTCGCTTTCGGCACGCGCAAGCCCTCGAAGCGCACGACGCCGTGGCCACCGGGAAAGCACGTGTCGAGCGAATCCATCGCACGTTCGATGACGATGCCCGGGCTCGACATATCGGCGAGGAACATCGTCGCTGGGCCGTCGGCGAATTTCGCCATGATGATCGCGACCGCCGCGCCTTCTGCGCCCGTGATGAACCACTTTCGTCCATCGATCACGTATTCGTCGCCGTCCTGCGCCGCCGTGGTCTGCAGCATCGCGGGATCGGCGCCCGCGCCCGGCGGCGGTTCGGTCATGCAGAAACACGAGCGGATCTCGCCCGCAGCCAGCGGACGCAGCCAGCGTTCCTTCTGCTGCGGCGTGGCGATAGCCTCGAGCAGATGCATGTTCCCTTCGTCGGGCGCAGCAATGTTCAGTGCGACAGGGCCGAGCGGCGAATAACCCGCTTCTTCGAACAGAATGGCCTTGGCGACGTGATTCAGGCCGAGGCCGCCGAATTCAGGCGAAACGTGACTCGACAACAGCCCCGCCTTGCGCCCTTTCGCGACCAGCTCGGCGCGCAGCGCCTCGTTCGGGCCATGCGGCGTGCAACGCGGATCGCGCTCGAAGGGCATGATTTCTTCCGCGATGAAAGCGCGCACGCGCGCCTGCAGATCGATGAGTTCGGGCGAGAGCGAAAAGTCCATCAACAATCCTCCAGAGGAACGGGGCGAACCCAAGCTTAACCGCCCGGGCGCGTTGCGCGCCAGAAGCTTTCGCGATGGCCGCTCACTCGTCGTACTCGGTGTATTTGCGCGCGTCGCCCTTTACTTTGTGTACCGGATACTTCGACCGGTTCAGCGCCATTTTCTCGATCAGCGCCCGATGCAGATCGACATCGAGCGAGTCCGCGAGCATCACGAGATAAGCGAGCACGTCCGCCATTTCGTGACGGATCGCTCGTAGCTTCGCTTCGTCGAGCTCGGCCTTGTCGCCGCTGGCGAGCCACGTGAACGGTTCAAGCAGTTCGCTCGCCTCGACGGACAACGCCGCCGCGAGGTTTTTCGGCGAGTGAAAGCGGCTCCAGTCCCGCTCGCTGACGAACTCGCGCAGCATGTCGCGCATCCGGACGAGTTCGCTTGTGCCTTCTTGCTGGTCGTGCTGATCCATGACCTTCCTCTGACGTTTCGTTGCGTGCCTTTAGCTTAGCGCGACGGCGGACTCCTTCGGCTTTCGCGGCTTTTCCGCTTTCCAACTGCGCCTTGCCTTGTCCCAGATCAACGTCCTGATGTCTGGAACTCGCTTACCTCGAATTCCGATCCTCTAACCTGAGACATTTTGACACGCGCCGGAAAATTTTCTTGCCTCGATTAACTACGACTCATAAAATCGCAGTTAATCGATGACGACGATAACCGTCCGTCGAACGACCCCAATATCGAAATCCACGGAGCATCGAAATGTCCAAGCGCATTCTGGTAGTCGGAGCCGGCTTCGCCGGCATGTGGAGCGCCCTGTCCGCCGCGCGCCTTATCGATCAGCACGGCCGCACAGATATCGAAGTCGTGCTGGTCGCGCCGGAGCCGCATCTGCACGTGCGTCCGCGTCTGTATGAAGAAAATGCAGCGGGCATGAAGGCGCCGCTTCTGGACATTTTCGCGTCCACGGGCGTGAGATTCATTCAGGGTACGGTGGAGCGCATTCACGTCGAGCGCTCCGAAGTCGACGTGCTCGGCGCGCACGGCACGCCGTCGTCGATAAACTACGACCGACTCGTTCTGGCGACGGGCAGCCGCCTGTTCCGCCCGCAGATTCCGGGGCTTGCAAAGCACGCGTTCAGCGTCGATCAGGTCGATGAAGCCGCCGCGCTCGAAGCGCATATCAAGGCCCTCGCGACGCAGCCCGACACGCTCGCGCGCAACACGGTGGTCGTCGCCGGCGGCGGCTTCACGGGCATCGAAACGGCGGCGGAAATGCCCGCGCGCCTGCGCGCGGCGCTCGGCGAGAACGCGAAGGTGCGGGTCATCATTGTCGAGCGCGACAAGGAAATCGGTCCGGACCTGGGCGCGGGTCCGCGTCCGGTCATCGTCGAGGCGCTCGAGGCGCTCGGCGTGCAGTGGCGGCTCGGCGCGGCGGTGACATCGGTCGATGCGGACGGCCTCATCACGTCCGAAGGCGAGCGCATCGAAGCAAGCACGGTGATCTGGACCGCCGGCGTGCGCGCGAGCGCGCTGACCGCGCACATTCCCGCCGAGCGCGACGCGCTGGGGCGTCTGCATGTGGATCGCAATCTGCGCGTGCTGGGTGTCGACACGGTCTATGCCACGGGCGACGTCGCCTACGCCGCCACCGACGACGACGGCAATCACGCGATGATGTCCTGTCAGCACGCGATGAACCTCGGCCGATCGGCGGGCCACAATGTTGCAGCGGACCTGCTGGGCGAAGCGCCGATCCCCTACAGCCAGCCGAAATACGTGACGTGTCTCGATCTGGGACCGTGGGGCGCGGTCTATACGGAAGGCTGGGAGCGTGAAGTGAAGATGTCGGGCGCGCAGGCAAAGGAACTGAAGACGCGCATCAACACCGAGTGGATTTATCCGCCGAGCGCGGAGCGGGCCGAAGCGTTCGCCGCCGCGGACCCGCTGCGTATCGTCGTGGCGTAAAGGCTCACGCCGCCGGATAGAGGCCCAGCGTGCGCGCGTGCAGGCGCGCGAGGCCCAGCAGGGCATCGGTGAACGGCGTCTGCACGCCGGTCATCGCGCCCAGCTCGCGCACCGAGGCGACGAGCGCATCGAGCTCGACCGCCTTGCCTGCCTCGACGTCCTGCAACATCGACGTTTTCATCGCGCCGAGCTTGAGCGTGACGGCGTGACGATCTTCCGGATCCTGGTCGATGGGAATGCCGAAGCGCGCGCCGATCTCCTTCGCTTCGAGCATGACGTTCGTCACGAAGCCGCGCACGAGATCGTCGCTCAGGATGCGGTCGGTGGTCGCGCCGGTGATCGCGCTGATGGGGTTCATCGTCATGTTGCCCCACAGCTTGAACCAGACGTCGCGTTGAATCTGCGTGGAGAGCGTGGCGTCGAAGCCGGCCTTCGAGAAGAGCGACACGAGCGATTCGGTGCGTGCGGTGGGCGCGCCCGTCGCTTCGCCGAGAATCAGGCCTCTGCCCTGACGATGCCGGATGACGCCCGGCGCTTCGACGAAGCAGCTAGCATGCACGACGCAGCCGACCGTCTGCGCGCCTGGAATCGCCGCGGCGATCGTGCCGTGCGGATCGACCGACGAGAGGCGCTTGCCCGCGAAAGGCTCGCCGAGACCGTCGCAGAACCACCAGGGCACGCCGTTCATCGCGGTCAGCACGGTCGTGTCGCTTGAAAGCAGCGGCGCGATATGCATGGCGACGGATTCCATCGCGGGCGCCTTCACCGCCACGATGACGAGATCCTGCGCGCCGAGATCCGTGGGTTCGGCGCTTGCCGCGACCTTCACCGTATGCGTCGCATCGGTCTCGACGAGCCGCAGCCCTTCTTTCTTCAACGCGTCGAGCGTCGCGCCGCGTGCGACCACGCCGACATCGCAGCCCGCCTGCGCGAGCTTCACGCCGATCCATCCACCGATGGCGCCCGCGCCATATACGCATACTTTCATGGTCCCGATCCTCGCTCATGGCAATCATCCGATCGCCATTGTAAGAGCGGGACGCGCTGCGCGCCGCGCAATCAGTGCGCGATGCCCGTGGCGAGCTTCGCGACCGTCAGCAGCGTCAAACCGAACGCGCCCGCGAGCATCACGGCGATGACCGGCAAGAGCGGCAGCTTCACATGCGCGAAATCGGCGTTGTGCGACGCGCGCTTGCGCACGCCGAAAAAGCTCCAAAACACGATGCGCATCATCTTCAAGAGTTCCATGAGCGGCTCCTTCACGTGGGTCCGAATCGATCTTTCATGCATCGATGTTGCGCGCCGCGTCATGTGAAAAACAGCAGCAGATGCGGTGTATTCGGCGGTAGCAGAACGGCGCATGGCATTGACTGCTACCGTCGAATTCATCGCAACTGCTGCTTTCGGAATGCGGCGACGCCCTCTATCGTTGGCCTTCTTTCCGCCATGCCGCTGCTTCCATGTACCAATACACCGAGTTCGACAAATCCTTCGTGAGGAGCCGCGCCTCGCAGTTCCGCGATCAGCTCGAGCGCTGGCAGGACGGCCGTCTGAGCGAAGATGCGTTCCGTCCGCTGCGCCTGCAAAACGGATGGTACGTGCAGCGCCATGCGCCGATGCTGCGCGTGGCCGTGCCCTACGGCGAGCTGTCGAGCGCGCAATTGCGGATGCTCGCGCGCATCGCCCGCGAATACGACAATCCCGATCCCGAAGTCTATCGCGCCGCCAGCGAGGCTCAGCGCAAGCTCGGGACCGAACGCCTGCCGACGCATTGCGCGCACTTCACGACGCGCACCAACGTGCAATTCAACTGGATCCCGCTCGACAAATCCGCCGACGTGATGGACCTGCTCGCCACCGTCGACATGCACGGTATTCAGACGAGCGGTAATTGCATTCGCAACATTTCCTGCGATGAACGCGCGGGCGTCGCGCCCGACGAAGTGGCCGATCCGCGTCCGTTCGCCGAGATCATGCGGCAATGGACGACGCTGCATCCCGAATTCGCCTTTCTGCCGCGCAAGTTCAAGATTGCGATCACGGGTGCGAGCGAGGATCGTGCGGCGACCGCGTGGCACGACGTCGGCCTGCAACTCGTGCGCAACGATAGCGGCGAGCTCGGCTTTCGCGTGAGCGCGGGCGGCGGCATGGGGCGCACGCCGGTCATCGCCACGTTGATGCGGGAGTTTCTGCCGTGGCGGCACATCATGAACTACATCGAGGCGATCGTGCGCGTGTATAACCGCTACGGACGCCGCGATAACAAGTACAAGGCGCGGATCAAGATTCTGATGAAAGCCGAGGGCCAGCGCTATATCGACGATGTCGACGAAGAGTTCCGGCAGATCGTCGAGCACGACGGCGCGCCGCATCTCATCTCGCAGACGGAACTCGACCGCGTGAGTGCGTCGTTCGTGCCGCCCGCGTTGAATGCGCCGCTTACGACGTTCGATGACATCGACCCGGACGCCCATCCGCTCTTCGCGCGCTGGCTGCAACGCAACGTGGCGCGGCATAAGGACCCCGCGCTGCGCATCGTGACGCTGTCGTTCAAGCGTCTGTTGCAAGCACCGGGCGATGCGAGCGCGGACCAGCTCGACATCGTCGCGAATCTCGCCGATCGCTTCTCGGCAGGCGAAGCGCGCGTCACGCACACGCAGAATGTCGTGCTGCCTTGGGTGCGTGCAAACGAGCTATTCGCGCTATGGCAAGCCGCGCGCGAAGCGGGCTTGGCGAGCGCGAACGTGCAGCTTCTCACCGACATGATCGCGTGTCCCGGCGGCGACTTCTGCGCGCTCGCGAATGCTCGTTCATTGCCGATCGCGCAGGCGATTACCGAGCGCTATGAAGACCTCGACGAGCTCGACGACATCGGCGAAATCGATCTGCATATCAGCGGCTGCATCAACTCGTGCGGGCATCATCACAGCGGGCATATCGGCGTGCTCGGCGTCGACAAGGACGGACGCGAGTGGTATCAGCTCACCCTCGGCGGATCGGACGGCAGCGCGGCGAGCGGCACGGCGCAGCCCGGCAAGGTGATCGGCCCGTCGTTCAGCGCAGCCGAAGTGCCGGATGTGATCGAGGCGATTCTCACGACTTATCGCGACACGCGCGAGCGCCATGAGCGCTTCATCGACACCGTGCGCCGAGTAGGCCTCGAACCCTTCAAGGCCGCAGCCCATGCAGCCCGAACGAACGACGAGGAGACGGCATGAACGACATTCGACGCATGCGCATTCTCGCGCATCAGGATCGCGACGCGGATACGAACGAACGTGTCGCGATCCTCGCAAACGACGACGATCCCCGATCGCTGAAAGATCGTTTCGCGGAGATAGATCGCATCGAACTGCACTTTCCGCACTTCACCGACGGGCGCGCTTATAGCCAGGCTTATCTGCTGCGTCGGCGTCTGGGTTTCGAAGGGGACTTGCGCGCAACCGGCGACGTGTTGATCGATCAACTCGTGCAAATGGAGCGGACGGGGTTTTCGAGCGCGGTGCTCAAGGAAGGGGTGGATATCACTGATGCCGAACGACAGTTCGCACGTTTCGCCGGCTACTACCAGGGCGATCTGGCGTCAAACTGAAGCGCGCATTCGGATCGAAATAAGAACACTTCGACGCCTTTCAAGAGCCGCCACGCGAAAAAAAATTGCACTGGAAACATAGCGCTCCGGTATTGAAACGATAGCCTTCGCTCCTACTTTGAATGCACAGGCAGCGATAACCGCGCTGTCGTTTCAACTTCCTGCTGCCGGCCACGTTGGGCCGCATATCGGAGACTGGACCATGAGTGACTTTTATTTTGGCGGCGACGTTTTTTCGGAGCTGGATCGCATGCAACGGCAGGTGTCCTCGCTCTTCGGCAATCTTCCTTCCAGCATTCGTTCGAGCCGTGCGGATGCTTTCCCTCGTCTGAACATCGGCAGCACGGATGATGCGATTCACATCGTCGCGTTTGCGCCGGGCGTCGAGCCCGCTTCGCTCGATGTGACCGTCGACAAAGGCACGCTCACCATCAGTGGCGAGCGCAAGGCGCAAGCAACAGTGGAAGGCGCCCGCACTTATGCAAAAGAACGCTTCAACGGCAGTTTCCGCCGCGTGATCGAGCTGCCGCAAAATGCGGACGCCGACAAGGTCGAAGCGCGCTATGAGAACGGCACGCTGTCCATCACCATCGGCAAGCGCGAAGCGTCGAAGCCGCGCGCGATCACCATTCAGTAAGAGGGAAAACATCATGACCGATAATACGCAAGTCGCCCCGCAAGGCACGAACGAAGTGGCGCGCAAGAACGAAGACGCGGTGCGCCGCGCAACGGTGACGCCGGCGGTCGATATCGTCGAGGATAGCCACGGCATCACGCTCTGGGCCGATCTTCCCGGCGTGTCGCGCGAGAAGCTCGACGTCAAGGTGCACGATGCCCGCCTCACCATCGAAGCCGAAGCGGAGCTGCCCGTGCAAGGCGCGGTGCGTGTGCATCATGCTGAATTGCGCGCACCGCGTTTCGCACGCGCCTTCACGGTGAGCGACGACTTCGACACGACGAAGATCGACGCGAATCTCACCAACGGCGTCCTCAGGCTGACGATTCCGCGTCGCGAGGAAGCCCGTCCGCGCCGCGTCGAAGTGCGTGCAGGATAAGCGCTGACAACAACGCTATAACTTTCGCTTCGAACGGCCGCGACCTCTTCGCGGCCGTTTTTCTTTTTTGCGCTGCACGCACGCCTCTATAATCGTCAGCGGCGGCTTAAAGCCGCCTCCGCTCAAATACTCATGGAAAGAAGGGACTATCGTGAAGAGGCTGTTGACGGTGTTGTTGGGTTCGATGCTGGCCGTGTCGATCGGAGTGCATGCAAAAGAATGGTCGACTATCCGCTTCGGTGTCGATGCAAGTTATCCGCCTTTCGAATCGAAAGCACCAGACGGCACGCTGGTCGGCTTCGACATCGATGTCGGCAATGAACTCTGCCGGCGTCTCAACGCGAAGTGCGTGTGGGTCGAAAATGCATTCGACGGCATGATTCCCGGCCTCAAATCGCGCAAGTTCGACGGCGTGCTCTCCACGATGTCGATGACACCCGCGCGCGTCAAGCAGATCGCGTTCTCCAGCAAGCTCTTTCATGTGCCCACGCGCCTCGTCGCCAGACGCGATTCGAACATCCAGCCGACGGCGGATTCGCTTGCGGGCAAGACGGTCGGCGTCGAGCAAGGCTCGATGCAGGAAACGTACGCGAAGGCGCATTGGGGCGCGAAGGGCGTGAAGGTCGTGTCCTATGCGGATCAGGATCAGGTCTATCAGGATCTGCTCGCCGGCCGCCTCGACGCGTCGCTGCAAAATGCCGTACAGGCCGAACGCGGCTTTCTCGAGACGCCGCGCGGCAAGCCCTACGGCTTCGCGGGCGGCGCACTGGAAGACAGCGCGATCTTCGGGCCCGGCACGGCCATCGGCTTGCGCAAGGAAGACACCGACCTGAAGGAAAAGCTCGACGGCGCCATCGCCGCGATGATCAAGGACGGCACCTACAAGCGCATCGAGCGGAAGTACTTCGACTTCGATATCTACGGCGAATAACGTGAGTTAACGACGATGACGCAGCCCGCGAACGATCGATCGACTGTGCATCGCGCAGCCGTGCAAGGCTATACGGCCAACGCGGATAGCTACGTGCGCGGGCGGCCTGACTATCCGCCGGCACTCGCGGGCTGGCTCACCGATACGCTCGGGCTGAAACCCGGCGCGAGCGTCGTCGATCTCGGCGCGGGCACCGGAAAGTTCACGCCGCGTCTCCTGCAGACGGGCGCGCGCGTGATCGCGGTCGAACCGGTCGATTCGATGCGCGTCAGGCTCGCGGCCGCGCTGCCCGATGTCGAGGCGCTTGCCGGCACCGCGCAATCGATGCCGCTCGGGAACGCATCGGTCGATGCGGTCGTGTGTGCGCAGTCGTTTCACTGGTTTGCAAGCCGCGCCGCGCTCGACGAAATTCATCGCGTGCTGAAGCCGGGCGGCCGCCTCGGCCTCGTGTGGAATCTGCGCGATGCGCGCGTGCCGTGGGTCGCGAAGCTCGATGCCATCGTCAACCGATACGAAGGCGACGCCCCGCGCTATTACACGGGCGCATGGCGCAACGCATTTCCGCATGAAGGCTTCGGTCCGCTCGTCGATACGCATTTCTCGCTCGGCCATACGGGTTCGCCCGAAGATGTGATCGTGCATCGCGTCCGCTCGACGAGCTTCATTGCGTCACTGCCTGAAGCAGCGCGCGCCGAAATCGATGCAGCGGTGCGCAAGCTGATCGAATCTCAACCCGAGCTCAGCGGCAAGCATGAAGTCACCGTGCCTTACGAGACCGCCGCGTTCGTTGCGATCAAGTTATGAGCATCGGCACGCAAGCGAGCACTGCGCACGAGCCGACAGTAGAATGAATACCGCCTTCGCATTCCTTTTCCGAAGGCTGAGAATGGAACAACGGCCCCAACACCGACAACGAGGCCGCGCCCGAATGGAGATGTGATCCGCACGATGTGATTCGTTCCCGCGAGGAGAGTCCATGAAAGTGCTCGCCGTTCATCCCAGCGGCCTGATGTACACCCGCGTGTTCCTCCGACTCGAGCCGCTCGGACTCGAAACCGTGGCGGCGGCCGTGCGTCAGGCAGGACACGATGTGCGCCTGATCGATCTGCAAGTCGAAACGCACCGCGACTTCGACCGCCTCGTGCGCGCATGGCGCCCCGACGCGCTCTGCTTCTCCGGCAACTATCTCGCCAACATCCCCGAAATCATCGATCTCGCCAGGACGGTGAAGACGCTGCTGCCCGATTGTTTCGTGTTCGTCGGGGGACATAGCGCATCGTTCACCGCAAGCGACATCCTGCGTCATGCCGAAGGCGCCATCGATTGCGTGCTCAAGGGCGAAGGCGAGGCATCGGTGAATGCTCTGCTTCAGGCGGCCGCGACGAAGAGCGACCTGCTCGCGGTTCCCGGCGCGGTCACGACCGACGGCTCGGGGCCGCCGCCGCGCTTCGTCGAAAGCCTCGACGACGTGCTGCCCGCGCGCGATCTGCTGCGGCATCGGCGCAAATATTTCATCGGCACGCTGGACCCGTGCGCATCGATTGAATTCGCACGCGGCTGTCCGTGGGACTGCACCTTCTGCAGCGCGTGGACTTTCTATGGCCGAAGTTATCGTTCGCGCAGTCCCGAGATCATTGCAAAGGAACTTGCGTCGATACGCGAGCCGGGCGTGTTCATCGTCGACGATGTCGCGTTCGTGCACGCGGAGCACGGCATGGAGATCGGCCGTGCAATCGAGCGGCACGGCATCCGCAAGAAGTACTACCTCGAAACGCGCGGCGACGTGCTCCTGCGCAACAAGGACGTCTTCCGTTTCTGGCGCACGCTCGGTTTGCAGTACATGTTTATCGGCATGGAAGCGATCGACGCCGAAGGACTGAAAGCGTTTCGCAAGCGCATCACGCTCGACAAGAATTTCGAAGCGCTCGAATTCGCGCGCTCGCTGGGCATTACCGTCGCGCTCAATCTCATCGCCGATCCCGAATGGGACCGTGAACGCTTCGAAACCGTGCGGCAATGGTGCCTCGATATTCCTGAGATCGTGAACATCAGCGTCAACACGCCCTACCCCGGCACGGAGATCTGGCTGCGCGAACAGCGGCGTCTCACCAGCCTCGATTACCGGCTCTACGACATTCAGCATTCGGTCTTGCCGACGCGCCTGCCATTGCCCGAGTTCTATGCGGAGCTCGTGCGCACGCAGCAAGTACTCAATCGCAAGCACATGGGCTGGGCCGCATTGCGCGGCGCGGCGGGTCAGGCCATGCACTTGCTGATGCATGGACAGACGAATTTCGTGCGCATGCTGTGGCGCTTCAACTCGGTATTCGATCCGCGCCTGCAACTGGCCGATCATGCGCGCGAGGCTCGCTACCTGATGACGCCGCCGCCCGCGCCGGACGCATCCGCGAACGTCAAGGCCGTTTATGTTCACGGTCCTGCGGGACGCAGGTCGCGCCGCATCGACGATGCAACCGAGAAGTTCGTCGACGAAACGAGAATGGGCGCCGATTAGCGCCTCCCCAACAACCCACAAGCAACGAAAGAGGAGACAGCGATGGCGACACTCAAGCAGATGCAGGCGAAACTGAAGAAGCTGCAGGCGCAGGCCGAGCAATTGATCGCGAAGCGCGCGCAAGCCGTGCTCGACGATATTCGCGCGATGATGGACAGGCACGGCCTCACGACCGCGGATATCGACCGGCACGGCAGGAAGGTCAAACGCGCCGCGAAGCCGCACGTGGCCTTACCCGCGCCGGCGGGTCGCCACGAAGCGATGACGAAGCTCGCAAAGAAAGGCAAGCTGCCCGCGAAGTACCGCAATCCGAAGACGGGCGAAACATGGAGCGGCTGGGCGCGCCCGCCTGCGTGGATAGCCGGCGTGAAGGATCGCAGCAAGTTTCTGATCGACGCGGAAGGCGCGGAGAAGCCGGTCAAGCCCAAGGCGGCCAGCAAGAAAGCGGCGGTTAAAAAGCCTGCGAAGAAAGCCACGACAGCGCAAACGAGCACGCCGGCGGCGAAGAAAAAAACTGCGGCGCCTGCTGCGAAAAAAGCGTCTGCGGCCAACGCGGACGCGAAGCGCAGCGCGCCGCGCAAACGCGCTGCGAAAGCGGCACCGAGTGCCGCGACCGTGCCTGAGCAGGACAATGCGGACGCGGCGCCGGCGTCGGGCGTCTCGTCATCGGTTTGAGCTTTATTCAGGAACGAGCGGAAGAATCGAAGGATGCGCGGCAAGCGCCGCGCGCCCATAAAGTTTCTGGCGTCGGCATGGTGCTTGCGTCTATCCAGATACACACGCCGACAATGCCGAGGACGCCATGCATCAGTCGATCGAATCGCACGAACTGACGAAGATCGATATAGCGCGCTTTCAGGTCGTGCAAGTCTCGGATGGCACTTTCACGGTCGTACTGTGGGAAGCCCCCGACACCGACGCGGATGATCCGCCCGCGCTGCGTCCGCAGGCGTCGACACTCACCATTCGACTGTGCGATCCGCTCAATGCAGTGCGCCGAAAAGATGTCTGCGAACATTTGCGGGCGCAGCTTGCGGCGTCGCGGGCCAGGCAAATGCATAGCTTGGCCGCCGCGTAATCCCATTGTTTGAGATCGGCGAAAACTCAATTGGCTTTTCGTGCGATTAAAAAACAGCTCAGTCCTTCTACACTCCGTTCGCATGTCGGGAGCGTTTTGTAGCGAACAACGCGCCTCTCCGATTGCAGTTGTTACTGTCAGACAACTGCATCCTTATTTTCGACGGAGCAATCTCGTGAACAAGCGACTCGTAGTGGGCTTTGCTATTGCATTGAGTTCTCTTTTCGCCGGTTCGGCATTCGCAAGCGGCTATGGCCCGGCGCCGCATTATCGTCCCGATACCGGCGCGCCTGCTTCACAGCGTGGCGTCAGCGCGCAAACGTTCGCGGCGGAAGAAGCCGCGCAAGGTCGCGGTGATTTCGGCAATACGGAACGCACCGCACAGTTTCAGCGGGGACAGGTTTCCGCATCGGCTTCTTCTCAAGCCGCGCAATAAGATCTATCGGGCGGACATGATGATTCCATTCGCCGTGTCCGCTTCTAAAAACCCTTAATCGCTTTATCCAGAAAAGTCCAAAGCGCATCATCCAGAGAATACGGGACGTTGAAACGAAAGCACGCGCTTTCTGCATCATCGGGACGGAAATAAGAACCGGGCGCGAGCCATATGCCGTGCTGCAACGCGCGCGTTGCGACTGCGCTTCCGTCTGCGGGATCGATCGGCAACGCACCCCACACGAAAAGTCCCGCACGCGGACGCCGGAACAGCTCGACGCCCAATGCGTCCATGCGCTCCTCCACGAGCGCATGCGCGTCTTTCAGCTTTTCCACGACGAATTCCACATGCCGCGCATAGCGCCCTTCCGTCAGCACTTTCTCGACGATGCGCTCCGTCGCCTCCGATGACGTCAGGCCCACGGCCATCTTCGTGCGCGCCAGTTCGCGCAACACATCGCGTTCAGCGACGACATAGCCGCAGCGCAGCGCGGGCGTGATCGTTTTCGCGAAACCGCCGACGTACAGCACGCGGCTCAGCCCTTCCATCGCCGCGAGCAAGGGCGCGCCGGGCGGCGCGAGCTCGCGGTTCACATCGTCCTCGACGACCCACAGGCCGTGGCGTTCCGCGATCTGCATCAGACGAAACGCCGACGCCATGCCGAACGTCGCGCCCGTCGGATTCTGCAAGGTCGTGTTGAGGAACACCGCTTTCGGCCGATGCTCGACGACGATGCGCTCGAACACGTCTGTATCGATGCCCGCGGCCGTGCGCGGCACGCCATGCACCTTAAGACCGGCGAGCCGCAGAATCTGCAGCAGATTGCAGTAGCCCGGATCTTCGACGACGACCGCATCGCCCGGACGCAATAACGTGCGCACGATGAGATCGAGCGCCTGCGTCGCGCCCGCCGTCAACAGCACGTTCGTCGCGGCATCGACCGGCAGGCCGTGACGGTCCATCTGCTCCGCGATCCGCTCGCGCAGCGGTGCGAAGCCATACGGATGCCCGTAATCCGCAATGCGCGCCGCCGGCACGCGACTCACCGCGCGCAGCGCATGTTGCAGGCCGCTCTCGTTGACCCATTCGTTAGGCAGCCAGCCGCAGCCTGATTTGATCGGCACCGAATGATCGGCGAATACGTCCGAGAGAAGCCACGTCGCGGTGAGGCTCGGCGGCTGCCAGGCGACCGCCTGCACGCGTTCGCTGCGCCCGCGCGCGGCCACGCGATAGCCCGAGCCGCGCCGCGCGGTGACGAGGCCCATCGACACGAGCCTGCCGTACGCCTCCGTCACCGTGAACGTGCTGAGGCTTTCAGCCTCGGCGAGACGCCGCACCGACGGCAGGAGCGCGCCCGCGCGCAGCGTCTGCTCTTCGATCGCCGTGGAAAACGCGTGCACGAGTTGTTCGACGAGCGTCGGCGCCTGCCGCGTGCCGCGCTCCAGCTTGAGTTCGATCATGGATTCGAGAATAGCGCGGCCGACGCGCGCCAACCAATACAGTCCGCAGCATTTTGCCAGCACAGTTGGCAGCGCAGTGATTCAACTGTCTATGCCGTGCAATTTTGCCGAGGAATACAGTGCAGTGACCGTTCTTTCCGAGGAGGAGACCCGCCATGAATGCTCGCCCCGTCATCGATGACCTTTCGTCGTTCTGGATGCCGTTCACCGCCAATCGCCAGTTCAAGGCCGCGCCGCGCCTGCTCGAAAGTGCGAAGGGCATGTATTACCGCTCGACCGACGGCCGCGAAGTGCTCGACGGCACGGCGGGCCTCTGGTGCGTGAACGCAGGCCATTGCCGGGACGAGATCGTCGATGCGGTGCATAAGGCGCTTTCGACGCTCGACTTCGCGCCGACCTTCCAGATGGGTCACCCGCTCGCATTCGAAGCCGCGACCAGGGTTGCCGATCTGATGCCCGAAGGACTCGACCGCATCTTCTTCACCAACTCGGGCTCGGAGTCGGTCGATACGGCGCTCAAGATCGCGCTCGCCTATCATCGCGCGCGCGGCGAAGGCCAGCGCACGCGACTCATCGGCCGGGAACGCGGCTATCACGGCGTCGGCTTCGGGGGGATTTCGGTCGGCGGCATCGCGCCGAATCGCAAGACGTTCTCGGGCGCGCTGTTGCCGTCGGTCGATCATCTGCCGCATACACACGATCTCGCGCACAACGCGTTCACGAAAGGGCAGCCCACATGGGGCGAGCATCTTGCCGAGGATCTGGAACGCATCGTCGCGCTGCACGATCCGTCGACGATCGCGGCCGTGATCGTCGAGCCGCTCGCCGGTTCCACGGGCGTGCTCGTGCCGCCGCAGGGCTACTTGCAGAAGCTGCGCGAGATCTGCACGAAATACGGCATTCTTCTGATTTTCGATGAGGTCATCACCGGCTTCGGGCGTCTGGGCAAGGCGACGGCGAGCGAGTACTTCGGCGTGACGCCCGATCTCATCACGATGGCCAAGGCGATCAACAACGCGACCATTCCGATGGGCGCTGTGGCCGCGCATCGCAACGTGCACGACACGGTCGTCAACGCGGGCGCCGCTAACGCCATCGAACTGTTCCACGGCTATACGTATTCAGCGCACCCGGTTGCGACTGCCGCGGCCATCGCGACGCTCGATCTGTATCGGCGCGACAAGCTGTTCGAGCGCGCGGCGTCGAAGGCCGAAAAGTTCGAAAGCGCCGCGCACGCGTTGCGCGATGCGCCCTTCGTGAAGGACATCCGCAATCTCGGGCTCGTCGCGGGCATCGAGCTCGATTCCCGCGACGGCGCGCCGGGCGCGCGTGCGTATGAAGTCTTCGTCAAGTGCTTCGAGGCGGGCGTGCTCGTGCGCTATACGGGCGATATCCTCGCGTTCTCGCCGCCGCTCATCATCGAAGACGATCAGATCGACCAGATCTTCGGCACGGTGAGGAAGGCGCTGGAAAGCGTGAAATAAGCGGCTTTCTCGTCGAGCCGACAGCCCGGTTCCTCGCGACGAGGCACCGGGCTTTTTTCTTTCATCGCTCCATGACGAGCAACGTCGATGTCGCCGATGCGAACAATCTGCCGCTCGCATCCCTCAAGGTCGCTTCGGCGAACGCGGCGCGGCGTCCGATCGACAGCACGCGACCCTCCGCGCGCAGCAAACCCGTATCGCGCGTGAGCGCCTTGTGATACGCGACCTTCAACTCGAGCGTCGTATAGGCTTGCGTCGCGGTCAGGCACGAATGCACCGAGCAGCCGCACGCGGAATCGAGCAGCGTCGCCGCATAGCCGCCGTGCACGGTGCCGATCGGGTTATACGCGTGATCGCCGGGCACGCCCACGAACACCGCCCTGCCCGCCTCCACTTCGATGAACTCGAAATCCAGCGACACCATGATGCCCGGCTTGCGTGCGCACGCGATCAGCTTGCGCAGTTGCGCGAGGCCGTCGAGGCCGGCGGCGGTTTCTTCGATCAGGCTCATTTCGTCGTCTCCGTTTTTTCGCTGGCGGTCTTGATTACGTCGTCGTCGCCGGTCACGCTCCAGCCGCCGCCCAGCGAGCGATAAAGCGCCACCGCCGCGAGCGCGTGTTCGCGTTTCGATTGATTCAGCGCATCGGCGTCGCGCAGATAGGATTGCTGGGCGTCGAGCACATCGAGAAAACTGGCCGCGCCGCCCTTGTACAACTGCGTCGAGAGCGTCAGCGACTGGCCCGATGCAGAGAGCGCATCGGTCAGGCGCGCGGTCGATTCGGTCGTGCTGACGAGATCGCTGCGCGTATCCTCGACATCCTTCAGGGCTTCGAGCATCGTCTGACGCAGACGCAGTTCCGATTCACGCATCTTGCTCTGGTTCTGCTCGATCTGCGCCGTGATGCGCCCGGCGTTGAAGATCGGGCTCGTCGCGTTGAGCGCGGCCGAGAACAGGTTGTCAGTCAGCGTCGGCAAGCCGAGATACGACGATGCGAGCAAGCCATCCGACAGTCGAAGCGAAAACTTCGGATAGCGCTCCGCACGCGCGACCCCGACTTCCGCCGCGCGCTGCTGCACGGTCGCGTACGCGACGAGCACATCGGGACGGCGCAACAACGCTTCGGACGGCAACATCTGCGGCGCGCCGCTCGCGGGCACCGGAATGACGGGCGCCGCGCCCGGATTCGCGAGCATCAGCTTGTCGATGGATTCCGGCGTGCGTCCCGAATACACCGCGATCAGGCTCAGCTGATGCTGAATCGTCGCCTGCGTGCGCGGTACGCGCGATTGCAGATCGCTCAACTGATTCTGCGCCCGCGCGACATCGAGCTTCGTCGAGAGACCGTATTGCAGACGACGTTGCGTGAGCTTCAACGCGCGCTCGCGAATCTCCAGGTTGTCTTGCAGGATCTTCAGTTCGGCTTGCGCCCAGCGCAGATCGACATACGCGGCGGCCGTGTCGGCGGCGAGCGCGAGCCTGATGTGATCGGCCGCGTGTTCACGCCCGACGAGCTGCGCCTGCGATGCGAGCAATTCCAGGCGCTCGCCGCCGAACACATCGGGCGTCCAGCTCAACGTCAGGCCGAAGCCCGCCTGCTTCACATAGCCGAGCGGCGGCGGCGTGTTCTGGCGCGAGTACGATCCGCCCGCGCCCGCATCCAGTTGCGGCAGCAAGGCCGCGCGCCGTTGCGTCGTGAGCGCCTCCGCCTGCTTCACGCGCTCGACCGCCGCCTGAACATCGAGGTTGTCGTTCAACACCGACGCGACCAGTTCATGCATGACCGGATCGTTGAACTGATTCCACCATGTAGCGGGATCGACGGCCTGTTTCGGCACATCGACACTCCAGTCCGCGGGCGCGGTCGCGTTCACGGTCGCGGGAAGATCGGCGTGCGTCTCGGGCTGCACGGCGCACGCGGCGAGCGTCAGACATGTCACGCCTGCAAGTATGTGGGCGAGAAGTTTCTTCATGATCGAAGCATCCGGTTCAATGCGCATCCGAGGAAGGCGGCGCGCTCGTGATCGGCTTGGCGAACATCACCGTCATCAGGCCGAAAAGAAAGCACAGGGCGAGCACGTAGAAGCAATCGGCGAAGGTCAGCACGAGCGCTTCGCGCATCACGAGCGCATGCAGCGATGCCAGACCCGCCTGCGACGCATTCAGCGCATCGCCCGCGACGGATGCCAGATGCGCGGAGCTGCGCGAGAGCAGATCGTCGATGACAGGCCTGCCGATCGTCACGTTCTCATTCAGGCGCAGGTAATGCAGGTTGAGGCGATCGTTGAGCATCGTCGCGCTCACCGCGATGCCGATCGCGCCGCCGAGATTGCGCATCAGATTGAAGAGCCCGCTCGCCGACTTGAGCCGCGACGGCGGCAGCGAGCCGAGGGCCATCGTCACGATGGGCGGCACCGCGAATTGCTGACCGATGCCGCGCAGTGCCTGAGGAAGAAGGAACTGTTGCCAGCCCCAGTCGTGCGTCAGCGGCGTATAGAAGTAACAGCCCGCGCCAAAGCAGAGCAGCCCGAATGCGAGCAGCACGCGCATGTCGATGAAACGCGACGCGAAACCGTACACGCCGATGGAAAGCAACTGGAAGCAGCCGACCGACAGCAGCGCGAGACCGGTATCCAGCGAATCGAAGCCCCGCACGCGGGCGAGAAACACCGGCGTCAGGAACACCGACACGAAGATGCCGATGCCCGTCACGAACGACAGCACACTGCCGATCGCGAAGTTGCGCACGGCGAGCGCACGCAGATCGACAATCGGGTCCTTCGCCGTGAATGCATGCACGAGGAACAGGAATCCGCAGATCGCCGAAATCCACGTACACGCGATGATCACCTCATCGCCGAACCAGTTCTTGCGCGGCCCTTCCTCGAGCACGTATTCCAGACAGCCGAGAAAGCCCGACATCAACACGATGCCGAGATAGTCGCCTTTTTTCAGCAGCGAAAGATCGGGCGCATCGACATGCACGTACTTCGGCACGAGCAGCGCGACGACGAGACCCGGCACGACGTTCAGATAGAAGAGCCAGTGCCACGACCATTGATCGGTGATCCATCCGCCGATCACGGGTCCGATCGCGGGCGCGAGCGACGCCAGCGCGCCGATCGTGGTCGATGCAATCAATCGCTGCTTGCCGGGAAAGAGCACGAACGCGGTCGTGAACACGGTCGGGATCATCGCGGCGCCGAGCGCGCCTTGCAGGCCGCGAAAGAGGATCATCGAGTCGATGTCCCAGGCCATGCCGCACAGCATGCTCGTGATCGTGAAGCCGACCGCCGAGGCAACGAAGAGCCAGCGCGTGGAGAACACTTTCGAGAGCCAGCCCGACATCGGAATGACGAGAATTTCCGCGATCAGATACGACGTCTGCACCCAGGACAGCTCATCCTGGCTCGCGGACAAGCCGCCGCCGATATCCTTCAGCGACGAGGCCACGATCTGAATATCCAGCGTCGCCATGAAGAAGCCGAGGCACATCAGCGCGAACGCGAACACGCGCTGTTTTATCGGCTGGCTCGCGGGATCGGAGGGAATGGTGTGGGTCATCGCCGCGCTCCTCAGCCGTTCGACTGCTTGCCGAGATGAACCTTGACGGTCGCCGAAAGGCCGGGACGCAGGACCGATTCCATGCCCTTCGGCACATCGAGACGGATGCGCACGGGCACGCGCTGCACGATCTTCGTGAAGTTGCCGGTTGCATTCTCCGCCGGCAACACACTGAAGGTGGCGCCCGTGGCAGGCGCGAGACTGTCGACGTGGCCGGTGAGCGGCACGCTCGATGCGTCCAGCTCGATGTCCGCTTCGTCGCCCGCGCGCATCTTCTTCAGCTGGTCTTCCTTGAAGTTCGCATCGACCCAAAGGCCGCTGGAAGGCACGATGGTCAGGAGCGAAGTACCGACGTTCGCGAGCACGCCCACGCGCGCCGTGCGATTGCCGACGTAGCCATCGACGGGCGAGCGGATCGTCGTGTACTCGACATTCAACTGCGCGACGCGGCGTGCCGCTTCGGCCGTCGCAACGCGCGCCTGGGCATCCGCGATCTGCGCTTCGATCACGCTCAACTGGCGCTTGGCCGCCACCAGCGACGCGCCGCTTCGATCCACCGCCGCCTGCGCCTTCGTATAGTCGGCGTCCGCGCGTTCGACGATCTGGTTCGACACCGCATCGTCCTTCACGAGCTCGCGATAACGCGAGCGATCCTGTGCGCTGCGCGTGAGTTCCGCCGACGAAGCGCGCACTTCCGCCTGCTGCTGGTTGATGACGGCCGCCTGCAACGCATCCTTCGCCTGCAACTCGATCACCGCCGCACGCGCGCCCGCCAATTCGGCGTCGGCTTGCGCGAGGCGTGCGTCGTAGTCGCGCGCATCGAGGCGGATCAGCACCTGTCCGGCCTTCACGCGCTGGTTGTCCTGCACGAGCACATCGGTGACGAAGCCGTTGACCTTCGGCGCGAGCACCGTGACATCGCCGCCCACGTAGGCATCGTCGGTCGTCTGAACGAAGCGCAGCACGAGCGCCCACCAGGTCGCCGCGGCGATCAGCGCGAGCCCGACCAGCCCGAGCGCGAGCAGCATCCAGGGAATCTTGCGCGCCGGCCGCGCGAGGGCCGGCGCCGCGACCGATGGAATATTCGTCGTAGGTGTCGTCATTTGTGGTTATAGTGCATATGCACAATCTGAATTGAAGAAAGGGCAAATCCGCTGCCCGTCATAGCCCGGAAGACTAGATGTGCATATGCACCACGTCAACCGTCACGGCGCGCACGAATGAATAACGCTGGCGGAAAGAATCGCGGCGAGCCTTGCGTCACAAGGCTTGCAGGCCAGTTTTTGGCTCGCCGGACAGCACGCCTTCGTCGGCGCAAAAGCGCACCGCATGCTCGACGAACGCGCGCACCTTGGCCGGCAGGAGCGCGCGCGTGCTGTAGGCGATGCGAATCTCGATGGCGGAATCGACGCGCTCATATGCGTCGAGCAGCGTGACGAGCCGCCCCGCCGCGACTTCCTGCGCGATGAGCGCCGTCGGCAACACGCCGATGCCGAATCCCTGCAGCACCATCTCGCGATTGAACACCGCGCTGTTCGACGCGATGTCGTGATCGAGCGGCACGCGCAATTCCTCGCCGCCGATGCGAAACGTGAGCGCGGGCTTGCGGATCGACGGCGACATCGGCACGAACACATGATCGACGAGTTCGGACGGGTGACGCGGCGCGGGACGCTGCGCGAGATACGCGGGACTCGCGACGAGGACGAGCGGAATGGTTTCGAGCAGGCGCGTGACGGCCGTATCGGTGGAGAGCATGAACGGCAGCACGATCGCGAGATCGTAGCCCTCGCCGACGAGATCGATGGGCCGCTCTGTCAGCGTCACGTCGAGGCGCACCTGCGGATGCGCGCGCCGGAAACTCGCGACGAGCGGCGCATAGCGGCTCGTCATCACCGTCGTGTGCGCCACGAGCCGCAACAGCCCCGTCGCCTCGCTCGCGCGGTTCGATGCGCGCTCTTCCATCGCCTGGAGTTCGTCGAGCAGGCGCGAGCAGTCGGAGAAGAAGCGTTCCGCGGTCTCGGTCAATGAAATCTGCCGCGTCGTGCGATTGAAAAGCCGGCTGCCGAGTCGCTCTTCGAGGCCCGCGATCGCGCGCGACACGACGGGCGGCGACAAGCCGAGTATGTCGGCCGCACGCGCGAAGCTCTTCGCTTCGACCACCGTGCAAAACACCTTCAGGCTCGTCAGATAGTCCATGTGCGTGATCGTGATGCGCGCGCAGAGCCTCGATCATGGCATGAAGCGGCTGCCTTCGCACGATGAGACGATCGCGCGGCTTAACGAGCCGCGCGAGCATTCACGCGAAAGACGCATGCGCCTAAAGTTCGATCCATGCCATCGCGATGGCCAACCACTGAACGAAGGAGCACACCATGTCACGTCTATCCCAGATCAACGTCAACGAAGCAACGGGCGCTACCGCCGACCTTTTCGCCGCCATCAAGAAGGCCGCCGGCCGCGTGCCGAATGCTTACGCGACCATCGGCACGCACAGCCCCGCCGCGCTCGGCGCCGCGCTCAACGGCGATGCGATTCTCGCGAAGAGCAGCCTCGACAAGGCCGACGTCGAAGCGATCAAGCTCGCCGTCAGCGAACTCGTGGGTTGTGACTACTGTGCCGCCGCGCACACTGTCGTCGGCAAGATGGTCGGGCTCTCGCAACGGGACACGCAGCAGATCCGCGCGGGCGAAGCGACCGGCAATGCGAAGCGCGACGCGCTCGTGCGCTTCGTGCGGCACGTCGCGGGTTCCACCGGCACGGTCGATGCGGCGCGTCTGAATGAAGTGCGCGAAGCGGGCTACTCGGAGGCGCAAGTCATCGACACGCTGTTCGCGATGAGCGTCATCAATTTCACGAACCTCGTGAATCGCGTGAACGACACGACGCTCGACTTCCCGGCGCTCGTCTGAGCTACGCCGAGCCCTTGGTCAACCGGTCGATGACGGAACTCACGAGATCGACCGGCACCGGAAAGATGATCGTCGAGTTCTTGTCGCCGGCGATCGACGTCAGGGTTTGCAGATAGCGCAGTTGCATCGCCTGCGGCGCCTGCGCGAGCATCTGCGCGGCCTGCAAGAGCTTCTCGGACGCCTGCAACTCCCCTTCCGCATGAATGATCTTCGCGCGGCGCTCGCGCTCCGCTTCGGCCTGTCGGGCGATCGCGCGGATCATCGTCTCGTTGATGTCGACGTCTTTGATCTCGACGTTCGATACCTTGATGCCCCACGCGTCGGTCTGCGAATCGAGCACACGCTGAATGTCGGCGTTGAGGCGCTCGCGCTCGGACAGCAGTTCGTCTAGCTCGTGCTTGCCGAGGATCGCGCGCAGCGTGGTCTGCGCGAGCTGGCTCGTCGCTTCGAGAAAGCGGGCGACCTGGATCACCGCCTTCTCCGGATCGACGACACGAAAGTACACGACCGCATTCACTTTCACCGAGACGTTGTCGCGCGTGATGACGTCCTGCGGCGGCACGTCGAACACGACGGTGCGCAAGTCCATGCGCACGACCTGCTGCACGACCGGAATGATCAGCACGAGCCCCGGTCCTTTCACTTTCCAGAAGCGGCCGAGCATGAACACGACGCCGCGCTCGTACTCGCGAAAGATGCGCACCGCCGATGCGACGATGAAGATGACGAACGCAATCAGGATGCCGCTGAAACCAAAGGTAAGCCCCATTTTCCAAGCCTCTTCGTCGATGTGTTCAGGAATGACCGGCCTCGCGTTCGCCGTCGATCGGCTCGACGGTCAGCGTCAGGCCTTGACGCGAGATCACGCGCACGCGCGCGCCTTCGTGCGGCAACGCCCGCGACGCGGCCGGCTGCACGCGCCATCGTTCGCCCCGCACGCGCGCCCAGCCGCTTTCGGACTCGTGCGCCAGCATCACGCCGATGCTGCCGAGCATCGCTTCGCCGCCGCTCACGACAGGCCGCTTGCGCGCCCGCAACGCGACGCCCGACACGGTGAAAACGAACAGCGCCGTGAAAAGCGCGAGCCCGATGACGACGCCGATGGGAATGCCGAAGCCCGGCACGTCCGTATCGATCAGCATGAGCGCGCCGATCGCGAACGCGATGACGCCGCCGATGCCGAGCGAGCCGAACGTCGGCAGAAACATTTCCGCGACCAGAAAGCCCATGCCGAGCACGATCAAGCCGAGTCCGACGAAACTGATCGGCAATAGTTGCAGAGCAAACAATCCGACGAGCAGGCAGATCGCGCCCGCCACGCCCGGCAGCACCATGCCGGGATTCGCGAACTCGAAGAAGAGCCCGTACATGCCGATCATCATCAGAATCAGCGCGACGCTCGGGTCCGTGATCGTCGCGAGAAAGCGGCTGCGCCAGTCGGGTTGCACGACGACGAGCGGCGCGTGTTTCGTCGCGAGAACGTGATCGCCGCTCACGGTTTTGACACGACGGCCGTCGAGCTTGGCGAGCAGGTCGGGAACATCGTTGGCGGTGAGGTCGATGACGTTCTGCGCCAGCGCTTCCGTCGCCGACAGCGCGACCGCCTCGCGCACCGCGCGCTCCGCCCATTGCGCGTTGCGTCCGCGCAGTTGCGCGAGGCCGCGGATGTAGGCGGCGGCGTCCTGCATCTGCTTGCGGGTTTCGGTCGATTGCCCGGCGGGTTCGGCGCGTGCGCCCGATGCGGCCTTGCCCGTGCCCGCCGGCTCGCGCTCCGGTCCGCCCAAGCCGAGCTGCACCGGCGACGCCGCGCCGAGGTTCGTGCCCGGCGCCATCGCCGCGACGTGGCTCGCGTAGGTGATGTACGTGCCGGCGCTCGCCGCACGCGCACCGCTCGGCGCAATGAACGCGGCCACCGGCACCGGGGACGCAAGGATCGCCTGGATGATCGAGCGCATCGAGAGATCGAGCCCGCCCGGCGTATCGAGTTCCAGCACGGCGAGCTGCGCGCGCTCGTCCGCTGCCCGGGCAAGCGCGCGCACGACGAAATCCGCGCTAGCCGGGCCGATCGCACCCTTCAGCGGAATCACGACGACCGGCGCGGTCGCAGCGGCGGGCGCGCTCATCGGCGCGAGTGCAAGCCCGATCAGCAACAGCGCGCAGCGTGCGCAAGTCCACAGCCAGTCGGCGAGGTTCGTTCTCATCGGCGAAAACCGGGCGCGCGCGTGCGCGGCGGTTCCTCGTTTGGTCTCTCTTTTAGCTTAGGTCAATTGCGAAATCACGGCCGCCGTGTCGTGCGATCGATGACTTTTTCGACATCGGCCGTCTCGCCGAGTGCCGACACGAAGCGCGCCGTGTCGAAATCGCGCGACACGCAGCCGTCGAGATAGATGAAGCGGCGCTGCAGCGTGAGCCAGAGGCTCGTCTTCTCGCGCCATTGCAGCGACGCGTTCAGCGAATTCAGGCGGCGCGTCACGCTTTCGGCGATCTCCTTGTCGTAGAGATAGCTGTTCGAAAGGCGGCAGCGGCCCGCGATCCAGCAGCTATTGCCGCGCTCGATCCGGTAATGCGCTTCCTCCAGCCATTCGTGCGGGGTTTCGAACGGGCCGCGCGGCGCGGCGCAATCGGCGATGGCGCTCGATACGTGCAGGAAGGGATCGTTGCCGCGATTCTCGCGTTCGTCGTCGGCGGCGCACGTGAGCGACGACGCCGCCAGCACGACGATGAACGCGAGCGTTTTTCTCTCTGAAAGCATTCGGACCATCGTGCGCGCCTTGCATCGAGCCATCGTCCAGACAGCATAGTTCATGGAATCGGAACGAACCGGCGCGCGGGAAGCCGGTAAACTCAGGAGGCGGCGCATCGCCCATTTCTCGCACCGAGACCGACATGAAACAGGCACTCCACCATCTGACGGTCGCGACAGGCTCGCGCGGCCTGCACGAAGTCACCCGCGACATCGACCGCTGGATCGATCTTCAGGATATTCGCACCGGCCTGCTCACGCTGTTTTGCCGGCATACGTCGGCATCGCTGCTGATTCAGGAGAACGCCGATCCCGACGTGCGCGCGGACCTCGAGCGCTACTTCGAGGCGGTGGCGCCCGAAGCGCCCGGCCGCTACGTGCACGACACCGAAGGCCCCGACGACATGCCCGCGCACCTGCGCACCGCCCTCACCTCCGTGCAGCTTTCGATTCCCGTCGAGGCGGGCCGCATGGTGCTCGGCACGTGGCAAGGCATCTACATCTTCGAGCATCGGACGGCGCAGCATCAGCGCGAGCTCGTCTTGCATCTGATCGGCGAGTGACCTAATATACGCACCGCGTATATTCAGGGAGCGGTGACGGTGACTCAGGACCTTCAGCAGCAGACGATTCTTCGTGACGCCATGCGGCGTCTGAACATGACCCGCGATGCCTTCGCGTCGCGCATCGGCGTGACACGGCGGGCGCTCGACACGTGGCTGCTGCCGGACGAATCGCCTGAATCGCGGGCGATGCCGGAAATTGCGGCGCGCTATGTCGGCGAGATACTGGGCGGCATGCCGGAAGCGGGTACATATACGCAAAGCGCATATCAGACAATCGAATTCGAAGGCCGCCCGCAACTGCTCTCGATCGACCAGTTTTCGCGCGAATCCGCCGAGGCGCTGTTTCGCACGGCCGACATGATGCAGCCCATCGCGCGCCGCAAGAAGATCACGCGCGTACTGGAAGGCGCGGTGCTGGCCAACCTGTTCTTCGAGGCCAGCACGCGCACGCGAGTGAGTTTCGGCGCGGCGTTCGCGCGTCTCGGCGGCTCGGTGTGCGACACCACGGGATTCACGTTTTCGTCGATGGCCAAGGGCGAGTCGATTTACGACACGAGCCGCGTCATCAGCGGTTACGCGGATGCGATCGTCGTGCGGCATCCCGAGCAAGGCTCCGTCGCGGAATTCGCGCGCGCGACGAACATTCCTGTCATCAACGCCGGCGACGGTCCGGGCGAGCATCCCAGCCAGGCGCTGCTCGATCTCTACACGATCCAGCGCGAGTTTTCGCGTCTCGGGAAGATCGTCGATGGCGCGCATATCGCGATGGTCGGTGACCTGAAGTACGGCCGCACCGTGCATTCGCTCGCCAAGCTGCTCTCGCTTTACAAGGGGCTGAAGTTCACGCTCGTCTCGCCGCGTTCGCTCGAAATGCCGGCGCATATCGTCGAGCGCATCGCGCGTGGCGATCACGTGATCGAACAAACGAGCGACCTGCGCGCGGGGCTCGCGGGCGCGGACGTCGTGTACGCAACGCGCATTCAGAAAGAGCGTTTCGCCGACGAACCCATCGAAGGTTATACGCCCGATTTTCAGATCAACCAGGCGCTCGTCGATGATGCGTGCGGACGCGATACGCTCATCATGCATCCGCTGCCGCGCGACAGCCGCCCAGGGGCGAACGATCTCGCCACCGATCTGAATCACGACTCGCGCCTCGCCATCTTTCGCCAGACCGACAACGGCATTGCCGTGCGCATGGCGATCTTCGCGGTGCTGCTGGGGGTCGAGCATCAGGTGCGTCATTCGATGCGCGACGCGGCGTGGAAGTCGCCTGCTTCCATCGGCCCGGACGATGCCGTGTTCCCGGGTTTCGATTGATACGTTTTTTACACGCCGCGGCGCTCTCTTAGCGTGACGTTGACGAAACCCGACCTATGCTTCTACACAAGGAAAACGTGATGGAGCAACGGTCATGGATATGTCGCTTGCGTGGGTTGCCAGCCGCGGAACATTACACGATGAAGGGTTCGGCACGTGTCAGCGAGTGCGCGTTCTGGCGCTGGCGCATTTCGCGGATAGCGAGGCGTCGCGAGAGCGCATACGCGCGCTGTTTCATTCGCCGATTGGCATTTATGTGAGTCAGGCGCAGCGAGAAGGCTGCGAATTGCGACTCGAATTCGATACGGCGAGTGAAGATCTCGCCTTTACGTTGCGCACGCTGAAACGCGTGTTGCCGGAAGCGCGTGTCGAGGGAATCGCGCCGCGCGTGTTCGCGCATCGGGCATGCGCGCGCGGCGGGAGCTGACCACTCATGTTTTCAATCGCTCGATCAGATCAGGATGATCCAAAGTAGACGTGACAAGGCACGAGAGTTCTGATTTGTGGATCGTCTTTTAATCCGAACTCCGAATCATTCGCGTCACTTCATTCTTCTGCAAAGCCTCAAGGCTTTTCTATAGAACGATTAGCCAGCGCGCACGTGTGATCCTGAAGCTCCTCGGACGACGCCCAGTCGCCTGGTTGAACGTGATCGTTGAGCAGAAAGAACGCCGGTGCGCCATCGCTGCGCACAGCGCCCGCGAGCAGCAGCGTCTGTTCGCCCATCGTCTGACCGCGACTGGCGGCGTAGGGCGCGAGGAGCTTGAAGGGATCGACGTGGGTGAGATCGGCATCGTCGATGCGCATCGCGCTGTAGACATGACCGCGCAGTCTCACCGGCAGCGGCTTCCACTCTGTGCCGATGCCCGGCCCCACTTCGCGCAGCGTCTGCGCGACATCGGACGCGAGGCAATCGATATGAATGTGGAACTGATTCTGCGTGCGCCCGCTCGCGGAATTGATTGCAAGCGAAACTTCATCGCGCGGCAACGTCCGGCGCAATGCGCGATCCACATAGCCGCGCGCGTGCCACGCGTCGCGGAAATAGTTCGGCGCATCGGGTTCGAGCAGCGCGGGACTTTCGATGCCGCTCACGCGCGCAGTCGGAATCAGCAGATACTGCGCGACGCCGACGATATCTTTCAACACCGCATAGCCGCCCGCGAGATTCACATCCGCGCATTTCTGCCGAACGTGCGCGCCTTCGGCCGCCGGCTCGCAATAGTCATGGACGATCTCCCACAGCGCGTTCGAGTTCGCCGCGCATGCGAGCGGCAAGCAGAGGACGCCGATTGCGGCGAGACGGCGAAGTCTGATCGTGATTTTCATCGGCATGATCCGGCTGCGCATAACCAGACAGCCTGCCAGATTTTGCTTGCACACATGTGAAAGCACTCGAAATGTGACAAAGCCCCGCATCGCAGGGATGCGGGGCTTTGCGTTCAGGCGCGCCTCAGGCCACTGACGCGCGATTCACCGGATGCGGTTCCTTCAGCTTGTTCGCGACGCGCGCCGCCTCGAAGTAGGACGCGTTCGGCGGACGCTTGAGATATTGACCCGCGCCGCGCTCCGCGCGCAGATCGCCGTTCGCCCACGCGAGCGCGCCGCGCGCGAGCGTGTGCGTCGCGACGCCTTGCACCGTCATGCCTTCGAATACGTTGAAGTCCACCTTCTGATGATGCGTCTTCACGGAGATCGTGCGTGTCGCTGCCGGATCCCACACGACGAGATCCGCGTCCGCACCCACCTGCACCGCGCCTTTTCGCGGATAGAGATTGAAGATCTGCGCGGCATTGGTCGACGTCACGCGCACGAACTCGTTCGGCGTGAGACGCCCCATGTTCACACCGTGATGCCACAGCACCGACATGCGATCCTCTACACCGCCGCAGCCGTTGGGAATCCGGGTGAAGTCCTCGCGACCCATCGCCTTCTGCGATGCGCAGAACACGCAGTGATCGGTCGCGGTCGTGTGCAGTTGGCCGGACTGCAAGCCGCGCCACAACGCCTCGCGATGCTCGCTCGTGCGAAACGGGGGGCTCATCACATGCGCGGCGGCGCGCGTCCAGTCGGGATCGCGATATACCGATTCGTCGATCACGAGATGCCCCGGAAGCACTTCGCCGAACACACGCAGTCCGTCGTTGCGCGCCTTGGCGATCACATCGACGGCATCCTTCGCCGAAACGTGCACGATATAGAGCGGCACGCCGAGCACCTGCGCGATGCGGATCGCACGATTCGCCGCCTCGCCCTCCACTTCGGGCGGACGCGACAAGGGATGCGCCTCCGGTCCCTTGAAGCCCTTGGCCAATAGCTGCTTCTGCAACTGAAAGACGAGCTCGCCGTTTTCCGCGTGCACGGTCGGCAGCGCGCCGAGTTCGAGCGAGCGCGTGAAGCTGTTCACGAGCACTTCATCGTCGGCCATGATTGCGTTCTTGTACGCCATGAAGTGCTTGAAGCTCGACACGCCGTGTTCGTGCACGAGCAGCCCCATGTCGCGGTGCACGGACTCGTCCCACCACGTCACCGCGACGTGAAAGCCGTAGTCCGCCGACGCCTTCTCCGCCCAGCCGCGCCATTCCTTGAATGCGTCCATGAGCGGCTGCTTCGGGCTTGGAATCACGAAGTCGATGATGCTCGTCGTGCCGCCCGAGAGCCCCGCCGCGGTGCCGGTGTAGAAGTCGTCGCTGGCGGTCGTGCCCATGAAGGGCAGTTCCATATGCGTATGCGGATCGATGCCGCCGGGCATGACGTATTGGCCGCCGGCATCGACGATACGCGTGTCCGCGGGCATGTCGAGATCGGTGCCGATGGCGAGGATGGTCCCGCCCGCTTGGGGGTCGGCGCATAGCACGTCGGCGCGGTAGGTGCGGTCTGCGTCGATGATCGTGCCGCCGCGAATCAATGTTGGCATTGTGGTGTCCTCCTTGGCTTTGTTTCGTTCGCTTTGCTTTGCTTTGCTTCGCTGTGCTTTGCGTTCGTGAAATCCTGTGTTCGTGTCGGTCTATTTGCTCTGCCCCTGTGCGGGGCGGCAGTCACTTTCTTTGCTGCTGCAAAGAAAGTAACCAAAGAAAGCAGCTTGTTAGGCCCGCGGTCACACGCAGTTTGGCCACGCGTGCCATGTGATCGTGGGCTG
>Ga0105251_10000126_pt1 | contig 76832 bp, 59 predicted proteins | sample KBSS64metaG_FD_80424 | JGI IMG/M metagenome (GOLD analysis project Ga0105251, IMG submission 80424) | Switchgrass rhizosphere microbial communities from Kellogg Biological Station, Michigan, USA - KBS S6-4 metaG | ecosystem: Host-associated > Plants > Roots > Rhizosphere > Soil | place...
CCCGAGGACGACCCGCGCAACCCGGCGGTGATCGCCGACAACGTCGGCGACAACGTCGGCGACTGCGCCGGCATGGCCGCCGACCTGTTCGAGACCTACGCGGTCACGGTCATCGCCACCATGCTGCTGGGCGGGCTGATGGCGGCCGAGGCCGGGCGCAACGCGGTGCTGTATCCGCTGGTGCTGGGCGGGGTCTCGATCGTCGCCTCGATCGTGGGCACCTTCTTCGTGCGCGTGCGGCCCGGCGGCTCGATCATGGGCGCGCTGTACAAGGGCGTGCTGGTCTCGGCGGTGCTCGCCGCGATCGCGTTCTGGCCGGTGACCCAGCAACTGATGGGCGATACCGCGTCCGGCGCGACCAAGCTCTACGGCTGCGCGCTGATCGGCCTGGCGCTGACCGGGCTGATCGTGTGGATCACCGAGTACTACACCGGCACCCAGTACAAGCCGGTGCAGCACGTGGCGCAGGCCTCGACCACCGGGCACGGCACCAACATCATCGCCGGGCTGGGCATCTCGATGAAGTCCACCGCGCTGCCGGTGATCGCGGTGTGCGCGGCGATCTGGGGCGCGTTCGCGCTGTCGGGCCTGTACGGCATCGCCATCGCCGCCACCGCGATGCTGTCGATGGCCGGCATGATCGTGGCGCTCGACGCCTACGGGCCGATCACCGACAACGCCGGCGGCATCGCCGAGATGGCGGAACTGCCGCCGGAGGTGCGCGCGGTGACCGATCCGCTGGACGCGGTCGGCAACACCACCAAGGCGGTGACCAAGGGCTATGCGATCGGTTCCGCCGCGCTGGCCGCACTGGTGCTGTTCGCCGACTACACGCACAACCTGCGCGCCGCGCATCCGGGCGAAACCTTCGCCTTCGACCTGTCCGACCACACAGTGATCATCGGTCTGCTGCTCGGCGGTCTGATCCCCTACCTGTTCGGCGCGATGGCGATGGAGGCGGTGGGCCGCGCCGCCGGCGCCGTGGTCGAGGAGGTGCGCCGCCAGTTCCGCGAAATCCCCGGCATCATGCAAGGCACCGGCAAGCCGCAGTACGACCGTGCGGTGGACATGCTGACCCGTTCGGCGATCCGCGAAATGATCGTGCCGTCGCTGCTGCCGGTGGCGGTGCCGGTGGTGGTCGGGCTGCTGCTCGGCCCGCGCGCGCTCGGCGGCCTGCTGATCGGCACCATCGTCACCGGGCTGTTCGTGGCGATCTCGATGACCACCGGCGGCGGCGCCTGGGACAACGCCAAGAAGTACATCGAGGACGGCCACTTCGGCGGCAAGGGCAGCGAGGCGCACAAGGCCGCGGTCACCGGCGACACCGTCGGCGACCCGTACAAGGACACCGCCGGGCCGGCGATCAACCCGCTGATCAAGATCATCAACATCGTCGCCTTGCTGATGGTGCCGCTGCTGTAAGCGGCGCCCTTCTGCGGCGCCGGCCGACCGCCGGCGCCGCGCACCCGTGCACGTCATCGAGCCCAACGAGACATTGGGCCTGACCGGTCGCCAGTCGGCGCCGTGCCCGACCTGCCGCCAGGCTTGGCCGCGTAACGCCGGCCGGCGACCGGCCGACCCGGCCCGCAGGGCCATACTCGCGAACGCACTTGTCACGTCCCTGCCCGCCTCGCCAATGGCGCGCGACAGCGGCACCAGCCGCTCGGGATCGGGGATGCGCCCTACAGGCAGTCGATCAGGCCATCGTTGACGCTGCGCTGGCTGCGCGGCAGCGGCGCGAACAACGGATGCGCCCCTGCCAGGGCCTGGTACAGCGCCACCAGCCGGGTCTGCGGCAGCAACGGCGTCGGGCATTGCCACAGCTTCGCATCCACCTGCACCTGGCCGGTGGCCGGATCGATGCTGGCCTCGCTGGCGCCGAAGGTCCACACGCACTGGCCGATCGCGCCATCGCGCTGGCGGACCGAACAGCGATAGCGCAGCGGCTGGTAGTCGCTGTACTCGCCCTCGCAGAAGGTGTCGCCGCAGCTCTGGTCGAAGTCCTCGGCCAGCCGTCGCTCCAGGTCGTCGAACGCCTCCCAGCCCGCGCCCGCGGTGGGATAGTCGACCGCATCCACGTAGACCTGCTGCGCCTGCGCCCGGGCCGCACCAACAACCAGCAGCGCGCCCGCCAACCCCGCGCCGACCGAAAACAGGATTCCTTTCATCGCCTTGCTCCTTGAGTGGACTGTGCGCACAGCGTCGCGCCAGGGCCGGGGCGCCGCTATCGGAAACCCGCCCATGCGCACGGGTACGGAGCTCCGAAAGCCATGTAGGAATAGGCTTAGCCGCACGCGCTGCATTGCAACAGCCAACCGACTAGAATGCCTGCCTCTTTAGAAGCCACTCCACTGGAGCTAGCGCATGGGTCTGGAACTGGTCACCTCCGGCAAGAATCTCCCGGAAGAAATCAACGTCGTCATCGAAATCCCCAAGGATTCGGAGCCGGTCAAGTACGAAGTGGACAAGGCCAGCGGCGCGATCTTCGTCGACCGCATCCTCTCCACCCCGATGCGCTATCCCTGCAACTACGGCTACGTGCCCAACACCCTGTGCGGCGACGGCGATCCGGCCGACGTGCTGGTGGTGCTGCCGCTGCCGCTGGTGCCCGGCTGCGTGGTGCGTTGCCGCCCGGTCGGCGTGCTCAAGATGAGCGACGAGGCCGGCAGCGACGAGAAGATCCTGGCGGTGCCGGTGGCCAAGGTGTTCGAGGGCTATGGCCACATCGAGGACATCGCCCAGGTGTCGGGCCACTGGATGGAGCGCATCGGCCACTTCTTCGAGCATTACAAGGATCTGGAGAAGGGCAAGTGGGTCAAGCTGGACGGCTGGGGCAACGCCGCCGAGGCCAAGCAGATCCTGCTGGAGGCGGTCGAGCGCTACAAGGCCGGCGCCTGACCCCGCAGCCGCGGCGGGCACGTGCCCGCTGCGGCTGACCTGCTTCACGTTTTAGGACGGCGCACGCTGCCCCGTTCCGGGAGTTTGGGGTACATTGCGGGCTGAATGTCCGGGCCGGTCGAGCGTCAACCGGTCCCTATTGGGGGATAGTCTCTTGCGCATCCTGTTCGTCGGCGACGAAGCGAGTCTGCCGGCCGAAGTGACCGAATACATCCGCGAACTGGGCGAGGACTGGCAGGTCCAGACCGTGCTCGACGGCAACGCCGCCATCGCCGCCGCCGCCACGGTGCGGCTGGATGCGGTGATCGCCGCGCCGGCGCTGCCGGACCTGACCACGGCCACGCTGCTGGGCCAGATCCGCACGCTGAGCCCGGAGACCATCCGCATCGCGCTGATCGAGGCGGAGCAGAGCAATCGCGCGCCGCCGGCGCGGATCATCGGCGTGGCGCATCGCTTCCTGCCGTTGCCGCTGGCCCCGGAAATGCTGCTCGAGGCGGTCACCAGCATCGAGGAACTGCAGGAGCTGCTCAGCAACCAAAGCCTGCGCACCAGCATCGGCCGCATCGAGAAGCTGCCCTCGCCGCCGCATCTGTATCTGAGCCTGATGCATGCGCTGGAGCAGGACGACGGCAGCAATGCCGCCGACCTGGCCAAGCTGGTCTCGGCCGATCCGGCGATCGCGGCGAAGGTGCTGCAGCTGTGCAACTCGGCGTACTTCTCCAACGGCCGCACGATGTCCGACCTGCGCACCGCGGTGACCCGGCTGGGCATCGCCACCCTGCGCGACCTGGTGCTGGCCAGCGAAGTGTTCTCGGTGCAGGCGCTGTCCAACGCCGAGCGCAACGCGCTGCAGCAGCGCTCGCTGATGGCCTCGAAACTGGCCTCGAAGATGCTGCCGTCCTCCAGCGCCGAACTCGGTGCGACCGCCGCGCTGCTGGCCGATATCGGCCTGCTGCTGCCGGGCATCCGCAACGAGCGCGAGCCGGTCGTGGACGCGTCCGACGACCGCCCCGGCCACGCCGAGGCCGGCGCCTACCTGCTCGGCCTGTGGGGCCTGCCGATGCCGATCATCGAGGCGGTGGCGTTCCATCGCCAACCGCAACGCTCCAGCACCCGCAGCTTCTGGGTGACCGGCGCGGTGCACGTGGCGATGGCACTGGCCAGCGGCACCGACGTCGACGAGGACTACCTGGCCAAGACCGGCGTGCTGAACAAGCTGCCGACCTGGCGCGAACAGGCGGAAAACCTGATGGGACTGACCTCGGCGTAAGTCGACCGGCACCACCGCGCCTGAGCGACTGACCGACCGCCCGCCGATCGTGGCGAGCGGGATGCGGGTGCTGCCGACCACGCGGCACCACCAATTCGTCCGACGACGCCGACGCGCCTGCAAGGGCGCACGGCTGGTCTGCGCCGGCTCACGCGGATGCAACGACGGCGCGCCCCCTCGGCGGCGCCCACTTCTCCCGCACTGCCGGGCCACGGTGCTGCAAAGACCTCCGATCACACCGGCAACGTCGCCCGAATGGCGTGACAGATCACTGGAACTAACCTTCGAACACGCTGCCGCAACCGTTCGTACACTCCCCGCCCCGGATCCCGCTCGTACAGCAGACCGATACGTCGCGGAAGGGTGGATGGCGACGAAACGATCGCCAGCGAAGTCATCCACTGAGCCCGGCTTCCCCCTCCTCGCCCAACCCCGCCGCATCGACCCGCGATGTTTCCAGCAAGAGTCCGAGTGGTAGAAGAAGTGACGCAATCCAATATCGGCAGGAAGCAAAAGCTGTATCCGAACGCACGCTGCCGAAGCTTGGACAGCGAAGACGCTGGGCAGCGAACACGCCCAGCCTGACATGGCGATCGACAACATGGATGTCCGGGCGTCCGGAATCCCCTGGAGACAAGTTTGAACGACTCGACCTTGCTCGACGCCCTGAATTCAGGGAGGACAAAAGGCTACTCCGAGGAAACCAGGCCGGATGGCGTGGAGATCTTCAATCAATACGCCATCAAAAGAATCGGCGAGAAATTCCTCGCCTACACGTTTTCAATCGAGCTCTCGAAGATCGACGCGGTCGATGACTACGGCGACTTTGAACAACGCCGAGAATTCGAGGATTTCGACGCTGCCGTGGCGTTCTTGAGAGCGGCAGGAGCAGACATCGGAAGATTTGGGGCGTTCAAAGGCATCAGCCCAATTTAGTCCCGCCTGAGGCAGCCCGACCACCCCTGAGCTTCAGCCATGGGATCGACACGACTGCGCCGGCAACTGCTTTGCACGATCATCGCCGCTGGATTGAGCTTCCCATCGGAAAACGTCCAACCCGCGAAATACCGTGCCGACGGGGCGCCGCGCATCGCCAAGACGGTTCGACGGGATACCAACACCGGTCGCTTACCGATAACCGACCGCTCAAGCCACCGCATGCTCCAGCGCGCTACCGAGCTGCACAAAAAAAGACGGGCCTTGCGGCCCGTCTTCCTTGTTGCTCAGACGCTACCGGATCAGAAGCGCTGGGTGTACTTCATGTACAGGAAGCGACCGATGTCGAAGCCGCCGTAGTACGAGAAGCTCGAGTTCGGCTTGCTGTACATCTGCGCGCCCTGGTGGTCGAACACGTTGTTGGCGCCCACCGCGATCGTCGCATTCCACGGCGCGGTGTAACGCACCTGCACGTCGTGGAAGGTGTTGGAACCGACTTCGCGCGACGGCTGCAGCTGGGTGTAGGCCGAGGAGAAGTTCGGCAGATTGCACTCGCTGCCGCCCTCGTACGAGCACGCTTCCTTGGTGCCGGAGTAGTAACGCACGCCCCAGTTCACGCCCAGGTTGCCGAAGCTCCAATCCAGGTTCAGATTGGAACGCACGCGGAAGTTGGAACCCCAGTCGGCGCTGGACCAGCCATTACGCTGTTCGACCGGCGTCTGCGATTCGTTGTCGCGCTTGTACGACAGGTAGTCCACGTAGGTGGTCTTCCAGTCGACGACGAAGTTGCCGAATGCCGTGTCCGGCAGGCGGTAACGCACGCCCAGGTCGTAACCCGCGGTTTCCTGGTAGCCGCCGTTGATCAGCGTACGCGTGACCGTGTCGACCTGGTTGATGTTGCGGCCTTCGGTGGCACGGGTGAAGCGGTCGCAGGCCGAGGCGATGTTCTGCACGTAGCACTGGTTGAGGATGGAGGTGACCGACTCGGCGGCGATGACGTCGTCGATGCGGATCTTCCACCAATCCAGGCTCACGTCCAGGCCGCTGACGTAGCTCGGGCTGTAGACCAGGCCCACGGTGTAGGTCTTGGAGGTCTCAGGCAGCAGCTGCGCATTGGAGCCGGACTCGAACGCGCTGTACGACTGCGTGCCCGGGCCGGTGGAGGTGGCGCCGCCGGAGGTCATCTGGCGGAAGTTCGCCGGCACGCCCTGCGCGCCGCACAACTGCGCGACCGACGGGTTGCGCGCGGCCGAGCCGAAGCTGGTATCGCACGGGTCGGTGTAGTTGTCGAAGGTCTGCGAGGTGCCGCCGAACAGGTCGGCCACGGTCGGCGCACGGAAGCCGGTGGCGTAGGTGCCGCGCACCAGCAGGTCGTCGATCGGCTTCCACTTCAGGCCGAACTTGCTGTTGGTGGTGTCGCCGAAGGTGTTGTAGTCCGAGTAGCGGCCAGCCACGTCGAACGACAGTTCCTTGGCGAACGGCATGTCGGCCAGCACCGGGATGTTGAACTCCAGGTACACCTCGTCCAGCGAGTAGCCGCCCTTGGTCGGCGCGCCGGCCAGGTCGGTGCTCAGGCCCGACTGCAGCAGCGCGTCCGGCTCGTACTTGGCGTTTTCGCTGCGGTGCTCGTAGCCCGCCGCCATCGCCAGGTCGCCAGCGGGCAGGCTCAGCAGGGTGCCGCTGAGGTTGGCGCTGTAGATCTTGGTGGTGGTGGTGGAGGTGTCGTGCGACGGCAGGAACAGATAGGCCTGCAGCGCCGGGTCGGCCAGCGAGCCGGCACCGGTGGCGCCGTACGGCAGCAGCGGGTTCCACGGCGTGCAGCCGGCGATCACGTTGCCGGCGGTGCCGCAGCGGGCCACGCCGTTGGCGTCGACGAACGAGGAGCCGACGGCGTTGGTCACGTTCGGGATGAACAGGTTGCCGGTGCCGGTCTTGGTGCCCTTGTTCTGGTTGTAGACGTAGCCCACGTCCCAATCCCAGTAGTTGTCGCCCAGCTGGAAGGAGCCTTCCAGGCCGCCGCTGAAGCGGAAGGTTTCCAGCTCGGAGCGGGTCTGGCGCGGCACTTCCGAGGTACGGCGGATGAAGTTGGCTTCGGTGCCCAGCGGGTTGTAGATGCTGTCGGCGGCCAGCGGGGTCGAATAGACCTCCGACTGGTACGGGTAGCCGGCGATCTGCTGCAGGGTCTCGCGACGGGTGTACAGCACGTCGGCCTTGGCGCGCAGATTGTCGGTCAGGTCGAAGCTGCCGTTGGCGAACACCGAGCGACGCTCGATCTGCGTCTGCAGGAACATTTCCTGGTTGGCGTTGGTGTAGTCGCGGTAATCGGTCGGGTGGTAGTCGCCGAGGTTGGCGGGGTTGCCGCCCTGGTTCAGGGTGTACCAGTTGTCGTCGCCATCGATCAGCACGCCGCGGTTGGTGGCGGCGCTCCAGCCGTTGACGGCGGCGTCGCTGGTCGGAACCGGGTGGTACACGCCGTTCGGCGAAGCGGTGAAGGAGCGGTCCTTGGCGTAGACCGGCTCTTCCTTGCTGTACTCGGCGCCCAGGCTCAGCGAGCCACGGTCGGTGGTGGTGCCGTAGGCGAAGCTGTAGGTCTGCTTCTGGCCGTCGCCCTGGCCGTACTGGCCGATGTAGGCGCTGGCGTCGAGGCCGTTGAAATTCTTGCGGGTGATGATGTTGATCACGCCGGCGATGGCGTCGGAACCGTAGATCGCCGAGGCGCCGTCGGTCAGCACTTCCACGCGCTCGACCATCGAGGTCGGGATCGAGGCCAGGTCGCTGTAGCCGGCCGAGCTGATGCCCATGCGCTTGCCGTCCAGCAGCACCAGGGTGCGTTCCGGGCCGAGGTTGCGCAGATCGACGTACTGGCCGCCGACTTCTTCGCCCGAGGACAGGGCGTCGGCGCGGCTGATCGCCGGCGAACCGGTCGCGGCCAGGTTCTGCACGATGTCGGCGACGCTGGTGAAGCCCTGCTTCTCGATGTCGGCGCGCTGCAGCGCGATCACCGGCTGCGCGGTCTCGGAACTGGCCTGGCGGATGCGCGAGCCGGTGACCTCGATGCGGTCGAGGTTGGTCGGGGCGCCGTCGGTGGCGGTGGACTCTTGCGCGCCGGCGATGGCCGGCGTCAACGCGATCGCGATGCTGGCGGGCAGCAAGCCCAGCCGCACTGCGGAAGTGCGAAAGTTCATCAATCTCTCCAGGGTAACGTTAGGGGCGTGTTAAGCGCCCCCGGCACGTTACGTTCCGGTGAGCGCGGCTGCTTTGCCCCTGCCGTTCGCAGACTTTGCCGATTCTGGCGGCACCGTTGCCACTTGCCGATATTGCGAAGCGGAGACGCCGAAGCGCGCACGGAACGCGCGGGCGAAGCTGCAGCAGTTGTCGAAACCGCTGGCGGCAGCGACTTCGCCGATCATCATCGTGGTCTCGCGCAGCAGGTCCGCGGCCCGTTCCAGGCGCAGCCGCGCCGACAGCGCCTGCGGGCTTTCCTCGTACAGGCTCTGGAAGGTCTTGGACAGGTACCAACTGGAGAAGTTGGTCAGTTCGGCCAGTTCGCTGATGCGCACCACGCGGTCGCGGTGGCCGTCCAGGTACAGGTGCGCGCGCTGCATGCGCCCGAACACCTGGCGCTTGCGTACCCGCGAGCGGCCCGGGCAGCGCTGCACGCGGTGCGACAGTTCGCCCTGGATCGAGGCCAGGTGCAGCAGCACCGGGCGCATCGCCAGCACCTCGCCCGACCGCGCCGCGGCCTGCCGCCACAGGCGCAGCGCGATGCGCGCCTCGCCGATCGAGAGCGCGCCGCGGCCGGCGTACAGGGTCGCATCGGCCATCCGCCCCAGCGCCTTCAAGGCGTCGGCGTCCAGGTTCAGGCCGATGCACAAGCCGTCGCGGTCGGCCTGCACCAGCGGCCGCGAATCGCGCTCGAACGCCAGCCACTGCCCGCGGCGCAGTTCGAAGCGGCCTTCCTTGGCGTCGATCCAGGCGCTGCCGCGCACCTGGATCCATACCGTGAACGCGGCCTGGGCGGCCTGCAGGCTGCCCAGGCGCGCCGCGCCCAGGCAGGCCGATCCGACCGGCAAGTCGTCGTTGTCCAGAATCAGTTGTTGCCCACGATCGGCCAGGAACACATGCCGCATGCGACGCACCCAGTTTGCTTGAACCGGCGCGCAGTCTTGCCGGATGTGGCGGCAGGGTCAGGACGATGTGGCGATGTTTGTCCGAAATCGGCACGACGCCGGCACGAACAACTTACGAAGGTCAATTTCCCTTGCGCAGCAACCACTTGGAGGAGATCACCGAGAACCAGCCGGCGTTCTTCGGCATGTGCATGAAGCCGATGTCGCTGCCGTCCTCCACCGCCAGCGACGCATACACGTCGCCACTGCGCGGGTCGATGCTGAAGCCATTGACCGAGCTGAGCCGGTCGCGGTCCAGGCACACGCTTTCGCCGAGCCCGCCGCCGATGCGCGCCAGCCGGCTGGCGCATTCGCCGGTCGGGAACAGATAGCGCACGTCGCCGCTCGCGCCGACCGCCCAGGTCCGGTATCGCCACAGCGACGGCACCGCCGTATCCACCACCGCCACGCTGGCCGGATCCAGGGTGGCATCGGCGCGCCACAGGCCGCTGCGCGCCAGGCGGGTGAACAGCACCTGCCCGCTGAGCGGATCCATGCGGAGCTGCGAGACGTCGTCCAGCGTGGCCAAGCGCCGCCACGGCTGGCTGCGCCGGTCGTACAGCTGCAGACGGGTGTGCCCGTTCTCGCCGAGCAATACCAGCAACTGCCCCGGATCGGCGGTGTACGCCGCCTGCAGCGGCTCTCCGGAGGGCACCGGCAGCGGCACCACGCTGCCGGACTGCGGACGCACTTCGTAGAGCACCGAGCGCCCCTGCCGATCGCGCCCGTTGACCAGCAGCGACTGGCTGTCGGCCGACCACGCCGGCGGCTGCCGGGTTTCCGGGCGCAGCCCTTCGATCTGGCGCAGCGATTGCGGCTGGGTCACGTCGCCCCACCACAGTGCATAGCTGCCGGAGCGGTCGGAGGTGAAGGCCAGTTGGCGGCCATCGGGCGCGATCACCGGCTGCCCGTCGCGCCCGGTGGAGGCGAACAGGCGTTGGCTGTCGCGCTTGCCGCGGCCGTCGCCGGCGGCGATGCGGTACAGCGCGAACTGCGGGCGCCGGTGCACGAACGCCAGGCGTCCGCCATCGCGCGACACGGTCGGCGACTGCGCGTCGCCCACGTCCAGGTCGCGCAGCCGCAGCGAGGCGGTATCCAGCCGGTACAGGCGGGTCTCGCTGTCGATGCGACGCCCGAACACGATGCCGCGGCCGTCCTCGCTCCAGTCCCAGCCGCGGATCTCGGCGAACTCGCGGGTCAGCGGCTCGGCGCGCCCGCCGGCGGCCGGCATCCGCCACAGCCCGCCCATCTGCGGATTGCGCACGAACGCGATCCACTGCCCGTCCGGGGAATAGCGCGGCATATAGTCGAAATCGCCCTCGGCGATCGGATACGCCAGCGCACGCCAGCGGCCGCTGGCCAGGTCGAGCACGCGGATGCCGCGGCTGGCCTGGCGCCCGGTCATGCTGCCGAACAGCAGCCCGCGCCCGTCCGGCGTCCAGGCGAAACTGAGCAGTTCGGTGCCGTCGCAGCGCACCGCGGTGCGCGCGGCGCTGTGGCCGTCGGCGGCGGCGATCATCACCTGGCAACGGCCCTCGGGACCAAGGCGGGCGAAGGCGATGCGCTGGCCGTCGGGCGACCAGGCCGGCAGGCGGTCGGACGCGTCCGGGCCTGGCGCCAGCAGCGGCCGCGACGGCGCACTGCCGGCCGCGCGGCCGGTCGCCTGCACCAGCAGTTGCGTGCCGCTGCGGCCGGCGATGCCGGCGGCGAACGCCACCTGCGTGCCGTCCGGCGACAGCGCCGGCTCCAGTTCGAAGCCCGGCATCGTGGTGATCAGCCGATACGGCGGCTCGGGACTGCCGACCACCCGCTCCTGCTCGCCCTGCGCCGCTTCCAGGCCGGCGCGCGGCAACCACCACAGCAGCATCGCCAGCAGCATCAGGCCCGCGCCGGCGACGGCGGCCAGCGCCACCTGCGCCCGCCGCGGGGGCGCCTGCGAGGGCGCTGGCGGCGGCGCGGCGACAGGCGCCTGCGCGGTCTCGGCCGGCGGCTCGAGCGTGGCCTGCGCCGCGACGGCCGCCGGTTCGGCGACCGCCGCAGCGGCCGGCTGCGCGATGTCCGCGGCCACGTCCGGCACTGCCTGCACGGGCGCCACCAGCCGATAGCCGGTCTTGGCCAGGGTCTCGATGTAGACCGGCGCATCGCCCTTGGCGCCGGCGGCGAAGGCCTTGCGCAACTGGGTGACGGCCTGGGTCACCACATCGTTGGTCGGCAACGTATCCGGCCACACCTGGGCCAGCAGCGTCTCGCGCTCCACCACCTGCCCGGGCTGCGCCAGCAGCACGCGCAGCACGCCCATCGCCTTGGGCGTGAGCCGCTGCGGCCGGCGCGCGCGCGGCGCATGCACTTCGCGCAGCGACAGCAGCACCAGGCAATCGCCGACCTGCATCCGATCCGGAAGCGGCGGGTTGGCGGAAGAAGGCGAGGACATGCGCGACGAGGGCAACAACGATCTGCGAGGGAGGGGAATGCGTCACGACGCGGCGCCGGATGGCGCCAACGGGCAGATTCGGCAAACCCATGCGACGAATGCTGCCAGGCGTGGCGACGCCGACAAATTCTACCCTAGTCGCTGCCGCCACCACGCGTGGCGAAGCAACTACAGGCTCTCTCTCCGCCGACGACGCTCAGATAAACGTTGCACGATTACGCGCCCTTGGCGCGTTTTTTTTAGCTGCGATTCAGGCTTTCGGTTTTCGTGTGACGCTGAGCCCGATCAGCCGCGACACCACCAGCGCGATGTACATCACCCCGGCGAACTGTTCGAGCATCACCAGCGAACGCGCCAGCGGCTGCACCGGCACCACGTCGCTCAGGCCCACGCCGGACAGCACGCTGAAACTCAGGTACAGCAGCTCCATCCAGGTGCGCGGCGACGACGCGTCCACCGCGGCGGTGAAGCTGCCGGGCAGCCACTGCTGGCACACCGAGAAGGCGAAGGCGAAGGCCCACGCCAGCAAGGTGAAGGTCGCGCCGGCCGCGTACAGTTCGTCGCGGGTGACCTCGTGGTCCTGCAGCATGTAGGCGATCAGGCTGGCCGCGGTATAGAAGTACAGCAGGCTCTCCAGCGACTGCGCGGCGATGGCCAGCGCCGCGCTGCCGAGCAGGGCCGCGGCGATCGACAGCACCACCGACGGCAGCGCCAGGCACCAGGCGATCCACAGCACCGCCGGGCTGCGGTTGACCACCCACAGCGCCAGGCCCAGCACCACGATGCCGAACGCGCCGAACAGCGCGCGCCCGGCCGCGGTGTCCTCCATCAGCGGATACAGCAACAGTCCCAGCAACTGCACGCCCAGCAGCAACGCGGATGGGTGGCGGCGCAGGGCGATCGCGTAGCGGAGCATGCGGACTTCCGGAAGTGGCGTGCGCGCATCATAGACAAGCGCACGCCACGGCGGCGACGGGCGCGGCGGCTACTCCTGCCGGTACACCTCGGCGCCGGCGTCGCGGAACTGCGCCGCCTTCTCGGCCATGCCGGCCTGCAGCGCGTCGGTCTCGCCGACGCCGTGCTCGGCGGCGTAGTCGCGCACGTCCTGGGTGATCTTCATCGAGCAGAAGTGCGGGCCGCACATCGAACAGAAATGCGCCAGTTTGTGCGCGTCCTTGGGCAGGGTCTCGTCGTGGAATTCCTTGGCCTTTTCCGGATCCAGGCCCAGGTGGAACTGGTCGTCCCAGCGGAACTCGAAGCGCGCCTTGGACAGCGCGTTGTCGCGCACCTGCGCGCCCGGATGGCCCTTGGCCAGGTCGGCCGCGTGCGCGGCGATCTTGTAGGCCATGATGCCGTCGCGCACGTCCTGCCGGTTGGGCAGGCCCAGGTGCTCCTTGGGCGTCACGTAGCACAGCATCGCGGTGCCGAACCAGCCGATCATCGCCGCGCCGATCGCCGAGGTGATGTGGTCGTAGCCCGGCGCGATGTCGGTGGTCAGCGGTCCCAGCGTGTAGAACGGCGCCTCGCCGCATTCGCGCAGCTGCTTGTCCATGTTCTCCTTGATCAATTGCATCGGCACGTGGCCGGGACCCTCGATCATGGTCTGCACGTCGTGCTTCCAGGCCAGCTTGGTCAGCTCGCCCAGGGTCTCCAGTTCGCCGAACTGGGCGGCGTCGTTGGCGTCGGCGATGCAGCCCGGACGCAGGCCGTCGCCGAGCGAGAAGGCCACGTCGTAGGCCTTCATGATCTCGCAGATGTCCTCGAAATGGGTGTAGAGGAAATTCTCGCGGTGGTGCGCCAGGCACCACTTGGCCAGGATCGAGCCGCCGCGCGAGACGATGCCGGTGACGCGCCTGGCGGTCAGCGGCACGTAGCGCAGCAACACCCCGGCGTGGATGGTGAAATAGTCAACGCCCTGCTCGGCCTGCTCGATCAGGGTGTCGCGGAAGATCTCCCAGGTCAGTTCCTCGGCGCGGCCATCCACCTTTTCCAGTGCCTGGTAGATCGGCACGGTGCCGATCGGCACCGGCGAATTGCGCACGATCCACTCGCGGGTCTCGTGGATGTGCTTGCCGGTGGACAGGTCCATCACCGTGTCGCCGCCCCAGCGGATCGCCCACACCAGCTTCTCCACTTCCTCGGCGATGCCGGAGCTGAGCGCGCTGTTGCCGATGTTGGCGTTGATCTTGGTCAGGAAGTTGCGGCCGATGATCATCGGCTCGCTTTCCGGATGGTTGATGTTGCACGGCAGGATGGCGCGGCCGCGGGCGATTTCGTCGCGCACGAACTCGGGCGTGATGCGCTGCTGGATGCTGGCGCCGAACGCTTCGCCGGGATGCTGCTGGCGCAGCAGCGCGTCGTGCACCGCCTCCAGCCGCTGGTTCTCGCGGATCGCGACGAATTCCATTTCCGGGGTGACGATGCCGCGCCGCGCGTAATGCATCTGGGTGACGTTGGCGCCTGCCGCCGCGCGCCGCGGCAGGCGCCTGGCCGGAAAGCGCACCGCGTCCAACCGCGCGTTGCCTTCGCGCTCGCGGCCGAAGGCGGAGCTGAGCCGGTCCAGCGCCACGCTGTCGCCACGTTCCTCGATCCAGTGCGCGCGCAGCGGCGCCAGGCCGGCGCGCAGATCGATCGCCGCGTCCGGATCGGTGTACGGGCCGGAGGTGTCGTAGACGGTGACGGGCGGATTGTCCTCGCCGCCGAACAGGGTCGGGGTGCGGGTCAACGCGATCTCGCGCATCGGCACGCGCAGGTCGGCGCGCGTGCCTTGCACATGGATCTTGCGGGAACCGGGGATCGGGCGCGTCACCGATTCGGAGAGCTGCTCGGTCTGCTGGATCAGCGTGGAGGGAACTGCGTTCATGGCCTTCGTCCTGTGCGAGCCCTGGGCGGGCGGGACGAAGCGGCGGCGCATCCGCGTCCCGCGCACGGACCTCGGGCGCGGAGCATGGCTGCGAAGCTTCCCTACGGCGGTATGAGCCGCGTCAGGTTCGAAGGGACTGTCTCAACCTGCCGGCCGCATGGCCGCAGGTACCCCCGCTTCGGCGCGGATTAGAACACGAAACGCGCGGTGGCCCAATGCGCCGCCCGCGGTAGACCGAACGCAGGCGTTGCTGGACGACGATGCGCTCGATGTCGGCAGTGTCTGCCGCGACCTCTGGGAAGGCCGCCGCCGTTGCGCCGATCTACGGGCGGCGCCCCATCGCCGCCTGACCCGCCTGGCGGAATGTGTTTCGTCCCGGACGGTCGAACGCGTCCCGCGCATCGGCGCGGTCGATTGGCTGAATCGGCGCACAACCGGCGTGGCTTCGTGTCAGCCGTGCCATGCGGCGCGCGGCGCGCGGCAAACCCCAGCCATATGCCGGGCCTAGCCTGGCCGCACAAGAACCACGCACTCTCTCTCCCTGCCACCGGCGCCCGCCGGTGGCGTTTTTTTGTCCAGCACCCGCGCGGCGCTCACTCCAGCACGTAGGCCACGCGCAACCCGCCCCAGTGCCGGCCGCGCACGTACACCGGCACCGACAGGTCGAACAGGATCTGCCCGGTGTCGCGCCGGTACACCTGCAGCAGATAGGGCTGGGTATGGCGGCCGACGCTGCGCCCGACGCGGTCGGAAAAGATGCGCTTGGTGCGGTTGCCGACCAGGTCGCGGGCGCGATCGCCGCTCAGCGGTTGGCTGAAGCGCAGGTTATGGGTCGGCACGTAGCCGTCCGGATTGGCGCAGATCGCGAACACGATCCACGGATGCGCGGCCAGCAGCGGCTCCTGCAACGGCGGCAACAGTTCGTCGCACAGCGCGTCGAACGCGGTGCGGTATTTGGGCGGATCGATGCCGGCGATGGGCGTGTACTCGGTGGAGAACAGGGCGTCCTCGCCGATGCGGCCGCGCGCCACCGCCTCGGCCAGCGCCTGCCCGATGCGCCCGGCGGTCGCCGTCGCCAGCTCGCGGATGCGCGCGTGGCGCGGCTGCCGCATGGGGTCGGCCGGCAGCCGGAACAGGCCCACGCAGTCGTGCAGCGTGGCGCTGCCCGCGGCCAGCGCCGCGCTGCGCTCGACCACCCGCGCCGCGTGCTCCAGATTGCTGCGGCTGAGCCCGACCACGCGCTCGACCGCGCGATCGATGCCGCCAATCTCCTCGCCCTGCGCGGCGACGCGGGTGGCCACGGTCTCCATCGCCGCACTGGCGCGCCCGAGCAACTCGCCGATGCCGCCGAGCACCTGCTCGGTGCGCTGCGCCGAGGCGGCGCTCTCGTTCAGCGCGCTGCCGGTCTCGCCGATGATGGTGCGCACGTCGCGCGCCGCGGCGCCGGCCTGCTCGGCCAGGCGCCGGATTTCGCTGGCGACCACGGCGAAGCCACGCCCGGCGGGGCCGGCGTGCACCGCCTCGATGCTGGCGTTGATCGACAGGATGTTGGTCTGGAACGCGACCGCGTCGATCACCGCGATGACCTCGCTGGCGCGCGCCGAGCGCCGTTCCACTTCGCGCATCGCCTGGCCCAGCGCGCGCGCCGCGTCCACGCCCTGGCGCGCGCTGTCGTCGGCGCTGGCCGCCACCGCGATCACCGCGCGCAGTTCCTGGTCCATCTCCTGCAGGCCCTGCAGCAGCCGGCGGGTGGTCGCCACCACCGTCTGCAAGGCATCCATCTGGGTCTGCGATTGCCGCGCCAGCTCGTCGTTCTCGGCCACCACGTGCGGCACGTCGGCGGCGATCTGCAGCGACAGCGCGACCGCCTGGCGGATCGCCTCGGCAAGATTGCCGAACCCGGCCGACAGGCGCCGGCCGGCCATCGCCTCGGTCTCCTGCGGCGCCAGCGGCGTGTGCAGGCCCAGGTCCAGGTCGCAGCCGGTCAGGCGCTCGCCGACCCGCTCCAGCAAGGCCTGCGCCTGCGCGCCGGCCTGCAGTTGCTGCGCCAGCGCCTGCAGCGCCGGGCTGGTCGCGCCCTGCGCCTGGCCGGCGCCGAGCAGGGCGACGTCGCGCAGCAGCGCGGCGGTTTCCGCGTGCGGCAGCGACAGCAGCCAACCGTCGCCGTCGCGATCGCGCTGGTAGCGCACCCGCCGCGCCGGGTCGTCGTTGGACGCCAGCCAACTGCCTTCGCTGCCGACCAGCGCCGCCAGCGGCAGGCCCCAGACCGCCTCGCAGGGTTCGCCCAGCAGGGCCTCGCCCTGCAGTCCGAGCAGATCCAGCGCTGCACGGTTGGCGGCGCTCACGCGCCCCTGTTGATCCAACCTGAGCAGCGCCACCGGCGCATCCGGCAAGGCCGCGGCATGCCCGGCATCGGCGCCTGGGCTGCGTGTGAACAACGCCATCGTCTTCCCCCTCCAGGAATCCTTCCGCCATGGTATCGGCCGCCGCCGCGCAAGCTGAGCGGGCAGGCGCACAACCGGGACCGGCGTCATGCCCGCCGCCTTGCGCGTTCAGGCACGACGCCTGCACAGGACGGCCCGCCTCCCGGTCCGACACCGCGGCACGGCAACACCCTGGGCACAGCCTGCGCAGCACGCCATAACGACCTCGTGACGGCGGCCCCGGTATCGTCCCCCGCCCCGCCGCATGCCACCGCCGCCGCGCATGCACGACGGCGACCGTGGCGCAGCGCCTGCACTTGTCGCGCCGGCACCCTCTCGCGCTTCCCGACCGGAGACCCTCCCTCCATGGTGTTCCGCATTTCCATCGCGCTGGTGGCCCTGCTGGTGCTGATCGCCGGGCTCGCCCCCGGCCCGTTCGACGCCGTGGTGCAGGCGGTCCTGGCCCAGGTCGTGCGTGGCGCCGGCTGGATGTACCTGCTGGTGGTGTTCCTGACTTTGAGCTTCATGCTGTATCTGGCCTTCGGCCGCTTCGGCCACCTGCGCATCGGCGGCGAAGACGCCGAGCCGGCGTTCTCGCGCGGCAGTTGGCTGTCGATGCTGTTCGCCGCCGGCATGGGCATCGGCCTGGTGTTCTGGGGCGCGGCCGAGCCGATCTCGCACTTCCTCAAGCCGCCGGAGGGCCTGGCGCCGCAGAGCATGGAGGCCGCGCGCGCGTCGATGCGCTACGCCTTCTTCCACTGGGGCCTGCATCCCTGGGCGATCTACGCGCTGATCGGGCTGGCGATGGCCTGGTTCCAGTACAACCGCAACGGCCGCGGGCTGGTCAGCGACATGCTGCAGCCGGTGATCGGCCGCCATCACCGCGGCGCGATCGGCAAGGCGGTGAACATCGCCGCGGTGGTGGCCACCGCGATCGGCGTGGCCACCACGCTGGGCTTCGGCACGATCCAGATCGGCGCCGGCCTGCAGCGCGTGTTCGGCGTGCAGGCGGGCGTGCCGGTGCAGATGTGCATCATCGCCGTGGCCTTCGTGCTGTACATGGCGTCCACCGCCAGCGGCGTGGAGCGCGGCATCAAGTGGCTGTCCAACGTCAACCTGGCGCTGGCCGCGCTGCTGCTGGCGGCGGTGCTGGTGCTCGGCCCGACCGGCTTCATCTTCGACACCTTCACCACCACCCTGGGCGCCTATCTCAACCAACTGGTGACGATGAGCCTGCGCATGTCGCCGTTCTCCGGCAGCAAGTGGGTGGCGGAGTGGACCATCTTCTACTGGGCCTGGTGGATCGCCTGGGCGCCGTTCGTCGGCGCGTTCATCGCGCGCGTCTCGCGCGGGCGCAGCATCCGCGAGTTCGTGGTGGGCGTGGTGCTGGCGCCGACCCTGCTGGGCTTCGTCTGGTTCTCGGTGTTCGGCGGCGCGGCGCTGTGGTCGCAACTGTTCGGCCACGTCGACATGCTGCAGGCGCTGGGCAATGGCTACGAGACGGTGCTGTTCACCCTGTTCGACAGCCTGCCCGGTTCGCTGCTGCTGTCGAGCGTGGCATTGCTGCTGTTGGTGATCTTCTTCGTCAGTTCGGCCGATTCGGCGGTGCTGGTGCTGGCCAGCATGTCCACCGACGAGGCCGGCGACCCGCCGCTGGCGCGCAAGCTGGTGTGGGGCGTGGCGGTGGCGCTGATCGCGGCGGTCCTGCTGCTGGCCGGCGGCCTGGATGCGCTGCAAGGCATGATCACCATCGCCGCGCTGCCGTTCGCGATCCTGATGGTGCTGGTGATCGTGTCGCTGTACCGCGTGCTCGATGCCGAGCACACGCGCGAACGCCGCCGCGCGCAACGCGCCCGGCACATGATCGAGGCGTGGATCGCGCGCGACGTGGCCGCGCAGGAGCAGACCCGCGGCGGAGCGGCGCGCGCGCAGGACCAGGAATGAACGGCGGGCGGCGCGCCGAGCCGGACGCCACCGCCTACGCCCAGCGCCCGCGTGGTGGGCGGAGCGGCCTGGCGCCGGCTCAGTAGCCGGCGGCCTGGCCGTCCTTGCGGCTTTCCGAGGCGCCGTAGTACACGCCGCTGTCCGGGTCGCGCGCGATTGCCTGGTAACCGCCGTACGGGCCGTCGGCGAAGATCACCCGGTGGCCCTTGCGCATCAGTTCGCGGATCGTGTCGTAGGCGAAGCCGGTCTCCAGGTTCAGCTCGCCGCCGTCGCGCATCGCCGTGGCCTGCCCGGTCGGCTCGGTGGAGCCGTCGTGCTGGATCCGCGGCGCATCACCGGCTTCCTGCAGGTTCATGTGGAAATCGATGAGATTCATCAGGATCTGCACGTGGCCCTGCGGCTGCATCGCCCCGCCCATCACCCCGAAGCTCAGCCACGGCTTGCCGTCCTTGGTCACGAACGCGGGGATGATCGTCTGGAACGGCCGCTTGCCCGGCGCGTAGCCGTTGGGATGGTCCTTCTGCAGCACGAACATCTCGCCGCGGTCCTGCAGGATGAAGCCCAGCCCCGGCGGCGCCATGCCGCTGCCCATGCCGCGGTAGTTGGACTGGATCAGCGACACCATCATGCCGTCGGCGTCGGCGACGGTCAGGTAGATGGTGTCGCCCTCCTCCAGCTGTTTCGGCGTGCCCGGCTGCACTTCCTTGAGCGCGCGGTCCATCGAGATCAGCGCGCGCCGCTGCGCCGCGTAGTCCTTGGAGATCAGCCGCGCCAGCGGCGCCGGCTGGAACGCCGGATCGGCATAGAACCGCGCACGGTCGGCGAACGCCAGCTTCTTGGCCTCGGTGAACAGGTGCACGTGCTCGGCCGAGCCGAACGGGATCCTGGAGAAATCGTAGCCTTCCAGGATGTTGAGCATCTGCAGCGCGGCGATGCCCTGGCTGTTGGGCGGCAGTTCCCAGACGTCGTAGCCGCGGTAGTTGGTGGACACCGGCTCGACCCATTCGCCGTGGTGGCTGGCCAGGTCCTCGTAGCGCAGGAAGCCGCCGTTGGCCTTGAAGTAGGCATCGATGGTGCGCGCGATCGGCCCCTTGTAGAACGCGTCGCGGCCGCCGTCGGCGAGTTGCTGCAGGGTGTTGGCCAGGTTCGGGTTCTTCCACAACTCGCCCTTGCGCGGGGCGCGGCCGTCGAGGGTGAACTGCTCCTTGAAGCCGGGGTACTGCGACAGCCGCGGCACCGAGCGGTCCCAGTAGTAGGCGATGGTCTCGGCGACCGGATGGCCCTCGCGGGCGTAGCGGATCGCCGGCGCCAGGTTCTGCGCCATGCTGCGGCGGCCGAAGCGCTCATGCAGCGCGAACCAGCCGTCGACCGCGCCGGGCACCGACACCGGCAGCGGGCCGGTCGGCGGAATCTCCTTCAGCCCGCGGCGCTGGAACTCGGCCAGGGTCAGCGCCTTCGGCGAGCGGCCGGAGCCGTTGTAGCCGTACAGCTTCTGCGTCTTCGGATCCCAGACGATGGCGAACAGGTCGCCGCCGACGCCGTTGCCGGTCGGCTCCATCAGCCCCAGCGCGGCGTTGGCGGCGATCGCCGCATCCACCGCCGAGCCGCCCTCGCGCATCGTCTCCAGCGCGATCTGCGTGGCCAGCGGCTGCGAGGTGGCGGCCATGGCGTGCGGGGCGATCACTTCCGAGCGGGTCGCGAACGGCTGGCCGGTGATGCGGTCGGCGGCCTGCGCCGGCAGCGACGTCGCCAGCGCCAGCGCGAGCGCCAGGCGCGCCAGGGAAGGAAGCGGAACGGACATGCGCGGCTCTCCGGGAAAACAGGGGACATCCACCGTACCCGAGTGCGGCCGACGCCGTCGCGCACGCGTGCACGACGCGTCATCGGCGAAGGCCGGATTTCCGCGCAATTGGCGATCTTCGCCGCCTGCGCCACCTCCGTTTCATGCGTAACCATGCAGTGCTGGCGCGGCTTTTGGCATATTCGCCGACGCAGGCCCGCCGCACAGTTGACAGTCGCGCAAAGCCCATGGTTATCTCGCTGCATGTTGCAGCGCCACACCCGCCCGAAGTCGACCCTCCAGCCCGCCGCGCTGCGCGCGGACGCTGCCGCGTCGCTCCTCGTACTCGTGCTTATTACCTCGCCCACAAGTGCGGGACGAACCGGCGTGTAAGCGACAGGCAGCCAGGATTCGATCAGACCCCGCACCGGCAACGGCGCGGGGTTTTTCGTTTCAGTGACCGCAAATGCAAGACCCCCCTCCACTCCAACACCGTTCAAGGACATCCGCCCCATGACCAGTTCCGCCCAGCCCACCACCAAGATCGCCATCGTCGGTTACGGCAGCCAGGGCCGCGCGCACGCGCTGAACCTGCGCGAGTCCGGCTTCGACGTCACCATCGGCCTGCGCGCCGGCGGCCCGACCGAAGCCAAGGCGCAGGCCGACGGCTTCGTGGTGAAGCGCCCCGCCGAGGCGGTCAAGGACGCCGACCTGGTCGCGGTGCTGACCCCGGACATGGTGCAGAAGAAGCTGTATGAGGAGGTGCTGGCGCCGAACATGAAGCAGGGCGCCTGCCTGCTGTTCGCGCACGGCCTGAACGTGCACTTCGACATGATCAAGCCGCGCGAAGACCTGGATGTGGTGCTGGTCGCGCCGAAGGGCCCGGGCGCGCTGGTGCGCCGCGAGTACGAGATCGGCCGCGGCGTGCCGTGCATCTGGGCGGTGTATCAGGACAAGAGCGGCAAGGCCGAGCAGTTCGCGCTGGAGTACGCCGCCGGCCTGGGCGGCGCGCGCGCCAACCTGATCAAGACCACCTTCAAGGAAGAGACCGAGACCGACCTGTTCGGCGAGCAGGCGGTGCTGTGCGGCGGCGCCTCGTCGCTGGTGCAGGCCGGCTTCGAAGTGCTGGTGGAAGCCGGCTACCAGCCGGAAATCGCCTACTACGAAGTGCTGCACGAACTGAAGCTGATCGTCGACCTGTTCTACGAAGGCGGCATCACCCGCATGCTCGAGTTCGTCTCCGAGACCGCGCAGTACGGCGACTACGTCAGCGGCCCGCGGGTGATCGACGCGGCGACCAAGGAGCGCATGCGCGACGTGCTGACCGACATCCAGAACGGCACCTTCACCAAGAACTGGGTGGCCGAGTACGAGGCCGGCCTGCCGAACTACAAGAAGTTCAAGCAGGCCGATCTGGACCACCCCATCGAAACGGTCGGCAAGCAGCTGCGCGCCAAGATGGTGTGGCTCAACGGCGACGCCGCGGCCGCGCCGGCCGCCGGCGGCACCAAGGCCGCGTGACCCGCGGCTCCCCCACCCGCTTCCACCGAAAGGTCGCCACCGTATGAACTCCTCCGCTCACGGCACGCCCCGCAACGGCGCGCGCTGGCTGACGCAGGCCCTGGAAGCCGAAGGCGTGGACACGCTGTTCGGCTATCCGGGCGGCACCATCATGCCGTTCTACGACGCGCTGGTAGACAGCCAGCTCAAGCACATCCTGGTCCGCCACGAGCAGGGCGCGGCGCTGGCCGCCAACGGCTACGCCCGCGCCAGCGGGCGGGTCGGGGTGTGCGTCGCCACGTCCGGCCCGGGCGCCTCCAACCTGGTCACCGGCATCGCCGATGCGATGCTCGACTCGGTGCCGATGATCTGCCTGACCGGGCAGGTCGCCACGCCGCTGCTGGGTACCGACGCGTTCCAGGAACTGGACGTGTTCGGGCTGACCCTGCCGATCGTCAAGCACAGCTTCCTGGTGCGGCACGTGGACGACCTGCCGCAAGTCGTGCGCGACGCGTTCCGCATCGCCCGCGAAGGCCGTCCGGGCCCGGTGCTGATCGACCTGCCCAAGGACGTGCAACTGGCCGATGCCGCACATCTGCCCGCGCACGTGCCGGCGGCGGTGCCGGCCCCGCCGGCGCCGCAGGACGCGGTGCTGGCCGAGGCGCTGGCGGCGATCGCCGGCGCCGAGAAGCCGGTGATCTACGGCGGCGGCGGCATCGCCCTGGGCGACGCGGTGGACGCGTTCCGCCATTTCGTCGAGGCCACCCGCATCCCCACCGTGCTGACCTTGCGCGGCCTGGGCGCGCTGCCGCATGCGCACCCGCATTACCTGGGCATGCTCGGCATGCACGGCACCCGCGCCGCCAACATGGCGGTGCAGGAATCGGACCTGCTGATCGTGGTCGGCGCGCGCTTCGACGACCGCGCCACCGGCAAGCTGGCCGAGTTCGCGCCGTTCGCGCGGGTCATCCACCTGGACGCCGATGCCTGCGAGATCTCCAAGCTGCGCCAGGCCGACATCGCCGTGCCCGGCGACGTGGCGCAGGCGTTGCGCGCCCTGTCCGCGGCGACCAGCACCTGCGAGGCCTGGCACGCCCGCTGCGTCGGCCACCGCGAGAAGTTCGGCGCGCGCTACGACGCGCCCGGGCAGGACATCTACGCACCGGGCCTGCTGAAGCGGCTGAGCGAGCTGGCGCCGGCCGACACCGTGATCGCCTGCGACGTCGGCCAGCACCAGATGTGGGTCGCCCAGCACTGCCGCTTCAACCACCCGCGCAACCACCTGACCAGCGGCGCGCTGGGCACCATGGGCTTCGGCCTGCCGGCGGCGATGGGCGCGCAGTTCGCCTGCCCGGACCGCACCGTGGTGCTGGTCAGCGGCGACGGCAGTTTCATGATGAACGTACAGGAGCTGGTCACCATCGCCCGCTGCAAGCTGCCGGTGAAGATCGTGCTGCTGGACAACAGTTCGCTGGGCATGGTGCGGCAGTGGCAGGAACTGTTCTTCGCCGAGCGCTACAGCGAGATCGACCTGTCCGACAACCCGGATTTCGCCGCGCTGGCGCAGGTGTTCGGCATCCCGGCCAAGCGCATCACCGCGCGCGGCCAGGTCGAGGACGCGCTGGCCGAACTGCTGGCGCAGCCCGGCCCGGCGCTGCTGCACGTGGCCATCGACGCGCGCGCCAACGTGTGGCCGCTGGTGCCGCCGAACACCGCCAACAGCACCATGCTGGAAAGCAATCCCGCCGCCCAGCGCCAGGAGACGACACATGCGTTACCAGCTTGACCTGGTGCTGAAACCGATCGACGGCGCCCTGCTGCGCGCGATCGGCATGGCCGAACGCCGCGGCTTCGCGCCGATCTCGATCAGCGGCGCGCCGGTGGCCGAGGACGCCGGCCGCTGGCACCTGCAACTGGTGGTGGACGGCAACCGTCCCGGCGAGACCCTGCGCCTGCAGATGGAAAAGGTCTACGACTGCGAATCGGTGCGCGTGACCGCGCTGGATGGCGTAGCGTGATGGGGCCGGGATTCGGGATTGGGGAGTCGGGATTGGGCGCGCACCCCAACGTCCCGGCGTGCGCGGCAGCCCTGCCGCGCCAGCGCCGTACCGCCATGCGGAGGCATCTTCTTCCACGGAGGTCGCTTCTTCGCGTCAGCCCCCCGGATTCCCGCCACGAATCCCGACTCCCCAATCCCCACTCCCGGCTCCACCATGTCTGATGCCGGCCGCCCCGCCCCGCAGGAGCCGGACGTAGGCCAGGTCGCGGTCAGCGTGGCCGACGTCCTGGCCGCGCAGGCGCGGCTGCGCCGCTATCTGACGCCGACGCCGGTGCATTACGCCGAGCGCTTCGGCGTCTGGCTGAAGCTGGAGAACCTGCAGCGCACCGGCTCCTACAAGGTGCGCGGCGCGCTCAACGCGCTGCTGGCCGGGCTGGAGCGCGGCGACGAGCGCGCGGTGATCTGCGCCTCCGCCGGCAACCACGCGCAGGGCGTGGCCTGGGCCGCGCACCGCCTGGGCGTGCAGGCGATCACGGTGATGCCGCACGGCGCGCCGCAGACCAAGATCGCCGGCGTCGCGCACTGGGGCGCCACCGTGCGCCAGCACGGCAACAGCTACGACGAGGCCTTCGCCTTCGCCCGCGACCTAGCCGAGCAGAACGGCTACCGCTTCCTGTCCGCCTTCGACGACCCGGACGTGATCGCCGGCCAGGGCACCGTCGGCATCGAGCTGGCCGCGCACGCCCCGGACGTGGTGATCGTGCCGATCGGCGGCGGCGGCCTGGCCTCCGGCGTCGCCCTGGCGCTGCGCTCGCAGGGCGTGCGCATCGTCGGCGCGCAGGTCGAGGGCGTGGATTCGATGGCGCGGGCGATCCGCGGCGACGTCCGCGCCGTGGATCCGGTGCCCACCCTGGCCGACGGCGTCAAGGTTAAAATCCCCGGGTTCATCACCCGCCGGCTGTGCGCCAGCCTGCTCGACGACGTGGTGATCGTGCGCGAGGCGGAGCTGCGCGAAACGCTGGTCCGCCTGGCGCTGGAGGAGCACGTCATCGCCGAGGGCGCCGGCGCGCTGGCCCTGGCGGCCGGGCGCCGCGTCGCCGGCAAGCGCAAGTGCGCGGTGGTGTCCGGCGGCAACATCGACGCCGGCGTGCTGGCGACGCTGCTGTCGGAGGTGCGCCCGCGCCCGCCGCGCAAGCCGCGCCGCCGCAGCGCCGAGCGACTTCGCAGCCAACGTCCCGCCCCACCCGCTCCCGCCCGCACCATTTCGCCCACGCATCCCCATCCGCCAGCCACCGCCGCCGTAGAGGAACCCATCTGGTGAACACTTCCATTTCTCCCCAGACCCCCCGCATCCGTATTCTCGACACCACCCTGCGTGACGGCGAGCAATCCCCCGGCTGCAGCATGACCCCGCCGCAGAAGCTGGTGATGGCGCGCGCCCTGGCCGAACTGGGCGTGGACATCATCGAGACCGGCTTCCCGGCCAGCTCGCAGTCCGACCGCGAGGCGATGGCGCTGATCGGCCGCGAGCTGCGCACGCCGACCCTGGCGGTGCTGTCGCGCTGCCTGGCCGCCGACATCGAGACCTCGGCGCGGGCGCTGGAAGCGGCGGCCAATCCGCGCCTGCACGTGTTCCTGTCGACCAGCCCGCTGCACCGCGAGCACAAGCTGCGGATGAGCCGCGAGCAGGTGCTGGAGTCGGTGCGCAAGCACGTGTCGCTGGCGCGCCAGTACGTGGACGACGTGGAGTTCTCGGCCGAGGACGCCACCCGCACCGAGGAGGATTTCCTGGCCGAGGTCGCCAGTGTGGCGATCGCCGCCGGCGCCACCACCATCAACCTGCCCGACACCGTCGGCTTCACCACGCCGGAAGAGATCCGCGGCATGTTCGCGCGGATCATCGCCAGCGTCCCCGGCGCCGACCGGGTGGTGTTCAGCACCCATTGCCACAACGACCTGGGACTGGCGGTGGCCAACTCGCTGGCCGCGGTGGAAGGCGGCGCGCGGCAGGTGGAATGCACCATCAACGGCATCGGCGAGCGCGCCGGCAACTGCGCGCTGGAAGAGATCGCGATGGCGTTGAAGGTGCGCAACGCGTTCTACGAACTGGACACCGCGATCAATACCCCGCGCATCGTCGCCACCTCGCAGCTGCTGCAGCGCCTGGTCGGCATGCCGGTGCAGCGCAACAAGGCGATCGTCGGCGGCAACGCCTTCGCCCACGAATCGGGCATCCACCAGCACGGCATGCTGCGCCACCGCGGCACCTACGAGATCATGCGCCCCGAAGACGTGGGCTGGGAGTCCTCGCAGATGGTGCTGGGCCGCCACAGCGGCCGCGCCGCGGTCGAACAGCGCCTGCGCGCGCTCGGCTACGTGCTGGACGAGGCCGAACTGAACATCGCCTTCGACGCGTTCAAGGCGCTGTGCGAGCAGCAGCGCGTGGTCAACGACGCCGACCTGCAGGCGATGATGCAGGACGCCCCGGAGAGCCAGGGCTACCGGCTGTCGTCGATGACCGTCAGCGACCGCGGCCAGCGCGCCAGCGCGCAGGTCGAGCTGTCCGACCCGGACGGCCAGCGGGTCAGCGAGCGCGCCGAGGGCGACGGCCCGGTGGACGCGCTGTTCGCCGCGCTGTCGGCGGCCACCGGCGTGCAACTGGTGCTGGACAGCTACCAGGTGCACAGCGTCGGCATCGGCGCCGACGCGCGCGGCGAGGCCAACCTCAGCGTGCGCCACGGCGAGGTCGAGTACGACGGCACCGGCACCAGCCGCGACATCATCGAGGCCAGCGCGCTGGCCTGGCTGGACGTGGCCAACCGCGTGCTGCGCCAGCGCCAGGGCGCGCCGGCCGGCGCCGCCGCACTGGCCTGAGCGGCCATCGCGCGGTCATCGTCGTCATGCACGCTCGCCTTCGCTCGCCCTTCCCGCCCAGCTTTCCTGCCAGGTAGTTCCGCAATGTCCGCCACTCCCCGTACCCTGTACGACAAGCTGTGGGACGCGCACGTCGTCGTCCCCGAAAGCGCCTCCGCCCCGGCGGTGCTGTACATCGACCTGCACCTGATCCACGAAGTGACCTCGCCGCAGGCGTTCACCGAGCTCAAGGCGCGCGGCCTGAAACCGCGCCGGCCCGACCGCACCAAGGCGACGATGGACCACTCCACGCCGACCCTGCCGCGCGGCGCCGACGGCAAGCTGCCGTACTACACCCCGGCCTCCGAGGCGCAGGTGGACATGCTCGCGCGCAACTGCGCCGACTACGGCATCGAACTGTTCGACATGGCCTCGGACAACCGCGGCATCGTGCACGTGATCGCGCCGGAGCAGGGCTTCACCCAGCCGGGCATGACCATCGTCTGCGGCGACAGCCACACCTCCACCCACGGCGCGTTCGGCGCGCTGGCGTTCGGCATCGGCACCAGCGAGGTCGGCCACGTGCTGGCCACGCAGTGCCTGCTGCAGCGCAAGGCCAGGACCATGGCGATCACCGTCGACGGGCCGCTGGCGCCGGGCGTCGGCGCCAAGGACGTGATCCTGCACATCATCGGCGTGATCGGGGTCAACGGCGGCACCGGCCACGTGCTGGAGTACCGCGGCTCCACCATCGAAGCGATGGACATGGAGCAGCGCATGACCCTGTGCAACATGTCGATCGAGGCCGGCGCGCGCGCCGGCATGGTCGCGCCGGACCAGGTCACCTTCGACTGGGTCGCCAACACCCCGCGCGGCCCCAAGGGCGCCGACTTCGACGCCGCGGTGCAGCGCTGGTCGCAGTTGCGCAGCGATCCCGGCGCGCGCTTCGACGCCGAGGTGCGCATCGACGCGCGCGACATCCGCCCGACCCTGACCTGGGGCACCCACCCCGGCACCGCGATCGCGGTGGACGTGCCGATCCCGGCCGCGCAGGATCCGGCGGCGCAGAAGGGCCTGCACTACATGCACCTGGAAGCCGGGCATGCGCTGATCGGCACGCCGGTGGACGTGGTGTTCGTCGGTTCCTGCACCAATGGCCGGCTCAGCGACATGCGCGCCGTGGCGCAGGTGCTGCGCGGCCGCAAGGTGGCGCCGCACGTGCGCATGCTGGTGGTGCCGGGCTCGGAGATCGTCAAGCGCCAGGCCGAGGCCGAGGGCATCCACGAGGTGGTGCGCGCCGCCGGTGCAGAATGGCGCGAATCCGGCTGTTCGATGTGCATCGCCATGAACGGCGACCTGGTCGCGCCGGGGCAACTGGCGGTGAGCACCAGCAACCGCAACTTCGAAGGCCGCCAGGGGCCGGGTTCGCGCACCCTGCTGGCCTCGCCGCTGACCGCGGCCTGGGCGGCGGTGAACGGCCAGGTCAGCGATCCGCGCGCGCTGTTCGCGGAGGTCGCGTGATGGCCCCGCACATCGCCGCGTTCGCGGCCACGCTGACCTTCGTCGCAGCCACCACCCGCGCCTTCGCGCACCGCCACAAGCCGCTGCTGCCGCCGCACGCGCCCCCCGCGGCGCTGCCGCCGGCGGTCGACGCCGCTGCTGTGCCCGCCCCCGACGCCGCCGCTTCCCAGGAGACTCCGTGATGGCCGGCTTCGCCACCCTCACCTCGCGCAGCGTGGTGCTGCGCCAGACCAACATCGACACCGACCAGATCATCCCGGCGCGGTTCCTGTCCACCACCGAACGCGCCGGCCTCGGCCGCTACGCCTTCAACGACTGGCGCTGGCAGGCCGACGGCACGCCGAACCCGGAGTTCGCCTTCAACCAGGCGCACAACGCCGGCCGCCAGATCCTGCTGGCCGGGCGCAACTTCGGTTGCGGCTCCTCGCGCGAGCATGCGCCGTGGGCGCTGACCGACCTGGGCCTGCGCGCCATCGTCAGCAGCGAGATCGCCGACATCTTCCGCAACAACAGCCTCAAGAACGGGCTGCTGCCGATCGTGCTGGCCGAGGACGACGTGCAGACGCTGATGCAGCGCCCGGACGACGCACTGACCGTGGACGTGGCCGCGCGCGAGCTGCGCACGCCCGACGGCCGCGTCTACGCCTTCCCGCTCGATGCGTTCTCGCAGACCTGCCTGCTCGAAGGCGTGGACGAGATGGGCTACCTGTTGCTGCGCCAACCCGACATCGAACGCTACGAGGCCACCCATGCACGCTGACATCGTCGTCCTGCCCGGCGACGGCATCGGTCCGGAAGTCGCCGCCGCCGCGGTCGCGGTGCTGCGCGCCGTCGCCGCGCGCCACGGCCACGACGTCCAGTTCCACGAACACGACATCGGCGGCATCGCCATCGACCGCCACGGCGAGCCGCTGCCGGCGGCGACGCTGGCCGCCTGCCAGCAAGCCGATGCGGTGCTGCTGGGCGCGGTCGGCGGACCGAAGTGGTCCGATCCCAACGCCAAGGTGCGCCCCGAGCAGGGCCTGCTGGCGATCCGCCGCGGCCTGGGCCTGTTCGCCAACCTGCGCCCGGTCAAGCCGCATCCGGCGGCGCTGGATGCCTCGCCGATCAAGCCGCACCTGCTGCAGGGCGTGGACATCGTGGTGGTGCGCGAACTGACCGGCGGCATCTACTTCGGCGACAAGACCCGCAGCGCCAGCGACGCCAGCGACCTGTGCCGCTACACCGTCGCGGAGATCGAGCGGGTGCTGCGCAGCGCGTTCCGCCTGGCCCAGCAGCGCCGCAACCACGTCGTCTCGGTGGACAAGGCCAACGTGCTGGAGACCTCGCGGCTGTGGCGCGACGTCGCCGCGCGGATCGGCCGCGAGGAATTCCCGGACGTGCGCCTGGAACACCAACTGGTGGATTCGATGGCCATGCACCTGCTGGCCAAGCCGCGCGAGTACGACGTGATCGTCACCGAGAACATGTTCGGCGACATCCTCACCGACGAAGCCTCGATGCTGGCCGGCTCGCTGGGCCTGCTGCCGTCGGCCTCGCTGGGCGAAGGCCGCATCGGCCTGTACGAGCCGATCCACGGCTCGGCGCCGGACATCGCCGGCAAGGGCATCGCCAATCCCTACGCGACCATCCTCAGCGCGGCGCTGCTGCTGCGCCACTCGCTGGGCCTGGACGCCGAAGCGGCGGCGATCGAGCAGGCGGTGAATGCCGCGCTCGACGCGCGCGCGTTCACCGCCGATCTGGCCGCGCCTGGTCATGGCATTTCCACCGATGCGGCGACGCGCGCGGTGCTGGAACGGCTGTAGGCGGGGCCGGGATTAGGGATTGGGGATTAGGGACGGGCTGCAGAGGCCGGACGGCGCTGGTTCGACAGCCAAGGCCACGCACTGATGCATTTATGGAAGCGCAGCGCTCCGCTGCGCTGGCTCGGTCGCGGCAAGCAGGCATTGTGCCGCCTGCCCGGCCGCAGCTGCGGCTGCCGCGAAAGGGCCACCGCTGGTGTCCTGTAGGAGCGGCTTTAGCCGCGACGAGGCGTTACCGGGAACGCCTCGTCGCGGCTAAAGCCGCTCCTACAGGGCAAACCGCATCTGACCGGATTGTGGCGAAGGCAGGTTGTGACAGGTGCCCTGAAGTCGGGAAGCCGTATCCGGGCATCGGCAACCACTCGGTGCGGGGCGCGTTGGCAACGAGGTTTAGACGTCCCCGGACGCCCTACAGAATGGACCGGCTTCCCTGTGGGAGGGGCGTCGGCCCCGACGCCTTACCGATAACGCATCCGCCGCAAAGCAACCGTATGCAGCGACGCCGGAGCAGCGCATGCCGCCGGCTGCCATCCCGCTGCCCCTGGCGCGCACGCCACGCCGCTACCCGACCACCCGATCGCGCCCCTCGCGCTTGGCCCGGTACAGGTTGCGGTCGGCCAGCACCAGCAGTTCCCGGCGCGTGCGCAGCTCCGGGCCGAAGCAGGCGAAGCCGATGCTGGCCGTGCAGCGCACGTCCTGCCCATCGACGTCGTGGACCACGACCGCGGCCACCCGGCCGCGCAGCGCGTCCAGCCGCGCCCGCGCCGCCTCCCGGTCCAGGCCCGGCAGCACCAGCAGGAACTCCTCGCCGCCATGGCGCGCGGCGAACGCGTGCTCGCCGAGCGTGGCGCGCAACACCTCGCCGACCCGGCGCAGCACCTCGTCGCCGATCTCGTGGCCATGGCTGTCGTTGATCCGCTTGAAGTTGTCGATGTCCAGCAGCGCCACGCACAGCGGCGCCTGCACGGCCAGCGCGCGCTCCAGCGCGGCGGCGAGGTGCGGGTCGGCGGTGCGCCGGTTCGGCAGCCCGGTCAGCGCGTCGTGGCCGGCCTGGTAGGCGAGCTTGCGCACCAGTTCCTCGCGCTCCAGATCGGCCAGCTTCAGCGCCAGGTTCTTCGCGCGCAACTCGTGGGTGCGCTCGGCGATGATGCGGTTGAGCCGGCGCTGGCGGCGCAGGTAGCGATGGCTGCGGCCGCGGTACCACCACAGCAGCAGGCCGCTGCACGCGATCGCCGCGAGCACCACGAACGGGCCGCGCTGCCACAGCGGCGGCACCACCTGCAGCCGCAGCGACGCGCGCCCGACCAGTTCGTCGCGCGCCCAGTCCAGCGCGCTGGTGGTGGCCTGCACCTCCAGCCGGTAGTTGCCCGGCGGCAGGTTGGTATAGACCGCCTCCTCGCTGCGGCCGGCGTCGATCCACTGCCGGTCGAAGCCATGCAGGCGATAGCGGTAGCGCACCTTGTCCGGCGAGCGGAAGCTCAGGCCGGCGTAGTCGACGCTGAGCCGGCCGACGCTGCCCGGCAGACGGTAGTCGCTGCGCAGCGGCTGCTCCTGGCCGTCGACCTGCAGCCGCTCGATCACCACCACCGGCGCGCGCAGCGCCTGCCGGGCGGGCAGCGCCGGATCGATCAACGCCAGGCCGGCGGAGGTCGGCACCAGCAGCGTGCCGTCGCGGCTCAACCAGCCGGCCGGCGCGCTGCTGCCGTTGCCCTGGCTCCCGGGCATGCCGTCGCTGCGATCGACCACGTCCACCGTCAGCCAGGTGCGGCGCCCGCCGTCCAGTTGCGCGATGTCGGCGCGCGCGATGCGGAACGCGCCCTGGTTGCTGGTCGTCCACAGATGGCCTTGGCCGTCGTCGAGGATCCGGAACAGCTTGTCGCGCGGCAACCCGACCCGATGGTCGTAGACGCGGAAGCGGCCGTCGCGCCAACGCAGCAGGCCGCGGTCGCTGGCGATCCACAGCGTGCCGTCGGCATCGCCCAGGAAGTCGAAGGCGTTGTGCGCCGGGAACGCGGCGCCGGCCGGCCACGCGCGCAGCGCGCCGCCCGCCGACAGCGCCGCGATGCCGTCGCTGGTGCCGATCCACAGCACGCCGGCGCGATCGCGGTACAGCGCCTGCACCTGCGCCGCCGGCAGGCCGTCGGCCACGGTGTACACGCGGGTGCGGCCGCGATTGCGATACGCCAGTCCGGCATTGGTGCCGATCCACAGGCCGCCGTCGGCATCCTGCAGCAGCGCGCGCACGGTCGCCCGCGGCACGCCGGCCTCGGGACCGAGGCGTTGCCGGATCCTGCCGTCGGCGGCCAGCAGCAGCACGCCCTGGTCGTAGGTGCCGGCCCACATGCCGCCGTCGTTGGCCGCGGCCAGCGCCAGCACCGATGGATCGCGGCCGCTGGCGGCGATGCGCACCGCCTCGACCCGGCCGTGCTGCCAGCGATCCAGTCCCGTCGCATGGCCGATCCAGATCGCGCCGTCGGCGCTCTGCTGCACCACCCGCACGTACTCGCCGGCGAGACCGTCGCGCCGGGTCAGGCCGCCGGCATCGCCCGCGGCGACGCGGAACAGGCCATCGGTGCTGCCCGCCCAGATCAGGCCTTCGCGGTCCTCCAGCAACGCCGGGCTGACCACGCCGGAGATCGACAGCATTTCCTCGCTGCTCCCGTTCGGCGCGAGCCGCAGCAGTTGCCCGCCGGACAGGCTGGTCCACAACTGGCCCTGGCGGTCCTGCACCGCGGCATCGATCCGCTGGCCCTGGCGCAGCCACCGCAGCGTGCCGTCGGCCCGCAGCCAGAACACGCCGGCATCGCCGGCGACCAGCAACCCGCCATCGCGGTCGCGGCTCAGGCGCCGCACCGGCGCATCGCGCATCGCCGCCGTGCGGCCCCAGCGCTGCGCGCGCTGGGTGGCCGGATCGAGCCGGAACAGGCCCTGCGCGGTACCGACCAGGATGCCGCCGTCGGCCCGCTGCAGCAGCGCCGCGACCCGCACCGCCGGCAGGCCGGCCGCGGCGCCGACCGCGTTCAGGCGGCCATCGGCCTCGATCCGGAACAGGCCGCCTTCGCTGCCGACCCACAGCGCGCCGTCGCGGTCGCGCAGCATCGACACCACCGGCAAGCGCCGCGCGCGCGCATCGCCCAGGTGCCGCCAGCGGCCGTCGGCGTAGCGGAAGACCCCGTCGTAGGCGGTGCCGACCAGCACGCCGCCATCGCGCTCGGGCACGATCGCGAACACGCCCGACATCTCCATCCCCGGCGTGTTCTGGCGATCGAACACGGTGAACGCGCGGCCATCGAAACGCGCCACGCCTTCCCAGGTCCCGACCCACAGCAGGCCGTCGCGGTCCTGCGCCAACGCATGCACCAGGTTGTGCGGCAAGCCGTCGTCCATGGTCCAGCGCACCACGGTCGGCCGCTCGACGACGCTGCGCTCGGACAAGGCCGGCGTGGCGGCGCCCGCGCTCCAGCATGCGGACAGCAACAGCAAAACGCCACCCACGCGCGCACGGCGGCGCGACACAGGCGCGCCGTGGGCGATGAACTGACGCGGTCCCCCCTGCTTCATTGCGTTCCGAATCGCGCCCCCCGACGGTGCGCGGGCTTCAACTGGCACAAGAGGCCAATTTATCACTCCACGTTCGCCGCCGATGTCAGGACGTTCCTCACACCGCCCCGGCATGGGCCGCGCGCGCGGCGCTACGCCAGGCCAAGCCGGACCCTGACCCGCAGCCCGCCCAGCGCCGGCGAGGTATCGAGCACGATGTCGCCGCCGTGCGCGGTCACCACCTCGCGCACGATCGCCAGGCCCAACCCGCTGCCTTCCACGCCGCTGCCCAGTTCTCGATGGAAACGCTCGAACACGCGCGCGCGCGCCGCCTCGGCGATCCCGGGGCCGGAATCCTCGACCGTGAAGCAGGCCTGGCCGCGCTCGCCGCGCAAGGCGACCTCCACCTGCCCGCCGGGCGGGGCGTAGCGCAGGGCGTTGTCGATCAGGTTGCGCACCAGCGCGGACAGGCCGGCTTCGTGGCCGAGCAGCATCACCGGATCGTTGCAGACCAGGCGCAGCTGTTGCTGGCGCCGCGCGGCGAGCGGCTGCGCCTCGTCCACCTGCAGCGCGACCAGGCCATCCAGCGCCAGCCGTTGCTGCGCCGGCATGGCCGCGCCCGGTTCGACCCGGCTGAGCGTCAGCAACTGCGCGACCAGCCGCTCCACCCGCCGCACGCTGGCGTCCAGGTGCCGCTGCGACTCGTCGCGTTCGGCGGCGTCGCGCGCCTGGCGCAGATTGTCGGCATGCACCTTCAACGCGGCGATCGGGGTCCGCAGTTCGTGCGCGGCATCGGCGATGAAACGGCGCTCGCGCGCCAGCGCGGCTTCCAGGCGCCGCATCAGGGCGTTGACCGCCGCCACCAGGCCATGGATCTCGCGCGGCACGCCATGCAGCGGCAACGGCTCCAGCCGTTGCGGGTCGCGCTCGCCGATCGCCTGCGAGACCCGGCTCAACGCGCGGCTGGCCCAGTTCACCACCGCCCACACCAGCAGCGCCAGCACCGGCAGCGCCAGCAGCAGCGGCAGGGCCGTGCCCAGCGCGATGTCCTCGGCCAGCTCCTGGCGGATGTCGGCCTGCTCGCCGGTCTGGAACCAGCGCCCGCCCGCCGAGTGCAGGCTGAAGGTGCGCCAGCGACGGCCGTCCAGGGTCACGTCGGCGTAGCCGGCGACCAGCGGTGCCAGTTGTTGCGTCGGCCCGCTGTCCGAACGCAACAGCAACTCGCCGCGCGCGTCGCGGACCTGGAACGCCAGCTTGCTTTCGTAGGCGTGGCCGGTGCGGAACGCCAGCGCCTCGCCCACGCCCTGCGCCTGGCCGTGCCAGCCGCGGATCACGATCGGCTCGCCGGTCGGGCCGAGCCGGGCCAGTTCGCCCAGCGGCTCGTCGACCAGGCTCATCAGCACCCGCGAGGACTGCACCAGCTTGGCATCGAACATCTCGCCAGCCTCCTGCAGGCCGGCGCGGTAGCTCAGCAGCGCGGCCACCGCGAACACCAGGGTCACCACGCCGAGCAGGCCGCCCAGCAGCATCCGCCGCATCGAACTCATGGCGCCGCCACCGCGGCCGCGGCCTGTTCGTCCAGCGCGTAACCGACCCCGCGCACGGTGCGGATCAACGCCGGGTCGAGCTTGCGCCGCAACTGGTGCACGTGCACATCGACCGCATTGCTGGCCACGTCCTCGTCCCAGCCGTACAGCCGCTGCTGGATCGCCTCGCGCGCGATGGCGCGGCCGTGGCGTTCGGCCAGCAGCCACAGCAGCGCGAATTCGCGCCGGGTCAGGTCCAGCGCACGGCCGCGCCAGCGCACCGCCAGCCGTTCCGGATCCAGGTACAACGCACCGATCTGCAACTGCGGCGTGGCGCGTCCGGCACTGCGCCGCAGCAACGCGCGGGTCCGTGCCAGCAGTTCGGTGGTGTCGAAGGGCTTGCCCAGGTAGTCGTCGGCGCCCACGTCCAGGCCCAGCGCGCGGTCGGCCGGGCGCTCGCGCGCGCTCAGCACCAGGATCGGCACGTCGGCGCCGGCCTGGCGCGATTGCCGGATCACCTCCAACCCGTCCATGCGCGGCAGACCCAGGTCCAGCAGCACCAGGTCGATGCCGCCATCGCCGATCGCGATCAGCGCCGCGGCGCCGTCCTGCACCCAGTCCACCGAATAGGCGGCGCGGCGCAACGCGGTGCGGATGCCTTCGCCCAGCGACAGATCGTCCTCGACCAGCAAGATGCGCATGTGGCTCAGTGTGGGCGGCCGCTCAATGGCTGGCAAGGTGCGGCTCGACCTCCTGCAGCGCCGCCTGGATCTGCTGGCGGCGGCCGCGGTCGGCCAGTTCGCGGCCCGGCCGCGGCGGCGCCGCCAACGCCTTCTTCAGCGCCGCCGCCGCGCCGTTCCAGTCCTTCTGGTCGCGCAGGAAGTCGCCGTAGAAGTAGTTCGCGTCGATCCCGTTGGGATCGTATTGCAGGCCCTGCAGCAACAACGCGCGCGCCTTGGCGTCGTCGCCGAAACCGACCGGCCAGCCAGGCACTTGGTAGTACAGCGCGCCCAGGCTGGTGCAGGCCGAACCGTTCAACGCGGCCGGATCGAGCCGCAGCGCCTGCTCGAAATCGGCGCGGGCGCGCTTGACCAGGCTCAGCGCGCCGAGGCCGCCGCGCTCGCCGGCTTCGCTGGACAACACGATGCCTTCCCAGATCAGTGCGGCCGGATCCTGCGGCGCGGCCTGCCTGGCCGCCGCCGCATGCGTGGCCAACGCCGAATAGGCCTGCACGCGCTGCGGCTTGGGCGTCTGGTAGGCGACCTGCGCCCATTGCTCGCGCACCGCCGCGACCGCGGGCGACAGCGGCGCGGCCGCCGCCGCGGCCAGCGGCAACAGCGCAAGGATCAGGAACAGGCAACGGCGGCAAGTCTTCATCGAACGTCTCCAGGCTTGGAAGGAACCCGGGCGGCATGGCGCCGCACCACGGGCAATTGCGCTTTCAGGCTGCGGTCGACCAGACCGGGCAAGGCGCCATTGAGGCGCGCGAAGAGTTTTTCCGGCCAACCGATCTGCAGCCGCCTGTCGCCGCGCTCGATCGCCTGGCGCAAGGCGCGCGCCACCTCCCCGGGCGAGTCGGCGCCGACCTTCAGTTCCTGGTTCAGCGCATCGACCTGGGCCGTGTTGAACGCGGTGCGGGTGGCGCGCGGCGCCAGGTACTGGAAGCGCACGTGGCTGTCGGCGTATTCGCGGGCCAGCGCCTCGAACAGACCGCGCAGGCCGAACTTGCTGGCGCTGTAACCGGCGAAGCCCGGGAATCCCAGACTGCCGAAGGTCGAGCCGACCGCGACCACGGCCGCCTGCGGCTGCACCTGCAGCAACGGCAGCAGCGCGCGCACCAGCAGCATCGGCGCCAGCAGATTGGTTTCCAGCATGCGCCGCAGTTCCTGCTCGGACTGCTCGGCGAACAGACCGAAGCCGCTTTGCGCATGCGCGATCAGCAACAGCGACGGCGGCGCCTGCAGTGCGCGCGCCGCCGCCAGCACCTGCGCGCGGCCGCTGTCGTTGCACAGGTCCGCCGGCAGCGGCAGCACCTGGCCAGGCGGGTGGCGGCTGGCCACCTGCGCCAGACGCAGTGGGTCGCGCCCCACCGCCAGCACCCGGGTGCCGGCGGCGACCAGTTCGTCGCACAACGCCGCGCCGATCCCGCCGCTGGCACCGGTCAACACCACGCTGCGGCCGCGCAGGTCCATCACGCCGCCTCCGCCATGCGCGGCGCCGGCAGCGTGCGCAGGCTGCGGAAGATGTCGCCATACAGGCCGTAGAAGCGCTTGGCCGCGTGCAGCACCGCGCGCTGGTCGTCGGCGTCGTCGAGCCGGTCCATCAAGCCGACGAAGAACCCGACATGTTCGATGTCCAGGTCGCCGTGCGAACGCAGATAGCTGAAGGCATTGCGCGGCAGGCCCAGCGTGGTTTCGATGCTGTCGGCCGCACGCGTGGCCAGCGCCACGCTGGTGCCTTCCAGCACCATCACCATGCCGAAGAAGCCGACCGGGTTGCCGCGGGCGATGGTGTCGTAGGCGTAGGCCACCATCAGCTCGGTGGCGGCGGCCGGCGCGGACGCCGCGGCCGCGGCGCGGTCGGCGCCGCAGGCGGCCAGGTCGTCGAGAATCCATTCCTGGTGGCCCAGTTCCTCCTCGATATAGTCGGCGACCGCGTTGCGCAGCCATTCCAGCCGCGCCGGCAGGCGCGCGCCGCAGGCCATCAGCAGCGGTACCGTGTGGGCACATGGTGGTAAGCCTGGCCGAGGAAGGCGACGTAGTCCTCGCGGGCGATCTGCCCGGCCAAGGCCGATTGGATGATCGGGATCGAGATCATTGCGGCGCGCTCGGCCTGGGTATCGGCCAGCAGGCGTTCGTGGAAGCTCATCGGGAAACTCCGTGGGAGGAAGAAGGTTCGAGTTCGCAATAGCGCTGCGCGATGGCATCGGCGTAGCGCTGCAGGATCGCGTCGCGGCGCGGGCGGCCGTTGCCGGTGAGCAGGCCGTCGGCGGCCGTGAACGGCACGCTGGCGCGGACGAAACCGGACACGCGCGCGTAATCCGGCAGGCCGGCGTTGACCTCGGCCAGGGCGCGCGCGATCGCCGCATCGTCCAGCGCGGCGTTGCGCGGCCACAGCACCGCCAGGTTGTGCGCGCGCGCTTCGCCGCAGACCACCGCCTGGGCGATGTGCGGGTGCTGCAACAGTTCGCTTTCCACCCACTCCGGCGACACGTTGCGGCCGTAGGCGGTGATGAACACATGCTTGCGGCGGCCGGTGACGTGGACGAAACCCGCGTCGTCGACATGGCCCAGGTCGCCGGTGGCGATGGCGCCGGGCGGCGGCCCCTCCGCGCCGAGGTAGCCCAGGCAGCGCACGCCGTCGACCCACAGTTCGCCGTCGATCGCGCGGACCTGCGCGTGCGGCAGCGCGCGGCCGACGCTGCCGGCGCGCTGCGCCTCGGGCCGGTTCAGCGCCACCACCGAGGCGCATTCGGTCAGTCCGTAGCCTTCGTACACCGGCAGCCGCTGCGCCGCGGCGCGGCGCAGCAGGCCCGGGCCGACGCGGCCGCCACCGACCGCCAGGTAGCGCAGCGACGCCGGCAGCGCCACGCCCTGCTCGGCCGCCATCACCAGCGCCAGCAGCAGCTGCGGCACCAGGATCACGCTCTCCGGCTGGTAGCGGTGCAGGCAGGCGATCAAGCGGGGAATGTCGAGTCCGGCCGCGCCGCTGTAGCCGATCTCGGCCAGCGACGGCAGCGCGATCTGCGCGCCGGACAGCAGCGTGGCATAGAGCCCGGCGACGTTCTCCAGCAAGGTCGACAGCGGCATCAGGCACAGGTGCCGGCGCGGCGCCAGCGCGGAGGCCGCGTCGACCAGCGACGCCGCGACCTGCAGCAGCGCGCCCGCCTCCAGGCACACCCCCTTGGGCTGGCCGGTGGTGCCCGAGGTGTAGGTGATGCAGCCGGTGCCGGCCGGCAGCGCCACCGGCGTCGGCGCCAGCCGCCAGCAACCCACGCCCGGCGTCGACAGCGGCAGCGACAGCGGCTCGCCCTGTCCCGGCAGCGCACCCGCGGCGGCGACCAGGCATTGCGCGCCACTGCTGTCCAACGCGTACTGCGCCTGCGCCGGGCTGAAGAAGGTCGGCAGCGGCACGTGCACGCCACCGCGCAGGCGGATCGCCAGGTCCAGCGCCAGCCAGTCGCTGCCATTGTCCAGGCGGCTGGCGACGCAGTGCAGGTCGTGCCGCTGCAACGCATCGGCCAGCGCGCGGACCTGGTCGGCCAGCGCCGCGTCGCCGATCGCGCCATGGCCGGTGAGCAGGCGCTCCTGGTTGCCGCGCAATTGACCGAGCAGCTCGGCGAACCCGGGCCCGCTCACGGCGCACCGGCCATGCAGATGCCGAACATGCCGGCCTGGAAAGGCGCCGCCGCGTCCTGCCGCGGTGCGGCGTCGCGCTGCAGGAAGGCGTGGCCGGCGGCGATGTCGCCGAACATCAGCCGCGGCTGCGCGGCGTAGTAGCCGCCCCAGTCGCTGGGATCGCCGCGCAGGCGCTCGCCGCGCGCCTCGCCCAGATCCACTGTCGCCAGGTGCAGGCGGTCGAAGGTATTGCGCAGTTGCCGGGTGGCCACGAACAGCACCCAGCGCAGACCGGCCGCATGCAGGGTGGCGGTCAGCGCCTGGATCATCGCGCGCGCGTCGCCAGGCTGGTCCGCGGCGAAATTCCCCACCTCCACCAGTTGCGTGCGCGCCACCGGCCGCGGCACCCGCGCGGCGATCGCCAGCTCCGCCGGTCGCTCGAGGTACTGCTCGACGAACAGGTCGCCTTCGCTGGCGCAGCGCAGCCCCAGCGCCGCGCGCAAGGTGCCATCGGCGTCGTGGTAGGCGAGCAGATGCGGCAGGAAGCCGCGCAGCACGGCGCCATAGCGTTGCCGATAGACGCGGGCGATGAAGGCTTCCACGGAGGCGCGCGCCGGGTGTGCGGGATCGATCAGCACGGCACTGGCGAAGCGCGAGGGACAAGCAGCGGAGACGGGGACGATGACCATGGCGGCATCGTCGGCGCCCTCGATTAGCCGACAATGAGCCGAACGTTAGCCGAATGTAAGGCGCGCATAAGCGATTCATTGCGCCGGGCGCCATCGGCGGCCGGACCCGAGGGCAAGCCTGCTGCGGGCTTAACCGCCACGCCACGCACCCGGAGATCGACGCACTGCCAGGCCGCCACATTAACTAAACCGCGCGGTATAGTATAAATATCGAACCGACTGGTCTAGTATTGCGCCATGGTCAGCAAGCCCTCCGCCGCTCCCTCCCCCAAAACCACTGCCCGCGCCGCCGGACCGGGGCGCCCGAAGGACATGGGCAAGCGCGCGGCGATCCTGGAAGCGGCCAAGCAGTTGTTCACCGAGCAGGGCTTCAGCGGGGTCAGCATGGACGGCATCGCGGCGCGCGCCGGCGTGTCCAAGCTCACCGTCTACAGCCATTACGGCGACAAGGAGACCCTGTTCGCCGAGGCGGTGCGGGCGCAGTGCCAGGCGCTGCTGCCCGACGACCTGTTCGGGCATGCGCGCAAGGGACCGCTGCGCGCGCAACTGGTGGAGATCGGCCTGGCGTTCTTCGCCATGATCAGCAGCGACTCGGCCATGGCGACCCACCGCATGATGCTCGACCCGGGCACCGGCGACGCGTACGTGCGCGAGATGTTCTGGAATGCGGGTCCGAAACGGACCCAGGAGGACCTGGCGCAGCTGCTGCAGGCCCACGTCACGGCCGGCGAGCTGGACATCCCCGACCTGATCCTGGCAGCCTCGCAGTTCTTCTGCCTGGTCAAGGGCGAACTGTATTCGCTGATGATGTGCGGCCTGTGCAGCGACGCCGGGCCGGGCCGGATCCAGGCCCATGTCGAGGCCAGTGTCGATTTCTTCCTGCGCGCCTATGCGCCGCGCTGACCCCGCCCCGGCGGAGCGACCCGGTGACTTCCGGCACTGCGCGCCGCGCCGGGCCTGCGGCGATGCTGCGACGTACGCACGGCCCCCGCGCCGGCTAAAATGCGCGACCCACCGCGTTGGATGCCCCAGATGACGATCGACTACTCCCAAGCCCGCGAAAAGATGGTTGAACAGCAGGTGCGTCCCTGGGACGTGCTCGACCTGCGCGTGCTCGACGTGCTGGCGCGGCTGCCGCGCGAGGCCTTCGTGCCGCCGGCCCACCGCGCCGTGGCCTACGCCGACCTGGAGATTCCGCTGGGCCATGGCCAGTCCATGATGAAGCCGGTGATCGAAGGCCGCATGCTGCAGGCGCTGGACCTGCAGCCGGGCGAGGACGTGCTGGAGATCGGCGCCGGCAGCGGCTTCGTCAGCGCCTGCCTGGGCGAACTCGGCCGCGAGGTGGTCAGCCTGGAGATCGAGCCGGCCCTGGCCGCCGCCGCGCGCGCCAACCTGGACGCCGCCGCGCTGGGCAGCAACGTGCGCATCGAGACCGCCGACGCCTTCGCCTGGCGCAGCGAGCGCCGCTTCGACGTGGTCTGCGTCACCGCCGCGGTCACCGAGATCCCGCCGCAGTTCCTGGCCTGGCTGCGCCCCGGCGGGCGCCTGTTCGCGATCCGCGGCCGCGCCCCGGTCATGGAGGCGGTCCTGGTCCACGCCGACGCCGGCGCGCCGCGCGTGGAATCGCTGTTCGAAACCGATTTGGCGTACTACCTGCGCGGTGCCGCGCCGGTCCCCCAGTTCACTTTCTGATCCGTCCAAGGAAGCCGCAATGATCCGCCGATCCCTCGTCCTGGCGCTGGCCGCCGCGTTGTCTCCCCTGGCCGCCAATGCCGCGGACCTGCTGCAAGTCTACGAAATGGCGCGCAACAGCGACCCGCAGCTGGCCTCCGCGGAATCGACCCGGCTGTACGACAAGGAAGGCGCGGTACAGGCGCGCGCCGCGCTGCTGCCGCAGCTCAACGGCTCGGCGTCGTTGCAGCGCAGCCACAGCGAGATCGAGCGCGGCGGCGCCCGGGACGACGGCACCGGCAAGAGCCGCAGCTACGCCATCCAGGGCCAGCAGACGCTGGTCAACTTCGCCCAGTTCTCCACGCTGCGCGCGCAGAAGGCGCGCAGCCTGGCCGCCGACTACACGCTGGAATCGGCCAACGACGACCTGATCGTGCGCACCTCGGCGGCCTACTTCAACGTGCTGGTGGCGATCGAGTCCCTGGTCGCCGCGCAGACCAACGAAGCCGCGGCCAAGAAGCAGTTCGACTACGCCGACAAGCGCCTGGAAGTGGGCCTGGCGCCGATCACCGACGTGCACGAAGCGCGCGCCGAGTACGACCAGGCGCGCGCCGACACGATCACCGCGCGCAATTCGCTGCAGGACCTGTACCAGGCGCTGACCGAGATCACCGGGCAGCCGGTGCGCGACCTGCGCGGCCTGCCGGAGGACTTCCGCCCGCAGTTGCCGGCCGAAAGCAGCAACATCGATAGCCTGATCGCCTCGGCGCTGGACAAGAATCCGTCGCTGCGCGCCTACCAGTACCAGGTGCAGGCGGCCGAGAACAGCGTCTCGGCGGCGCGCGCCGGCCACCTGCCGACGCTGAACCTGTCCGCCAGCGCCGGCCGCGACGCGAACTGGGGCGACAGCGTCTCCGGCAGCGGCAGCACCCCGCGCGCCGACAGCAACACCATCGGCCTGACCCTGAACATCCCGATCTTCGCCGGCGGCGCCACCCAGTCGGCGGTGCGCCAGGCGCTGGCGCAGCGCGACATCGCCCAGGACACCTACGAGCAGCAGAAGCGCGCGCTCGACCGCAACACCCGCAACGCGTACCAGACCGTCGTCGCCGGCATCAGCGAGATCGAGGCGCGGCGCCTGGCGGTGGTGTCGGCGCAGGCCGCCTACGACGCCTCGCAGGTCGGCCTGGAAGTGGGCACGCGCACCGTGCTGGACGTGGTGCAGAACCAGCGCACCCTGTACCAGGCGCAACTGGCCTATGCGCAGGCGCGCTACAACTTCCTGCAGAACCGGCTGCTGCTGAGCCAGGCGCTGGGCTCGCTGGACGTGGCCGAGGTGCAGTCGATCAACGCGCTGCTGACGCAGAGCGCCGAGTCCAAGCTCAACTCCGGCACCAGCATGCAGTAACACCCGCGGCGTCGGCGCGGAACCGCGAACGGCGGGCCTTCGGGTCCGCCGTTCGTGTTTCCGGCGCGCGCCCATCGATGCGCGGGCCTGGATGCGCGGGCCTGGATGCACGGGCCTGGATGCACGGGCCTGGATGCGCGGGCGCTCTCGCGCCGGTGCCGGCGTCGGTCGACATGGCCATCGTGGACATGCGCCCCCCAGGCCGCAGCGCACCTTGTCCGGCACCGCCCTGCAACGGCGCGGCGCCAACTGCCTTATTCCGGCGGCGCGTGCGCGACCGGCGGCAGGTCGTGCGCGACCAGTTGCAGCACGCGCTGCAGCGCGCCGCGTCCATTGGCGACCAGCGCGCATCCGGCCTCGGCCATGCGCGCGCGCGCGGCCGCGTCGCCGAGCAGGTCGCGCAGTGCCGCGCACACCGCCGCGGCGTCCTCGCAGATCGCGACCGCGCCGGCCTCGCGCATGCGCCGCGAGATGTCGGCGAAGTTGTGCAGGTGCGGCCCGCTCACCGGCGGCGTGCCGACCGCGGCCGGCTCCAGCAGGTTGTGCCCGCCGATCGGCTGCAGGCTGCCGCCGACGAAGGCGACCTGGGCACAGGCGTAGAACAGCATCAACTCGCCCAGCGTATCGATCACGAACACGCCGTCGTCGGCGCCGGGCCACTGCTGCTGGCGGCGCGTGGCCACGCGCCAGCCCTGGTCGCGCGCCAGCGCCTCGACCTTGGCGAAGCGTTCGGGATGGCGCGGCGCCCACAGCAGCAGCAGGTCCGGCCATTCCCGACGCAGTTGCCGATGCATCTCGATCACCGCCGCCTCCTCGCCCTCGTGGGTGCTGGCGGCGATCCACACCGGCCGCCCCGGCGCCACGCGTTCGCCGAACGCGGCCACGAACTGCGGCAAGTGCTCGGGCACCGCGATATCGAACTTGATGTTGCCCAGCGGCCGCACCTGTTGCGGACGCGCGCCGAGTTCGATGAAGCGCTCGGCGTCGGCCTGCGACTGCGCCGCCACGCAGGCGACGGTACGCAGCGCGCGCCCGATCAGCGACCGCAGCAGGCGGTAGCCGCGCAGCGAGCGCGCCGACAGCCGCGCGTTGAGCACGTACACCGGGATGCCGCGGTCGCGGCAGCCGAACAGCATGTTCGGCCACAACTCGGTTTCCAGGATCAGCGCCAGGCTCGGGCGGAAATGCTGCAGGAAACGGCCGACGCTGCCGGGCACGTCGTAGGGCAGGTAGACGTGGTCCAGCGCATCGCCCCACAGCGCGCGCACCCGCTCCGAGCCGGTCGGGGTGATGGTGGTGATCACCCAGCGGATGTCCGGACGCTGCGCGCGCAACGCGTTGACCACCGGCGCGGCGACGTTGACCTCGCCCACCGACACCGCGTGCACCCACACCCGCGGCTCGCCGCGCGCCTGCGGATACGAGGCGTAGCGCTCGTCCCAGCGCTGGAAATACTGGCGCACGCGGAACCCGCGCCAGACCAGGTGGTAGACGGTGACCGGCAGCAGCAGGTACAGCACGGCCGAATACAGGCCGCGCAGCAGCCGTTCGATGAAATCGTTGCGCATCGCGAAAGCATACCGGGTTGCGTCGCGCAGGCGGCAGACGATCGCCGGCACCGCGCCGCCTGCGCGCGGCGGATCCGCGGCGCCGCACCACGCCGACCCCGTTGCGCCCGCACCCGCTAAACTTGGCCCATGTCAGACGCCTCCCCCGCCCCCCCGGCCTCCGCCACCACCGCCGCACCGCCGCCGCGCTCGCCGCGGCACTGGCCGACCTGGTTGCTGCTCGGCCTGGCCGTGATCCTGGCGCGGCTGCCCTGGCTGCTGCAGCGCGCGCTCGGCCGCGGCGTCGGCTGGCTCGCCCTGCGCCTGGCCGGCACCCGCCGCCACGCCGCCGAGGTGAACCTGAAACTGTGCTTCCCCGAACAGAGCGAGGCGTGGCGCGAACGCCTGCTGCGCGACAGCTTCGATGCGCTGGGCGTGGGCGTGTTCGAGTTCGCGCGCGCCTGGTGGGGCAGCCTCGCCGCGATCCGCGGCCGCACCCGCATCGAAGGCCTGGACCACCTGCGCGCGCTGCAGGCGCAGGGCCGCGGCGTGCTGCTGGTGTCGGGCCACTTCATGACCCTGGAGATGTGCGGCCGCCTGCTGTGCCAGTACGTGCCGCTGGCCGGCATGTACCGCCGCCACCGCAATCCGGTGTTCGAATGGGCGGTCAAGCGCGGCCGGCTGCGCTACGCCAGCGCCATGTTCGCCAACGAGGACCTGCGCGGCAGCGTGCGCCACCTCAAGCGCGGCGGTTTCCTGTGGTACGCGCCGGACCAGGACATGCGCGGCAAGGACACCGTGTTCGTACCGTTCTTCGGCATGCCCGCGGCCACCATCACCGCCACCCACCAGTTGGCGCGGCTGACCGGCTGCGCGGTGGTGCCGTACTTCCACCGCCGCGAAGGCGCCGAGTACGTGCTGCGCATCGCCGCGCCGCTGGAGGACTTCCCTTCGCAGGACATGGTAGCCGACACCGCGCGGGTCAATGCCGCGATCGAGGCGATGGTGCGCGAGGCGCCGGCGCAGTACCTGTGGATCCACCGCCGCTTCAAGCGCCAGCCCGGCGGCCGCAGCACGTTCTACGAACGCGACTGAGCTGGATGCGGGGAATGGGCGCTGCAACCTTGCGCGCTCGAGTCTGCGGGTCGCTTTCGCGCCGGACCCTCGACCCTCACCCCAACCCCTCTCCCGGCGGGAGAGGGGCTGATGCATCTCGCTGTTGCTTCCTCATCGGGAAGCTCGCCAGGGTGCTCGACGCGATCGTGCGATCGCCAATCAGGCAGAGGCGGGCAAGGCCGCCTGCGCGGCGTCGCCCTCGGCGTCGCGCTCCTCGGCCAGCAGCGCGCCGACATACAGGCCCACCAGCATCAGCGCCAGCGAGCCCCAGAACGAGGAATAGAACGCGAGGTGGGTGTTGAACGGGAACACCGTCGCCAGCAGCGCCAGCATCGCCGGCCGCGCCCGCTCGCGCGCCTGCGGCGAGGCGTAGCGCCAGGCGCGCCACGCCTGCGCGGCGCCGGCCAGCCACAGCAGCAAGCCGATCACACCGGTCTCGCTGAGCACTTCGAGCACGATCTGGTGGGCATGGAAGGCCGGCTCGCGGCCCCAGGCGCCGCCGTGCGCCGGATCCGGGTCGCAGCCGACATAGGCCTCGCGGAAACCGCGCACGCCGACGCCATTGAGCGGATGCTGGCGGATCATGCACAACGACGCGTCCCAGATCTGGCTACGCCCGGCCAGCGCCGCGTTGACGTCGGCCGCGCGCCCGCTCAGCGCCAGCGTGGTGCGGGCGAAGCGTTCGCGCACCTGCGGCGAGAGCGCGCCGAGCACGCCGGCGACCAGCACCGCGGCCACCCCCAGCGCCAGCAGGCGGCGCGCGCCGAGCAGGCGCCGGCCGGACAGCAGCAGCACCAGCGCATAGGTGATCCACGAGGCACGCGACCCGGCCAGCAGCAACACCACGCCCACCAGGGCCGTCGCCAGCAGCCATCCCCAGGCGCCGCCACGGCGCCCGGCCGCGAACAGCAGGAACGGCGACAGGCTGGCCAGCACCTGGCCGAACTTGAGGTTGCACGGCCCGAACACGCCACTGAGGCGATCGGCCAGCGCGATCTCCTGCGCCGTGCACAGGCCATGCTGGCTGATCGCCCACTTGAGCTGGTCCATCGACCAGAACAACGGGCTGGTGCCGAACACCGCCTGCGCCAGGGCATCCACGGTCCAGAGCGCGGCGATGATGGCCAGGCCGTTGAAGGTGGTCCGGCGGCCGCGTGGCGTCGCCACCGCCATCGCCACCAGCCACAGGAACGGCAGGAAGCGCAGGTCCACCGCCGATTCGCGCAGCGCCAGCGGCACGTCCACCGCGTCCAGCGCCGACAGCGGTTGCGGCAACCAGTAGGTCAGGAACAGCAGCGTGGTCAACGCCCAGGCCGGCCCGCTGAGCAGGCTGGCGCCGCCGCGGAAGCGGCTGTGCAGCAGCCGTGCCAGGGTGACCAGCGCGCCCAGCGCCAGCACCGCGGCGGCCAGGCCGGGCGCCGGCCACAGCGCCACGAACGTCAGCACCCACACCGGCGCCCAGCGTTCGTTGCGCGCCGGCGTCAGCGGCGCGAGCAGGGAGGACTCAGTGGCGGAGTTCGTCATAGACGGCCAGGGTCGCACGCTGCATGGCTTGCAGCGTGTAGGGGATCGCCGGCGGCGGCGGCGGATGCGCCAGCAGGCGCGTGGCGGCGGCGCGCAAGGCCGCCGGATCGAAGGCCGGCACCGCGCCCTCGGGCTGCAACTGCGCCAGCAGTTCGCCGGCACCGCCGTGCGCCCAGCCCAGCACCGGCCGCCCCACCGCCAGCGCCTCGACCACGGTGCGCCCGAACGCCTCCGGCTTGCGCGACAGCTGCAGCACCAGGTCGCTGGCCGCATAGGCCTCGGCGATGCGCGCGGTCGGCGCGGTGAACGCCACCGCGGCGGCGATCCCCAGCGCGGCGGCTTCGGCCTCCAGTTCCTGCACATAGGCCGCGCGCCCGGCCGCGCGCGCGCCGGGCAGCCACAGCCGCGCATCGCTGCCGTCGGCGCGCAGCGCGGCAAGCAGGCGCAACGCGTCGCTGTGCCCCTTGAGCCGGGTACCGCGCCCGGGCAACAGCAGCAGCGGGCCGTCGCCGGCGATGGCCGGCGCCTGGGTCGCGGCCCAGGCGCGCGCCGCGGGATCGGGCCGTGGACGGCGCGGGAACTGCGCCGGATCGATGCCGCGCGGGATCACCCGCAGCCGCGCCGGGTCGGTACGCGGGTAGTGGCGCAACACGTAGTCGCGGACCGTGGCGGACACGCAGATCGCGCGCTCGCCGCGGGTCATGATCGCGCTGTAGCGGCTGGGCGAATTGAGCCCGTGCACGGTGGTGACGAAGCGCGGCCGCTGCGCCGCCGGCAACCCGCGCAGCGCGTACCAGCCCAGCCAGGCCGGCAGCCGCGAGCGCGCATGCACGATGTCCGCGCCCTCGCGCACGAACAGGCGGCGCAGCGCCGGCACGTGGCGCAGGGTCAGCAGCGACTTGCGGCCGATGTCCAGGGCGATGTGCTCGGCCCCGGTCGCGGCCAGCGCCGGCAGCAGCCGGCCGCCGGCCGACACCACCAGCGCGCGATGCCCGGCGGCGACCAGCGCCGCGGCGATTTCCAGGGTGGAGCGTTCGACGCCGCCGGATTCCAGCGCCGGCAGCAGTTGCACCACGGTCAGGCGCTGCATCGCGCCGGCGGTCAGTCGACCAGCACGAAGACCGCGCCGCAGTACGGGCACTTGGCCTCGTGGCTGGGTTCCTCGTCCACCGGCAGATAGACCCGCGGGTGCGAGTTCCACAGCGCCATTTCCGGGGTCGGGCAGCTCAGCGGCAGGTCGGCGCGGTGGACGCTGTAGCGCTTCTCTGCATTGGCGGGCGCGGTGGCGGTATGGCTCATGGCGGTAGGGCACGGCGGGTGGGGACAGCGAATTCTAGCAGCCCGCCCGGCGCGCGCGCCGAGGGGCGGCGCCCGATGCCGACCCGCAGCCCACCCGCTTGTCTCGCCCCTGTCTCGCCCCTGTCTCGCTCCAGCCCGGCCCGGGTCCGGGCCAGGTCCGGGCCGGGTTCGGATGACCCGCGTGGACCGGCTTGATACGGGACGATCACATCCACTATGCTCGGGAACACGCGGCGCAAACCTGCCGCTCCGAGGTGTCCCGTGGATATAGGTGTGCGATTGATGCAGGCGCGGCGCAATGCCGGTTTCACGCTGCGCGAGCTGGCAGCCTTGCTGGGCGTGGCGCATAGCACGCTGGGTCACTGGGAGAACAATCGTTCGGTGCCCAATGCCCGGCATTTGCTGAAGATCGCCGAACTTACCGGCGTCGATGCCTATGTGCTGCTGACCGGCAAGCCGTCCAAGCTGAACCAGGGCGAGCACGAAAGCCTGCCGTTGCCGGTAGGCAAGCGGATGGCCTGAGGGCCCCGCGGCGCCGTGCTGGCGCCGCTTCGACGTTGCGCGAATCGCACGCAACGCGCTTGGTAGCGTGATGTCTGTGCTGGCCAGTTGCTGACAGCTGCGCGCGGAGTTCTAAACCGTTTATGCGCTGCCGGCCTGCGATTCGCGGGTCGCGTTGCGTTGCAGCCAGGCGATGTGCGGCATGCGGGCCTGGTCAACGCAAGCACAGGACACCGCCCTACCCTGGATTCGGTCGCTGGAGCGCTTCTCCCATCGAGACCGGGCGCGACGCGCCGCATGCCGGTATGCCCAGCGAAACCAGCGACGCGCCTTGGGAGCGCACCCTGGTCACCATTGCGCATCGCGATACGCGCGGCCCCGAAGGCCGCACCGCAGCTTCGGCTTCCGCTTCCGCCCAGCACGATGCCGCACGTCCCGGCCGGCGGCCCGCACCGTTGGTCACCTGGGTGCCAACGCTCCGATTGCGGAGCGGGCAAGTCCGCTACCGCGCCAAGCCCGCAAGCAACGCACGCCGACGCCGATCCCCGGATCGCCCGCCCGAGCGGGCGCGACCGGCGATCGCGCGCGCACCCGCCGCGCATCCGCCCCCGCTCGTTACGGCGCGCCCTTCTCCGCCTCCAACTGCTTGCGGATCTGCGCATCGACCGCGGCGATCGCGGTCATGTTCATCACCCGGCGCGAGGTGGCGCTGGTGGTGAGGATGTGCACCGGCTTGGAGATGCCCATCAGGATCGGCCCGATCGCCACGCCGTCGGTGAACACGCGCACCAGGTTGTAGGCGATGTTGGCCGCTTCCAGGTTCGGCAGCACGAACAGGTTGGCGCGGCCCTTCAGCGTGCTGTTGGGCATGATCTGCTTGCGCAGCGCTTCGTCCCAGGCGGTGTCGCCCTGCATCTCGCCGTCGATGTTGAGCTCGGGCTTGCGCTTGAGCAGCGCCTCGCGCACCTGGCGCATCTTCAATGCATCGCGCGAATCGTGGCTGCCGAAGTTGGAATGCGACAGCAGCGCGATGTTCGGCTCGATGCCGAACAGCTTCAGGCGATAGGCGGCCTGCAGCGTCGCCTCGACGATCTGCTCCACGCTGGGATCTTCCTGCACGTGGGTGTCGACGAAGAAGAACGCGCCCTGCTGGTTGATCACACCGGTCATCGCCGAGGTCGAGCTGACCCGCGGCTCCAACGGGATCACGCTGCGCGCGTAGCCGAGCTTCTTGTGGAAGCGGCCGACCACGCCGGTGAGCAGCGCATCGGCTTCGCCGCGCGCGACCATCACCGCCGCGATCAACGTCGGCCGCGAACGCATCAGCTCCTTGGCCGCGGTGACGGTGACGCCGCGGCGCTCGGTGAGCGCGTGGTAGTACTGCCAGTAATCGTTGAAGCGCGGATCGTCGTGGATGTTGGTGATCTCGAAATCCACGCCGGCGGTGATGCGCAGGCCCAGGCGCTGGATGCGCGCCTCGATCACGTCGGGGCGCCCGATCAGGATCGGGAACGCCAGGCCTTCGTCGATCACGCTCTGCACCGCGCGCAGCACCACTTCCTCTTCGCCCTCGGCGTAGACCACGCGCTGCTTGTCGGCGCGGGCACGGTCGTACACCGGTTTCATCATCAGGCTGGTGCGGTAGACGAACTGGCTGAGCTTGTCGCGGTAGGCGGCCATGTCGACGATCGGGCGCGTGGCCACGCCCGAGTCCATCGCCGCCTGCGCCACCGCCGAGGACAGCTCGACCAGCAGGCGCGGATCCAGCGGCCGCGGGATCAGGTAGTCGGGACCGAAGCTCGGCGTCTCGCCGCCGTAGGCCGCGCCGAGGTCGGAGGCTTCACGCCGCGCCATTGCCGCGATCGCCTTGACGCAGGCGATCTTCATCGCCTCGTTGATGCCGGTGGCGCCGACATCGATCGCGCCGCGGAACAGGTAGGGGAAGCACAGCACGTTGTTGATCTGGTTCGGATAGTCCGAACGGCCGGTGCCGATGATCGCGTCAGGGCGTACCGCCTTGGCCGCCTCCGGGGTGATCTCCGGATTCGGATTGGCCAGGGCGAAGATCACCGGCTGCGGCGCCATCGTCGCCACCATCTCCGGCTTGAGGATGCCCGCGGCCGACAGGCCGAGGAAGATGTCCGCGCCTTCGACGATCTCGGCCAGGGTGCGCTTGTCGGTATCGCGGGCGTAGCGCGCCTTGTCCGGGTCCAGGTCGGTGCGGCCGGTGTGGATCACGCCGTCGCGGTCCAGCGCCAGGATGTTCTCCGGCTTCAGACCCAGCGAGACCAGCATGTTGACGCAGGAGATGCCGGCCGCGCCCATGCCCGTGGTGGCCAGCTTGACCTCTTCGATCTTCTTGCCGGTGACCACCAGCGCGTTGAGCACGGCCGCGCCGACGATGATCGCGGTGCCGTGCTGGTCGTCGTGGAACACCGGGATGTTCATGCGCTCGCGCAGCTTGCGCTCGACGATGAAGCACTCCGGCGCCTTGATGTCCTCCAAGTTGATGCCGCCGAAGGTCGGCTCCAGGCTGGCGATGATGTCGACCAGCTTGTCCGGGTCGTTCTCGTTGATCTCGATGTCGAACACGTCGATGCCGGCGAACTTCTGGAACAGCACGCCCTTGCCTTCCATCACCGGCTTGGACGCCAGCGGGCCGATGTTGCCCAGACCCAGCACCGCGGTGCCGTTGCTGATCACCGCCACCAGGTTGCCGCGCGCGGTCAGTTCGCTGGCCTGGTTCGGATCGGCGACGATGGCCTCGCAGGCGAACGCCACGCCCGGCGAATAGGCCAGGGAGAGGTCGCGCTGGGTCAGCATCGGCTTGGTCGCCGAGACCTTGATCTTGCCCGGCGGCTGCTGGCGGTGATAGTCGAGGGCGGCCTGTTTGAAATCGTCGTTTGACATCGAGGGCTTCTTTTGTCGAAAGGCGCGGAGGCTGGGAATTCTACCCTCCGCAGCCGTGGCCGGCCTGTCTGGCGGCTGTCGCCGCGCGCGCCGGCGCCGGAAAAACGCGACGCGCCGGCATTGCCGGCGCGTCGTGCGCTGCCGCGGATCAGCGGACCGCGAGCGGCTCGGCCGTCACCGCCGGCAGCGGCGCGGCCTCGCCATCCAGTGCCAACCGCAGGCGATCGCGGTCCAGCGCGTTCTCCCAGCGCGACACCACCACGGTCGCCACCGCGTTGCCCATGAAGTTGGTCAGCGAGCGGCACTCGCTCATGAAGCGGTCCACGCCCAGGATCAGCGCCATGCCGGCCACCGGCACTTCCGGCACCACCGCCAGCGTCGCCGCCAGGGTGATGAAGCCGGCGCCGGTCACGCCGGCCGCGCCCTTGGAGCTGAGCATCGCCACCAGCAGCAGGGTGATCTGATGGCCGAGGGTCAGTTCGGTGTTGGTCGCCTGGGCGATGAACAGCGCCGCCAGGGTCATGTAGATGTTGGTGCCGTCGAGATTGAACGAGTAGCCGGTGGGCACGACCAGGCCGACCACCGACTTCTCGCACCCGGCGCGCTCCATCTTCTCCATCAGCGACGGCAACGCCGATTCGGACGAGGACGTGCCCAGCACCAGTAGCAGTTCCGCCTTCAGGTAGCGGATCAGCTTGAAGATCGAGAACCCGCAAAAGTAGGCCACCGCGCCGAGGATCACCACCACGAACAGCAAGGACGTGACGTAGAACGAACCGACCAGCCAGGCGAGTTGCACCAGCGAATGCAGGCCGTGTTCGCCGATGGTGTAAGCGATCGCGCCCAGCGCGCCGATCGGGGCGGCCTTCATCAGGATGTGCACCAGCTTGAACACCGGCGCGACCAGCGCCTCCAGCACGTTCAGCACCGGCTTGCCGCGCTCGCCGACCAGCGCCAGCGACACGCCGAACAGCACCGCCACGAACAAGACCTGCAGGATGTTGTCGCCGACGAACGGGCTGAGCAAGGTCTTCGGGATGATGTCCATCAGGAAGCCGAGCAGGGTCAGTTCGTGCGACTTCTGCACATAGCCATCGACCTTGCTCTGGTCCAGCGTCGCCACGTTGACGTTCATGCCCGCGCCCGGCTGCACCACGTGCGCGACGATCATGCCCACCACCAGCGCCAGGGTGGAGAAGAACAGGAAGTACACCATCGCCTTGCCGAACACCCGACCCACCGTCTTCAGGTGGGTCATGCCGGCGATGCCGGTGACGATGGTCAGGAAGATCACCGGCGCGATGATCATCTTCACCAGCTTGATGAAGGCGTCGGCCAGCGGCTTGAGCTGGGTGGCGAAGTGCGGCTCCAGATGGCCGAGCGCCGCGCCGATGACGATGGCCACCAACACCTGGACATAGGTATGCCGGTAGAACGGCACCGGTCGCGACGGCGCCTGGGTGGCCGGGGAAGTTGGGATATGCATGCGTGCGCTCCGGAGCAGAGAGACCGGCAACCCGAGACGGGTCGCGGAACGCTGCCTTTGTACGCGGCGCCGGCTTCTAAGCAGATAACCTATTGGTACTAGTCCCCTGTTCGCGACGCCGCAGACGCAGTTACAGTGTCCCGGCACGCTCACGGGAGGGAGGTGCGACGCGCAATGCCGGCCATGGGAATGCCCGCCGATGCGGCGTCGTCAGCCGATCTGCCGCCGGCGCTGCCGGCGTCGCATGCGTATTCAGGGGCAATGCGCCGTCGCAGGATCGCAATACCGCTGTAAAGAACCGCCGGATGCGTCCGCTATTGCATGCGGGCGGCTCGTTGTTCCGGCGATGCGCCCCGCACCGCGACCGAGGGAAGGCCGCGGTCGGCCTCACGCTGCACCGCCCGCGCAAGCCTTGCCGTCCCGTCAGTCGAGTGCCGGCGCGCTTTTTTCCTCATCAAGAAGACATCACACCATGCGCCATACCCTTCTCTTCGCTGCGCTGTGCCTGACCGCCGCCGCTCCCGCCGCTGCCGCCAGCGGATTCGACGATTGGCCGACCAAGTTCGCCTTCAGCGATGGCACCGAACTGGCGGTGACCGGCAACTACGCCTACGACTCGAACAACTTCTCCGACGACGACCCGCGCCTGGAAGACGACAACACGTTCCGCCGCAAGGAATTCGGCGCCACGCTGAAGAAGAAGGGCGTCTACGATGCGATGGTGTACTTCGACTTCCAGTCCAAGCTGTGGCTGGACGTGTTCTTCCGCTTCGAGACCAAGGCGCTGTTCGGCAGCGACTACGGCAAGGTGCGGCTGGGCTACATCAAGGTGCCGGTCGGCCTGGAAGGCGTGACCAGCGCACGCGCCGACAGCTTCCTGGAAACCGCGCTGCCGATCCAGGCGATCTACCAGGGCCGCCGCACCGGCGTGGAATGGACCTTCGAGCGTCCGCAGTACCTGCTGCAGGCCGGCGCGTACGGCGGCAAGGACCTGCAGGGCGACAACCCCGGCACCACGCAGGCGGTGCGTGGCGTGTGGACCCCGTTCAAGGCCGAGGGCGACGTGCTGCACCTGGGCCTGGCGTATTCGCAGGAAAACCCGCGCGGCTACCACAACGGCCTGGACGTGAGCTTCAGCCCGCGCGTGCGTCTGCGTGCGCGCCCGGAAGCCGGCCTGACCGATGTGCGCCTGGTCGATTCGGGCACCCTGGTCGATGCCGACCAGGTGCGCCGCACCGGCCTGGAGGCGATCTGGATCAAGGGCCCGTTCTCGCTGCAGGGCGAGGCGCTGCGCGCCGAGGTCACCCGCGACAACGGGCGTCCCGACTACACCGCCGACGGCCAGTACGCCTTCGCCAGCTACGTGCTGACCGGCGAGTCGCGTCCGTACAGCGCCGGCAACGTCGCCAACATCAAGCCGGCCAATGCCTATGGCGCGGTGGAACTGCTGGTGCGCTACAGCCGCCTGGATCTGGACGACGGCACGGTGCTGGGCGGCCGCCAGCACGACTGGACCGTGGGCGCGAACTGGTACCTGACCAGCCACTTCAAGTTCCAGGCCAACTACGTGCGCGCCGATGCCGAACGTGCCGGCGTGCATACCAAGCCGGACTCGATCGACCTGCGCGCGCAGGTCCAGTTCTGATCGGCAGGCGCTGACGGGATCCTGGTTTGCCACCCGCTCGGCAGCGCCCGGGCGGGACGCGTCGCTTCGCCATGGCGCGGCCTGCGTCTGCCGGCCGCGCCACGGCGCCGCATTGCGCCCGTGGCCACCGCGACCGGCAGCGCGGTCGAACCTGCCGGCGTTGCCGCCTGCGGCACGCATGCGCCCGGCTGCCGCTAAGCTGACGGCCTCGTCCGGCCACCCCTCCGCATGCAGTCCGCTTCGCGCTACCGCCACCTCGCCCTGCTCCTGCTCGCCGTCCTCGGCGGCATGGCGCTGGCGATGTTCTCGGCCGGGCAGTTGGCCGAGCAGCGCGCGCTGCGCGCCGAGAGCCGGCAGTTGCGCCAGCAACTGGACCTGTACGCGCAGAGCCTGCAGCAGCGCATCGACCGCTACCGCACCCTGCCGCAGGTGCTGGCGCTGGATCCGGAACTGCGCGCGGCACTGACCCAGCCGCCGGACCCGGCCACGCACCAGCGACTGAACCTGAAGCTGGAGCGCGCCAACGACGTCACCCGCTCCTCGACGCTGACCCTGATCGGCACCGACGGCGTCGCCGTGGCCGCCAGCAACTGGCGCCTGACCAGCAGCAACGTCGGTGCCGACTACAGCTTCCGTCCCTACGTGAAGCAGGCCTTGGCGCAGGGCAGCGGCCGCTTCTACGGCATCGGCATGACCACCGGCGTGCCCGGCTACTTCCTGTCGCAGGCGATCCGCGACGAGGCCGGGCGCACCCTTGGCGTGATCGTGATCAAGATCGAGCTGGCCGCGCTGGAACGCGAGTGGCTGCGCGTGCCCGATGTGGTGCTGGTCAGCGACCGCCACGGCGTGGTGTTCCTGTCCAGCCGCGACGCCTGGCGCTACCGCCAGCTGCAGCCGCTGAGCGCGCACGAACGCGAGGAGTTGCTCGCCACCCGTCAGTACGCGCGGCAGGCGCTGCTGCCGACGCAGCGGCGCAGCCTGGAGACGCTGGACGACGGCAGCCAGGTGGTGCGCATCGACGTGCCCGCGCAACGCATGCCGGTGCTGTGGCAGAGCATGGCGCTGCCGGAGAGCGGCTGGCGCCTGCATCTGCTGCACGACCTCGGCGGCAGCCGCGCCGCCGGCCGCGCCGCCGCCCTGGCCGCGGGCGGCATCTGGCTGGCGCTGGTGTTCCTGGGCCTGCTGTTCCAGCAGCGCCAGCGCCTGGCGCGGCTGCGCCAGCGCAGCCGGCGCGAACTGGAAACGCTGCTGCAGCAGCACGCGCAGGAACTGCGCACTGCGCAGGACGGTATCGTGCAGGCGGCGCAGCGGGCCGATACCGGCCTGAGCCGCAGCCTGGAGCACCTGCCGCAGGGCGTGGTGATCATCGACGCGCAACTGCGCCTGGTGGCGTGGAATTCGCGCTACCTGGAGATCTTCCGCTTCCCGCCGGACCTGATCCGCATCGGCCGTCCGATCGAGGACGTGTTCCGCTACAACGCGCGCCGCGGCCTGCTCGGCCCCGGCCCGGTGGAGGCGGCGATCCAGCGCCGCCTGGATCACCTGCGCAGCGGCCGTCCGCACATGCGCGAGAGCGAGAAGGACGACGGCACGGTGCTGGAGATCCGCGGCAATCCGCTGCCCGATGGCGGCTTCGTCACCAGCTACGCCGACATCACCAGCTACAAGAACGCCGCGCGCGAACTGCGCTCGCTGGCCGACGCGCTGGAGCATCGCGTGGCCGAGCGCACCCGCGACCTGGCCGAGGCCAAGCGCGAGGCGGAGAACGCCAGCCGCTACAAGACCCGCTTCGTCGCCTCGGCGGTGCACGACCTGCTGCAGCCGCTCAACGCCGCGCGCATGTTCGTCTCGGCGCTGCGCGGCAGGCTGCCCGACGCCGACGCGCGGCAGCTCGCCGACCATGTCGACAACGCGCTGGTCGCGCAGGACGCGATCCTCAACAGCCTGCTGGACATCTCGCGCCTGGAAGCGGGCACGCTGAAGACGCAGGTGCGCGATTTCGCGCTGGGACCGTTGCTGCAGGCGCTGGCGCACGAGTTCGGCATCGTCGCCGAGGATCGCGGCCTGCGCCTGGACTACGTGCCCACGCGCGCGGCGGTGCGCAGCGACGAGACGCTGCTGCGGCGCATCCTGCAGAACTTCCTGTCCAACGCGCTGCGCTACACCCCGCGCGGCCGCGTGCTGTTGGGCTGCCGGCGCGACGGCGACAACCTGCGCATCGAAGTCCACGACCAGGGCCCCGGCATCCCGGAGGCGTTGCAGCAGGAGATCTTCGAGGAATTCCGCCGCCTCGGCGACGGCGTCGCGCAGGATCGCGGCGCCGGGCTGGGCCTGGCGATCGTGGAGCGCATCGGCCGTCTGCTCGGCCATCGCATCGGCCTGCGTTCGCAGTTGGGCCGCGGCAGCGTGTTCACGGTCACCGTGCCGCTGGGCGATGCCGCCGCCGCGGCACGGCTGCAGCCACCGACCGCGATGGCCAGCGACAACGGCGACGACCCGATCCTGCACGGCTGCCGGGTCTGGTGCATCGACGACGACCCGCGCGTGTGCGAGGCCAGCCGCGCGCTGCTGGAGCGCTGGGCGTGCCGGGTGGAACTGGCGGCAGGCCCAGAGGACGCACTGGCCGCGGCGCAGCCGGGTCAGGCGCCGGAGCTGGTGCTGCTGGACGTGCGCATGGGCGCGCACGATGGCCCGGCCCTGTTCGCCCGGCTATGCGAGCGCTGGAACGCCGCGCCGCGGGTGATCCTGGTCACCGCCGAACCGGATCCGGCCTTGCGCGCGCTGGCCCAGGAGCGCGGCTGGGGATTCCTGTCCAAGCCGGTGCGCGCGCCAGCGCTGCGCGCGCTGATGACGCAGATGCTGCTGCGCGGCTAGACCTGGATAAATCACGCGGTGCCTTGCGTGCATCGCGTGAAGTGGCGGCCCGCCCGCGTCCATGTCTCGGGAATTGGCTGGAGGCATTACACCGACCACTTCCATTTGGGCGTAATCCTGACCGCGCGAGCGGCCGCCAACGCACCAAGACACCACGCCATGCTCAGCCCAACGCTGGTGCCGGCGCCCGCTGCTGCGCCAATGCCTCGTTCTGCGCCTGCTGCGCGCGCGCCTGCGCCAGATCGCGGTTGACACTTTCCAACTGCGCGAACGACTGCGCCTGCGGTGTCTGCAGCGCCTGCTCGGTCGGCATGGCGGCGCGCAGGTGCGCCGGATCCTTGCTGTCGCCCTGCACCACGAAGGCGGTCTGGCCGGCCTGCAGCGTCGCGGTCGGCGCGTTGAGCCCGACGTGATCGACCCGGGTCAAGCCCTCGCGCTTGGCCAGCACCAGCAGGCTCGCGGTCAGGCGGTCGCTGGATTCATCCCAGCCGCGCCCCAGTTGCGCGTTCAATCGCTCCACGCCGGACTTGATCTGCTGCTGCAGCGCATGGTCCGGATGCCCGGGCTGGGAGGGATCGCTGGCCTTTGGCGGCGGCGGATGCTGCGCCGGCGCGGCGAGATGCTGCCGCGCCGCGGCTTCGCGCTCGGCGACGCGGCTGTCCATGCTCGGCAGGATGGTGCCGTTGAGGTGGCGCTCCATCGCCTCCGATCCGGAGGGAATCACGGTCCCGGCGAGCGCTGCGGTCTTGGCCGCGTTCCAGTTCCCGACCGGGCCAACCAACTCCTGCGCGGCGGCGACGGTGCCGGCACTGGCGGCGCTTTGCGCCGCCATCGCGCCCGGCGCGCGATCGGCGGCGAAGGACAGCGCTTTCCCGGCGGCGTCGAGACCTCGATCCAGCTGCCGTCCGGCCTCGGTAATGCCCACATGCTGCAATCCGCCGAGTAGCACCGAACTCGCGCGGATCGTGGCGACGTCGGCCCGGGCAGCGCGCTGGCTCTGCGCGGCTTCCTGCGTGGCCTGCCGCTGCGCTTCGGCGCCAGCCTGTTCCAGGCGTTCGGCCTGGCCGCCGAGCGTGCCCTGCAAAGCCTCGGGCAACAACTGCTCGGTGCCGCGCAGCAGTCGCGCGCCCAGCGCCGCGCCGCGCGCCTGCAATTCGCCGCGCAAGCGCGCGGCGTCCGACTGGGCGTCGCCGAACGCCGACCGCGCCTCGGCCATCGTCGTGCCCACCGCGTGCGTCGCATCGCGGGCCAGGTTCGCCGCGTGCCCACTGGCGTCGCGGGCCAGATCGCCGGATCCGTCCAGGCCGCGCTCGGCGAGCCGCCCCGCCGCGGCGACGGCTTCGCCGACGCGGTGGCCGGCATGGGCGCCGCGCGTCGCCGCATGCAGCACGCTTAGCGCCGGCCCGGCGAGTTCGCTGACCTCCTGCAACGACGGCGGCGAACGCCGCGCGACCACATTGCCGTCGGCATCGACGGTCTTGGCGACCAGCAACGGCTGCACACGTCCGGCGGCCAGCGGCAATTCCTCCAGCAGCTTCTCCGTGTCGCCCTCGGCGAGGCGGTCGACGAACGCGTGCACCGCCCCCTGCGCCTGTGGCGGCACCGCGGCGTCCAGGGTGCGCTTGAGCATGGCGCGCCCTTCGGGCACCTCGTTGAGCAGTTCGCAGGTTTCGCGCATCACCTCGCCCAACTGCCGGCGTTGGACTGCGTCGAGCCGGTGGACGTTCTCCTGGATCCCGTTGTTCAGCAGCTCGCCGCTGACCTGGTAGGCGGTGACGATGCGCTGGGTGTCGTAGACCCGCACGCCCGGATTCTGTTCGGCGAAGCGCTGCGCGGTGGCCGGATGCAGACCGGCCGCGTTGAGCGTGGTCGCGCGCGCGCCGGTGACGGCGGCGGCGGCCGAGGCCAGGCCGCCGCCGAGCGAGTGGCCGGCGATTTCGAAGTCGACGCCACCACCCTTCAACTGCAGCGCCAGGGTCATGGCGCGATCGTAGTAGTCGGTTTCCAGGCCAACCGATTGCGGAAAGTTGTTGGCGGCAAAATCCTCGCCGGTGGTGTCGCGCAGCGTGCCGTCCGGCATCTTCACTTCGCCGGAAGAGCCTTTGAAGACCAAGGTCGGCTTGTAGCCTGGACCGAGCACGCTGGGATCAGGAAGATAGATTTCTGCACGAAATCCTGATTTCTCCGGCTGCAGCATATTCATCAACTGCTTTTCAGTCATGCCGGACTGGCGGGCGTACTCTTTCAGAAGATCAGGATGCTCGCTAGCACGCATCCAACCCGCTGGCGGCTCGCCCTCCCCTTTTGCCGCCTGATAGACATCCGCAGCGAGTCCTGCCATTTCACGATCATGATAGATTTCGCGCAACTGCTCAGCTTGATGCGTAGCGCCTGGATTGCCCTGGTCAGCCAACTGCTGCAACAGGGCGTGGCGTTGCTGTAGATCTTCGGGATTGGCCATAGAATCCTTCCTATAGATTATTGATTCACTTCAAAGGCAAAGGGACATCTTGCTCATTGGATGGAACGCCGAAGTCCTGCCGCATTTTTCGATACTGCTCCGACAGAGGCGGACGTTTGTAGCCGTGCTGCAGCAGCCACAACTGACACTTGCGCTGCCAATCACTGGAGATCGGTGGCGCCGGATACCAAAACATCGATTGGACCATATGCGAATCCATGCGATGGACTGGCTTCTCATACTCGTAAACCAGGCTGGGATCCGCCCCGTGCTGAAGCAACCAGTAGGAGATTTCAAAGCCTCCACGCGATGTATAGAGCTCTAAAACAGTTCCGCCCATGCCTGCTAGGTCATTCACACGAGCCCCACGCTCCACCAGCAGCTTCACGTTCTTCTGCTTGTTTTGATGAATTAGAGCGTGAAAGAGCAACGACTCGTCGTTCCCATTGCGGGTATTCGGATCGCCACCGTGATCCAGCAACAGGCGCAAATAGATCGGATCCTCCTTTTGCGCAGCTAGAACCATCGCATTCTCGCTCACGAAGTAGCGCCCTACGCTGCCGTCCTTGTAGGTTTTAACAATCTGCTTGGGATTGCGCGCATTCGGATCGGCCCCATTCTCCAGCATCGCCCGCAGCCCCTGCGGGCTTTCGGTGAACACCGGCCAGGCCAGCAGCGGCATGCCGTCGGCGCCGAAGATGTGGTCCGGGTCGACCTTCTCCTCCTTCATCAGGCGCCGCACTTCGGCCGCGTTGCCCTGCTCGGCGGCCAGCGCCAGGGCCTGCGCCTTCGGGTCGGAGAACACCCGGTCCAGGCTGTAGGCCGACTGCGAGGCCGGCGACGGCGGCGCCAGCCAGCAGCCGGACATGCCGCACAGCAACGACAGCACCAGCAGGCAACGCGGGAGGAGATTGTTCATTTCCAGTCCATGGCTGAACGCGGGGGCCTCGATCGCCCCGGCGACGTCGATCGCGCGAATGTTACCGAACCGGGCAGCATCAGGGTCGCGAGCGCGCCGCCCAGCCTTCGCTCCGGCCGCGCGTCTCGTCGCATCGCGCGACGCCCGCCACCCACTGCGGCGTTCACCACTCGCGCGGGGCGATCAGCTCCTCGACGTCGGCGTCTTCGAAGCCGTAGGCCTTGGCGATGTACAGGAAGTCCACGCCGATGTTCTCGCGCGCGGCGGTCTCGATCTCGCTGTCGTGGGCTTCGAATTCCAGCGCCAGGGCGTTGAACTCCTCGGTGGCGGCGTGGGTCAGCCGGTACAGCGCCGGCAGGTCCGCCGGGGCCTGCGTCTCGATCGCCTCGCACAAGCGCAGCAGGATCTTCTGCCCCTTGCCGACCAGCGACGGGGGAAAGTAGTCGTCGTCCAGCATTTCCTGCAGGAACGGATAGTGGGCGGTCTGCTCGTTGCGGAGGGTGGTGGTGGGCATGGTCCGGTGGTCTCCGCCCGCGGGGGCGCGGGCATCGGCGCATAGCATCGCGTATCCGGGCGCCGCAGAAAACGCCCCCCGCCGGCGCCCGGGGTCAGGCCTCGCCTTCCGGCTCCAGCGCCTTGACCAGCACCGCGGCCTGGGTCCGGCTGTGGCATTCGAGCTTCTTCAGAATTGCGGTCACATGCACCTTCACGGTGTTCTCGGCCAGTCCCAACTCGTAGGCGATCTGCTTGTTGAGCAGGCCGTCGGCCAGGCACAGCAGCACCCGGAACTGCTGCGGGGTCAGCTGCGCCAGCCGCGCCGCCAACTGCGCGTCGGCCTCCGAGCGTGCCGCGGTCAGCGGCGGGAACCAGGTGCCGCCGTCGAGCACCGCCGCCACCGCGATGCCGATGGTCTCGGCCGGCGAGGACTTGGGAATGAAGCCAGCCGCGCCGAACTGCTGCGCGCGGCGGATCACCCGCGGGTGGTCGTTGGAGGAAATCACCACCACCGGCACCTCCGGATGCTCGCCGCGCACGTGCAACAGCGCCGAGAACCCGCGCGCACCGGGCATCGCCAGGTCCAGCAGGACCAGGTCGGCGTCGGGCAACGCAGCCAGCGCGGCATCCAGCGTGGCGGCGCTGGCCGCCTCGGTCACCAGCGCGCGCGGCAGGGCCTGGCGCAGCGCGTGCAGCACCGCGGCGCGGAACAGGGGATGGTCGTCGGCGACCAGGATCTTGGGCGTCTCCATGGCGACAGTCTGGCATGCGCCGCGGCCGGGACGTATCCCGGCGCCGATCCGCGCCCGGGATGGCGCCGCTGGACCTCGACCAGCCGGACGAGGACCGGATTCACCGCCTGTCGGGACGCCCTCGATCCGGACCATTCGCAAGTGGCTGACGCGCCCGGCGGGCAGGCGCGGCGCGATGGCCGCGCGCACCGCGCCCGTCCCGGGCACCGGTACCATTCAAGCAGCGCCGCCCTGGGCCGATAGCGTGGCGTGAGCCGACTCCTTTCGACCTTCCTGCCGGGCGTGCGTGCAGCCGCGCGCCGCTGCGGGTTGCTGGCGGCGCTATGCGCGCCGGGCCTGGCCGTGGCCGCGGCGGCCACGGTCGCCGCCGCCGACGATCCCGCGCTGCCGAGCAGCCTGGAACACTTCGGCCTGGACGAGGGCCTGTCGCAACTCTCGATCAACGCGCTGCAGAGCGACGACCAGGGCTTCCTGTGGATCGGCACGCAGGAGGGGCTCAACCGCTTCGACGGCCACCTGTTCCGGACCTATCGGCACGAACTGGGCCCCAGCGACCGGCAAAGCCTGCTCAGCAGCAGCGTCGACAGCCTGGCCTTCGAGACGCGCGGCACCCGGCTGTGGCTGGGCACCAACGACGCGGGCCTGGAAGTGATCGAACTGGCCACCTGGCGGCGGCATCGGCTGGCGATGGCGCAGGGCCTGTCGCACAACCGGGTGACCAAGATCCTGATCGATCCGCAGGGCGGCGCCTGGCTCGGCACCGAGCGCGGCATCGACCACGTCGATGCGGCGGTGAGCCGCGTCGCCGCACTCGGCGGCGATGCGCCGGTGGTCGGCCTGACCTGGATGCCCGACGGCACGCGCGCGGTGGCGCTGGACCGGCAGTGCCGGCTGTGGCTGCTCAGCGCCAGCGCGCGCGCGCCGCTGCCCGCGCCACCGGGCATCGGCGAATGCGTGGCGCTGCAGTCCGGACCGGAGGGCCTGTGGCTGGCCTCGGCCAGTGCCGGGCTGTTCAAGCTCGATCCGCGGGGCGCGGTCCTGGCGCACTGGAGCCGCGAGCAACTGCTGACCGAGCACGGCGATCTCAGCGCCCTGATCCGCCTGGCCGACGGACGCGTGCTGGTCGGTTCCAGCAATGCCACGGTGACGCAACTGGACAGCGCGGCGACGACGCCGCAGCGGCTGCACTTCGACGCGCCGCCGCGCAGCGCGATCAACGGCTTCTACCAGGACGGCACCGGCACCTGGTGGATCGGCACCTACACCGGCGGCCTGTACCGGGTACGGCCATTGTCGACGGTGATCCGCAACGACGAGGAGAACCTCAGCGACACCGCGGCCTGGCCCAGCTCCAGCGTGCGCAGCCTCTGGCGCGACGGCGAGCGCATGCTGATCGGCACCGACCAGGGGCTGTTGCTGCGCGACAGCAACCGCGCGCCATGGCGCAGCTCCGCGCCGATGGCCGCGCGCGCCGTGCGCGCCATCGCCCGCGACCGCAACGGCTGGTGGCTGGGCACCCGCCACGGCCTGTGGCACCTGAGCGAGGGCGGCGCGCTCGCGCGCGTGGACGGGCTGGCCGACGAGCACGTGAACGACCTGCTGGGCGAAGGCGACACGCTCTGGGTCGCCACCCGCCGCGGACTGACCCGGGTGGTGAACGGCCGCGTGCAGGACGACCCGCGCTGGGCGCCGCTGGCCGGACACACGCTGACCCGCCTGTACCGCGACGCCCGGGACACGCTGTGGATCGGCTGCAACGATTGCGGCCTGTGGCGCATGCGCGGCGATCGCGCGGCCGAGCCGTATCGTCCCGGCGGGACCGGCCTGTACGCGTCGGTGTGGTCGTTGCACGAACAGGACGGCGCGCTGTGGGTGGGCACCTTCTCCGGCGGGCTGTACCGGATCGACCTCAAGCGCGACTTCGCCACGCGCTACACCGATCGCGAAGGACTGAGCAGCAACGTCGTGTACACCATCCTGCCCGATCCGCAGGGGCGGCTGTGGCTGAGCACCAACAACGGCCTGAGCGTGCTGGATCCGGCGACCCGCATCGTGCAGAACATCGGCCGCCGCGACGGCCTGCAGAACCAGGAATACAACAGCGGCCACGGCTACCGCGACAGCCGCGGCCTGCTGTACTTCGGCGGCACGCAGGGCGTGGACGTGGTCGATCCGCGCCGCCTGCCGCTGCGCAGCCCGCCGGCGCGCGCGGTGCTGACCGACCTGCACGTGCTCGACGCCAGCGACACCCGCAACACCGGCGAGCGGCAGAGCGAGACCGACATCGTCTACGCGCGCCGGATCGTGCTGGACCATCGCGACAACGTGTTCACCGTGGGCATGACCGCGATCGATTTCACCGCGCCGGGCACGGCGCGCCTGCGCTACCGGGTCGACGGCCTGCACAAGACCTGGATCTACCCGCAGACCGCGCACAGCGAGTTCTCGGTCAGCCACCTGCCGCCGGACCGCTACGCCCTGCACGTGCAGGCGGCCGGCCGCGACGGCCAGTTCGGCGCCTCGCGCACGCTGCAGATCGAGGTGCGGCCGCCGCCGTGGCGGCATCCGCTGGCCTACGCCGGCTACGCCCTGCTGGGCGCATTGCTGCTGGGCCTGACCACGCAGCGGGTGCGGCGCACGGTCAATCGCGAACGCGACATGGTCGAACTGCTGAACCTCACCGTCGCCGAGCGCACCCGGCAGCTGGAGCGCGCCAACCAGAAGCTGCTGCAGAGCAATGCGCAACTGGAGGCGGCCACCCGCCTGGATCCGCTGACCCGGGTGTCCAACCGCCGCGAACTGCAGGACTGGCTGGCGCGCGAATGCCCGGCGCTGCGCGCCCAGCTCGACGCCGGCAGCAGCGCCGATGCGCTGTACTTCTTCATGATCGACGTGGACAACTTCAAGCGCATCAACGACGACTACGGGCACCAGGCCGGCGACACCGCGCTGGTGCAATGCGCCGACGCGCTGCGCGCGCTGTGCGGCGAGCGCGACCTGCTGGTGCGCTGGGGCGGCGAGGAATTCCTGCTGGTCACCCGGCTGCCGCGCGACACGGCCGCGCCGACGCTCGCCGAGCATCTGCGCGCGGCGGTGGCCGCGCAGCGCTTCGTGCTGGAGCAGCGCGAGCTGGCGCTGACCTGTTCGATCGGCTTCGCGCCATGGCCGCTGGTGGCGGCATGGCCGGCGCTGGGCGACTGGGAGCAGAGCGTGGGCCTGGCCGACCGCTGCCTGTACGCGGCCAAGGGCGCCGGCAAGAACGCCTGGGTCGGCGTGGACGCCGGCCCGGCGCCGGATCGGCCGCGAGTGCAGGCCCTGCTGGCCGGCAGCCCGCCGGAACACCTCGGCGACAGCGTGCGCATCCTGCACTCCACCGCGCACGCGCCGCGCTTCGCGCGCTGAAGCGCCCACCGCGCCAGTGCCTCAGCGCGGCGGCTTGCGGCGCATGCTGCTGCGCCAGGCCTGCAAAAACTGGCGGCGCTTGAGCGCGTCCAGGTACACCAGCAGCCCCGGCCCGAGCGCGATCGGGCGCATCGCCGGGCGCGTCGCGCGATCCGCGGCGCCCGCCTCGGCCAGGATCGGCTGCAGCCGCGCCTCGCGCGACAGCACCCGCTGGCCGCGCGGGGACAGCAGGTAATCGAGGAACCGGCGCGCCTCGGCCGCATGCGGCGTATCGCGCGGGATCACCGCGGTGCGCAGCGCGACCAGGGTGTAGTCCTCCGGCTGCACGATCGCCAGCGGCGCGCCGGCGTCGATCCGCGCCTGCGCATAGGAGCCGAGCACGTTGTAGGCCAGCAGCAGTTCGCCGCGGCCGACCCGGTCCAGCAGCACGCCGGTCCGCTCTTCCAGCACCACCTGGTTGTCGCCCAGCGCCGCCAGCAACGCGCCGGCCATGCTGCCGATCTGCCCGTCCTGGGTCGCGAACAGGTAGCCGACGCCGCTGCGCTCCACGTCGTAGGTGCCGATCCTGCCGCGCAACGGCTGGCCCGGCGCGCGCAACAGTTCCAGCAACTGGCGACGCGTGCGCGGCACCTGCGCCGCCGGCAGCCGCGCGGTGTTGTAGACGATGGCGACCGGCTCGTAGCTGATCCCGAACACCTCGTGCCGCCACTGCGCCCATGCCGGCAACGCCTCGGTCTGCGGCGAGCGGTGCGCCAGCGCGTGGCCGTCGTTCACCAGCTTGGTCTGCAGGTCCATGCTGGCGCTGATCAGCAGGTCGGCGCAGCGCGCGCCAGGCGCCGGATGCAGGTAGCGCTGGTACATGTCCCAGGCGATCACGTCCTGGTAGACCACCTCGGTGCGCGGATGCAGCCGCTGGTAGTCGCCGATCACCGCGGCGAACACCTCGATGTCGGTGGAGCCCTGGATGCACAGCCGCGCCTCGGGCACGCCCCGCGCCGGGAAGCGGCGGATATCGCCGGGCGCGGCCCACGCGAGGTGGCACACCCCGCAGCCGAGCAGCAACAGCGCCACGCGCAGCGAGCGAAACGGGGTCATGGATGCAACCTGGGCAGGCGCAGGCTGGCGATCAGGCCGCCGCCGACGCGATTGGAGAGATCGATGCGCCCGCCGTGGCCGTCGACCACGCGCTTGACGATCGCCAGGCCGAGCCCGGCGCCGCCGGCGGCCGCGCCCTCGCCGCGCGCGAAACGTTCGAACACGCGCTCGGCATCGGCGGCGGCGATGCCGGGACCGTGATCGGCCACGGTCACCACGCACTCGCGCGCCTCGCAGGTCAGCGCCACCTGCAGCGCGCCATCGCCGCCGTACTTGCTGGCGTTGTCGATCAGGTTCTTGATCGCCTCGCGCAGCAGCAGGGCATCGCCGCGCACCAGGGCGGTCTCGCTGGCGATGGCCAGTTGCACGCGCGGCCGCGGTTGCGCCTGCGGCAACGCCTCGTGCAAGGCCTGGTGCACCACCTCGGCCAGATCCACGCTGGCGTAGCGCTGCAGGTTGGAGCGATGGATCACGCTGGCGTCGCTGAGCAACTGGTTGAGCAGCCGGCTCATGTGCGTGGCGTTGCGCTCGATCGCCTCCAGGCTGCGGCGCATGTCGCGCGGATCGTCGTCGTCCAGCGCCAGTTGCGCCTGCGCGCGCAGCGCCGCCAACGGCGTGCGCATCTGGTGCGCGGCTTCGGCCATGAATGCGCGCAAGGTCTCGTTGCTGCCGGCCAGGCGCGCCATGAAGCGGTTCAACGCCGCCACCATCTGGTGCATTTCCTGCGGCGCGGCCACCGCCAGCGGCTTCAGGTCCGACGGCTCGCGCCGCGACAGGTCGCGCTCGATCTTGTGCAACGGGCGCAGCGCGCGATACACGCCCAGCCAGACCAGCGCCAGCGACAGCAGCGACAGCAGCGCGATCGCGACCAGTGCGTGCCACACCACGTCCTGCGCCAGCGACGCGCGCGCGCGCCGGGTCTGCCCCACCTGCACCCACACCGCGTCCTGCGCCGATGCCGACGACACCCGCCGCGCCACCACGACAAAACGCACCTGCTCGCCGCTGTAGGCCGCATCGAACAACTGCGGCGGCGCGCCGGGGCGCGGCAGCGACGGCGCGCGCGGCAGGTCGCCGTAGCCGGTGATGGTGCGACCGCGCGCATCGAACACGCGATAGAACACCCGGTCCTCCGGCGCCATCGCCAGCAGGTCCAGCGCCGCGTACGGCAGGTCCACCTGCCATTCGCCCTCGGCCAACGCCACCGAATCGACGATCGACAGCGCCGAGGACACCAGCAGGTGGTCGTAGGAGCGGTTGGCCGCCCGCTGGCCGTAGTCGCGCGCGGCGAAGAACAGCGCGACCGCCCCGCACAGCGACAGCGCCCCCAGATACAGCAGCAGCGTGCGCCGGATCGACGGCGCCGGCAGCGCGGCCTCAGCCATCGCCGCCGCCATCCTGCGGCGATGCCGGCGCGGCGTCGGCCGCCTCCAGCTTGTAGCCGACCCCGCGCACGGTGACGATGCGCAACGGCGCGCCGGCCAGCTTCTTGCGCAGGCGCCCGACGTACAGCTCGATCGCGTTCGGCCCGGCCTCGTCGTCGAAGCCGAACAGGCCGTTGCCGATCTCGTCCTTGCCCACCACCTGGCCGAGCCGGCCGATCAGGATCTCCAGCAATCGGTACTCGCGATTGGGCAGTTCGATCGGCACGCCGTCCAGGCTGACGCTGTGCGCGGCGTTGTCGAAGGCGAACCCGCCCAGCTGCACCACCTCGCTGGCCTGGCCGCGGTTGCGCCGCAGCAGCACCCGGCAGCGCGCCTCGAACTCGCGGAAGTCGAACGGCTTGCCCAGGTAGTCGTCCGCGCCCACGTCCAGCGCCTGCACCCGGTCCTCGATGCCGTCGCGCGCGGTCAGCATCAGCACCGGCGTGGTGTCGCCGCGCTCGCGCAATCCGGCCAACACCCGCAAGCCGTCGAGCCCGGGCAGGCCGATGTCCAGCACCACCAGGTCGAAACTCTGGTAGCGCAGCACGCTGGCCGCGCCCACCCCATCGCGCTGCCAATCCACCGCATGCCCGCTGCGGCGCATGCGCCGCACGATCGCATCGGCGAGGTCGGCGTTGTCTTCTACTAGGAGCAGGCGCATTGGGGCCGGGATTGGGGAGTGGGGAGTGGGGATTCGCAAAAGCGACTCCGCGCACGTCGGATGCTAACGCGCTTGTGGCAAAGCAAACAGCCGCAATGCGCTCTTGCCAATCCCGAATCCCCACTCCCAAATCCCGGCCCTTCCGACAGGTCGATGACAGCTACGCCCGACTAGGCTGCGCCCATGCCGGTCCATGGCGGGTGCCGCCGGACCGATCCAATCGCTGCGACACGCACCTGGGAGGGGACGTGGACCTGAGGACTCTGACATTGGGCAGCGCCTGCGCGCTGCTGTGCCTGGCCGGATCGGCGCGCGCCGCCGACGACGACAGCGGCCCGGTCACGGCCGAACTGGGCGGGCGCCTGCACTGGGACTTCGCCCGGTTCGACAACGATGGCCGCGGCGCGCCCAATCCCGACGACACCGAGATCCGCCGGCTGTGGCTGGACGTGTCCGGCAAGTTCTTCGGCTTCGGCTACAAGGTCGAGGGCGATTTCGCAGGGCTGCAGGACGACTTCAACGGCAAGGGCATCGAGGCCAAGGACGTCTACCTGACCCGCACCTTCGACGCCGGCACGCTGAGCATCGGTCAGTTCAAGCAGTACTTCTCGCTGGACGACCGCACCGGCTCCAACTTCGGCCAGTTCCTGGAGCGCAGCGGCGCGGCCAGTACGCTGGCACCGCTGTACCGCAAGGCGGTGTCGTGGCAGGCCGCCGGCAAGGACTACACCTGGGCCGCCAGCGTCTACAGCCTGGAAAGCATCGATGTGTCCAACATCAAGGGCGATGCGGTCGGCGGCCGCGGCACCTGGGCGCCGGGCGCGCGCGAGGGCGACGTGCTGCACCTGGGCCTGTCGCTGGCGCACGAGCGCTACGACCATCCCGGCGCCAACGGCGCGCCGGCCTTGAGCATCCGCCCGCGCCCGGCCGGGCATCTGTCCGACGACAGCCGCATCACCCTGGCGCGCTTCGCCGACGGCCGCGACACCGACGTGGACAAGTGGTCGCTGGAGTACGCGCAGGTGCGCGGCCCGCTGTCGTGGCAGGGCGAATTCAGCGGCGGCGTGTTCGACGACGGCGCGCAACGCGCGCAGGTGCTGTCCGCCTACGGCTTCGTGAGCTGGTTCGTCACCGGCGAATCGCGCCGCTACGACGGCAAGACCGGGCGCTTCACCCGCATCAAGCAGGTCAACCATCCGCGCGGCGCGTTCGAACTGGCGCTGCGCTACGACCGCATGCAGGGCACGCAGCACCTGGATGGCCAGGCGGATTTCCTCGATGCCTCGACCGCATCGTGGACGCTGGCCGGCAACTGGTATCTCAAGCCCAACCTGCGGCTGATGCTGAACCTGATCGACAGCCGCAACCGCGACCACCTGGCCGGGACCACGCTCGACCATACCCGCGCGATCACTGGTCGCTTCCAGTATGACTTTTGAAGGCTGGGATTCGGGAATGGGGATTTGGGATTCGTAGAAGCAAGATCGCGCGGCTGACGCGTTGTCGGCTTGCGTTCGGCGGCGTCCATTCTGGCGTCCGGGGTCATTTCTTTCATGCACCACCTTGAGGAACTTCCATGCTGACCGCGCTCGGTTTCGGAATGGTCATCACCTTCATGTACCTGATCATGAGCAAGCGGCTGTCGCCGCTGGTCGCGCTGATCATCGTGCCGATCGTGTTCGCGCTGGCCGGCGGTTTCGGTACCGGCATCAACGAGATGATGCTGGAAGGGATCAAGAAGATCGCGCCGACCGGCGTGATGCTGATGTTCGCGATCCTGTACTTCGGGGTGATGATCGACGCCGGCCTGTTCGACCCGCTGGTGCGGCGCATCCTGCGCCTGGTCAAGGGCGACCCGATGAAGATCGTGGTCGGCACCGCGGTGCTGGCGCTGCTGATCTCGCTCGACGGCGACGGCTCCACCACCTACATGATCACCGTCTCGGCGATGCTGCCGCTGTACCGGCGCATCGGCATGAACGCGCTGAACCTGACCTGCGTGACCATCCTCGCCGGCGGGGTGATGAACCTGACGCCATGGGGCGGCCCGACCGCGCGCGCGGCCACCGCGCTGCACGTGGACCCGGCCGACGTGTTCGTGCCGCTGGTGCCGGCGATGGCGCTGGCGATCGCCGGCATCCTGGTGCTGGCCTGGTACCTGGGCATGCAGGAACGGCGCCGCCTGGGCGTGGCCACCCTGCCCGGCGACGCATGGCTGGACAGCAGCGTGGCCGACGACGGCGATGCGCTGCCGACCGTGGAGGACGCCGAGGACATCAAGCGGCCCAAGCTGCTGTGGGTGAACCTGGTGCTGACCCTGGCGCTGATGGCGGCGCTGGTGGTCGGCGTGCTGCCGATGCCGGTGCTGTTCATGATCGGCTTCGCGCTGGCGCTGCTGATCAACTATCCGAACCTGGCCGAGCAGCGCCGGCGCCTGGTCAACCACGCCGGCAACGTGCTGTCGGTGGTGTCGCTGATCTTCGCCGCCGGCGTGTTCACCGGCATCCTCTCCAACACCGGCATGGTCGAAGCGATGTCGCGCAGCTTCCTGGCGGTGATCCCCGACGCCTGGGGCCCGTACCTGGCGGTGATCACCGCGATCGCCAGCATGCCGTTCACCTTCTTCATGTCCAACGACGCCTTCTATTTCGGCGTGCTGCCGATCCTGTCCGAAGCGGCCAGCCACTACGGCATCACCCCGGTGGAAATGGCCCGCGCCTCGCTGGCCGGCCAGCCGGTGCACCTGCTGAGCCCGCTGGTGCCGTCCACCTACCTGCTGGTCGGCCTGGCCAAGGTCGATTTCGCCGACCACCAGCGCTTCACCCTGAAGTGGGCGGTGCTGATCTCGCTGCTGCTGATGGGCGGCGGGCTGTTGTTCGGCCTGTTTCCGCTGGCCAAGTGAGCGCCGCCCGGGATTCGGGATTGGGCACTGGGGATTCGTAGAAGTCACCGCCCGCGCGCCCATCCAATCCCGAATCCCCAATCCCGAATCCCAACTCCGAAGGAGTTCACCCATGACCCTCAGAATCGCCTACGTCACCAGCGGCATGGGCAGTATCGGCACCGCCATCTGCCAGAAGCTGGCGCGCAACGGCCATACCGTGGTCGCCGGCTGCGGCCCCAACTCCCCGCGCAAGTCGGCGTGGCTGCGCGAGCAGCGCGAGCTGGGCTTCGACTTCATCGCCTCCGAGGGCAACGCCACCGACTGGGATTCCACCGTCGCCGCGTTCGCCAAGGTCAAGGCCGAGGTCGGCGAGATCGACGTGCTGGTCAACAACGCCGGCGGCAGCCGCGACACCTTGTTCCGGCAGATGAGCCGCGAGGACTGGCAGGCGGTGATCGCCAGCAACCTCAATTCGCTGTTCAACATCACCAAGCAGGTGGTGGACGGCATGACCGCGCGCGGCTGGGGGCGCATCGTCAACATCGGCGCGGTCAGCGCCCAGAAGGGCCAGATTGGGCAGATCAACTACGCCACCGCCAAGGCCGCGATGCAGGGCTTCAGCCGCGCGCTGGCGCAGGAAGTGGCCTCGCGCGGGGTGACCGTCAACACCGTCTCGCCCGGCTACATCGCCAGCGCGGCGATCAGCAGCTTCCCGCCGGACGTGCTCGACCGTCTGGCCACCTCGGTACCGCTGCGCCGGCTCGGCAAGCCCGACGAGGTGGCCGCGCTGTGCGGCTGGCTGGCCTCCGACGAGGCGGCCTACGTCACCGGTGCCGACTACGCGGTCAACGGCGGCCTGCACATGGCGTAGGCGTGCGCCGCGATCGCCTGCGCACGCGCAGGCGTTCACGGCGCGGCGGGTGGCATACACTGCCGGTCCCGCTCCATGCGCCATCCGCCGCCACCGCATGCCCGACAATCCCGACCACGGCACGCCCGGCGCGCGCCTGCAGATGGCCGATATCGCGCGCATGGCCGGCGTGTCCGAGTCCACCGTCTCGCGCGCGCTGGCCGACAGCCCGGTAGTCGCCAAGCGCACCCGCGCCTACATCAAACAGTTGGCGCGCGAGGCCGGCTATCGCGTCGATCCGGTCGCGCGCAGCCTGCGCTCGCGGCGCTCCAACATCGTCTGCGTCGCCGTGCCGCTGATGCACGCGCATGAGCAGCCGCTGTCGGACCCGTTCATGATGACCATGCTGGCGCTGCTCGCCGATGCGTTGACCGCGCGCGGCTGCAGCATGCTGCTGTCCAAGCTGGACCGTCACCAGGACCACTGGGTCGAGGACCTGGCCAGCGGCAGCCGCGCCGACGGCGTGATCATGCTCGGGCAGAGTTCCGAACACGCCGCCCTGGACGCGGCCGCGCGCGGCGGCCTGCCGATGGTGGTGTGGGGCAGCCGCATCGACGGCCAGGCCTACGTCAGCATCGGCAGCGACAACCTGCGCGGCGGCGAACTGGCCACCGCGCACCTGATCGAAATCGGCCGCCGGCGCATCGCCTTCCTGGGCGACGAGCGGTTGCCGGAAGTGGCGCCGCGTTTCGCCGGCTACCGGAGCATGCTCAAGCGCCATGGCCTGGAATTCGATCCCCGGCTGCACGCGCGCAGCCATTTTCTCAGCGAGGACGCCTATCGGTTGACGCGGGCGATACTGAAGAAAGCCGATCCGCCCGATGCCGTGTTCGCCGCCTCCGACGTGATCGCGCTGGGCGCGATCCGCGCGCTGACCGAGGCCGGCCACCGCGTGCCGCAAGACATCTCGCTGGTCGGCTTCGACGACATCCCGCTGGCCGCCTACAGCCAACCGCCGCTGACCACGGTGCGCCAGGATCTGGCGCAGGCGGCGACGCTGCTGGTGAATGGCGTGCTGGGCCTGATCGCCGGCGAGCAGCTGGAATCGGTGGAACTGGCGGTGACGCTGGTGGTGCGCGATTCGGCGTGAGGCCGGGATTGGGGATTCGGGAATGGAGATTCGCAAGAGCCGGACTTGCGGGCTGAGGGCGCACTGGCCTACCTCGGCTTTTCTATCCGACTCGCGAAACTTCAACGCCCAACGCCGCGCTTTTGCTAATCCCCACTCCCCACTCCCGAATCCCTGCCCTGCTTCACCAACAGCATCGCCACCGCCGCCATCAGCATCAGCGCCCCGGCCAGGCGGATCACGTTGCGCGCGTCGCCGTGCAGCAGGGAGTCGAAGTACAGCGGCAAGGTCACGATCTGGATCAGCATCGGCAGCACGATGAACAGATTGAACAGGCCCATGTACACACCGGTGCGTTCGGGCGGAATGCTGTCGGCGAGCATCAGGTAGGGATTGCCCATCATGCTCGCCCAGGCCAGGCCGATGCCGATCATCGGCAGCAACAGCAGCCAGCGGTCGTGGATCGCCGGCAGCAGGCACATGCCGATGCCGGCGGCGAGCAGGCAGGCCGCATGCGTGGCCTTGGGGCCGACACGCCGCGCCACCGGCACCATCGCGAACGCGGCCACGAAGGCGACGAAGTTGTAGAAGCCGCCGATCTGGCCGTTGACCAGGCCGGCTTCGCGGAAGCCGTGCGAATCGGCCTCGGTGGTGCCGAACAGGGTGGTCGACAGCGACAGCACGATGTATTGCCAGTAGCAGAACATCGCATACCATTGGAACAGCATCACCGGCGCCATCTGCTTCATCGTCGGCGGCATGTGCCGCACCGCATCGGCGATCTCGCGCAGCGTGGCCAGCGGCCCGGCCGGCGCGCCGCGCAGGCGCGCCAGTTCCAGCGGCGGCAACACCGGCTCGCGCACGCTGCGCGCGGTGAGCAGGATCGAGGCGGCGGAGAATCCCGCGCCGATCGCGAAGGCGGCGATGGTGACGTAGGGGATGCGATGCGCATTGGCCGCGTCCTGGTTCATGCCGAACCACACCAGCAGCGGCGGCGTCACATAGGCCAGGGTCTGGCCCAGCCCGGTGAAGGCGCTCTGGGTGAGGTAGCCCAGCGGGCGCTGGCGCGGCGCCAGCACGTCGCTGACCAGGGCGCGATACGGCTCCATCGCCACGTTGTTGGCCGCGTCGAGCATCCACAGCAGGCTCACCGCCATCCATAGCGCCACGCTGAAGGGCATCAGCAGCAGGCACAGGCTGCACACCAGCGCGCCGACCACCATGTACGGCATGCGCCGGCCCCAGCGGGTGACGGTGCGGTCGCTCAGCGCGCCGACCAGCGGCTGCAGCACCAGCCCGGTGATCGGACCGGCCAACCACAGGTACGGCAGGCTGGCGTGATCGGCGCCCAGGTAGTTGTAGATCGGGCTCATGTTGCTCTGCTGCAGACCGAAGCTGTACTGCACGCCGAAGAAGCCGGCATTGAGCGCCAGCACGCGCGACAGCGGAAGCAAGGGGCGATCGGAACGCATGGGCATCAACCTGACAGAAAGCCAAGGACGCCGCGGGCGGCGGACCGCGGCGGCGGAGCGAATGTTCGGGTCTTTGCAATCGTTTGTAACGCTGCGCCGCACCACGAGATCGCGGAAAACAAACGACTTTCCCCGCACGACCGTGGCGGACACGAACTTTGCTGCATTGCAAGTTGCAATCGATTGTAGGGCGCCGTATCACTGCGCCACCCCACCGCCTGCCCGGCATGGGCGACGCGCTGGCCCACGCCGTCGCGCGCCGCATGCAGGCCCTACCCGCGTCACCCCTCGCTTCGGGAGAGATAGCGATGCACCACCGTTCGATCCGCCTGCATACCCTGGCCTGGGCCGGCGCCGCGGCGCTGGCCGCCCCGGCCGCCTTCGCCCAGGACGCGGCCGCCCCCGCCGCCAGCCCAATCCCGCGCAAGGCGACGTGGTCAGCCTGGATTCGGTGTTCGTGACCGGCACCGCCACCCCCAAGAGCAAGCTCACCTCCAGCGTCTCGGTGAGCACCGTGGGTGCCGAGGCGATCGAACAGTCGGCGCCGCGCAGCACCGCCGATATCTTCCGCAACATCCCCGGCATCCGTTCCGAATCCACCGGCGGCGAAGGCAACGCCAACATCGCCGTGCGCGGCCTACCGGTCGCTTCCGGCGGCGCCAAGTTCCTGCAGTTGCAGGAAGACGGCCTGCCGGTGCTGGAGTTCGGCGACATCGCCTTCGGCAACGCCGACATCTTCCTGCGCGCCGACTACAGCCTGGAACGCATCGAGGCGATCCGCGGCGGCTCGGCCTCCACCTTCGCCAGCAACTCGCCCGGCGGCATC
>Ga0105251_10000127_pt1 | contig 76233 bp, 64 predicted proteins | sample KBSS64metaG_FD_80424 | JGI IMG/M metagenome (GOLD analysis project Ga0105251, IMG submission 80424) | Switchgrass rhizosphere microbial communities from Kellogg Biological Station, Michigan, USA - KBS S6-4 metaG | ecosystem: Host-associated > Plants > Roots > Rhizosphere > Soil | place...
ATCAAGGTCAGGTACGGAGCGGCGAAGTACCACTCTTCATCCGATACATCCGTTGGGTATGGCCTGCGTTTTTTCATTCTGCCAGGATACCAGGTCTGACAAAAAGTGCCTAACACCCTCTAGAACGCGTGCTTCATGCCGATCCGCACGTCGGACTGCGTGTTCGACGTGGACGGCGCGAAGCTATAGCCGATCACCGCGTTCACGCCATCGGACGCGCGCAGATAGTCGCCGGAAATATATACGTCCGTGCGTTTGGACAACAGGTAATGCAGGCCCAGCGATCCCTGATTCCAGTGATTGCCTTCAAAGCGCGTGTGCTGATAACCGCCGTACAACGCGAGCGCCGGCGTGAAGTTGTACGATGCGCCGCCCTCATAAACCTGCATATGCGAGGTCTGACCCAGACCCTTGATGGTCGTATACGTGAAGTCGCCGGTCAGCATCAGCTTGCCGATCGTATAGGCGGCGCCAATGCCGAACGCGCCTTGCTTATCGACCGGAAAGGATGACGAGCTATACAGATCCGTCACCGCGCCGGTTGCCGGATCGACGGAAACAGTCGGCCGGCCGAGGAAACTGCGCGTGCCGATCATCGCATACGGATCGAACGCATAGATGCCGTACGGGTTGTTCAACTGCGTATAAGCGGTGCCGATGTTGAACGCGCCGTGCTCGTAACGTGCGCCCACGCTCCACGCGCTTTTCTGATGGAAGTCGCCCGCCGTATTGCCGAACGAATACATGCCGCCGAAACTGAAGCCCGAGAAATCGCTCGACAGGAACTTGACCGAATTCGGCAGACGGTCGCCGTTCATGCGGTCGAAGTCGCCCTGGTGGATCGCGTAGCCGCTCGCCCATGCGGAGATGTTGTACAGATAGACGAACTCCTCGGTCATGTCGAGCTGATTGCCGAACGACAGCGTGCCCCACGAGTTCTTCAGGCCGACATAAGCCTGGCGTCCGAATTCGGCGCCGCCGAATCCAAGCTGGCCGTTGCCCAGGTGAAAACCCGATTCGAGCACGAACACGGCTTGCAAGCCGCCGCCGAGATCTTCCACGCCCTTGAAGCCGATCCGGTTGCCGTACGAAATGCCGTCATCGAATTTGAACTGGTGGGCGCCGCCTGCGTTGTTCACGTAAGTGATGCCGGCGTCCAGAATGCCGTACAGCGTGACGCTGCTTTGCGCATGAACAGCCGTGGGCGCGAATGCGGCGCTGGCCGCGAGAGCGAGTCCCGAAAGACTGGCGGCATTTCTCTTCTTCATCTAGATTCTCCCCTGCTCTTTGCCTGCGTATTTCGTTGGATGAAGCGATCCTTGCCGGGCGTTGTATTCGACGCGCGGCGTTTCTCGCATGAGGGCAGTTCGAAACCGGCTGGGACTGACTGAAACGGAGTGGAGCTGGCGTCGAGGCAGTCAATCCGCATGGCTTGCCTGCCTCGACGGGTCAAGAATACGAGTCCAGATTTATGGCGAATCAACCGCATGCGACATGAATCTGTCGCCTGGCGACCTTGCCGCCACGAATGCCGCTTTATTTCACGCCGAGGGCGGTTTGCACCGCTTGCAAGCCATTCGCGCCGCTAGCCGTGTTAACTCCGTCGAGCCACGACTTCAACAGTTCCGGGTGACGCTTGAGCGCTTCGGTGGCCGCGACGTCGACGCCTGTTTTCTTTTCCAGTACTTCGGTGATTACGCCGTTTTCCAGATCGACATTGAACGTAAGCTGTTTGAAAAGGCGCCCCACATTCGGGCATTGCGCGGCATAACCGCTGCGCACCACCGTATTGACCGTGGCGCCGCCGTAATTCGGCCCGAAGTACTTGTCGCCGCCGTCGAGATAGGTCAGCTTGAACTTTGTGTTCATCAGATGCGGCTCCCAGGCGAGGAACACGATCCACTTCTTCTCGCGCACCGCGCGCTCCACCTGCGTGAGCATGCCGGTCTCGCTCGATTCGACGACCTTCCAGTTGCCGAGGCCGAACGCCTTGTCGTCGACCATCTTCTTGATGTTCTGGTTGGCCGGCGCGCCCGGTTCGATGCCATAGATCTTATTGTCGAACTTGTCGGCGTTCTTCGCGAGGTCCGCGAACGAGTGGACACCGGCAGCCGCCACGTAATCGGGCACCGCGAGCGTGAACTTCGCGTTCGTGAGATTCGGATGCACGACCTCGATCGATTTCTCTTCCTCGAACGGCTTGACGACCGGCGCCTGCGCCGGCATCCAGTTGCCGAGGAACACGTCGATCTGCCCTTTCTTCAAGCCCTGATAGGTGATCGGCACCGACAGGTTCGCCACCTTCTGCGTGTAGCCGAGCGCCTTGAGTACGACACCGGTCATCGCATTGGTCGCGTCGATGTCGGTCCAGCCCGGCCCCGCCATGTTGACCTGCGTGCACGACTGCGGCTCCGCGGCCGAAGCAAGAGTGGCCGCGGCGCAGAAGAGCGCGGCGCCGGATACGGCCTGTTTCAAGAGCTTTTTCATCATGTCGGCTTCCTGTAGGTAGGTGAATCATGAGCGGGATATCGAGCGGAACACCGGGCGGCAAACTAGTGCGCGACGGCGGGAAAGCGCGCCATCGCTTCCAGCGTATCGAGATCGATGTGGTTGCGCATGTAGCGCTGGCTCGCATCCACCAGCGGCTGCCAGTCCCACGACGCAACCGTGCCCTGCGTCGTGGCCGCGAAATGAAAGTGACGGCGGCGCTGGCTTTTCAGAACCTCCTCGTGCAACGCGGCGAGATCCCAGCGTCGCGCGATCTCCTCGCGCAGCGCCGCCACTAGCAGCGCGTATTCGGCGCGCGCGGCAAGGTTCTCGCGCTCGAACGGGTCCGCCGCGACGTCGTATAGCTGATCGGGATCGGCCGGCGTGTGGATGAACTTGAACTGCCCGCGCCGCAGCATCACGATCGGCGCTATCGCGCCTTCGGCCAGATATTCGCCGATCGCCTCGTCGTGACCGCCACCGGCGCCGCGCAGATGCGGCATGAGGCTTTGTCCGTCGAGCGAATCCGGCCACACGGCGGGCAACTCGCCACGCGCCAATTCGACGAGCGTGGGCAACAGATCGAGATGCGATACGGACGCCTTCACGCGATGCGCGTCGAACTGCTGCGGCGCATGCACGATCAGCGGCACGCGGCAGCCGCCTTCGAAGAACGTCATCTTGTACCAAAGGCCGCGCTCGCCGAGCATCTCGCCGTGGTCCGATGTCACGACGATCACGGTGTCCTGAGCGAGGCCCGTCTGTTCGAGTGCATCGAGGATCGCGCCGAACTGATCGTCGACATAGGAAATCGCGCCGTAATAAGCGCGGCGCGCATTGCGGATCTGCTGGTCGGTCGGCGGCGTGCGGTCGGTTTGAGAGACGTGCCGCAAGCGCTTCGAATGCGGATCGGCTTCGTCGAACGAATCGCGATACGCGGGCATGTCGATGCATTCGTCGGGGTACATGTCCCAGTACTTTTGCGGAACCGCGTACGGGTCGTGCGGGTGCGTGAGCGAGGCGACCAGACAGAACGGCCTCGCGTCTTTGCCGGCATGACGCTCGCGCGCGATGTCGAAGAGCTTTTGCCGGGTCGTGAACGTGACTTCGTCGTCGAAGTCGAGTTGATTGGTGCGCACGCACGGACCCGCGTCGATCACTGAACTCATGTTGTGATACCACGTCGGGCGCGTTTCGAAATCGTCCCAGTTGGGCGTCCAGCCGAAATCGGCGGGATAGATGTCGGTCGTGAGCCGTTCCTCGAAACCGTGCAATTGATCGGCGCCGCAGAAATGCATTTTTCCGGACAGGATCGTGCGATATCCTTCCGCCCGAAGATAATGCGCGAACGTCAGTGTTTGCGACGGAAATTCCGCTGCGTTGTCGTAAGCGCCAATCGCGGACGGCAGCTTGCCCGACAAAAAGGAAAAGCGCGACGGCGCGCACAACGGACTCGCGCAATACGCCGACTCGAACACCACGCCCTGCTTCGCGAGGCGATCGAGATTGGGAGTTTTCGTCAGACGATGCCCATAAGCGGCAAGCGCGAAAGGCGTCATCTGGTCGGCCATGAGAATAAGAATATTCTTTTTGGTGTCAAGCATTGGAACGTGCCTCGAATAGAATCGCAAATGTTGGAGCAAATGTTGGTGCAAATGGCATTGCAAGCGGATGAATCAGGCCGGGCAGCAACAGCACTATTGCCGTCCAATTCGCCGCTGTGAAGACGGCAAATCGTTATGTGCCTATAAGGGGGCGTTATGTCGAGGCAGGATCGCTTGCCGCCGATGCAGGCGTTGACGATGTTCGAATCGGCCGCGCGGCTCGCCAGCTTCACGGCGGCCGCTCGCGAGTTGGGTTCGACGCAGCCGGCGGTCAGTCAGCGCGTCGTGCAGCTCGAAGAAGCGCTCGGCGCGCCGCTCTTCGAGCGCGGCCACCGCGGCGTCACGCTGACCGAGGACGGCGTGCGTCTCTTCGAAGCCGTGCACGACGCGCTGGACACGATCCGCGCAGCCACCGCCGAGATTCGCGCGCGGCGCACGCCGCAAACGCTCACGCTCTCCACCGATTTCGGCTTCGCCACGTATTGGCTGATGCCGCGCCTGTCGCAATTCAAGGCGTTGATGCCGGACGTCGACGTGAAGATCATCACCTCGCAGAATGTGTTCGACCCATCGCACGAGCAGTCCGACATTGCGATTGCATTCGGCGACGAGGATGCGGATTGGACCGCGCGCGGCGTGGTCAAGCTGTTTCCCGAACGCGTGACGCCCGTGTGCAGCCCCGCGTTTGTCGCGGCGCATCCGTCGTTGCGCACCCCCGCGGACTTGACGAATCTGCCGCTGCTGCATCTCGAACCCACTCAGCCGGCGCGCTGGCTTTCATGGGCCGACTGGTTCGCCGCGCACAGCCTCGACGCGCCCGCCGCGCATCGCGGCATCACGTTCAACAGCTACACGTTGGTCGCTCACGCCGCGATCATGGGTCAGGGCGTCGCGCTCGGCTGGGCGCCGCTCGTCGACGAACTCCTCGCTACCGGGCAACTGGTCGAACTGTTCGATACGCCGCTCGTCACCGGGCGCGGCTATCTGCTCGTCACGCAGCGCACGGCCACGCCGGTCATCAGCGCGTTTCGCCAATGGCTGCTGGGCGAATGCGGACTCGACGCCGAATGAGCGCCTGACGTTCCCATTCCAGCGCGACGGCGGTTAGCTTCTATCCGCGCGTCCGGTGGATTTGCTCTACTGCGATGATGCATGCCGCGCCCCGCGGCGTCGCCTTATCGTCTATGTGGAGAGCGCATGTCCGCCGATTCCCGTCCCGATCAACTGGTTCTCACCGTCGCGTGTCCGAGCGCGGCGGGCCAGGTTGCCGCCGTTGTCGGCTTTCTCGACCGGCATCATTGCTATATCGACGAACTGACCGTTTTCGACGACGACCTCAGCGAACGCTTCTTCGTGCGTTGCGTGTTTCATGGCGTCGAGAGCAAGGAGAGCCTGGACATCGCGGCGCTCGAGCGTGAATTCACCGTCATCGCCGAGCGCTTTCAGATGACATGGGCCATGCACGATGTCGGCACGCGGCCGAAGGTGCTCATCATGGTGTCGAAACTCGAACACTGTCTCGCCGACCTGCTATTCCGCTGGCGCATGGGCGAGTTGAAGATGGACATCGTCGGCATCGGCTCGAATCATCGCGACCTCGAACCGCTTGCGCAGCAGCACGGCCTGCCGTTCCATCATCTGCCGATCACCGCCGACACCAAGCCGCAACAGGAGGCGCGCCTGCTCGATCTGTTCGAGACCTCGGGCGCTGAATTGATGATTCTCGCGCGCTACATGCAGATTCTTTCCGGCGAAACGAGCCGCGCGCTCGCGGCGCGCGCGATCAATATCCATCATTCGTTCCTGCCCGGCTTCAAGGGTGCGAAGCCTTATCACCAGGCGCATGCGCGCGGCGTGAAGCTGATCGGCGCAACCGCGCATTTCGTGACCGACGATCTCGACGAAGGCCCGATCATCGAGCAGGTGGTGGAGCGCGTCGATCATGCTTACGGCCCGGAGCGGCTGCTTGCCACGGGACGCGACGTCGAATGCATCACGCTGGCGCGAGCGGTGAAGGCGTTTATCGAGCGGCGCGTGTTTATCAACGGCGATCGAACCGTCGTGCTGCAATAAGCAGAGAATAGGCAAAAACGCCGCTAAAAAGCGGCGTTTTCTTTAGAAGTTGCCGCTCTGACAAAGCGGCAACCGTTTCACAAGAGCAGAGCGATCACTTCACCCAGCTATCCACGCGATCGCCATGCGCGCTGATCCATGCATCGGCGGCGGCGGTCGGCTTCTCGCCGTTTTGCGTCGCCAGCATCACGCTGTCGATCTCGCCCGGCTTCCATTGAAACTTCTTCAGGAACGCGACGACGGGCGGCGCTTTCTTTTCGAGTTCCGGATTCACGACGCTATCCACGTGCTCCGCTTCACCGAATACTTTCTTCGGGTCTTCGAGGAATTTGAGCTTGTACTTCGCGAACATCCAGTGCGGTTTCCAGCCGGTCACGATGATCGGCTTGCTCGCCGCTTCCGAGCGTGCCAGTTCGGCGGTCATCGCGCTACCCGAACTCGGCATCAACGTATAGTTCAGCCCATACGCCCTGATCGCTTCGCTGGTTTTCTGCATCACGCCCGCGCCCGCGTCGATACCGACAATGCGCGCGCCGAATTCCGCCTTCTTCGCTTCCAGATCGCCCACGGTCTTCACGTCGGCATTCTCCGGCACGATCAAGCCGATCTTCGCGTCGTTGAAGTTCGGGCCGAGGTCGACCACCTTCTCCTTGAAGTTATTCCAGTACGCACCGTGCGTGACCGGCAGCCACGCGGAGAGCGTCGCGTCCAGATCGCCGCGCGCCACGCCTTGCCACATCACGCCGGCCGCGACCGGCACGAGTTGCACCTGATAACCGAGGCGTTTTTCGATCACGCGCGCGGCCACGTTGGACGTCGCCACGCTGTCGTCCCAGCCTTCCACGTAACCGATCTTGATGGTCGGCTTCGTATCGGCCGACACGCTAACGCTGCTTGCCGCCAGCGCCGCGCTCAAGGTACTCAACACCAATATCTTTTTGATCAGTCTCATCGCCATCTCCCGTTCGCCGTCCAAAAAACAACCCATTGAGCATTTAGAATCGCCAGCCAGAAAGGCCGGGTAACGTTGTTTTCCGACATGCAGTTGTCCGCATGCGACCTCGCCCGAAATCCGGGTCCGATTCTTGTCTTACTTATCGACGACGAGATCACTGAGCGGCTTGCTGCAGCACAGCAGCACCATGCCCTGGTCGATCTCACGCTGACGAATCCCGCCCGCGTGTTTCATCGCGACTTCACCCGACACCAGCTTCACCTTGCACGTGCCGCACATGCCCTGCGTGCACGATGCGGGCAGCCGAACGCCGGCTTTCTTCGCCGCATCCAGTACATGCTGACCGCTGCCGCATTCGATCTCGCGATGGCTTTTGGCAAAGCTCACCTTGAATTTCGTGTCCGTCGACTCGACCGGCGCGGGCGCAAAACCCGGCGCCTCTGCGCGCATTTCGGCAAAGCTCTCCGCGGTAGCGGGAACCGTGGCACTGGCTGTCTGCAACGCATCCGCGACATGCGCGGTCGTCAATTCGGCGGCGACCTCGCTCACCGTCTCGAACGAAAAGCTTTCCTCGTGATAATGGCTGCGATCGAATCCGCCCTCGTCCAGCAAATTGCGCACGGCCTGCATATACGGCGCGGGCCCGCAAGTGAAGATCTCGCGTTCGAGGAAATCCGGCGCGATCAGCTTGAGCAGCGGCAGCGTAAGAAAGCCGGTCACGCCAGGCCAATTCGTGCGCGCGCCGAGCCGTTCGCACACGAACGCCGTGCGGAAATGCGCCTGATTCGAGGCAATCAGATCGAGCTCGCGCGCGAAAATGATGTCGTCCGGCGTGCGCGCGCTGTGCACGAATACGATGTCGCTGTCCTGACCCAGTTCGTGATGCGCGCGGCTCATCGACATCAACGGCGTGATACCCGAGCCCGCCGACAAAAACAGAAACTTGCGCGCCGGATGCCGCGCGCAGGTGAATTCGCCGGAAGGCCCAAGCACGCGTACCTGCGAACCCGCATGCAGGTTGTCGTGCAGCCAGTTCGACACCTTGCCGCCCGGCACCCGCTTCACGGTGATCGAAATCGTATGCGGTCGCGTTGGCGGCGACGAAATCGTGTAGCAGCGATTCACCGCCTCGCCGTCGATCTCCAGTTCGAGCGTGATGAACTGCCCCGGCTCGAACACGAACGCGCGTTCCGACGGCGCGCGAAAGAAAAAGCTTTTGACGTCGTGCGTTTCCTGGCGGACCTGGCAGCACACCAGCGTGTCGTCGGTATCGCTGTTCCAACGCGCCGGCAGCGTCTCCCAGAACCGCGGTTGCGTCACGCGGTTGGGAGCCGGCTCGGTCCTGAGCTGAAACGTCGCCTGATCGCGCATCATTGTTTTCTCCCGCTCCTGGTTGCGGTATTGCGCTCAGCGCTTGAACGACACGACTTTTTCGCCGTGCGGTAGCGGCGCGGTACTGCCCGCGTCGCTGGTTTGGGGTGCGTTGTCGTAATCGGCAATGCGGCCGATGTACCACTCGCAGAACTTCTCGACCAGGCCCTCGGTGAACGGCGAATACGGACCCGGCTCGTAGGCGCTGCTCGTCGCGCCGCGCTGTGAGTATTCGACGAGCGCGCGGTCCTGATCGTTCGTCGCGCGCCACACGGCCGTGAGGTTGTTCACGTCGTAGTCGATGCCCTCGCGCGCGTCCTTGTGCACGAGCCACTTGGTGCGCACGAGCGTCTTGCCGGCGGACAGCGGAATCACCGAGAAGCTCACGATATGGTCGCTCATGAAGTGATGCCATGAATTCGGCTGCGTCCAGAACGACAGGCCGCCGAGGTCGGCTTGCTCGAAACCGCCGAGCAGTTTCTTCGAGGCGACTTTCGCGTCGAGTGTCTGCGATTCGCCGTCGCGATCGAGCGGCAAGCGTTGCGTGCGGAAACCCGTGACGAGATCGGCGAGCCGTTCGATTTCCGCCGAAGGCAGATTCATCGCCTCCCACTGCGCGGTGCGGCGCGCCACGGTTTCCTCGAACGCGGCCATGCCTTCCTCGTTGGCCGGCGTGCGCTGATAGCCGAAGCCGTATTCATAGAGCGAAATCGTCAACTCGGGATGGTTCGCGACGCAGTGATAGCACTCGCGGTTGTTCTCCATCGTGAGCTTCCAGTTGCCTTCCTCGATGATGTCGATCGACGCCGCGATCTTGCAGCTCGGCAGATCGTGCGGCAGCAGATACGGTTCCATCGCGGCGCGCACCACGGCGAAGTCGGCCGGCGGATGTTCCGCGAGGCAAATGAAAATCAGGCCCGCGAGGTTTTCGAGGTGCACGGACTTCAGGCTGTGCTTGCAGCGGTCGAACTGATCGCCCATGTGCTCGGCGTACATCAGATCGCCGGTCAGGCTATACGTCCAGCTGTGATACGGGCAGACGATATTGCCGAGCGAACCTTTCTCGCTGTTGCACAGCCGCGACCCGCGGTGGCGGCAGACGTTGTGAAACGCCCTCACCTGCATGTCGTCGTCGCGCACGATCAGGATCGAATCGTGACCGATTTCCACCGTGATGTAGTCGCCCGGTTCCGGCACATCCGGCTCCACTGCGACCTGAATCCAGTGCTGGCGGAAGATCGCGTCCATGTCGAGCGCGAAAATATCCTCGCTCGTATAGAACGGCGCTTCCAGCGTGTGATTCTTCTTGCGGCGTTCGATCATTGCGCGAACGTCTGCGGAAACTTTCATTGTGTGCTCCGTTGCGTATCACGTCTGGTGCCGCGCCAGGCCCTCCTGGTCGCGCGCTGGCCTGAATGAGAAATCAGTAATCCACGAGTTGATGCTCGCGCAAATACGCGAGTATCACTTGTGCTTTTTCGACGGAACTCCCTTCAATTACGACGCTGCCGCCACGGCTTTCGGTCGTCGTTGCCGAGAGCATGCGGGCGTGGCCGGAGCGCTTTTCGGCGGCGGCGAGGCGCACCGGTTTGGCGCTGGCCGGGCGAACTGTCCAGGCGACGGAGTCGGGGTCGCGGGACTTGCTCTCACTACGCGTGGCGACCGGGCGGATCGTGCCTTCACGCAGCCGTGCATACGCATACTTCGGCACGGCGTTGGCCATCGGATGCACCGCGAGCAAGGCAGGCAGTTGCACCTCGACGCGCCGGCGCAAACCCTTCGGCATGAATTGCCGGACTTCGGCGCAACCGTCGCGCAAGGTCAGATCGACCGCCGCGCCGATGAGCGGCATCTCCAGCGCATGAGCGACGCGATACGGCAGCATGCCGCTGTCGAATGCGCCTTCGGCACGCGTGCCGGTCAGCACCAGGTCGTAACCTCGCAGACGCGCGGCAAGCGGCGCGGCGGCGTCGGCCTGAAATTCAGGCGTCGCCGGCAATTCGAGCACTTCGACCGAGCGCGCGCCGAGCGCGAGATATTCGTTGAGCGCCGGATTCGACGGATCGCCCGCGTGCAGCACGTCGAGCGTCGCGTTGTGCGCTTTCGCGAGCGAGAGCGCCATTGTCAGCGCGGCGGCGTCGTTGCGGCTGTAGCGCGCGGCGCCGCTCACCGGATGACGGCCCACGGAAACTAGTACGGCGATCTTCATGCGAGCGCTCCCTCGGCCGGTGCCGTCGAGTTCAATAAGGCCGCGCCGGTTCCGCGCGCCGTGCGCGCCGCGGATGCGGCTTCGTTCAGCGCGGCGATGGTTTCCTGGGCGTCGGCGATCACGGTGAGATTCGCGCGCTTGGCGATCGGCGCGCTGGCGTCGAGATTCACCGCGATCACGTGACGGCAATCCTTGATGCCTTGCAGATGCTGCACCGCGCCCGAAATGCCGAACGCGATATAGACGCTCGCCTCGACCGTCTTGCCCGTCGCGCCGATCTGCTTGTCGCGCGTGAACTTGCCGTCGTCCACGGCCACGCGGCTTGCGCCGATCGCCGCGCCCAAGGTGGACGCGAGACGCTCGAACGCGGGGACGTCGCTCACGCCGTTGCCCGCCGAGACGATGAAATCCGCTTCTTCGAGCGCCAGTTGCGCGGCGTCGATTTCCTCGATGCCGAGATCGCGCACGGCGCCTTTGGACGAAACCGGCTCGCCGTCGACGCGCCACACAACCCGCTCGCCCGCGCCGACAAACGGCAATTTCGGATCGACGGCGTTCGGCGCGAGCAGCACCACTTCGGGCAGCGAGCGCGCGGCGAAAGCGGTATTCGCCCGCACATAAGCCGCGACGTGCGTGGCATCGATCTCCACCACATGCGTTGCGACGCTCGCATTGGCGGCAGCCGCATAGCGGCGGCCGAGGTCGCCGTCGCCGGTCGCGTTGTCGGGCAGGAAAATATGGACCGGCGCATACGCCGCGACGCATGCGGCCAACGCGTTCAATTCGTCGATCGGCGCAAACTTGCGGCGGTCGAACATCGGCAATTCGATCAGCTTATCCACGCCGAGCATGCCGAGCGCGGCGGCCTCGCCGGTGAACTCGCCGAATACCAGCAGCACCACTTCGGTGGTTGTGTCAGCGATCAATGCGGCGGCGGCCAGCGTTTGACGCGCGTGGTCGTCCAATGCGCCGCGGTCCGCATGGGCGGCAACCAGCAACACGCGCTGCGGCGTCGCGCTCGTGCGGCGCGGCTTGGCCTGCTCGCGATGATGGCCCGCCGAGCCAGCCGCCGCGAAGTCCGCCGACCCGGCCACGCCGGTCGCACCGAGCGTGATGCGCCTGAGGCCATCCGCCGTGATGATGAACGGCCGACGCGGATCGATTCGTTTGAGAGTGTTCATCGCGTTACTCCAGCGCCGCTGCAACCAGTTCGGCAACGTCGAGCACTTCAGGACGCGGTCCGACCACGCCTTCGAGCATCGCCGTGCAATTCGGGCAACCCACCGCGACGATTTCCGCGCCGACCGTGCGAGCGTCGTCGACGCGAATGTCGGGAATGCGGCGCTTGCCGGGAATGTCGGTCAACGGCGCACCGCCGCCGCCGCCGCAGCAACGCCCGCGCATGCCGTTGCGCTCCATCTCGACCACCTTGATGCCGATGCTCTTCAGCAAGCGGCGCGGCGCTTCGGTCTCGCCGTTATAGCGGCCCAGGTAGCATGGATCGTGATAGGTGATCTTGCGTTCGGCCAACGCGGCCACCGCGCGCGGCGACAGTTTGCCGCTCGCGACCAGTTCGTCGATCAGCGCCGTGTGATGCTGCACTTCGTAGAAGCCGCCCAGCGCGCGATATTCGTTGCGCAGGCTGTGCAGCACGTGCGGGTCGGCGGTGACGATCTTGCGGAACGAGTACTGCGAAAGCGTGCCGATCAACTGCCGCGCGAGTTGCTGAAAGGTGGCTTCGTCGCCGAGACGCCGGGCCGTGTCGCCGGTATCGGTTTCCACGCCGCCGAGCACCGCGTAGTCGATGCCCGCGCGATTCAACACCTTGACCAGCGCGCGCAGCGTGCGCTGATAACGCATGTCGAACGCGCCTTCGCCGGCGATCAGCAAGACCTCTACGTGACGCCCCGGTTGCGCGACCTGCACTTGCAAATCGACCGCCCAGTCGTAGCGCGCGCCGATGTCGTAACCGTTCGCGCTGCCCGTCTCGCGCAGATTGGCGAGCGTGATCGGCCCCTTGCCCGGCACGTTGCCTTCGACCAGGGTCTGATTGCGCCGCATGTCCACGATCGCGTCGACGTGCTCGATCAGCATCGGGCACTCCTGCACGCAGGCGCGGCAAGTCGTGCACGACCACAGCGTATCCGCTTCGATCAGGCTGGAAATCAGCGGCTTGCCGGGCGCGCCGGCATGCTTGCCGAGCGGAATGCCGGGCGTGGGACTGCCTGCATAGTTGGCGTCCGTGCCGCCCACCATGCCCGTCACCAGATCCTGAATCAGCTTCTTCGGATTGAGCGGCTGGCCGGCGGCGAACGCGGGACACGCCGCCTCGCACTTGCCGCACTGCACGCACGCGTCGAAACTCAGCAACTGGTTCCAGCGAAACTCGACCGGCTTGCCAACGCCGTATTCCTTTGCGTCGAGGAGCGGCGCCTTTAGCGCGGTCGGCGGCACCACGTCGCTATCGTTGCGCTCGGCGAAACGCTCCTGGCGCGGATGAAACGCGAGGTGCAGCAGACCGGCGAGCGCATGCTTCATCGGGCCGCCGCGCGCCGCGCCGAACGTCATCGTGAACGCGCCCGCCGCGATCAGCAACGCGACGACGATCGCGAGCGCACCCGACATCGCCGAAGCCGGCAGCGCGACGAACAGCACGAGACCGAGCGCGAACGAACCGAGCAGCAGCGGCAGATGATCCCAGGGCCCGCGCGAAAGCCGTGCCGGCACCGCCTTCGCGCCATGTCGGCGACGCCAGACGAATACCGCGCCCACCAGCATCACGAGCGCGGCGAGGAAAATCAACCGGTCGAGCCACACGGAGTAAATCGCCAGCCCGTAGTTGACGAACACCAGCGCCATCGCGAGGATCGCGCCGCCCGCGGTGGCGACGTGCGTCCTGGCAATGTACGGGTCGCGCGCGACCACATGGTGCAGATCGACGAAGTAGCGCTTGGGAATCGACAGCAGATTCGCCCAGCCGTAGGCGCCCGCCGCCGTGGCGCGGCCTTCGCGCCAGTAAGCGGCGCGTTTGGCGAGCGCGAACGCGAGGCCGGCCACCGACAGCCACAGCAGGACGGTGATGACAAACACGGGGCTCATCGTCAGAAATCCTTGCAAAGACGCAGCGCGTCGTAGATCGCGCCGTGAATGTTGTGCATGGAAATGCAGTCGCCGACGCGGAACAGCAGGAAGCGGCCGTTGCCGAGTTCTTCGCTCAAGGACGGTTGCGGCTCCGAGGCGAACAGCTTGTGCACGTCCACCTGGCCGCGATTGACCGACTCGGGCTTGAGCGTCCAGTAAAGCTGGTCATTGGGCGTGCTGCCGTTCTCGATCACCACCTGATCGACCGCGCGCTCCTCCTGCTCTTCCGTGTACTCGTTGCGGATCACGGCGATCTTCTTGCCGTCTTCCTCGTAGACCTTGTCGAGCCAGTAATTCGGCGTATGAATCACGCCCTGCGCATAGAGCCGGCGATAGAAAATCGGGAACGTGGTGCCGCCCACGTCGTCGGCGACCTTCACGTCCGGCGTCACGATCTCGACGTTCGAGCCGCGGCTCGACATGAAATCGGCGACGCCCGCGCCGGCGTGCGTGCTCACCCCGTCGTACACGAGCACGTTCTTGCCCGGTTCGACCTTGCCCGACAGCACGTCCCACGAACTTACGGCAAGACCTTCCTCGACGCCCCATGCCGCCACTTGCGACGTGAACGACGAGCCGCCCGTCGCCAGCACGACGATGTCCGGCTGCTCGGCCATGATGGTTTTCTCGTCGGCGGCAACGCCGAGCCGACGATCGACGCCGAGGCGCTTCGTCTCCATATCGAACCAGCGCACGATGCCCGCCATCTGTTCGCGCTGCGGCGCTTTCGCGGCCAGCATGATCTGGCCGCCCACGTAGTCGTTCTTCTCGAACAGCACCACGTCATGACCGCGCGACTTCGCGACGCGCGCCGCTTCCAGTCCCGCCGGACCCGCGCCGACCACGACGACCTTGCGCTTCGGCCCGCGCGTCTTCGCGATCACGTGCGGCATGGTTTCCTCGCGCGAGGTCGCGGCGTTCTGCACGCACAGCACGTCGAGCCCGTTGTACTGACGGTCGATGCAATAATTCGCGCCGACGCACTGCTTGATTTCGTCCTCGCGGCCATCGCGGATCTTGATGACCATGTGCGGATCGGCGATCTGCGCGCGCGTCATGCCGACCAGATCGACCATGCCGCCCGCCAGCAGACGTTCCGCCTGCCCCGCGTCGCGAATGCTTTGCGCGTGCATGACCGGCACCTTCACCACCGACTTGATGCCGGCCGCGAGATGCACGAACGGTTCGGGCGGCAGCGCCATCGGCGGCATGCAGTTCGCGAGCGTATTGTGCGTGTCCGCGCCCGAGCCGATCACGCCGAGGTAGTCGATCAGGCCCGTTTCGCTCATGGCCTGGGCGATTTCCTTCAACTGCTCATGATCGAGCCCGTCTTCATGAAACTCGTCGCCGCACATGCGCAAACCGATGCAGAAATCCGCGCCCACCGCTTCGCGCACCGCCTTCAATACTTCAGTGCCGAAACGTAGACGGTTTTCGAGCGAGCCGCCCCATTCGTCGGTGCGGAAATTCGTGCGCGGGCTCCAGAACTGGTCGATCAGGTGCTGGTGCGCCGCCGAGATTTCGACGCCGTCCATGCCGGCATCTTTCACGCGCTTCGCGGCCGCCGCGAAATCGCTGATGATGCGGCGAATCTCCTCCACTTCGATGATCTTCGCGTTGCCGCGGTGCACCGGCTCGCGCACGCCGGAAGGCGACATCAGATGCGGCCAATGCTCGCCATGAAACGCCGAACGGCGGCCCATGTGCGTGGCCTGAATCATGATCTTCGCGCCATGCCGATGCATCGCCTCGGCGAGCCGCGCGAGCGGATCGATGATCTTGTCGGTGGACAGATTCACCGACTTCCACCAGCCTTGCGGGCTGTCGATCGACACCGGGCTCGAACCGCCGCAGACGGCGAGGCCGACACCGCCCTTCGCCTTCTCCTCGTAGTAACGGATATAACGGTCGCCGGGCAAGCCGCCCGGTTCCGCATAGACCTCCGCGTGCGCGGTGCTGACGATGCGGTTGCGCAAGGTCAACTGGTTCAGCGTGAGAGGCTTGAAAAGGTTCGGGTAACGCATCGCGATCGACCTCGGAATGGATAGGCTCAGGCGTGTTACGAAGCGAGCGGCGACACTTCGAATACGCAATGATCGTGGCCTTCAGCCGCGCATTGCGCTTCCCGCGAATACGAAGGCGGGCCCTTGCGCGCGGCATCCGGCGCGGTGTCGTTGACCCAATCCATCGCGCCCGCGAACCAGCCGGCGAACATGTAGCAAAGCTTGCCTTCCTTGCCCGGCTGCGCGAGCACGAACGACGAATGATGCAATTCGATGCGCGCACGCGAGCTCGACGGATCGGATTCGGTGATCCTGAAGATGCCCCAGCCGCGTTGCGACAGACGGTTCAGGTAATGCTCGAACACCGCCATGCCGGAAATGCCGTGCTGTTTCGCTTCCTTGTCGCACCAGAAATAGGCGGACTTGTAGCCGGCCTTGTAGAGAATCTCGGCATACGTGTCGCGGCCCAGCGCTTCTTCGACGGCGGTGTGATTGTTCGTGAAGAAATGACGCGGCACGTACAGCATCGGCAGCGCGTCGGTGGTCCAGACGCCGGTATTCGGGTCGACGTCGATAGGCAGTTGGGGTTGCATGTGGAGACTCCGTTTTTTATAGAGTGAGGTTCGTTGAGTGGCGCTCAGACTGTCCAGACTTCACCGAACACCCGCACCCAGTTTTCACCCATGATCTTCCTGATGCGCGTCTCGCTCCAACCGGCGCGCTCCATCGCGGCCGTGAGATTCGGGAACTCGCCGATCGTGCGAATGCCCTCCGGATTCACGACCTTGCCGAAGTTGGTCAGTTGGCGATAGCGGCCCTTGTCGTGCGTGATCCAGTCGAAGAACTCGGTGCTGTAGCCTTGCGTGAAGTCCGTGCCGATGCCGACCTGATCTTCGCCGATCAGATTCACCACGTACTCGATTGCCTCGATATAGTCTTCGACGGTCGCATCCGCGCCGCGCTTCAGGAACGGCGCGAACATCGTCACGCCGACGAAGCCGCCCGCATCGGCAATCTCTTTCAGTTGCTCGTCGCTCTTGTTGCGCGGATGTTCTTTCAATCCCGACGGGCAGCAATGCGAGTAGCACACCGGCTTGTTCGAAGCCGCGATCGCTTCCGAGGACGTCTTGCCGCCCACGTGCGAAAGATCGACCATGATGCCGACGCGGTTCATCTCCTGAATCACTTCGCGGCCATAGCCGGACAGACCGCCGTCGCGTTCATAGCAGCCGGTGCCCACCAGGTTTTGCGTGTTGTAGCAAAGCTGCACCACGTTCACGCCGAGATCCTTGAAGGCTTCGATATAGCCGAGGTTGTCCTCGAAAGCGTGCGCGTTCTGGAAGCCGAAAATGATGCCCGTCTTGTTCTCTTTCTTCGCGCGGAAGATGTCGTCGGTGGTACGCACCAGCGTCAGAATCTCTCCGTATTCGCGGATTTGCTGCTTCATCTCGGCGATGTTGTCGACCGTCTTCTGGAAGCTTTCCCAAACCGAGACCGTGCAGTTCACCGCGGTGACGCCGCCCTTGCGCATGTCCTCGAACACCGAGCGCTCGAACTTCGAAATGTTCAGACCGTCGATGATGATGCTGTTGTCGTGCAGAGTGCTCATCGTGTGCTCCAGGCGTTCTCAGTAGATGGGGAAGCGTTCGCACAGCGCGAAAATCTCGCGGCGCACGCGTTGTTCGGTGGCGGCGTCGCCTTCGGGGTGGTCGCGCAGCGCGTCGAGCACCTCGACGATCAGCCGCCCGATTTCGCGGAATTCGCTCACGCCGAAGCCGCGCGTCGTGCCCGCCGGCGTGCCGAGGCGAATGCCGGAAGTGACCGTCGGCTTCTCTGTATCGAACGGAATGCCGTTCTTGTTGCAGGTAATGCCGGCGCGCTCCAGCGCCTGCTCGACCTGGTTGCCCTTGAGACCCTTCGGGCGCAGATCGACCAGCAGCAGATGGTTGTCGGTGCCGCCCGTCACCAGATCGACGCCGCCTGCCTTCAACACTTCGCCGAGCGCCTGCGCGTTGGCGAGCACGCTGTCGATATAAGTCTTGAAGCCGGGTTGCAGCGCCTCGCCGAACGCCACCGCCTTGCCTGCGATCACGTGCATCAGCGGGCCGCCTTGCAAGCCGGGGAACACCGCGGAGTTGATCTTTTTGGCGATGTCTTCGTCATTCGTCAGGACAAAGCCGCCGCGCGGGCCGCGCAACGTCTTGTGCGTGGTCGAGGTGACCACGTGCGCATGGTCGACCGGATTCTGGTGACGCCCCGCCGCGATCACGCCGGCAATGTGCGCCATGTCCACCATCAGCTTCGCGCCCACGCCATCGGCAATCGCGCGCAGCCGTGCGAAATCGAGCGCGCGCGGATAAGCCGAGAAGCCGGCGATCAACAGAGCCGGTTTATGCTGCTGTGCGAGTTCCTCGATCTGCTCGTAATCGATCAGCATCGTGTCGCGATTGACGCCATACTGCACCGCGTTGAACCACTTGCCCGACATTGCCGGCTTCGCGCCGTGCGTGAGGTGGCCGCCCGCGTCGAGCGACATGCCGAGCACCGTGTCGCCCGGCTTCACCAGCGCGAGCATCACCGCGCCGTTGGCCTGCGCGCCGGAATGCGGCTGCACGTTGGCGAATTTCGCGTTGAAGAGTTGCTTGATGCGATCGAGCGCAAGCGTCTCGATCACGTCCACGTATTCGCAACCGCCGTAGTAACGCTTGCCCGGATAGCCTTCCGCATACTTGTTGGTCAGCACCGAGCCTTGCGCTTCGAGCACCGCGCGCGACACGATGTTTTCCGACGCGATCAACTCGACTTGCGACTGCTGGCGCTCAAGCTCTTTCAAAACAGCGCCGCGCACCGCGGCATCGCGCGTGGCCAGCGATTCTTCGAAGAAGGGATTCGGGTTCGACATGGAAGGGTCCGTGAAGTCGTTGACGGAAAGGCCGGAAAGCGCCGCTCAGTGGATCGTTTGAGCCCTGCCGCCGCCGGTCTGCATTGCGTCTATTCTTGACGTTCGCCCCGCGCGCCAATTTATGAATTCAGACGTGTTCTTTGCCTTTTCCGCCATGCCCGTCCTTTTTTCACAAGTCGGCGCTGACGCGCTTTCTCCGCCGATCTTCGCCGCCCAATCATCAGACGCAGGGCCGGCCTTCGTGCTGCACTGCAACCGATCGCCGCGCGCGGTTCAGGTGCGAAAAACAGGCTCGCGGCTCCGTTGTGGTGCCCCTTGTCGGGCTGTCCAACCTTAACCGGCGGCAACTGAGGGTTTAGCCTGATGGCATGGTAGTTGCACAAATACGCAAAATTGCAGGAGTCGCCGCTCCCCACGGCGACGCGACACTATAGATTCGAAGGAATCATTCCTCCCATGGCCACCGACCGCACGGCATCGTTGTCGCATTTCGCATTCATGCCGGTTCCGAACTTCACGATGATCGCTTTCACCAACGCGATCGAAGTCCTGCGCATGGCGAACTACCTGAGCGGACAGACGCTTTATCGCTGGTCGATCGTGAGTCCCGAAGGCGGACCGGTCACGGCGAGCAACGGCCTCTCGGTCGATACGGGGCCGGTGGAATGCGTCGGCCAGCCCGATATCGTGTTCGTGATCGGCGGCATCGACGTGCAGCGCGCCACCACGCCCGCCCATCTTTCCGCGTTGCGCCGCTTTGCCCGCACGGGCAGCGTGCTCGGCAGCCTGTGCACCGGCACTTATGCGCTCGCGCGCGCCGGCTTGCTGGCCGGTTATGCCTGCGCGATTCACTGGGAGAACATGTCGGCGCTCAAGGAGGAGTTTCCCGACACGCGCTTTCTGAAAGAACTGTTCGTGATCGACCGCGATCGGGTCACCTGCACGGGCGGCGTGGCGCCGCTCGACATGATGCTGAACCTGATCGCGCCGCGCGTGGGTACGGCGCGCGTCACGCAGATCGCCGAGCAGTTCATCGTCGAACATGTGCGCGACACCAGCGCGCAACAGAAAATGCCGCTGGTCGCGCGGCTAGGTTCGGCCAACAAGTCGCTCTTCGAAGTGATCTCGCTGATGGAGAACAACATCGAAGAGCCGCTTTCGCGCGAGGAACTCGCGCGCCTCGCCGGCATGTCGCAGCGGCAATTGCAGCGGCTCTTTCGCGAGCATCTCGGGATGACGCCGACGCATTACTATCTGACGCTGCGTTTGCGGCGCGCCCGCGAACTGCTGCTGCAAACCGACATGTCGATCATGCATATCACGATGGCTTGCGGCTTCCAGTCGGCTTGCCACTTCTCGAAGAGCTATCGCGACGCGTTCGGCACCGCGCCGACGCGCGAGCGTCGCAAGCAGGCGCCTTCGCTTGCGGTAGTGCCTGTGATGGCGGCCTGATTCTTCGAGCGTTCAGGTCGGGTTCACATTTCCGAGCCGACGCCGGGCGTCGCGACGGGATCAGCGGCATCAGCGGTATCGGCGGTATCGGCGGTATCGCCAACGGTAAGCGGCTCGATTCTGCCGACGATCACGAGATAACTGAGCGCACCCAGCAGGCAAGAGCCGCCTGCCACACACAGTGGCACCTTGAACGAACCATTCGTCAACGCGACCATGAAACCGGTGAATGTCGTAATGACGATGCCCGCGAGATTCGACGCGAAGTTCTGGATTCCGCCGATCGATGCAACGTGATCCGGCGTCGGCGCCACGTCGTTGGGCAGCGACAGCACACTGGCCGCGGCGAACGCGAGACTGCCATAGGCGACGCTGAAAAACGCGAGCACCAGATAGATGTTCGTCGTAAAGGCGGACAGCGTAATGACCGACGAGAGCAGCATTCCACCGACCATGCAGGATTTGCGCGCGGCCGTCAGACTCCAGCCGCGCCGGACCAGTGAATCGGACACGAAGCCGCCCAGCCAACCGGAAGGGATCGCGACGAGCGCGGGAATCATGCCGAGCGTGCCGAGCGACTTCAGCGAGAAACGGTGCGTCTGGACCAGATAGCTCGGAAACCACGTGATAAAAAAGTAAATCACGAAGTTCAGGCAGAAGAAGCCGAGCATCATTCCCCACAGCGTGCGATGGGTGAAGAGCGAACGCCAGGTGATTTTCCTACGCTTGGCGGCTCCCGATTGCACAGACGAATCGACCGCGCCGGCGCGATGTGCGCGTGAAGGATCGCGATAAATCAGCAACCATCCGACGACCCACACGAAGCCCAACGCGCCCGTGATGACAAAGGCGGCCTTCCAGCCGAAAGAACCGATGATCAACGCGACGACCGGAATCGAAAGCGCGGAGCCGACCCGGGAGCCGCTGTCGTAAATGGCGGTGGCGAAAGCGCGTTGCCGGGGCTCGAACCATTGCGACACAAGCTTCACGCAAGACGGATACGCGCCGGCTTCACCGGCGCCCAGCATCAACCGGCAGCCGAACATTCCCGCGATGCCGGTCGGCACTGCCGTCAGCATGGTGAACAGCGACCACCAGCCCACGGCGAGAGGCAGTGCGATGCGCGCGCCGACGCGGTCGACGAACCAGCCGAACGGCATCTGCATGAGCGCGTAGGTCCAGAAGAACCCGCTCAATACCAGGCCCATTTCAGTCGGGCCTAGGCCTAGCGCGCGCTGAATCTGCGGCGCGGCGACCGCAAGATTCGCGCGGTCGACGTAGTTCACCAGATTGGCCAGAAAGCAGAGAAAAATCACGGTCCAACGTGTGTTGCACATCAATGCTCTCGTGGCAGAAGCGGGATTTTTTCGTTGCGCTGTGGCTGACGAATAGCGCGCTTTGAACCGAACAGGTCGCGCGCGAGCGATCGTCCGGCGCGACACGCGGCGAAAGGATAGCAGAGGTGAGCGGTTGATCGCCCGACATTCTGGCGCGTGGGCACAGTTCGGGCTGGTGAGAGGTGGAGTGCTTGGCGCTCGGAGAGAGCGACGGATGAGTGCGACGCAGCGAGAGCATCCGCGCGCGTCAATTTCCCGGCATTGCATGCACGGACGCGCCGGCCTTGATACCGTCTGCGATTGCCTGCGATTGCGCACGGCAATCGGACGAGCGGGACCGCGAACGATGCGATCCCGCCAGCCCGCTTTATGTTGCCTGATGCTGCTTTACGCCGCTTTCAACAACCCATGCGGGTCGATCACAAACTTGCGCGGCGCGCCGCCGTCGAACTGCCGGTAACCATCGGGCGCCTGATCGAGCGACACCACCGTCACGTTGACGATATCCGCGATCGGCAAGCGGTCCCACAAGATCGCCTGCATCAGATTGTGGTTGTACTTCATCACCGGCGTTTGCCCGGTATGGAACGAATGCGACTTGGCCCAGCCGAGACCGAAGCGGATGCTCAGACTGCCCTTGCGCGCAGCGGCGTCGGCGGCGCCCGGATCGTCCGTGACGTACAGGCCCGGAATGCCGATCGCGCCCGCGGCCCGCGTGATTTCCATCAACGAATTGAGCACCGTGGCCGGCGCTTCCTCATGCGAGCCGCTGCTGCCGTGGCCGTGCGCCTCGAAGCCGACGCAGTCCACCGCGCAGTCCACCTCCGGCTTGCCGAGAATCTGTTCGATCTGTTCGCCGAGCGTGGCGTCTTTGGACAGGTCGATCGTCTCGAAGCCCATCTTGCGCGCATGCGCGAGGCGCGCCTCGTTCATGTCGCCGACGATCGTGCAGGCCGCGCCCAGCAGACGCGCCGACGCGGCCGCCGCCATGCCCACCGGCCCCGCGCCCGCGATATAAACGGTGGCGCCGGGCTTCACGCCCGCCATCACCGCGCCGTGATAGCCGGTCGGCAGAATGTCGGAAAGGCACGTGAGGTCGCGGATTTTCGACATCGCCTGCGCGCGGTCGGGGAATTTCAGCAGATTGAAGTCGGCGTACGGCACCATCACGTATTCGGCCTGGCCGCCGATCCAGCCGCCCATGTCGACGTAGCCATAAGCGCCGCCCGCGCGCGACGGATTCACGTTCAGGCACACGCCGGTGTGCTGCGCCTTGCAGGTCGGGCAGCGTCCGCAGGCGACGTTGAACGGCACGGAAACGAGATCGCCGATGCTCAGCGTCTCGACGTCGCGGCCGATTTCGATCACCTCGCCGGTAATCTCGTGGCCGAGCACGAGGCCGACCTCGGCGGTGGTCCGGCCGCGCACCATATGCTGGTCGGAGCCGCAAATATTCGTGCTCACCACCTTCAGGATCACGCCGTGGCCGATCGCCCGGCCACGTGGATCGACCATCTTCGGATAGTCGATCGACTGCACTTCCACCTTGCCCTGCCCCAGATACACGACGCCGCGATTGCTGCTCATTGTCTGTCTCCATGTCTTGTGAGCGGCGTGCGAGACCGTCTGCAACACGCCGTTCAACGAGCGTAGCGCCCGCTGAGCCACGGACATGTACTGAACGCGACATGGGTTTGGCCGGAACCGACACGCGCGGCGCAACCGCCGTCCACGCTGATGCAACCCGGTTTTTATTGATTGACCGTTCAATATAAAAAACCTAACATGGCCCATCGAATCCACGGCCGGCGACCGGGTTTAGCCGCCCTTGGCCATCTGAAGCCCGCCCCAACAGCACCATGCCCAAACTTGGAATGCGCGAAGTCCGCCGCGCTCAACTGATCGACGCGACCTTGCTCACCATCGACCAGACCGGCCTCGCGGGCGCGACGCTCGCCTCGGTCGCGCAGCGCGCGAGTACTTCCACCGGCATCGTCAGCCACTATTTCGGCGACAAGGACGGCTTGCTCGAAGCCACCATGCGCCATGTGCTGCGCGATCTGTGGCAAGCCACGTCGCGCCGGCGCCGCGCGGCGAAAGCCGATCCGCGCTCGAAACTGCGCGCGGTGGTGGCCGCGAATTTCGACGCCGAGCAGACCAGCGGTCCGGTCATGAAAACCTGGCTCGCTTTCTGGTCCGAAAGCATGCACAAGCCGCAGTTGCGGCGGCTGCAATACGTGAACACACGGCGCCTGAATTCGAACCTGTACGCGGATTTTTCGCAGGCGCTGCCGCGTGCGGCGGCGCGGCGCGCGGCAAGCGGCCTGGCGGCGTTGATCGACGGCTTATGGCTGCGCGGCGCGTTGTCGGGCGAACCGTTCGATACGAAGGCGGCGCTGCGCCTCGCGAACGAATACATCGATCTGGTTTTGCAGGCACGCAGCTAGGCCGGCGACATTTTTAAAGGAGCAAGTCATGGCGGTATTCGCAACGCAACGTCTCTATATCGGCGGCGCCTACGTCGACGCAACCGGCGGAGAAACCTTCGACACGTTCGACCCCGCCACTGGCGAAACGCTCGCCACGGTGCAGCAGGCAACGGCGGCCGACGTCGATCGCGCGGTGCGATCCGCGCGCGACGGTCAGCGTGAATGGGCCGCGCTCACGGCGATGCAGCGCTCGCGCATTCTGCGCCGCGCGGTCGAGCTTCTGCGCGAGCGCAACGACGAGCTCGCCGCGCTCGAAACGCGCGACACCGGCAAGCCGATTGCCGAGACGCTGGCGGTCGATATCGTGACCGGCGCGGACGTCATCGAGTATTACGCCGGGCTTGCCACCGCGATCGAAGGACAACAGATTCCGTTGCGCCCGTCGTCGTTCGTTTATACGCGGCGCGAACCGCTCGGTGTATGCGCGGGCATCGGCGCATGGAATTACCCGATCCAGATCGCGTGCTGGAAGTCGGCGCCCGCGCTGGCGGCCGGCAATGCGATGATCTTCAAGCCGAGCGAAATCACGCCGCTGTCGGCGCTGAAGCTCGCTGAGATTTATACCGAAGCCGGCGTGCCGGCGGGCGTATTCAACGTCGTGCAAGGCGATGGGCGCGTGGGCGCGATGCTAGCCGCGCATCCCGACATCGAGAAGATTTCGTTCACGGGCGGCGTCGAAACCGGCAAGAAGGTAATGTCGCTGGCGGGCGCATCGTCGCTGAAGGAAGTGACGATGGAACTCGGCGGCAAGTCGCCGCTGCTCGTGTTCGACGACGCCAATCTCGAACGCGCCGCCGACATCGCGATGAGCGCCAACTTCTTCAGTTCCGGCCAGGTTTGCACCAACGGCACGCGGGTTTTCGTGCAACGCGGCGTGCTCGAACAGTTCGAAGCGCTCGTGCTGGAACGCGTGAAACGCATTCGCGTGGGCGCGCCCACCCACGCTGACACCAACTTCGGCCCACTCGTGAGCGCCGCCCAATTGCAGAAAGTGCTCGGCTACATCGAGAGCGGCGTACAGGAAGGCGCGCGATTGATGGCGGGCGGCAAGCGCATTTCCGAAGGGCATTTCGGCAACGGCCAATACGTCGAGCCCACGGTGTTCACCGGCTGCCATGACGACATGCGCATCGTGCGTGAGGAAATCTTCGGCCCGGTGATGAGCATCCTCGCGTTCGACGAAGAGGACGAAGCAATCGCGCGCGCGAACAAGACCGCTTACGGTCTCGCCGCCGGCGTGGTGACGGAGAACCTGTCCCGCGCGCATCGCGTGATTCATCAACTGGAAGCCGGCATCTGCTGGATCAACACATGGGGCGAGTCGCCCGCGGAAATGCCGGTGGGCGGCTACAAGCAATCGGGCGTCGGCCGCGAGAACGGCATCACCACGCTCGAGCACTACACGCGCATCAAGTCCGTGCAGGTCGAACTCGGCCCGTATCAACCGGTGTTCTGAGGAGTGGCGGAGATGGCTTCGAATGAATACGACTACATCATCGTCGGCGCGGGTTCGGCGGGCAACGTGCTCGCCTCGCGCCTGACCGAGGACGCGGACGCGACCGTGCTGCTGCTCGAAGCAGGCGGCCCCGATTACCGTTTCGACTTTCGCACGCAGATGCCCGCCGCGCTCGCGTATCCGCTGCAAGGGCGGCGCTACAACTGGGCGTATGAGACCGACCCCGAGCCGCACATGAACAACCGTCGCATGGAATGCGGCCGCGGCAAGGGGCTCGGCGGGTCGTCGCTGATCAACGGCATGTGCTACATACGCGGCAATGCGCTCGATTACGACGGCTGGGCGACGCGTCCCGGTCTGGAAAACTGGACTTATCTGGATTGCCTGCCCTACTTCCGCAAGGCCGAAACGCGCGATGTCGGCGCGAACGCGTATCACGGCGGCGACGGTCCCGTGCATGTGACCACGAGCAAGCCGGGCAATAACCCTTTGTTCGCCGCGATGGTCGAGGCCGGCGTGCAAGCGGGCTTTCCGCGCACCGACGATCTGAACGGCTATCAGCAGGAAGGCTTCGGGCCGATGGATCGCACCGTCACCGCGAATGGCCGGCGTGCGAGCACGGCGCGCGGCTATCTGGATCGCGCGAAGGCGCGGCCGAATCTGACGATCGTCACGCATGCCATGACCGATCGCGTGTTGTTCTCGGGCAAGCGCGCGGTCGGCGTCGCGTATCTGCATCACGGGAACGCGGTGAATGCGCATGCGCGCCGCGAAGTGCTGGTGTGCAGCGGCGCGATTGCGTCGCCGCAATTACTGCAGCGCTCGGGCGTGGGCCGCTCCACGTGGCTGCGCGAACTCGATGTTCCGCTCGTGCATGATCTGCCGGGTGTCGGTGAAAATCTGCAGGACCATCTGGAGATGTATATCCAGTACGAATGCAAGGAACCGGTGTCGCTGTATCCCGCGCTGCAATGGTGGAATCAGCCGGCGATCGGACTCGAATGGATGCTCAACGGCACGGGCATCGGCGCGAGCAACCAGTTCGAGGCGGGCGGCTTCATCCGCACTCGCGACGACGATTTGTGGCCGAACATCCAGTATCACTTTCTGCCGGTGGCGATCAACTACAACGGTTCGAATGCGATCAGGATGCACGGCTTCCAGGCGCACGTCGGTTCGATGCGCTCGCCGAGCCGTGGCCGTGTGAAGCTCACGTCACGCGATCCGGCCGCGCATCCAGGCATCCTGTTCAACTACATGGCCGATCCGCTCGACTGGCGCGAGTTCCGCGACGGCATTCGCATCACGCGCGAGATCATGCGGCAACCGGCGCTCGACCGTTATCGCGGCCGCGAACTGAATCCGGGCGCCGATTTGACGACCGACGAACAGCTCGACGCCTTCGTGCGGATGCGTGCGGAAACCGCGTTTCATCCGTCATGCTCGTGCAAGATGGGTTACGACGACATGGCCGTGGTCGACAGCGAGGGGCGCGTGCATGGCATGGAAGCGCTGCGCGTGGTCGATGCGTCGATCATGCCGCAAATCACCACCGGCAATCTGAACGCGCCGACCATCATGCTCGCGGAGAAGATCGCGGACCGGATTCGCGGCCGCGAAGCGTTGGCGCGAGTGGAGACGCCGTATTTCGTGGCGAATGGGGTGGTGGCGCGGAAACGGGAGGGGGTGGCGGTTTGACGGGAACCCGGTGACGCAGGACTCTGCAAAAGCTCGCTGGTTGATATATGATATGTATATATCGAAAGGGAGGCATTAATGAGCCGGATTCTGATTGATCTGCCCGATTCGCAGGTTGAAGAACTGGCGTTGCTCGTAGAGTCGGAGCAACGCCCTCGCGCCGCGGTTATTCGCGACGCAATCGAGGCGTATATCGCCCAGCATAAGCGCGTGCTGGGAAATGACGTTTTCGGACTGTGGAAAAACAGAAAAGTCGATGGCCTTGAGTACCAGCGAGAATTGCGCTCGGAATGGTAAAAGCTCTTTTCGACACAAACATCCTGATCGACTATCTCGGCGGCGTCGGCGGAGCGAAGAAAGAGCTTGCGCGCTATGAGTATCGAGCGATCAGCATCATCACATGGATGGAAGTCCTTGTTGGGGCAACCCCGGAAGACGAAGCCTCGATTCGCGGATGGCTTGGCTCGTTCGACGTGATTGCGCTGGACAGCACAATTGCAAACCGTGCGGTTGAGATTCGCAAACAGAAGCGCATCCGTCTGCCCGACGCGATTGTTTGGGCGTCGGCGCAGGTGAATTCCTTGCTGCTGGTATCGCGCAATGTCAAGGACTTTCCTGCGAACGAACCCGGCGTTCGAGTGCCTTACAAAGTCTAACCACCCGGCGATTCCAGAAAGCCCCAAGGCCGCGACAACGTCGCGGCCTTTTTAACACCCGCCTCCTGCAACCCTCACTCCCGCACCGGACTCAACACCCCCTGCCCGTCCGTCTCCACCGCTTCGGACACGAGCGTCTCCAACGCCAATCCACGCGTCTCGATCCCCAGTACCCACACCGCCGCGGCCGCGATCACAAAACACATCGCACCGAGCGAAAACACGCCGCCTTGCCCGAACACCGGCAGCACGACGCCGACCACATACGGCCCGATCAACGAACCCACCCGCCCAATCGCGGACGCAAACCCCGAACCGGTAGCGCGCGCGCCCGTGCCGTAAAGCTCCGGCGTATAGGTGTAAAGCACCGCCCACATCGCGAACAGAAAGAACTGCATCGCGAGCCCGGCGCAGATCAGCAGCGCCGGCGTTTGTGCATGCAACGCGGTCTGTCCATAGACATACGCCATCACCGCGCTGCCCGCGAGCGAAGCAATACAGGTCGGCTTGCGTCCCCACCGCTCGACCAGCCACGCCGCGCAAATAAAGCCCGGAATCCCGCCGAGCGAAATCAGCACCGTGTACAACACCGACTTCGTCACCGCGAAACCGGCCTGCTGCATCAACGCGCCGAGCCACGAGGTCAGCCCGTAGAATCCGAGCAACGCGAAGAACCACAGCGTCCACACCATGATCGTGCGGCGCCGGTAGGCGATGCTCCAGATCTCGCGGAATGCGCCCGTCCCCTTCGCCACTGCCGGCTCCGCGAGCATCACGGGCGCGCGCAACTGGCTCAGCCCCGCCGCCTTCATCACTTTCACTTCGATCTGCGCGAGTACTTTGTCCGCCTCGGCGATGCGTCCGCGATGTTCGAGCCAGCGCGGCGATTCCGGCACGACGCGGCGCACGACCAGCACGAATACCGCCGGAATCGCGAGCAGCGCGAACTCGGTGCGCCACCCTAGCGTCGGCAACACGAAATACGACACCACGCCCGCCGTGATGAAGCCGAGCGGCCAGAAGCCGTCCATCAGCGCGATCAAACGTCCGCGCGACGCAGCCGGCACGAACTCCGACAGCAGCGTTTGCGCAATCGGAAACTCCATGCCCATGCCGAAGCCGAGCAGCACGCGATAAAAGATCAGCGCCTCGACGCTCTGCGCGGTCGAGCAGAGGTATGACGCCAGCCCCCACAACACCATGCTCCACTGAAACACGGGCCGTCGTCCGAAACGATCCGCGAGCAATCCGGCAATCGCCGCACCGCCCACCATGCCGAAGAAGCTCGCGCTCGCAACCAACCCCGTCGTCGCGGTCGACAGATGAAACTCCGTCTTGATCGAGCCGAGCACGAAGGTCATCGTGCCGAGATCGACGGAGTCGAAGAAGAACGCGATCGCGATGATGATGAAGATGGTCCGGTGATAACCGGAAAACGGCAGGCGTTCGAGTCGCGCGGCTGCGCTCGCGCGAGGCTGAAAAGCGGTGGACATGTCATCCCCTCATTGATGCGGCGGCTGCCGCGTGGCTGTTCCGATCGGTGTTTTCAGTAGACGCCGACATAAATCGGCCACATAGAAGAAATGCGTCATCGGAATGGAACGGGGGCGTCGTTCCTCGACCGCGATGCGAAAGCGTTACGCCCGCAGCCGCGCCCGCGCCGCGCCGGCAATGCGCGCGAGCGCATCCGCGCTCAGGCGCGCGGCGATTTTCTCGACGTAGTCGTGATGCCGCGCCTGCAGCGGCGCGCCGAGTTGCTGCGCGAGCAGATAGCGGATCAGCGCGATGCGCCGGTGCCGCAACTCGATGCTCTGTTCGAGCAGCGCGAGCGCGGCGTGCGCATCGCCCTGTTGAAACGCGCGCTCGGTGAGGCGCGCGGTGGCTAGACGTGTCGACGTCATGTCGGTCGATCGCGAGGCAAGCCGCGAGCGGTGCGGGCAAGCACCGCTCGCCGCGTCTCACGACATCAGCGGCTCGGCGGCGTCGAGCATGATCTTGACGAAGTAGTCCGCGAAGCTGCGGCGCACGACGAGATCGAAACTATCCGGCCCGGTGGGCAGCAGCGTCATCGATGCCTTGAAATAATGGCTTTGCGCGCACTGTCCTTCACCGAACAGCTTGGGATGCAGGTCGAGCGGGCACCCGCGCGCGAGCACCTCGCGCACACGCGTGCCGCTGATTTCGAGCACCGTATAGCCGCTGCCGATATCCACCGCCGAAGCAAACACGCCGGCAAACGCGGCGCCGAGCTTCGCTTGCAGCGGCGCGGTGCGCGACGCGTCGTGCGCCGTCGCCGAGCATGCCAGCCATTCGTCCGGCCCGAGCCACAACAGGTCGTAGCCGTTGCCGCGCGCCATCGTGTTCGCCTTCTCCGGCGGCCGGCAGCCGAGCACGCTTTCCACGGCACGCACAAACGCCGCGTCGCGCGTATCGCCGCGCACGTTCACCAGTTCCAGAAACGGCCGCTCGCTCAGCCGGAACGCGGCGGACGCCGTGGCCTGATGCTTCTTCAGCAGCGCATCCGTGCCGACCAGCGGCGACTCCTGCCACACGCCGGTTTGCTTGCCGACGGCGCGATCCACCACCGACGCCGTCCCTCCTGTTTCATTCCACATGTTGACGTGCTCCTTCGCTGTCGTAGAACACCGAACTGGTGACCTTGGCCGCAATCTGCCTGCCGCTGGAAAGCGGGATGGTGACGGTTTCGCCGATCTTGTCGAGACCGCCCTTCACGACCGCCATCGCGATCGAGCGCTTCAGGATCGGGCTGTAATAGCTCGACGTGACGTGGCCGAGCATCGGCGCGGTGTCGCCCTGGAATGGGCCGGCGACGATCTGCGAGCCCTCGGGAATCACGAACGACGGATCGTCCGCGAGCAATCCCACCAGTTGCTTGCGCCCCGTCTTCGCCGTATCGGAGCGCGTGAGCGAACGCTTGCCGAGAAAGTCCTTCGACTTCGCGACGAGCCCGCCCATGCCGAGATCGTAGGGCGTCATCGAGCCGTCCGTATCCTGGCCGACGATGATGTAGCCCTTCTCCGCGCGCAGCACGTGCATGGTTTCCGTGCCGTAGGGCGTGATGTCGAACTCCGCGCCCGCGGCCATCAGCGCTTCCCACACCGCGCGCCCGACGTTGGCCGGCACGTTCACCTCATAAGCGAGTTCGCCGGAGAAGCTGATCCGCATCACGCGCGACGCCGCGCCCGCGATCGTGCCTTCGCGATAGCTCATGAACGGGAACGCGGCGTTCGCGAAGTCGATGTCGCGGCACACCTTCTGCAAGACCTTGCGGCTGTTCGGACCGACCACCGCGAAAGTGGCCCAGTGGTCCGTGACCGACGCGAGCCGCACGCGCATGTCGGGCCATTCGGTTTGCAGCCAGCGTTCGAGCCACGTGAGCACACGCGCGGCGCCGCCCGTCGTGGTGGTCATCATGTAATGCTGATCGGCGAGGCGCACCGTCACGCCGTCGTCGAAGATCATGCCGTTCTCGTCGAGCATCAGGCCGTAGCGGCACTTGCCGACTTCCAGCTTGCTCCACGGATTCGTATAGACCCAGTTCAGCAGCTTCGCCGAATCGGGGCCCTGAATGTCGATCTTGCCGAGCGTCGAGGCGTCGAGAATGCCGACGCTCGTGCGCACCGCGAGCGACTCGCGCGCCACCGCCGCGTGCATGTCCTCGCCGGCTTTCGGGTAATACCAGGGACGCTTCCAGTTGCCGACGTCCTCGAACGCCGCGCCGTTTTGCACATGCCATTCGTGCACCGCGGTCTTGCGCACCGGATCGAGAAACTCGCCCAACTCGCGGCCCGCGAACGTGCCGAACGTGACCGGCGTGTAGTTGGGCCGGAACGTCGTCGTGCCGGTCTCGGGAATCGTCTTGCCGAGCGCCTGCGCGAGAATCGCCATGCCGTTGATGTTGCCGAGCTTGCCCTGATCGGTGCCGAAGCCCATCGCCGTGTAGCGCTTCACGTGCTCGACCGATTCGAAACCCTCGCGCGCCGCGAGGAAAATATCGGCCGCCGACACGTCGTTCTGGAAATCGACGAACTGCTTCGGCCCACGCGTGGCGAGTTCGCGTCCGCCGACGAGCCACAGCGGCTGCATCTTCGCTTCCGCGATGTCGGCGACTTGCACCGGATTCGGCCGCGCGACGATATGACCGGCGGCGCGCGCCGCCTCGACGCCCGCATCCATCGCGACACGGATGCCTTGACCCAGCGTGAAGTCGCCCGCGCAAGCGCCGACGCTCGTTTCCGGCTGCATCGCCTTGCCCGGCACGAAGCAGGCTTTTTCGTCATGCCAGTGCGCCTTGCCGCCCGACTGCGCGAACAGATGCAGCACCGGGCTCCAGCCGCCGGACATCGCCAGCAGATCGCAAGCGAGTTCGCCCTGCTTCGCGCCGACCTGGCCGTTCGAATACGACGCGACCTCCACCGAGTCGACGCGCAGCTTGCCGTGCGCCGCCGTGATCGCCACGCCGTTCATCACCTTCACGCCATAGCGCCGCGCGAGCGCCGGCAGCGTGCCCTTCGATTCGCCCGCGCGCGGATCGACCACCGTCACCTGCGCGCCGGCCGTCTTCAGGTCGAGCGCGCATTGATAGCCGTCGTCGTTGTTGGTGAACACCACCGCGTTGCGCCCCGGCAGCACCGCATAGCGATGCAGATACGTGGACACGGCCGAAGCCAGCATCACGCCCGGCAGATCGTTGTTGCCGAATACGATCGGCCGTTCATGCGCGCCGGTCGCGAGAATCACGCGTTTGGCGCGGATCTTCCACATCAGTTCGCGCGTGCCCTTGCGTTGCGACACCGGCAGATGCTCGGTGAGCCGCTGCGTGACCGTGACGAGATTGTGGTCCTGATAGCCGAATGCGGTGCTGCGGCAGAGGATTTTCACGTCGGGCATTTGCCGCAGTTCGTCCTCGATCTTATGCACCCATTGCAACGCGGGCTTGCCGTCGATATCCGTGCGGCACGACAGCAGCGAGCCGCCGAGTTCCGGCTGATCGTCGACCAGGGTCACGCGCGCGCCGGACAGCGCCGCCGCGTGCGCGGCCGCGAGGCCGGTCGGGCCGCCGCCGACCACCAGCACGTCGCAATGCGCAAAGCACTTGTCGTAGCGGTCGGCGTCGGTGTGCTCGGGCGCCTTGCCGAGACCGGCCGCATCGCGAATCACTTCTTCGTACTTCGGCCAGAACTTGCGCGGCCACATGAAGGTCTTGTAGTAGAAGCCCGCCGGAATGAAGCGCGCGATCTTCTGATTGACCGCCATGCGGTCTTTCTCGATGCTCGGCTTCGCGTTCACGCTGGTGGCGACGAGCCCCTGATACAACTCCACCTCGGTGGCGCGCGCATTCGGCACGGTGTACGCGCCGGTTTCGAGTTGCACGATCGCATTCGGCTCTTCCACGCCCGCCGTCACGATGCCGCGCGGCCGGTGATATTTCCAGCTACGTGCGACGAAATGCACGCCGTTCGCGAGCAAGGCCGAAGCCAGCGTGTCGCCCTGATAGCCCTGATACTTGCGGCCGTTGAACGTGAAGCTCAACACGATCGCGCGGTTGATGCGCCCGCCGCTCGGCAGTCGGTCTTTCTGGCTCATGATGCCTTACCCTCGTTTGCTTGACCCTCGTTGCCGCCCATCGTGAGCAGCGGACGCTCGAACGTCTCGTAGCCTTGAATCTCGTAGCTCACGGTGTCGCGCTGCGCCTTGAACCAGCGGCGACAGCCTTGCGCGTGCAGCCATTGCTCGTGATGCACGCCGCGCGGATTCTTGCGCATGAACAGGTAGTCGCCCCATTCCTTATCGGTGAGTTTGTCGGTGTCGAGCGGGCGGGCGATGTCCGCCTCGCCGCCGCAGGAAAATTCGGTTTCGGCGCGTGGCCCGCACCACGGGCATTCGATCAGCAGCATGTTCCTTTCTCCTCGTGTGCGATTAGTGGGCCACGGCGGCCGCGCCGTGCTCGTCGATCAGGTGGCCGGTATAGAAACGCTCCAGCGAGAACGGCGCGTTCAGCGGATGCGGCTCGTCCTTCGCGATGGTGTACGCGTAAGCCCAACCGGAGCCCGGCGTCGCCTTGAAGCCGCCCGTACCCCAGCCGCAATTGAAATAAAGCCCCTTCACGTCGGTCTTGCTGATGATCGGGCACGCATCCGGCGACACGTCCACGATGCCGCCCCACTGACGGTTCATCCGCACGCGCGAGAACACCGGGAACATTTCGACGATCGCCTCGAGCGTGCCTTCGATGATCTGGAAACTGCCGCGCTGACCGAAGCCCGTGTACTGATCGACGCCCGCGCCGATCACCAGATCGCCCTTGTCGGACTGGCTGATGTACGCGTGCACCGCGTTCGACATCACCACGGTATTCACCACCGGCTTGATCGGCTCGGACACGAGCGCCTGCAACGGATGGCTCTCCAAAGGCAAGCGCACGCCGGCCATGTCCGCGAGCGTGGACGTATTGCCCGCCGCGACGATCGCCACCTTCTTCGCCTTGATGAAACCCTTCGTGGTGTCCACGCCGGTCACCTGGCTGCCGTCGCGGCGAATGCCCGTGACCTGGCAGTTCTGCACGATATCCACGCCGGCCTGGTCCGCGCCGCGCGCGAAACCCCACGCCACCGCGTCATGCCGGGCCACGCCGCCGCGGCGCTGGATCGACGCGCCGAGCACCGGGTAGCGGCTGTTCAGGTTGATGGTCGGTTCGAGTTCCTTGATCTGCGCCGGGGTGAGGAATTCGGCGTCCACGCCGTTCAGCCGGTTCGCATTCACGCGGCGCTCGGTGTCGCGCACGTCCTGCAACGTGTGGGCGAGATTCATCACGCCGCGCTGGCTGAACATCACGTTGTAGTTGAGGTCCTGCGAGAGCCCTTCCCACAGCTTCATTGCTTTCTCGTAGAGCGCGGCCGACTCGTCCCACAGATAATTCGAGCGCACGATGGTCGTATTGCGCGCCGTATTGCCGCCGCCGATCCAGCCCTTCTCCAGCACGGCGATATTGCACACGCCGTGCTCCTTCGCGAGGTAATAGGCGGTGGCGAGACCGTGCCCGCCGCCGCCGACGATCACGACGTCGTACTCACGCCTGGGCTCCGGGCTCTTCCACTGTCGCTCCCAGTTCTCGTGATACGACATTCCGTTGCGCAACAGGCTGAATATCGAATAGCGGCTCATCATTGATCCTTGTTGGTGCTGTCGGTACTAATGCTCGATACGTCGTAGCGGGTTCAACACTCGATGACGTTCACGGCGAGACCGCCGCGCGACGTCTCCTTGTATTTCGTCTTCATGTCAGCGCCGGTTTCGCGCATCGTCTTGATCACGTTGTCGAGCGACACGTAGTGCTGGCCGTCGCCCTTCATCGCCATGCGCGCGGCGTTCAGCGCCTTGATCGCGCCCATTGCATTGCGTTCGATGCAGGGAATCTGCACGAGCCCGCCGACCGGATCGCAAGTCATGCCGAGGTTGTGTTCCATGCCGATCTCGGCGGCGTTCTCGACTTGCGTCGGCGTGCCGCCCATCACGGCGGCGAGCGCCGCCGCGGCCATCGAGCAGGCGACGCCCACCTCGCCCTGGCAGCCCACTTCCGCGCCGGAGATCGACGCGGTTTCCTTGTAGATGATGCCGATCGCGGCGGCCGTCAGCAAAAACGTGACGATGCCTTCGTCGTTCGACGCGTGCATGAACTTCACGTAGTAATGCAGCACGGCGGGAATCACGCCGGCCGCGCCGTTGGTCGGCGCGGTGACCACGCGCCCGCCCGCGGCGTTTTCCTCGTTGACGGCCATCGCGTAGAGGTTGACCCAGTCGAGCATCGAGAGCGGATCGCGCAGCGACTCCTCGGAACGCGAGCGCAATTGCGCGCTCAGATCGGCGGCGCGGCGCTTCACGTGCATGGGGCCGGGCAACTCGCCGCGCACCTTGCAGCCGCGCTCGACGCACGCCGCCATCACGCGCCAGATCGCGAGCAGGCCGTCGCGCACTTCCTGTTCGGGACGCGACGCGCATTCGTTGCGCAGCGTCACCTCGGCGATCGACAAGCCGGTTTCGCGGCATACGCGCATCAGATCGTCGCCGGTGCGAAACGGATGCGGCACCTGAGCGCCGGCGCGCAAGCCGTTCACTCGATCGCCCTCGCGATTCACCACGAAGCCGCCGCCGATCGAGTAATACTCTTTCTCCACCAGCAACTGGCCGTTTTCGTCGAATGCCTGAAACCGCATGCCGTTCGGATGCACGATGCTCGAACCCGGCGCGCCGGGCATCAGCTTGCGAAAGAAGCCGAGATGCTCGCGCTCGTCGAACTTGATGGGATGCTTGCCGAGCAGCGTCAGTTGCTTCGTTTCGCGGATCGCCTGCAAGCGCGGCTCGATCTGGTCCGGGTCGATCAGATCGGGCAGATTGCCTTCGAGCCCGAGCAGCACCGCCTTGTCCGTGCCGTGCCCCTTGCCGGTCGCTCCGAGCGAGCCGAACAGTTCGACCTTCACGCGGCGCACGAAGCCGAGCAGGTTGGCGTCCTCGATATGCGAGGCGAAGCGGCAGGCAGCGATCATCGGCCCGACCGTGTGCGAGCTTGAAGGACCGATACCGATCTTGAACAGATCGAAAACGCTGACGTTCATGGCGTGCCTTGTGCGTTGCGATGCATGGGTGGCCGGGTTCGGCCTGAAGTAGCCCCTATTGCACCGCACGTCAATTTGGACCGATAGAATAAAAACGGCATCACAGTGGGATAGTGGCGTCAAGCGGGCCGCCCGCAAAGCGCCGCGGCGCATTTGCGATGACTTCTGACGCATTTGCGACAGGCGTCGCGCCCGTCGCTGGCGATGCTGGGGCACCGCTTCGGTGGCGCAAATGAAGCGGCCCGATGAAGCGCCTTGTTTCCCCGGTGCTATGCTTGATTCAACCTTTTCTCTTGCCGGCTGCATGCATGAATTCCGCTGAACCGCTTCCCCTTCAATCGATCGACGGCACCTCGAAACAGCGCATCCGCTTCGGCATCATCCTGCTGCCGAATTTCACGCTGACGGCGTTCTCGGGGTTCGTCGACCTGCTGCGCCTGTCCGCGGATGAAGGCGACTTCAGCAAGCCCGTACGCTGTTCGTGGAGCGTGATAGGGGAAACCCTCGCTCCGGTGCGCGCGAGTTGCGGCATCCAGATCACGCCGTGGGAAACCTTCGACAACGCCGAGCGGTTCGATTACGTGGTCGTGGTCGGCGGCCTGTTGCATTCCGGTCCCGCCGCCAACGAGGCGACGCTCGCGTTCATCCGCCGCGCCGCCGCCACCGACGCGACGCTCGTCGGCATGTGCACCGGCGTGTTTTCGCTGATGCGCGCGGGCGTGCTGGAAGGCCATCGCATTTGCGTGAGCTGGTTTCACTACTGGGATTTCATCGAGCGCTTTCCGTCGGTGAACGAAGAAGCGCTGGTGGCCGACCGCCTCTTCGTGATCGACCGCCGTCGCATTACCTGCTCGGGCGGGCGCGCATCGATCGACGTGGCCGCGGCGATCTTGCTGCGTCACTTCGAAACCGCCACCGTGCAGAAGGCGCTGCGCATTCTGCTGGTGGACGATATGCAGAAAGGCAACGCGCCGCAGCCGCACCCGCCCGGACTCGCGCCCGCCGCGCATCCCAAGGTGAAGCGCGCGATTCTGCTGATGGAGCAGCACGTGGGGCGTTCGCTGTCGCTCGATGAACTGGCGGGCAAGCTCGATCTTTCGCCGCGTCAGTTGGAACGGCTTTTCAAGGCGCAGACCGGCAAGGCGCCGCAAGCCTACGCGAAGCAGGTGCGCTTGCGCACCGCCGCGTGGCTGCTGACGAGTTCGGATAAGACCGTGGCGGACATCGCGTCGAGTTGCGGCTTTTCCGATGCATCGCATCTGGGCCGCGAATTCCGCAAGCAGTTCGGCTTGCCGCCGATGATGTACCGCGAGCAGCGCGGCACCGCCGCGCAAGTGGAAGACGGCTCGGGGTATGACGAAACTTTTCCGGGGCGGGCTCAGGCGATCTGAGATGCGCGGCCGTCACACAAGAAGCGACAGCTGCGCATGCCGCGGCTAGCCCGGCATCACTTCCCCGCCACGAACGCCTTCACCGCCGGCAGGCCGTCCTTGCCGTCGAACGTCTTCACCCCCGCGAGCCATTGATCGAGCACGGACGGATTCGCCTTCAGCCACTCGCGCGCGGCCTTGTTCGGATCGGTCTTGTTCATGATCGGCAGCATCACGTGGTTCTCGATATCGGTCGTGAAGTGCAGGTTCGCCACCAGCTTCGCGACGTTCGGGCAGCGCGTCGCGTAATCGCTCGGCGTGACCGTCAATACCTTCGCTTCGCCGTAGTTCGGGCCGAACACGTCGTCGCCGCCGGACAGATAATCGATCTTCATCTGCACGTTCATCGGATGCGGTTCCCAGCCGAGAAATACGATCGGCTTCTTGTCGCGAATCGAGCGGTTCACCTCGACCAGCATGCCCGCCTCGCTCGACTCCACCAGCTTGAACTTGCCGAGCCCGTACTGGTTGCTGTCGATCATCTTCTTGATCAGCGCATTGCCGTCGTTGCCCGGCTCGATGCCGTAGATCTTGCCGTCGAGCTTGTCGTAGTTCTTCGCGATGTCGGCGAAGGTCTTGATGCCCGCCTGATACGCGTAGTCCGGCACGGCCAGCGTGTATTTCGCGCCGGTCAGGTTCGGCGTGGGCAGGACGCTGAGCTGGCCGGCCTTCTTGAACGGATCGATCATCGGGTCCATGGTCGGCGACCAGTAGCCAAGGAACACGTCGATCTGCTTGCTCTTCACGCCGGCGAACGTGATCGGCACCGAGGCGATCGTCTTGGTCGGCTTGTAGCCGAGCCCTTCGAGCACCGTCGAGGCGAGGCCGGTGGTCGCCGCGATATCGGTCCAGCCGACGTCGGCGAATCGCACGGCGCGGCAACTAGCGGGGTCCGCGGCAAAGACAGACGACATCGACAGCGCGCACAGCGACGCGGCCCATACATGTTTCATGGCGTTCCCTCAGGGTGGTTGATACTCGACTGGTTTGCTTGCGTGGGTGGTATTGCGTTGCCTGCCTCAGAAGTTCGGGCGCTCAGGCGCTCAGGCGGACAAACGCCGCTCGACGCTCGGCGCATGACCGAACTGCGCGCGATACGCCTTGCTGAAATGACACGGCGAATGGAACCCGCACACGGCGGTCACGCGCGCGATCGACGCATCCGTGTTGCGCAGCAGTTCACGCGCGCGCCGCAAACGCAGCGTCAGGTAATAGTGCGTGGGCGACGCGCTCAGGAACATCTTGAACATGCGCTGCAAATGCCGTTGCGACAGATGCACGAGCCGCGCGAGTTCGTCGAGCGAGAGCGGCTCCTCGATATTCGCTTCCATGAGCCGCACCACTTCGATCAGTTCCGCGCGCGAGAAACCGACCCGCGCGTCGACCGGAATGTGCTGATAATCGGTCGAGCCGCGAATCCGCTCGACGATGAACTGCTCGGACACCTGCGCGGCGATCGAATGCCCGAGGCGCATGCCGACCAGGTTCAGCAGCAGATCGAGCGGCGCGGTGCCGCCGGTGCAGGTCATCCGGTCACGGTCGATCACGAACAGTTCGTCGGCGAAACGCACGTGCGGGTAGCTCTTGTGCAACGGCGACATGTCCTCCCAATGCACGGTGCAGCGATAACCGTCGAGCAGCCCCGCCGCGAGCAGCGCATACGGCCCGGTGCAGATGCCGCCGAGCGGAATGCCCTGCGCGGCCACGTCGCGCAGCAGCGCGATCACCGTCTCGTCCACGTAATCGCGCACGTGCCAGCCGGCGCAGACGATCAGCACGTCCGGCATGCCGGCCTCGGCCAGCGTGGTGGTGGGCTTCACCGTGATGCCGTTGCTGGCCCGCGCCGGTTCGCCGTCCGGCGTGATCACCGACCACGTGTAGTGCTGCGCGCGGCCCACGTAGTTGGCCATGCGCAGCACTTCGACCGCGCTCGTGAACGCGATCATCGAAAAATTCGGCAGCGTCAGGAAGCCGAAGTGCGCGAGTTTCGACAACGGCGAGTCGGCCGGCGTCTCTACAGGGGCGGCAATCGCGTCGCGCTTCATCGGCGGCTCAGCCGTGCTGCGCCGCGGGCGCGCGGCGCACCTTCATCAGGCTGCGCAAGCCGGAGAGCAGCGGCGCGCGCGCCATGCCCGGCGAACGGCCGAAGCTTTCCGTGATGCGGTCGAGAATGATCGCCAGCATCACCACCGAGAGGCCGCTTTCGAAGCCGAGCCCGATGTCGAGCCGCTGAATACTCGCCAGCACGTCGTTGCCGAGACCGCCCGCGCCCACCATCGACGCGATGATCACCATCGAGAGCGCCATCATGATGGTCTGGTTCACGCCGGTCATGATCGAGGGCAGCGCGTTCGGAAACTGCACCTTGTAGAGCAATTGCCAGGGCGTGCAGCCGAAAGCCTGCCCCGCTTCCACGATTTCGCGGTTCACGTGCTTGATGCCGAGCGACGTGAGACGCACCGCCGGCGGCATCGCGAAGATCACCGTCGAGAGAATGCCCGGCACGCGGCCCAGACCGAACAGCATCGCGGCCGGAATCAGGTAGACGAACGCGGGCATGGTCTGCATCAGATCGAGCACCGGGCGCACCGTCATCTCGACGTAGCGGCTCTTCGCGGTCCAGATGCCGAGCGGCACGCCGAGCAACAGGCTGATCAAGGTCGACGACAGCGTGAGCCCGAGCGTGATCACCATCTGATCCCAGAAGCCGGTGGCGTAGATCAGCAGCATCGCGAGCAGCGTGAAGAGCGCGAAGCGCCAGCCCACCCGCCACAAACCGATGCCGACGAAGAACGCCATCAGCGCCCACATGGGCACGGCTTGCAAGCCGTGCTCGATCAACGCGGCGAAGCTCTCGATCGCCTTGCCGATCGCGTCGAAGGTTTTTGCGTCGTGGTCGAGCAGATAGTGAACGCCGTGGTCGACCCAGGCGCCGAGTGGAATGACTTCAGACATGGGAACTCCGATGGCGCGTGAGAACGTTCAGCACGTTCGTCTTGTTGACGGAACCGCAGTAGGAGCCGTCGGCTTCGACGACCGGCAGCGGCGCGCGGCTCGCCACCACCCGTTCGACGACGTCGTCGAGCGGCGTGGTGCGGCGGATGCACTCGATGGGGTTGAGCTGCGGCGACGCGCTGCCCATCGCATCGCGGCACACGAAGCCGCGAATCTTGCGCTCGCCGTCGAGCACGAATGCGTAGTCGCCGCTGCCGTTGAGCGTCGCGGCCACGCTAGACGCGTCGATCTGCGTCGCGTGCGAATGCATCAGCGGCACGGCGTCGGTTTGCATCAGATCGCCGGCGGTCAGATAGCGGCTCGTGTCGATGCCTTCGAAGAACGCCCGCACGTAATCGTCGGCGGGGTTCGTGATGATTTGCTGCGGCGTGCCGACCTGCACCACCTTGCCGCCTTCCATGATCGCGATGCGCGTGCCGATGCGCATGGCTTCTTCCAGATCGTGCGAGACGAACAGAATGGTGCGCTGCTGCTCGCGCTGCAGATCGAGCAGCACGTTCTGCATTTCCTTGCGCTTGAGCGGATCGAGCGCGGAGAACGCCTCGTCCATGATCATCAGCGAGGGGTTGACCGCCAGCGCCCGCGCGAGACCCACGCGCTGCTGCATGCCGCCCGAGAGCTGCGCCGGCAGCTTCGCGGCGAACGGCGCGAGGCCGACCTGTTCGAGCACCGTCATCGCGCGCTTCTCGCGTTCCTTGCGGCCGATGCCCGCCACTTCCAGGCCGAACGCCGCGTTGGACAGCACGGTGCGCTGCGGCATCAGCGCGAAGGACTGAAACACCATGCTCATGTCCTTGCGGCGCAGCGCCGTCAATTCCGAGCGCGGCACGCTGGCCACGTCGCGACCGTCGATCAGCACCTTGCCGGCAGTGGGCTCCACCAGCCGATTGATCAGGCGAATCAGCGTCGATTTGCCGGAGCCCGACAGGCCCATCAGCACGAAGATCTCGCCTTCCTTGACTTCGAACGACACATTGTGGACACCGACGATCTGACCGGTGCGCGCGAACACTTCCTCTTTCGTCGCACCGCCTGCCAGCATGCCGATCGCCTGCTTCGGGTTGGTGCCGAACACCTTGCACAGCCCTTCGACCACGACCTTCGGGGAATTCATTGAATGTTCTCCTTGCGTGGCGGACGTCCGTCCGCGCTGTGCATACATAGTTGCCAGAAAAAAGTACGGCTAGCCGACTATTTGCGACAACCACATGAGGAAATACGACACCCCCGCCGCGCGCGCCCCGCCGACAATAGGCGCAAGCCTTGCGGGGCAAGGGTTTGACGGCTATCGAGAGGCTCGGCCCGGCATGTCGCGCGAGAGCAAGTGTAGGCCGCCGGGATGAAAAAAAACCGCGCTTCGAGGGTTTGACCGGGTGCGTTTGCCGGGCGTCGGCGGCGCTCCCGCGAAACCGCATGCCAGGGTAAACCGGCAAGCGGGCCGGTCGCCATGCACGGAAATCATTACGAGAACCTTAAGCCCGCGCGCCGTTACGCGGTGTTACCGATCTCGCATCCCCCTTGCACCTGCAAATCGCGGCACTGCCTACACTGCGTTCCATCTCCACTGTCATCGCTTCATCCATGCGGCGAAAACAAACAATGCGCAAGAAATTATTTTCAGTGATGGTCGGCACGGCGGTAGGGGTGGCTTTCGCGCTGGCGTCGCCGGTGGCGTCCGCACATGTGGATGTCGGCATCGGCATCGGCATTCCGGGGCCGGTTTTCGTCCCCGCGCAGCCGGCGTATGTCGAGCCGCCGCCGGTGGTGTATGCGCCCGCGCCGGTCGTCGGCTATGGCTACGGCTATGACGACGACTGGCGTGCGCGCGAATGGCGCGAGCATCAGGAGCGGCGCGAGCGGCGTTGGCGCCGCCACGAGGAACACGAGCGCGAATGGCGCGAGCGCCACGGCTGGGGTGACGATTAAGACAGGCTGAGGCGGGCTGTCACCTGTTTCGCATGACAGCCGCGCCGATCATTGCGGCGCGGCCGCCGTCCGATAGCCGCGTCGTCCGATAGCCAGGGCGAGGAAAGCCGACACCGCGAGACTCGCCGCCACCACATAAAGCCCGGCGGCGTATCCTCCGGTCACGCTTTTCAGCCAGCCGATCGCGAACGGGCCGACGAAGCCGCCGAGGTTGCCGATCGAGTTGATCATGGCGATGCCGGCCGCCGCGCCCGCGCCCGACAGAAAAGTGCTCGGCATCGCCCACAACGGCGCCTTGGCCGCGCTGATGCCCACGTTCACCGCGATCAGCGCCGCCACCACCGCCACGACGCTATCCGCGACGCCGGCCCACGCGAGCCCCGCGCCCGCCACCACGCAGGGAATCACGACGTGCCAGGTGCGCTCGCCGCTGCGGTCCGAATGGCGCGCCCACATCACCATGCCGATCACCGCGAGCACGCTCGGAATCGCGTTCAACGCGCCGGTGCCGAGCGCGCTGAAACCGAACTGGCGAATGATCAGCGGCGCCCATAAGCCGAGCGTGTAGAGTCCCGCGGACGTGCCGAAGTAGATCATCGCCATGACCCACACGCGCGGGTCGCGCAATGCCGCGAGCGCACCCGACGCATGTCCTGCCTGCGACTCGCGTCCCATGCGCTCCTCGCGCAAGGTCGCGACGAGCCAGGCTTTCTCGTCGGCGGCGAGCCACGTCGCTTTTTCGGGTGAATCCGTGAGCGCCTTGAGCACCACGAAGCCGAGCACCACCGCCGGAATCGCCTCGATGATGAAGAGCCATTGCCAGTCCTTCAAGCCGAACAACGCGGGCATCTGCATGATCGCGCCGGAAATGGGCGAGCCGATCGCGGTCGACAACGGCGCGGCCGCCATGAACGCGGCGGCGGCCACCGCGCGCTGGCGCGCCGGAAACCACTGGCTGAGATAGAGGATGATGCCCGGAAAGAAACCGGCTTCGGCCACGCCCAGCAAAAAGCGCAACACGTAGAACGAATTCGGCCCGACGACGAACGCCGAAGCCGCCGAGACCAGCCCCCACGTCACCATCACGCGCGCGATCCAGACGCGCGCGCCAACTTTGTTCAGGATGAGATTCGACGGCACCTCGCACAGAAAGTAGCCGAGAAAGAAGATGCCGCCGCCGAGCCCGAACATGGTCGGCGAGAGGCCGAGATCCTTGTTCATCGTGAGCGCCGCGAAACCCACATTCACGCGATCCAGAAAGCTCACGAAGTAAAGGAGCATGACGAAGGGCAAAATGCGCCACGTCAGCTTGCGCACCACACGGGCTTGCAATTCATTGGTCATGCCTGTCTCCGCTGTGTTGAATTCGCCCGTGACGCGCGCGTCCGGCCGTTATGTTCTTATGTGATGAATGCGTCGCTCGCTCGAAGGCCGAGCGAGCGCGAATAGCGAATAACTCAGATCGGCGAATAACTCAGATCGCGGCCGATTCCGCCGCGAGAGTCGCCGCGAGAAGGTCGCAGACCGCATCGGTCACCTGCGCGGTGGTGGCGCCGCCGCCGAGGTCGCCGGTATGCAGCGCGGGGTTCGCCGTGATGCGTTCGATCGCGTCCATCAACTGGCGCGCGGCGTGCGTCTCGCCGAGATGATCGAGCATCATCACCACCGACCAGAAGGTGCCGACCGGATTGGCGAGACCCTTGCCCATGATGTCGAACGCGGAGCCGTGAATCGGCTCGAACATCGACGGATAGCGGCGCTCGGGGTCGAGATTCGCCGTCGGCGCGATGCCGAGGCTGCCGGCCAGCGCCGCGGCCAGGTCGCTGAGAATGTCCGCGTGAAGATTGGTGGCGACGATCGTGTCGAGCGTCGCCGGCCGGTTGACCATGCGCGCGGTCGCGGCGTCGACGAGTTCCTTGTCCCAGCGCACGTCGGGAAACTCCTTCGAGACCTGCAACGCGATCTCGTCCCACATCACCATCGCGTGACGCTGCGCATTGCTCTTCGTGATCACCGTCAGCAGCTTGCGCGGGCGCGACTGCGCGAGCCGGAACGCGAAACGCAGAATGCGTTCGACCCCGGCGCGCGTCATCATCGAAACGTCGGTGGCGACTTCGAGCGGATGACCCTGATGCGCGCGCCCGCCCACGCCGGAATACTCGCCTTCCGAGTTCTCGCGCACGATCACCCAGTCGAGATCCTTCGGCGCGCAGCGTTTCAACGGCGCGTCGATGCCGGGCAGGATGCGCGTGGGCCGCACGTTCGCATACTGATCGAAGCCCTGGCAGATTTTCAGGCGCAAGCCCCACAAGGTCACGTGATCGGGAATATGCGGATCGCCCGCCGAGCCGAACAGAATCGCGTCCTTGTCGCGGATCGCGTCCAGTCCGTCGGCCGGCATCATCACGCCATGCTCGCGGTAGTAGTCGCCGCCCCACTCGAAGTTCTCGAATTCGAAGCGGAAGGCGTCGTGGCGCGCGGCGATGGCTTCGAGAACCCGCTGGCCGGCGGGCACGACTTCCTTGCCGATGCCGTCGCCGGGGATGGTTGCGATGCGGTAGGTCTTCACTGGCGTCTCCTTGATGTTGAAGGTATGGCTCGCATCGTAAGACGCGCACGGCTCGCGGAAACGTTGCTAGACTCAAAGCATCCTTAACCTGAAGTTAACGATACGTCCGCAGTTTGCGCTGATCCAATGACCTCATCGATACAACCCGACGACCTCGCCTTCTTCTCCACGCTGGCCGCAAGCGGCAGCCTGACCGCCGCCGCGCGTGAACTCGGCCTGAGCACGGCGGCCGTGAGCAAGCATCTCGCGCAGATGGAATCGCGCGCGGGCGTTTCGCTCGTGAACCGCACGACCCGGCGCATGAGCCTCACGCCCGAAGGCGAGCTTTATCTGACGCGCGCCCGGCGCATCCTGAGCGAAATGGACGATCTCGCGCAGTTGCTCGGCGGCTCGCAAGCCGCGCCGAAAGGTCTGTTGCGCGTGAATGCGACGCTCGGGTTCGGGCGCAGCCACGTGGCCCCGCTGATCTCGCGGTTCGTGCGGCGCTTTCCCGAAGTGGACGTGCAGTTGCAGCTTTCCGTCGACCCGCCGCCGCTCAGCGACGACGCCTTCGACGTGTGCGTGCGCTTCGGCGAACCGCCGGATGCGCGCGTGATCGCCCGCCGGGTCGCGCCGAACCGGCGCCTGCTGTGCGCGTCGCCCGCCTATCTCGCGAAGCGTCGCGCGCCGCGCGGCCCGGCTGAGTTATCGCAACACAACTGCATAGGCATTCGTCAGGGCGACGACGGCTACGGGCTATGGCGTCTGACGAGCGGACGCGGCGCGACGCAAAAGACGGAGACCGTGAGGGTGCGCGGCAACCTCACCACCAATGACGGCGAGATCGCGGTGAAGTGGGCGCTGGACGGCCACGGCATTCTGATGCGCGCCGAGTGGGACATCGCGGAGTATCTCGCCGATGGCCGGCTCGTCCACGTGCTGCCCGACTATCGAACGCCGGGCGCGGACATTTATGCGGTGTATCCGCAGCAGTTGCAGATGACGGCGCGAGTGAAGGCGTTCGTCGACATGCTGGTCGAGACGCTCGGCGGACGGTGAACCCGCGCGGCTCACATGCGTCGAGCGGCAGCGCGGCGAAGCTTGGTCAATCGCAACGAGCTAACGCCGCGATCGCTCATTGGCGGAAATTCACGGGACGCTGTCCGTGTTGTCCAGACAGTCTGCTTCGTTAATTGAAAACAGCCGCGCGAGCCCGGTCGGCGCCACGCGGCTGCTGCACGCTTACTGGCTCGCGCCCGTTCCGATGCCCGCCTTCTTCTGCGCTTTCTGCAGATCGTTCGGATAGTTCGGGTCGTTCCTGGACGGCTGATAGCCCGCGTCCTCGAGCTTCTTCAACTCGGCATTCTTCTTCGCGCGCGCCTGCTTGCGCGCCGCTTTGCGCTCGGCCTTGGTCGGCTTCGCGCTGCTCGCCACGCCGGGCTGGGCGGCCTCGGCCGCGGGCGCGCTCGCGGCATCCTGCGCGACCGCGAGCGGCATGCCGCCGGCCACCAGGGCGGTGACCGCGAGCCCGAGCATGATCTGTTTGACGGCGAATGACTTCATGGTTGATATCCCCTCTGGAAAGTTGGCAATGACGTTGAAGCCTGTCTGCGATGTCGTTCATGACGACGAGTCGCGCGATAGGCAGCACGGACTCGTCGATTAAAGCTTACAGGCAAACGCGCGCGAGTGAGGCCTGGGCACACTGGGTATCCATACAGCATGGCGGCGATTGCCGATTGCCGATCTCCGATTCCCGCGGAAGAAGCGAGGTCCGCATATTGCTGCCCGGCAATACATCCATGATCTTTCGACGATCCCGCAAGTTTTAGCCATGAGCGAATCGCATCGACACCCGCTGGTCGTCTCGCCGCACTTCGACGACGCCGTTCTCAGTTGCGGCGAACTGCTCGCCGCGCGGCCGGGGGCGCGGGTCTGCACCGTCTTCGCCGCGCCGCCCGAGAAAAACATGACGACGGACTGGGACCGCCGAGCCGGTTTCGCCGACGCCTTCGAGGCAATAAAAGCGCGCACCGAGGAAGACACGCGCGCACTCGCGATACTGCAAGCCACACCGCTGCGCCTGCCCTTTTGCGACGCGCAGTATCTGGCGTCGCCTTCTCACGATGCGCTCGTGAGCGCGCTGCGACAGACGCTGACCGAGTCGGAAGCGGACATGCTCGTCGCACCGCTCGGCCTGTTTCACGCCGATCACATGCTCACGGCACGAGCCTGCCTCGCATTGCTGATCGACACGCCGGGTCTCGCCTTTTATGTCTATGAAGATATCCCCTACCGGTGCATCGAAGGCGCGGTTCAGGCACGCGTCGCCGAACTATCCTCGCTCGGCTACACGGCCACACCCGCCGAGGAACTGCAAGCGCCCGCCGATAGGCGAGCCGAACGCGAGCACATGGAACTGAAGCGTGAAGCAATCGGCGCGTACCGCAGCCAGTTGCGCGCTTTCGGTCCGAACGCACGCGCCAGCCTGTTTGCGCAGGAGCGCTACTGGCAGGTCCGCCGCAAAAACGCATAGCGCATGGGCACATCGTTTGCTCGACAGCACGCATCGACCATCAGAAGAACATCGAACCGCATGGAACAGAAGCCGCTTGCCTCGCGCATCTCCGTGGTCGTCCTCACGCACAATCGCGCGGACGAACTGATCGCCACCCTCGAACGACTGCTAGCCCTCCCCGAACGTCCCAGCATTTTCGTCGCGGACAACGCGTCCGGCGACAACACGGTTTCACTCGTCAGAACGTTGTTTCCAACCGTCCGCGTGATCGAATGCGGCGCGAATCTCGGCGCGGCCGGCCGCAATCGCGCGGCCGAGTGCGTCGGCACCGACTATGTCGCCTTCTGCGACGACGACACCTGGTGGGAGCCGGGCTCGCTCGAACGCGCGGTGCAATTGCTCGACGCGTGGCCGAACGTCGGCGTGCTGAGCGCGCGCGTGGTGGTGGGCGAAGCGCGAGCCCCCGACCCGATCTGCGCGGTGATGCGCGCAAGCCCGCTCGGCGGCGACGGCCTGCCCGGCCCGGCATTGATCGGCTACATGGCGGGCGCCTGTGTATTTCGCACTGCGCTGTTTCGCGAGATAGGCGGCTACGAGCCGCGTCTTTTCATCGGCGGCGAGGAAGAACTCGTCGCGCTGGATGTGCTCGCCTCCGGTCATGCGATCGTCTATTGCGATCAGTTGACCGTGCATCATCATCCGTCGCCGGCTCGCAATAGCGGCTTGCGGCGGCGCACGCTGGCGCGCAACGCGGCGTGGATCGCGTGGCTGCGTCTGCCGTGGCAGGAGGCGTGCCGCGCGACGCTGCGCGCTTTCGGCGTGTGGGCTCGGGAAGGCACGCTGCTGCGCGACGGCGTGGCGCTGCTGCGCGGGCTCGCGTGGGCGTTGCCGCGTCGCGAGGTCGTGCCGCCCCATGTGCTGGGTCTGCGGGAGCGGGTGCGGCTGGGCGAGCGCGCGGCGCTGGCGTCGAATACCGGCACGGGGGTGGGCGTGGGCACGGGCGTGAGTGTGGGTGCGGGCGTAACTACAGGCCCGGGCGCGGGGGTTGGCGCGAAGCGCGGCGGGTAACAGCGAGCCGCGTATCCGAAGCGCGGCCGGCAGGCTCACGCTTCAAACAGCCGCGCGCGCCGACGCCATCGCCAGATGCCGGATATCGGCGATCAACTGGTCCGCCGCGACGGGCTTCGTCAGATGCGCCTGGAAGCCCGCCGTTTTCGCGCGAATGCGGTCTTCGGCCTGGGCGTAGCCGGTCAGCGCAATCGCCGGCAAGCGTTCCTCCAGGGGCAATTCCCGCTCGGCTTCCAGACGCCGCAAACGGCGCAGCACGTCGTAGCCGTCTTCATCGGCGAGCACGATATCGCACACCAGCGCGTGCGGCCATTGCTGCGTCGGCGTGTTCGCGAGCCACGCCAGCGCCTCGTCGCCGGACGCCGCCAGCCTGACGCGCGCGCCGCTCGCGCTCAGCACCGCTTCGAGCGCGTCGCGCGCGTCTTCCTGATCGTCGATCGCCATCACGAAGAGACCGTCGAGCGGCATGGCCCGGTCGACAACGTCGGGCCCCTGGGTAGCGGGCGCGGGCGCGTCGGAGTCGGCCACCGGACGCAGCGGCAACATGGCGACATAGGCGAGCCGCCCGCCCAGCGGCGTCAACGTGAAGCCGCCGCCCGCCGCGGCCAGGGTTTCTTCCATGTGCCGCGCGGCGGCCTGCGACAACTCCGCGGGTTTGTCGCCCATGCCGAGCACGCTCACCCATGCGTAGTTGTCGTGGCGCTCCACCCGCAGTTCGATGCGCTGCCCCGGCTTGGCCTGGACGATTTCGTCGCGGCACAGTTCGGCGATCAGCGGCTGCAACACGCTCGGGTCGCCGGTCACGCGCAAATCGGTGTCGGTGAGCACCGGATACAGCGTGACCCGATGAGCCGCAAGTTCGTCGTGCAACGCGTCGATCACGCCGGCCGTCAACGCGGCGAGACTCACCGATCGCGCGGTGAGCTTGCGTTGCGCATGCTCCAGTTCGCCTTGCTGCCATTGCAGCGACCACATCTTCGAATACACGCCCTCGCGCGCCAGCAGTTCGCGATGCGTGCCCTGCTCCACCACGCGCCCATGCTCCATCACCAGAATCCAGTCGGCGTCCACCACGGTGGAGAGGCGGTGCGCGATCACGATCGACGTGCGGCCTTGCGCGAGCCGCGTCAACTCGGTCTGGATCGCGCGCTCCGAGCGCGTGTCGAGCGCCGAGGTCGCCTCGTCGAACACGATGATGCGCGGGTCCTTCAGAATGGCCCGCGCGATCGCGATGCGCTGCCGCTCGCCGCCCGATAGCCGCACGCCGCGTTCGCCGACGCGCGTGTCGTAGTGATCCGGCAGACGTTCGATGAACTCGTTCAGTTGCGCCGCGCGCGCGGCGCGCACCACGTCGGCGCGGGTCGCCCCAGGGCGTCCATAGGCGATGTTGTAGGCGATGGTTTCGTTGAACAGCACTGTGTCCTGCGGCACGATGCCGATCGCCTCGCGCAAGCTCTTCTGCGTGACCTGGCCGATGTCCTGACCGTCGACGCGGATCGCGCCGTGGTTCGGCTGATACAGACGAAACAGCAGCTTGACGAGGGTCGACTTGCCCGAGCCGCTGCCGCCCACCACCGCCAGGGTCTTGCCCGGATACGCGTGAAAATCCACGTCGTGCAGAATTTGCCGCGCCGGGTCGTAGCCGAAATCCACGTGCTCGAACGAGATTTGCCCGGCGCTCACCTTGAGCGGTTGCGCCGCGGCTTCGTCGATGTCCTCGCCCACGCGTCCCTGCGTGCCGAGAATCGCGAACATGCGCTCGACGTTGACCATCGCGTCGTTGGTCTCGCGAAACACGAAGCCGAGCGTGTTGAGCGGCATGCAGATCTGGATGATGTAGGCGTTCACCAGAATCAGGTCGCCCACGCTCATTTGCCGCACCATCACATGCTGCGCGGCGAGCAGCATGATCGCCGCGATGCCGAGCGCGATCACCGCGCTTTGTCCCACGTGCAGCGCGGTCAGCGCGCGCTGATTGGCGGTTCGCGCGTGCACCCACTTTTCCAGCACGGCGTTCAGCCGCCGGGTCTCGGTGTCCTCGGTGGCGAAATACTTGACCGTGTCGTAGTTGAGCAGGCTGTCCACCAGCCGTCCGTCCGACTGCGCCTCCAGCACGTTCACCGCGCGCTGGTAAGCCACCCGCCGCCGCGTGAACACGAACGTATAGGCCGCATAACACACGAAGGTCGCGAAGATCACCAGCGTGAACTCGCGCGCATAGCTGCTCACCATGATCGCCACGATCGCGCTGATCTCGAAGGCGGTCGGCACGATCGTAAACAGCGCGACGCCGAGCAGAAAACCGATGCCGTCCGCGCCTTTCTGCACGTCGCGGACGATCGCGCCGGTTTCGCGCTTCGTATGAAAACGCGCGCTCATGCGGTGCAGATGCGCGAAAGTGCGCTCGGTGAACGCCGCGACCGTGCGCTGCGTGACGATGCTGAACACCACGTCGCGGGCTTCGTTGAGCGCGTCGCCGAGAAAACGCAGCAGCGCATAGGCCAGCACGAGGAACACCGGAAACAGCGCCTGCGCCGCCGGATGCCCGAGGTCGTCGACCACCCGCTTGAGCGCGAGCGGCATCAGCACGATGGCGAGTTTCGCCGTCACCATCAGCACGACGGCCGCGACGGTCTGGTTGCGGTAGCGCCAAACCGCGCGCGCGAGATCGGCGACGATCCGGCGCGTCAGATCGGAGCGGGGCAGCGTGGCGGAATTCGGCATGGTGTCCCTGATGAGAATCGAGTGGCGGCAGTCAGAGATATTGTGCGCGGCTCATCCGCAATGCGCGAGCCCGGAACATTTCTGCGGCGCGTTCGACGCTTGTGCAAAACCTTGCGGGCGAGCCTGGCGGGTAACGAGCGGCAGTCAAGCAGCAAGCAAGCGCGCAGCAAGCGCCGCGCCCGCCGAACAGCGAAAAACGGCCTACGTATAGCGTAATTCGGTTCATCGCGAGGTTCGAGATCACGCCAAAATTTTCCTCCTTGCATGACGCGACGCATGCAACGCACGCGAAATTACATACCGCTTGTAGAAACAGGGAACGCCACAGCGTTGGTCCCGATGCAAACAGGGAACGCCACAGCGTCATAGGTGCAGTGCATGCGCCGGCAAGCGTTGCGGCCCGGCGTGGAAACGAACGGGCACATCGGATGCTCAGGCCGAAGTACATGCGTAGCCTCTGCGCCCCGCCCACCCGCTCTCGCGAGGGCGCTCACGCCAACGCTTTGAAAACGCCCATCATGCGAAGGAACGTCAATGAAAGTCGCCCTCATCAGTGAACACGCCTCCCCTCTCGCGGTCGCCGGTGGCGTCGATAGCGGAGGACAAAACATTTACGTCGCGAACGTCGCGCGCCAACTGAGCGGGATGGGCCATCAAGTGGATGTGTTCACGCGGCGCGACCGCGCGTTGCTGCCGCTCGTCTCCGACATGGACGGCATTCGCGTGATTCACGTTCCGGCCGGCCCGCCGAAGCAGTTGCCGAAGGAACAACTGCTGCCCTTCATGGGCGAATTCGCCGCGTTTCTGATCGAGTTCTTCCGGCGCGAGCGCCAACCGTACGACGTGATGCATGCGAACTTCTTCATGTCGGGCCTCGCCGCGCTGCAGGTAAAAGCCGCGCTCGGCATCCCGCTCGTCACGACGTTTCACGCGCTCGGCCGCGTGCGCCGCCTTCATCAAGGCGCGGACGACGGCTTTCCCGACGAACGCTTCACCATCGAGGACGACCTCGTCGCGCGATCCGACGTGGTGGTGGCCGAATGCCCGCAAGACGAAGCCGACCTGATCGAACACTACCGGGCCGATCCCGCCCGCATCGAAATCGTGCCGTGCGGCTTCGACGCCGACGAGTTCCAGCCGGTCGACCGCGCCACGGCCCGCAAGACGCTCGGCTGGCGGCAAGATGAATTTACGGTGCTGCAACTGGGGCGGCTCGTGCAGCGCAAGGGCATCGACAACGTGGTGCGCGGCGTCGGCATGCTCAAGCAAAGCTTCGGCGCGCACGCGCAACTGTACGTGGTGGGCGGCAACTCGGACGCGCCCAACGAGCTCGCCACGCCCGAGATCGCGCGGCTGCGCGGCATCGCCGGGCAATGCGGCGTGGCCGGGCAAACCACCTTCATCGGTCGGCGCGGGCGCGCGCAACTGCGCTACTTCTATAGCGCCGCCGACGTGTTCGTGACGACGCCCTGGTACGAGCCGTTCGGCATCACGCCGGTCGAGGCGATGGCCTGCGGCACGCCGGTGATCGGCGCGGATGTCGGCGGCATCCGCTATTCGGTGGCCGACGGCGTGACCGGTTTCCTCGTGCCGCCGCGCGATCCGGCGGCGCTCGCCGCGCGTCTGGAGCAATTGCGGCGCGATCCGGCGCTCGCGCGCCGCATGGGCGAAGCGGGCCTCGCGCGGGCGCGCGCGGAATTCACGTGGCACGGCGTGGGCGAGTCGCTTGCGCACATCTATCGGCGCGCGGCGCGGCTTGCGCCCGCCCGCACGCGCGAGGAGCGCGAGGAGGTGCCGCTGCGCGCCGCGGCCGGCGCGTCGTTCCGCTAGCCGGCAGTTGCCGTTTCGATCCGCCAGGCCGCGCCGCGCGCTGCGCCGCCTGGCCACTCGCATCCGTTATGGGCAGGCGACACATCATGCTGGATACCGCCGTTTTCCTGGACAAGGACGGCACGTTGCTCGACGACGTGCCGTACAACATCGATCCGCAGTCAATGCGTTTCGCGCCCGGCGCGCGCGAGGCGCTGACGCTGCTGGCCGGCCATCCGTTCCAACTGATCGTGGTCAGCAATCAGTCGGGCGTCGCGCTCGGCAAGTTCGAGCGTGCCGCGTTGATCGAAGTGGAAGCGCAACTGCGCCGCATGTTCGCCGAATGCGGCGCCACGCTGGCCGGCGCCTATTGGTGCCCGCACCATCCGCGCGGCAGCGTGGCGCCATACGCGACGCTGTGCGATTGCCGCAAGCCCGCGCCCGGCATGCTGCTGCGCGCGGCGCGCGAGCACCGGCTCGACCTCGCGCGAAGCTGGTTCATCGGCGACATTCTCGACGACGTCGAAGCGGGCAACCGCGCGGGCTGCCGCACGATTCTGCTCGATAATGGTCACGAAACCGAATGGCTCGAAGGACCGCGCCGCGTGCCCACCGCGCGCGCCGTCGATCTGTACGAGGCGGCGCGAATCGTCGCGCGCGACAGCGGCGCGGCGGCGCATGCCGCGCCCGCCGGCGAGGAAGCCGTGTAATGAACGCGCCGAACGCCCCGCTTCTTTTAGTTCAGCCGATGCTGGCGCATGCCCGCGTGCCGGACACGTCACCGGTCACGCGCTGGGGCGACGAGGTCAAGCGCATTCTGTGCGTGCGGCTCGACAATCTCGGCGACGTGCTGATGACCACGCCGGCGCTGCACGCATTGCGCGAGGGCGCGCCCGGCCGTCATCTCACGCTGCTCGGCTCGAAGAGCGGGGTCGCGCTCGCGCCGTTCCTCGACGATGTGGACGACGTCATCGAATACGACGCGCCCTGGGTCGCAAATCCGCATACGAACGCCCGCACGCTCGCCGACGATCAGCAGATGCAGGAGCGCTTGCGGCGCGGCGGCTTCGACGCGGCCGTGATCTTCACGGTGTATAGCCAGAGTCCGCTGCCCGCCGCGATGCTGTGCTATCTCGCCGGCATTCCGCGCCGTCTCGCGCATTGCCGCGAAAACCCCTACTCGCTGCTCACCGACTGGTTGCGCGAACCCGAGCCGCAGCAGCGCACGCGCCATGAAGTCGAACGGCAGCTCGATCTGGTGCGCCAGGTCGGCGCGCACTCGGCGGACACGCGCATGCGCTTCAGCGTCCACGCGAACGACCGCGCGACGTTGCAGGCGCAACTGGCGGCGCGCGGGGTCGATGGCGACGCCGCTTATATCGTGCTGCACCCCGGCGCGACCGCCGCGTCGCGGCGCTATCCGCCCGAACGCTTCGGCAAGGTGGCCGCGCGCCTCGCGCGCGAAACCCGCGCGCCCGTGCTGATTACCGGCGGTTCCAGCGAGCGGCCGCTGGTCGAAGCCGTGATCGAGGCGGCCGGTCCGCGCGTGCGCAAGCAACTGCACGACTTGAGCGGCGCGTTGAAGCTGGGCGAACTCGCCGCGTTGATCGAACGCGCGAGTGTGCTGATCTCCAATAACAGCGGTCCGGTGCATCTCGCGTCCGCGCTCGCGACGCCGGTGGTCGATCTGTACGCGCTGACCAATCCGCAGCACACGCCGTGGCAAACGCCGAATCGCGTGCTGTTTCGCGACGTCGAATGCCGCTGGTGCTATCGCAGCGTGTGTCCGCAGCAGCATCACGCGTGTCTGCTCGGCGTGGCGCCCGGCGAGGTCGTGCGAGCGGCACTGGATTTGCGTGCGCAGGCGCATCGGCAACCGGTCGACGGCGCGGCTGAAACGGCCACCCAGGCCGCGCACGAGCCCGACGACGCCCCGCGCGCCGACTCGCCGCCTCCATTCACCGGCATACCGGTGGCCCCCTGAAACCCCACTTCATGGCGAACGCTCATGTACACACTCGGAATCAATGCCGTCTACCATGACAGCGCCGCGGCTCTGATGCGCGACGGCGTCGTGCTCGCCGCCGCCGAAGACGAGCGCTTCACGCACGTCAAGCATGCCAAGCGTCCCGTACCGTTCTCGACGTGGCAACTGCCCTTCGACGCGATCGACTACTGCCTGAAAGCCGCCGGCATCACGCTGGCCGAGGTCGATCACGTCGCCTATTCATACGATCCCGCCTTGTTCGGCGGCATGCCCAGGCGCCCCGGCGCCACCATCGAACTGCCGTTCGATCCGGCCAGCACGCGCTTGACGGACCCGTCCGCGTCGCCGTGGGACCCGCTCTTTCTCAGCTACATCGCCAATGCGAAGGGGCAATTGCTCGACGGCGCGCCGCATCATCTGCGCAAGCGTTTTCAGGGCGTGGACCGCGACAAGGGCTTTACGTGGCACTTCGTCGAGCATCACCTCGCGCACGAGGCGAGCGCGTTTCTCGCCGCGCCGTTCGACGACACCGCCGTGCTCACGATGGACGGACGCGGCGAAGGCGTGACGACCAGCATGGGGCAATTCGTCGGCGGCGACTATACGCGGCTCAAGCAGGTCGAACTGCCGCATTCGCTCGGCTTGCTCTATGAGGCGGTGACGGATTGGCTCGGCTTCCTGCATTCATCCGACGAGTACAAGGTGATGGCGCTCGCTTCGTACGGCAAGCCGGCCTACGTCGACGTGTTCCGCGAGATCGTGCGCTATCGCAGCGACGGCAGCTACACGGTGGACGCGCCGCGCCTCGTCGAACGGTTCGGCCCGCCGCGCGAACGTGGCGGCCCGCTCGAACAGCATCACTTCGACATCGCCAATTCGCTGCAACGCGTGCTGGAAGAAACGGTGCTGCAACTCGGCAACTGGCTGCATGAACAGACCGGCCTGAGCAAGCTGACGATGGCGGGCGGCGTCGCGCTGAACTGCGTGATGAATTCGAAACTGCGCGACGCGGGCCCGTTCGACACGGTGTGGGTGCAACCCGCCGCGGGCGACGCGGGCACCGCGCTCGGCGCGGCGCTGTGGATCGACTATCAGGAACGCGGCAAGCTCGGCGACCGCACGCGCCGCTGGCGAATGGATCACGCCTATCTCGGCCCCGAATACAGCGACGAGGAAATCGAGCAATTCCTGCGCTGGTCCAAAGTCCCCTATCGCCAGCTCATCGACATCGCCGGGGAAACCGCCGACCTGCTTGCCGAAGGCCAGGTGATCGGCTGGTATCAGGGGCGCACGGAATTCGGGCCGCGCGCGCTCGGCGCGCGCTCGATTCTCGCCTCGCCGATCGATCCGCGCATGCAGGCGAAGCTCAACGAGATCAAGGACCGCGAGGACTTCCGCCCGGTGGCGCCGGTCGTGATGGAAGAGCACGCGAGCGAGTGGTTCGTCGACGGCCAGGTCGCGCCCTTCATGCTGTTCATCTTCGACGTGCGCGCCGACAAGGCCGCGCGCATTCCGGCCGTGCGTCACGTGGACGGCACGGCGCGCGTGCAGACCGTGAACCGCGCGCAGCAGCCGCTCTATTACGATCTGCTGGACGCGTTCAGGCAGCGCACCGGCGTGCCGATTCTGGTTAACACGTCGTTCAACACGCGCGGCGAGCCGATGGTGAATTCGCCGCGCGACGCGGTCGAATCGTTCTGGACCTCGCCGCTCGACGCGTTGGTGATCGGCCCGTTCCTCGTGCGCAAAGCGGGAGCCGGCGCATGAGTTCATCCGCGGGCGGACCGATCGAGCTGGGTTCGATCGACATGCCGGAGCACGCGGCGGAGCCGATCGCGGCCGGCTATCCCGGCGCGCTGCTTGCGCATCTGGACGTCTCGGTGGTCGTGCCGACCTACCGGCGCCCGGCGATGCTCGCCGCCTGCCTGCACGCGCTCATCGCCCAGGACTTCGCGCCGGAGCGCTACGAGATCATCGTGTGCGACGACGGTCCCGACGACGCCACGCGCGCCTGCGTCGAACGGTTTCGCGACGCCCAGGCGGCACGCGGCCCCGTGCTGCGCTATGTGCCGGTCACGCGCACCCAGGGACCGGCGGGCGCGCGCAATGCCGGCTGGCGCGTGGCCCGTTCGCCGATGATCGCCTTCACCGACGACGACACGCTGCCCAACCGGCAATGGCTCGCCAACGGCGTCGCGGCGCTCGCGCACGGCGCGGCCGCCGCCGCGGGCCGCATCGTCGTGCCGCTGCCCGCCTTGCCGACCGATTACGAAGCCGACGCGAGCGGCCTGGAGCGCGCCGAGTTCGCCACCGCGAACGCGTTCGTCGTGCGCAGCTTCCTCACGATGACGGGCGGCTTCGACGAACGTTTCACGTCGGCGTGGCGCGAGGACTCCGATCTGCAATTCAGGTTGCTGCATGCGGGCGGCAAGATCGTGCGCGCCGACGATGCGGTGGTCGTGCACCCCGTGCGGCCCGCGCGTTGGGGCGTGAGCCTCGCGCAGCAGAAGAAGAGCCAGTTCGACGCGCTGCTCTTCAAGAAGCACCGCGCACTCTTCAAAGCGCGGATCCGCGCGACGCCGCCGCTGCTCTACTACGCGATTCTCGGCGCCGCGTTGCTCGCGCTGATCGGCGGCCTGGCGGGAAATCCTACTGCCGCCTCCACCGGCCTCATCGTATGGATCGGGTTGACCGGCTACTTCTGCGTGCGCCGTTTGCGCGGACGCGACCTCGGCTGGCGTCATGTCGCCGAAATGGCGTGGACCTCGATCCCGATTCCGTTTCTCTCGATCTTCTGGCGGCTCTACGGCGCTGTCCGTTTCAAGGTGTTCTTTCTATGACTCCACCCACGTTTCTCGCGGCGCTCGCGCCGCGCCGCATCGCCATTTTTCGCGCGCTGCAACTCGGCGACATGCTGTGCGCGGTGCCTGCGCTGCGCGCGTTGCGGCTCGCCGCGCCGCACGCGCATATCACGCTGATCGGCTTGCCGTGGGCGCAGGCGTTCGTCGATCGCTATACCGATCTGGTCGATGAACTCGTGGTGTTTCCCGGCGCGACGGGTTTTCCCGAGCAGCCGGAAACGGATGCGGGCCTGCCCGCGTTTTACGAAGCGATGCGCGCCCGCCACTTCGATCTCGCCATTCAACTGCACGGCAGCGGCGGCGTGGCGAACGATCTGCTGTTCGAATTCGGCGCCCGCGCCTATGCGGGCTTCGTGCAGGCGGACGAGCCGCACCGCGAGGGCGGCTTCATTGCCTGGCCCGAGCACCTGCCCGAGTCCGAGCGTTATCTCGCGTTGATGAGCGCGCTCGGCGCGCCGGTCATCGCGCCGCATCTGTCGTTTCCGCTAACCGAGCAGGACGCGGCCGAATACGCGTCGCTCGTCGCCGGGCATGGCATCGAAGCGCATCGGCTGGTGCTGATTCATCCGGGCGCGCAGTTGCCGTCGCGCCGCTGGCTCGCCGAGCGCTTCGCGCAGGTCGCGGACCACCTCGCCGCCGACGGCTGGCAGATCGCGATCACCGGCACCGCGGCGGAAGCGCCGGTCACCGGCGCGGCGCTCGGCGCGATGACCGCGCCCGCGCTGCACCTGGGCGGCGCGACCTCGCTGGGCGGACTCGCCGCGCTGGTCGACCACGCGCGGCTCGTGGTGTGCAACGACACCGGCATGTCGCATATCGCGGCGGCGATGGATACCGCCTCGGTCGTGATCGCCTCGGGCAGCGACACGCGGCGCTGGGCGCCGCTCGATCACGAACGGCATCGCGTGCTGGCCGACTATCCGGCGTGCCGGCCGTGCATGTTCCGCGACTGTCCGTATGGTCATCCATGCGCGTTGAACATCGGCGTGGAACGCGTGGTCGAGACGGCGCGCGCGCAGCTTGCACGAGTTGGCGACGCGCGCCCGGCGCAGCCGTACGCGCTGCACGCGTCATCCGGCAACCCCGGTTTTCAGGAGCCGCATCATGCTGCGTGACTGCCGCCGCCTGCGGGTGCTGACCTGGCACGTGCACGGCAACTATCTGTACTACCTCACCCAGGCGCCGCACGATTTTTATCTCGTCACGCGGCCCGGCCATCCGCCCGGTTATGCGGGCAAGGTCGGCGTGCTGCCGTGGGGCGACAACGTTCACGAGGTCGACGCGGAGGACGTGCGCAACCAGGAATTCGACGTCATCCTGTATCAGCACAAGACGCATTGGGAACACGACCGCGAGCATGTGCTGAGCGAAGCGCAACGGCGCTTGCCGCGCGTCTATGTCGAGCACGATCCGCCGCAGGACAATCCGTTTCAGCAATGGCATTGGGTCGACGACCCCGACACGCTGCTGGTACACGTCACGCATTTCAACCGCCTGATGTGGGATTGCGGCGTCACGCCCACCCGCGTCATCGAGCATGGCGTGGTGGTGCCCGAGCGCGTGCGCTACACCGGCGAACTGGGGCGCGGCATCGTGGTGGTGAACCATCTGGCGCAGCGCGGACGCCGGCTCGGCGCGGACGTGTTCAGCGAGGTGCGCACGCGCGTGCCGCTCGATCTGGTCGGCATGGACGCCGAGCGGCTGGGCGGGCTCGGCGAAATCGGCAATCTCGATCTCGCCGGGTTCAGCGCGCGCTATCGCTTCTTCTTCAATCCGATTCGCTGGACCAGTCTCGGCCTCGCGATCGTGGAGGCGATGACGATCGGCATGCCGATCGTCGGCCTCGCCACCACCGAACTGGCCACCGTGATCCGCAACGGCGAAAACGGCTTCGTGCATACCGACGTGGATGCGCTCGTCGACGCAATGAACGACCTGCTGCGCGATCCGGACGAAGCGCGGCGTCTCGGCGAAGGCGCGCGGCGCACGGCGCTGGAGCGCTTTCACATCGACCGCTTCGCGCAGGACTGGCACGACGCGCTGCTGCAAGTCACCGCCTGAGCCGGCCGGCCCGCGAAACCGACGCGCTCCACTATCGAGAACACATCATGAAAGAACTCACCCGCAAGCGGATTCTGGTCACCGGCGGCGCCGGTTTTCTCGGCTCGCACTTGTGCGAACGGCTCGTCATGCAAGGGCACGACGTGCTGTGCGTGGATAACTTCTACACCGGCACGAAGGACAACATCGCGCATCTGCTCGATTGCCCCAACTTCGAATTGATGCGGCACGACGTGACCTTTCCGCTCTACGTGGAAGTGGACGAGATCTACAACCTCGCCTGCCCGGCCTCGCCGGTCCACTATCAGCACGATCCGGTGCAGACCACCAAGACCAGCGTGCACGGCGCGATCAACATGCTGGGACTCGCGAAGCGCGTGAAGGCGAAAATCTTCCAGGCGTCGACGAGCGAGGTGTACGGCGACGCGCTCGTGCATCCGCAGAAAGAGGACTACTGGGGCCATGTGAATCCGATCGGCCCGCGTTCGTGCTACGACGAAGGCAAGCGCTGCGCCGAAACGCTGTTCATGGATTACCGGCGCCAGCATGGGCTGTCGATCCGTATCGCGCGCATCTTCAATACGTATGGGCCGCGCATGCATCCCGCCGATGGCCGCGTGGTCTCGAACTTCATGATGCAGGCCTTGCACGGCGAGCCCATCACCCTCTACGGCGACGGCTCGCAAACCCGCTCGTTCTGCTACGTGGACGACATGATCGACGCGTTCATCCGCTTGATGAACACGGCGGACGATCCGGGCGGCCCGGTCAATCTCGGCAATCCGCATGAAGTGAGCATGCTGGAGATCGCCGGGCGCATCGTCCAGGTGACCGGTTCTTCATCGCGCTTCGAACTGCGGCCCCTGCCGACCGACGATCCGTGGCATCGCCGGCCGGATATTTCGCGCGCGCGCGAGTTGTTCGGCTGGGAGCCGCGAACCGGACTCGACGAAGGGTTGAAGGCGACCGCGCAATATTTCCGCGCGCGAATCGAGGCAGGCGCGGCGGCTGCCCGGCCGCCGCATGTCAGCGGAACGACAGCCTGAGTTATGCAAACGAATGGCGATCGAGAGGTGACGTAATGTCCACGCCCCGAAATCTTAATCAGCGGGTGTTTCAATGCGCGCAGTTTCTTGCGGCAAGACCATCAGCACCCTTTCTAACAATATCCCCAGCTCATTTCCACACGCACGTCGATGGAAACGCTGAACGGCGAAGTCGAATCTGGAGCCCGTCACATGTTCCGTAGAACCCTCTTACCCATTCCGCTTGCGGCGCTGCTCGCGCTCGCCGCGTGCGGCAACGATACCGTGAGCCCGAGCGCGTCCGCGCCCGCCGCGACGGTGTCGGCGCAGGACGCCGTTGCAACGGCCACGCCGATCAAGCACGTGGTCGTGATCTTCGGCGAGAACGTGTCGTTCGATCATTACTTCGCGACCTACCCGCAAGCCGCCAACCCCGTCGGCGAGCCGCAATTCACGGCGGCGGCCGGCACGCCGGCGGTCAACAACCTCAGCAGCAACAACCTCATCGCGACGAACCCGAACGCGCTGCCCACCTCGCCGAATACGGCGGGCCGCACGGTCGGCCTCGTGACGATTCTCGGCCTCGGTCTGCCGGCAGCCGATCTGCTGCCGTTCCGTCTGGACCGCTCGCAGGCCAACACGGCGAGCCAGAATCACGCGTATGCCGCGGAACAGCTCGCCTACAACAACGGCGCGATGGACTCGTTCCCGCTCTTCACGGCGGCGGGTTCGACGATTGCCGGCAGCACCGGCGCGTTTGCGACGAAGGGCCAGGTGCTCGGCTACTTCGACGGCAATACCGTCACCGCCTTGTGGAACTACGCGCAGAACTTCGCGATGAACCAGAACGCGTACACCGATACCTACGGTCCGTCGACGCCGGGCGCGCTCGCCGTCGTGTCGGGGCAGAACAACGGCGTGATCGTGTCGGGCGGCACTTCCGCCAACGCGATTCCCGATTCGACGGGCGGCTTCACGATGGTCGGCGATCTCGACCCGACCGGCGACGTCTGCACGATCGCGGCGCACAGCACCGTGACAGGCACGATGTCGTCGCAGAACAGGAACATCGGCGACCTGCTCAACGCGAAGGGCCTCACGTGGGGCGGCTTCATGGGCGGCTTCAACCTGCAGACGGTCAATCCGAACGGCACCACCGGCTGCGCGCGCTCCACGTTCTCGCAAGTGCTGAACGCGACCAAGACCGACTACGTGCAGCATCATGCGTGGTTCCAGTATTACGCGAGCACGGCCAACCTCGCGCATACGCGTCCGTCGTCGACGGCGCTGATCGGCTCGACCGATCCGCTCGACAACACCGCCACGCCGGTTCACCACCAGTACGACACGGACGACTTCTTCGCCGCGGTGAAGGCGGGCAACTATCCGTCGGTGAGCTTCCTGAAAGCGCCCGCCGTGGAAGACGGCCATCCGGGCAATTCCGATCCGATCGACGAGCAGGCCTTCGTCACGAAGGTGGTCAACTTCCTGGAACAGCAGCCTGACTGGAAGAACACCGCCGTGATCGTCGCCTACGACGATTCGGACGGCTGGTACGACCATCGCTTCAAGGCGCCGACGAGTTCGTCGTTCGACTCGACCACCGCGCAATCGGCCGGCGGCAAGACGGTGGCCGGCAGCGACAACCTCTCCGGCGCGGGTCAGTGCACGGCGGCGGGCGCGGTGCAGCCGCAGGGCGTGAACGGCGGCGCGGTGAACGGCCGTTGCGGTCCGGGTACGCGCACGCCGTTTGTCGTGGTGTCGCCGTGGGCCAAGGTCAATTTCGTCGACGACACGCCGATCACGCAGGCCTCTGTGGTGCGCTTCATCGAGGACAACTGGCTGGGCGGCCAACGCCTCGGCGGCGGTTCGTTCGACGCGAGCGCGGGCAGCATCATGAACCTGTTCGACTTCGCGGGCGCGGGCAAGACGCCGCCGCTGTATCTCGATCCGAACTTGGGCACCAAGCTCTCGGCGCCGCCGGCTATTTGAGCGCGCTCATGCCTGATGCCGTGCGTGGCGCGATCCACACAGCCGTGTTCGTGCATCGCGCCCGCAAGCAAGGCTTCAAACCCAGCGTGAAAGACCGCGAGATGTAAGCAGGCGTCGAGCCAGTGCAAAGGTGCTGGCTCGATTCGCGTTTTGATCGCACCGATCGAATGACTTGTCACCAACGCCATGAACCATTCTTCAGACACCGCCTTGCCATCGCCTCTGCCCGCGGGCGGCGAGCCGGGTCCGGTGATCGCCCGCCGCTCGCGGCGCAAACGGCTTGCATGGAGCGCGGCGGGCATCGCGCTCGCCTTCGTCGTCTATTGCGCGTATGCGCTGGTCTACCCCGAGCGCATGCCGCCCGCGGTGGGCGCGATCGTCGAGGACCTCACCGGCGCGAATCCGCATCCGGTTCATTTGCTGCGTCCGCAAAACGCACCGCTGAGCGCGGTCGCGCTGCTCGGCAAACAGATTTTCTTCGACACGAGCCTGTCGGCGTCCGGCACGCAATCGTGCGCGTCGTGCCACTCGCCGCAGCATTCGTATGGGCCGGATAACGCGTTCCCCGTGCAACTCGGCGGCGCGCATCTGAATCAGGCGGGCTACCGGCCGCCGCCTTCGCTGACGTATCTGTACCGGCAGGCGCCGTTCAGCATCGGCCCGGATCAGGGCGACACCGACGCGCCGGTGGACATGACGCAACTCGCGTCGCAGGCCGCGGGCATGCAGCGCGCGCAAAAGACCGCGCTCGCCGCGCCCGCCGCTCCGGCGATGGTGCCGCAAGGCGGCTTGTTCTGGGACGGCCGCGCCGATACGTTGCAGGACCAGGCGCTTGGGCCGCTGACGAATCCGGTGGAAATGGCCAATGCCACGCCGGAGGATGTCGCGCGCAAGCTGCTGCAAACCCGGTACGTGGATCAGTTCAGGCAACTGTTCGGCCCCACTATCGTCGGCAACCCGAGCCTGTTGATTTCCGAGGCGATGTTCGCCGTGGGTCGGTATCAGATCGAGGACCCGTCGTTTCATGCGTTCAGCAGCAAGTACGACGACTGGCTCGAAGGCAAGGCGCGTCTCACGCGTGCCGAACTGCATGGCTTGCAGCTATTCAACGATAAAGACAAGGCCAACTGCGCGGGCTGCCACTTGAGCCAGCCGAGCAAGGACGGCTTGCCGCCGCTCTTCACCGACACGCAGTATGAAGCGCTGGGCGTGCCGCGCAATCCGGCGATTCCGGCCAACAAGAACCCGACCTTCTTCGACATGGGCGTATGCGGGCCGTTTCGCCATGATCTCGTACAACAGACGCAGTACTGCGGGATGTTCCTGACGCCGACCTTGCGCAACGCGGCGCAACGCAAGGTGTTTTTTCATAACGGCGTGTATCACGATCTGAAGCAGGTGATGGACTTCTATAACCTGCGCAATACCGCGCCGGAAAAGATCTATCCGCGCGACGCGGCCGGCAAGGTGCGGAAGTACGACGATCTGCCGGCGCAGTATCACGCCAACGTCGATGTCGGCGACGCGCCGTTCGATCGCAAGTTCGGCGATCAGCCCGCGATGAACGATCAGGACATACAGGACATCATCGCGTTCATGAAGACGTTGAGCGACGGGTATCAGGACGGCAAGTCCTGAAGCGTGACGGCGCACGCATGCCTCGCGCTGCCGCCGCGCTGCGCGGCGTCGTGAGAGCCGGTGAGGTATCCTTGCCGGCTCCACGAACTTTTATCCCTACCCGCCAGATGGCCGATTTTCCCTTCGACGCCGTGCTCTTCGACTGCGACGGCGTGCTCGTCGATTCAGAACCCATCACCAACCGCGTGCTCACCGACATGCTCGGCGAGTTGGGGTGGCATTTGAGCGTCGAGGAGACGATGCGCATTTTTGTCGGCAAGGCCGTGAAGGACGAAGCCGCGTTGATCGAGGCGCGCACCGGCTACGCAATCACGGCGGACTGGCTCATGCAGTTTCGCGCGCGCCGCAATGCGGTGCTCGATCGGGAACTGGTGGCGATTCCGGGCGCGGCGGCCGCGGTGCGCGCGCTTCATTCGGCGCTGAACGGACGCATTGCGGTGGCGTCGGGCGCGGACCGCATCAAGGTGGAATTGCAACTCGCCAAGGCGGGCATTCTCGAGTGCTTCGAAGGGCGGATTTTCAGCGGTCACGAAACGCCTCGCAGCAAGCCGTATCCCGACGTTTATCTGGCGGCGGCCGCCGCATTGGGCGTGGACCCGCGCCGTTGCGCGGTGGTGGAGGATACGGTGACGGGCGCAACGGCGGGCGTGGCCGCCGGCGCCACCGTGTTCGGCTATTGCCCGAGCGAGTTGGGCCACAGCAGCGCCACCGCCTTGCATGGCGCGGGCGCGGCGCAGATCTTTCGGGACATGGCCGGGTTGCCTCGCCTGCTCGCGGAATGGAGCGCGCGTTAAAGGCGCGTTGCGTTTAACGCTAACGCCGCGTTCGGCTATTCGAACGCGGGGTCGATCGGTACGCGATAGCCCACGGCGAGACGGTTGGTCTCGTTCGCCATGCCGACCACCGCCAGCAGTTCGCCGAACATCTCGTCGGTCATGCCGGCGCGCCGCGCCGCGGCCGTGTGGCTCGCAACGCAATAGCCGCAATTGTTGGTCACGCTCACCGCGACGTAAAGCAGTTCCTTGATCAGCGGATCGAGCGCGCCCGGCGCCATGACATCTTTCAGGCTGTCCCACGTGCGCGCGAGTGTCGGCGGATGGTTGGCGATGAATTTCCAGAAGTTGTTGACGTCGTCCACCTGGCGGGTCTGCTTGATGTCGTCGTAGACCGCTTTGACTTGCGCGGATGCGGTGGAATAGTCGATGGGTTGAAGCTGGCTCATGGGTGCTCCTTTTGGTGCGGGTTGGTGCTGGGTTGGTGATGGGCGGCGCGGCTCGCGCCTTTGTCAATTGTGCCCACAATCTTGCGAGCGGTGCGCGCGGACGGTCGGCGCCGCGATCCAGCGCCGCACTATCGCGGTTTATCGAGCGGCCGCAGCACTTGCCCACTCAAGCTGTCTTCCACATGCCAGCCCGCCGCTCGCAACGCATCACGCAGACGGTCGGCTTCGCTCCAACGCCTGGCCTCGCGGGCCTTTACGCGCTCTTGCGCCAGTAGCGCGACTTCCGCGGGAATCGTGGCGGTGTCGTCTCGCCAGTCAGCGAGACCGAGACCGAGTACCGCATCCAGGCGATCGACGGTCGCTCTTCGCGTCGCGGCAGGCAATTCGCTCCTCACCACGTCCCACAACACCGCCAGTGCGCGCGGCAGGTTCAGATCCAGATCGACCTCGGCCTTGAAGCGGGCCATGCAATTCGCGTCCGGCGTGCCGCCCTCCGGCCACTGTGCGTAAGTGCGGCGCAAGCGTTCCAACGCGGCTTGCGCCGCATTCAGCGCGGCATCGTTAAAACGTAAACTGCTCCGATAATGGGCGCTCAGGCACAAATAACGGTAGGCAAGCGGATCGATGCCGCACTCGCTCAACGTCCTCAGGCGCACAAAGTCACCTCCCGACTTCGACATCTTGCCGGTGTCCAGCGTGAGGAAATGGCCGTGCATCCAGAAATTTGCGAGTCGCGTGCCGTGGCGCGCCTGAGTCTGCGCGATTTCATTGCTGTGATGCACGGCAATGTGATCTTCACCGCCGCAATGAATATCGAACCACGGTCCGAGATATTTCGCCGACATCGCCGAGCACTCGATATGCCAGCCTGGAAAACCGCGTCCCCACGGACTGTCCCATTCCATTTGACGCGTGGCGCCGGGCGGGCTGAATTTCCACAGCGCGAAGTCCGTCGCATGCCGCTTTTCCCCAAGCGCAATCCGCTTGCCGGCATGCAGGCCCGCTGCGTCGAGACGCGCCAAATAGCCGTAATCGTCCTGCCTGCTCGTGTCGAAGTAGACACCGTCCGTCGTCGTGTACGTGTAGCCATTGCGCTCGAGCCCGTCGATAAAGTCGATCTGCTCGGCAATGTGATCGGTCGCGCGGCACCAGACGGCGGGCTCCAGCAAATTGAGCGCGCGCCAGTCGTCCATGAACGCCGACGTGTACCGTTCGGCAATCGCCCATGCGGATTCGCCGGTGCGCCGGCTGCCCTTTTCCATCTTGTCTTCGCCTTCGTCCGCATCGGAGACGAGATGGCCGACGTCGGTAATGTTGACGACGTGCCGCACGATGTAGCCGTTCAGCGTCAGCACGCGCCGCAGTACGTCTTCGAACACATACGTTCGAAGATTGCCGATATGCGCGTGGTCGTACACGGTGGGGCCGCAGCAGTAGAGGCCAACGTGATTCGCGCGAATCGGCTTGAAAGCGCGCAAGGCGCGCGACCACGTGTCGTACAGGGTGAGCGGCATTTTGATTCTTTCGCGCTGAGTGCTTCATGAATGAAAAAAGCCACCGGTCGTGTGACGGGTGGCCTCAGGGATACGGACGTGTTCAGCTCGACTCGCTAGACGCAAGCTCCCCTCGGCAGGCTGTGACAGCATGCGCGCAAAGAATGCGGACGGGAAAGAATAGAAGCGATCATGGAAACGATGCTAACTGGTGTTTGCGGGCGGGTCAATCTCAAAGCCGTCGAGCCCCACGGCGTGCCATATGCCCGTCGACACAAAAACCCCTTCAAGACGCGCCGATCACATGAGCGCGGTCAGCGCTGTGAACGAGCACGCTTCCAAACCAGAGGTCTTCATGTGCGGGAAGAAAACCGGATGCACGACGACCTGCACGAGAATCTGAACCACCGCGTCATGCAAGAGCGTGATTCAAGAGGCTTGTATCGAAGCGCGCAGAACTGTTTTTGACGCAGCATCCGCGCCGCAAATGCCGCACCCGCAATGCACCCCACCCCATCAGCCCGGCGTGCGGACCGCCGCCGCGGCGGGAGCCGCTGCCTGCAAGTGATCGCCGCCGTCCGGCGCCGACTCCGCAGGACGTACCGAACGCTCCGATTGCGCCAGCGGCGTGCCGACCGAAGGATCGATCGCATCGGTAAACGGCTTCGGATCGAGGCCGATGGCGAGCACGAGCAGCGCCATTGCGCCGAGCAACGCGAACTCGCGCTTGCCCAGATCCCGAAGCTTCGCGACGCGCGCATTGGCAATCGCGCCGAAGATCACGCGCTTGTACATCCACAACGTGTAGGCCGCGCTCAGGATCAGGGTGGAAGCCGCGATCGAGCCGATCCAGAAGTTGAAGCGGATCGCGCCCATCAGCACCATGAACTCGCCGACGAAACCCGAGGTGCCCGGCAGACCGATATTGGCCATCGAGAACAGCATCACGAATGCGGCGAAGCGCGGCATCGTATTGGCGACGCCGCCGTATTCGGCGATCGACGCGGTTTTCGTGCGGTCGTACAGCATGCCCGTACACAACAGCATCGCGCCGGACACCACGCCGTATGACAGCATCTGCACGATCGCGCCGGCCTGGCCGATGCGGTTGAAGACGAACAGACCGAGCGTGACGAGCCCCATGTGCGCGACCGTCGAATAGGCGAGCAAACGGCGCATGTCGGTTTGCACGAGCGCCAGCAGGCTCGCATAGATCACCGCGACGAGCGACAGCGTGATCATCATCGGCGCGAAGAAGTGGCTTGCCTGCGGCGCGATCGGCAACGCGAAACGCAGCAGGCCATAACCGCCCAGCTTCAGCATGCCGATCATCACGGCGGCGCCGGTCGGACCGTCGAGGTGAACGTCCGGCAGCCAGCTATGCAGCGGCCACATCGGCACCTTCACGCCGAAGGCGGCAAGGAAGCCCAGGAAGATCAGAACCTGCGGCATGGTGCCGAGGCGCGTTTCACGCCATAGCGCGAGGTCGAAGCTGTGCGTCTGACTGTACAGATACAGCATCGACATCAGCATCATCAGCGAGCCGAGGAACGAGACGAAGAAGAACTTCACCGCGGCGTACGAGCGGTTCGAATGCCCCCACGTGCCGATCAGCAGATAGAGCGGAATCAGCGTCGCTTCGAACGAGATGAAGAACAACATGCCGTCGAGCGACGTGAACACGCCTTGCATGAAACCGGACAGCATCAGGAACGCGCCGAAGTACTGCGCGGTGCGCTCGGTGATCGACTCCCACGAAGCCACCACGATGATGATCGTCGTGAGCGCGGTCAGCGCGACGAGCCACAGCGAAATCCCGTCCACCCCCACATGCCACGCGATATCGAAGGTGGGCGACCAGCGGACGTTCTCGACGAACTGCATCGACGTGACGTCGTTGCGGAAATTCGCGACCAGCGGAATCACCGGCAGGAAGCCCGCCACCGCACCGGCGAGAGCGAGCATGCGGGTGCGGCCGCGGGCCTTGTCCGATCCGGCGCGCAGCACGACCAGGCCGGCAACAATGGGGATCCAGATGAGAAGACTGAGAAGCGGAGGCAATGGCATGTGTTCTTGGATACTTGGTGTGCGAAAACGAGTGCAAAACACCCCTCCAATACTTTCAAATGAGAAAGCATTGAAACGGATTTGAAGGCTTTGGTTCGCTGAGGAAGTCGGGCGGCGCTAAACGACGTTTCTTTGAGGCAAATCAGCAAGGAGTAGGAGATTACCCTTATATAAAAGATTTTGCAGCGCATCAATGAAAAAAAGTACTGGGCGAAATGCGCCATTGCCAGGAACGCTCTTGAACGAAAAGACGGAATGTGCAGACGCACATTCCGTCACTCGTCAAACGAGGAAGACGAAGGGCTGCATGCCCCAAAGCGAGGCATGAGGAGAAGAGGAAGCCGCGGCTGGACTACGCGATGTTATGTTTTTGAAAACATTCGGCGACGGGAGCAGGTTCTTCTCATCGCCCTATTACGTTCGCGCCTAATTCGTTGAGCGCCGGCGCGAGCCGCGCCCCGACACCACGTTGCCGGTACTGTCGAGGATCGCGACGTCGGTCTGTTGCTCCGTCTCGCTGATCGCGGTTGCCGAGGGAAGCATCGGGTACGCCGCGTCCGCACCCGTTTGCTGCGCGTCGTCACCGGTTGCGGTGATCCACGCCTCGAATTCGCGCGCGTAGTTCGCGAAGCCCTGCCGCGCCGTGGCGATCAATTCAAGCTGATTCTGCGCGACGATTTCGCCGAGATGCGTCATGTAGGCTTTCGCCTTGGTCGCGGCGGCTTCGGTCAGTTGCGTCTGCAAAAGGAACAGGTCGAATGGCGAGGCAGGCGACAGCGCTTCGGACACAATCGCCTGACGTTCCGCGAGACTCGTTTTGATCGCCTGCACATTCAACTGCGTCACTTTTTCGAAACCCTCGAACGCACGTTGCGCGAAGTCGCCAAAAGCGGCGATGCCGGCGCTCTGTGTGTCGATAAGTTGCTGTGAGATCTGGCTGGTCATGGTGCACTCCGGAAAGGACGTTTTCGCCACGCTGAGGCTGGCGAGCAGTCGTCGACCGCCGCTGGGTCGCAGCAAGCGCTGTTCCATCGGGGTACGGCGGCGAACGATAATGAAGCGCGTATCGGAGCGCGCGCGGCGAGCCCTGCGCCACGCCGGCAAGCCGCTTATACTGCGCCGGTTCACAAACAACACGCATGTGCGGCGCGCACATTCATCGGCCGCCGCCACGCCGCCCTCTTCTGCCTGACTGACCGGATACCGCATGCCTGGTGAGGACACTGCCGTTCCCGCGCTCGAGTGCCGCGGACTGAGCAAAAGCTATGGCGCCGGCCGCATCGTGCTGGCGCAACTCGATTTCACGCTGGAGCAAGGAGAATTCGTCGCGATCATGGGCGACTCGGGCGTCGGCAAGTCGACGCTGCTCAATCTGATCGCCGGTCTCGACAGCGCGGATAGCGGCGAGGTGATCATCGACGGAAGCGCCGTTGCGCGTCTCGACGACAATGCGGCCACGCGTCTGCGCCGGCAAAAACTCGGCTTCGTGTTTCAGGCATTCCACGTGCTGCCGCATCTCACGCTCGCGCAAAACGTTGCGCTGCCACTGTTGCTGAACAATCTGTCCACGGCCAGTGCGCTCGACATGCTCGCGGCGGTCGGCTTGAGCGGCCGCGGCGACGATTTTCCGCGCCAACTCTCCGGCGGCGAGTTGCAGCGCGTCGCGATCGCGCGCGCGCTCGTGCACCATCCCAAACTGATTCTCGCCGACGAGCCCACCGGCAATCTCGATCCCGATACCGCGCACGACGTGCTCGCCCTGTTTCGCGCGCAAAGCAAGGCAACGGGCGCGGCCACGATCATGGTCACGCACTCGCAAGCCGCCGCGGCAATCGCCGACCGCATTCTGATTCTGAGCGATCGCGGTTTGCACGCATCGTCCGGTCACACCGCGCGATCCGACGATGACGCGCACTGAGCCACGTTCACTGCCGCGCAGGCCCGGACACCGCCTGCTCGCGCGCTGGCTGCTCGGCGCCGAATGGCGCAGTCATCGCGGACGCGCGCTGGTCGCGATCGCCACCATCGCGCTCGGCGTGGCGCTCGGTTACGCGGTGCAATTGATCAATAGCGCGGCCTTCAACGAATTCTCCGCGGCGGCCCGCAGTCTCTCGGGCGTCGCGGATCTTCAGGTGCGCGGCGCGCACGCTTCATTCGACGAGTCCGTTTATCCGCGCCTCGCAACCGAGCCCGGCGTCGCGCTGGCGAGTCCCGTGCTCGCGCTCGACGTCACCGTGCCGAATCAAAGCGCCGCGCTGCCGGTGCTCGGCATCGACGTCTTCAAGGCGAGCCGCATTGCGCCCGATCTGACCGGCGTGCCGTCGCCGGACCGGCCGTTCGATACGCTCGCGAGCGACACGGTGTTTCTCTCCACGGCGGCGCAGCAATGGTTGAAGGTGACAACCGGCGACCGCATCGCGCTGCGAAGCGGCACGTCCATCGTGCATTTGCGCGTGGCCGGCGGCCTGGTGAGAACGCGTCCGGGTCAGCGGCTCGCGGTGATGGACATCGCCGCCGCTCAATGGAAGTTCGGTAATGTCGGCAAGCTCTCGCGCGTCGACTTGCTGCTCAAACGCGGTGTGGATCGCGAGCGCTTCAGGCGTGAACTGCAGGCACGCCTGGGCAACCAGTGGGTGATCGCCGAAACACGCGATGCCGAGAGCCGCACCGATCGTCTGTCGCGCGCTTATCGAATCAACATGAACGTGCTCGCGCTGGTCGCGCTTTTCACCGGCGCGTTCCTCGTGTTTTCGACGCAGGCGCTGAGCGTCGTGCGGCGGCGCGCGCAGTTCGCGATGCTGCGCGTACTCGGACTGACACGCGGCCAGTTGCTGCGCCAGATCCTGATGGAAGGCGCGTTGCTCGGGCTGCTCGGCTCGCTCTCCGGGCTCGCGCTCGGCTATGCGATGGCCAGCGGCGCGCTGCGCTTTTTCGGCAGCGATCTTGGCGGCGGCTACTTTCCCGGCGTAGAGCCGCAAGTCGGCTTCGAACCGCTCGCCAGCGCGCTGTTTCTGACGCTGGGAATCGCGGTGTCGGTATTCGGCAGTCTCGCCCCGGCGTTGGAAGCGGCCCGCGCGAGGCCCGCGGCCGCGCTCAAGGCGGGCGCCGAGGAAGGCGCGTTGGCGCGGCTCGCCACGCCGTGGCCCGCTCTACTGTGCCTGCTCGCCGCCGCCGTTCTCACGCGTTTGCCGCCTTTGTTCGATGCGCCGATTGCCGGCTATCTCGCCGTCGCGCTGTTGTTGCTCGGCGGGATCGCGTTGATGCCGCGCGTGACCGCGCTCGTCTTCGGCGCGGCGAGCCGTGCGTTCAGCGCGCGGCGTCGCGTGGGCGCGGCGGGCACGCTCGCGCTGGCGCGCCTCGCGAATGCGCCGGGCCACGCGTCGATCGCGATGGGCGGCGTGTTGTCGAGCTTCGCGCTGATCGTCGCGATGGCGATCATGGTGGCCAGCTTCCGTGTTTCCGTCGAGGACTGGCTGGGTCATCTGCTGTCGGCCGATCTGTACGTGCGCGCAGCGCCGAACGGCGATACCGGCGGCTTGCGTCCCGCTGAACAGACGCTGCTCGCAGCCGTGCCCGGCATCCGCAAGGCGGCGTTCGCCCGCACGTCGCATCTCACGCTCGATCCCGCGCGCCCGGACATCGCCGTGCTCGCGCGTGAAATCGACGCCGCCGATCCCGGCGCGAACCTGCAAATGACCGGCGCGATACTGAATCCGTCCGAGCTTCAGGAAGGCGAAACACCCGTCTGGGTATCCGAAGCCATGATCGATCTGTATGGGTACCAGCTTGGCCGGCGCGTGCAATTGCCGCTTGGCGAGCGCGGCCATGTATTCGTCGTGGCCGGCGTGTGGCGCGATTACGTGCGGCAGACGGGCGCGATCCAGATACGGCTCGCCGACTATCGCCGCCTGACCGCCGACACGAGCGCGACCGATGTGGCCGTGACCGTGCAGCCGGGAACGAGCGTCGAACGCGTGATGGCGGGATTGCGCGCGCTGCCCTTTGGCGCATCGCTGGATCTGTCGCTACCCGGCGAGATTCGCGCGCGCACGCTCGTCATCTTCGACCGGAGCTTCGCGGTCACTTATCTGCTGGAGGCGGTGGCGATCGTGATCGGCCTGTTCGGCGTGGCCGCGACGTTTTCCGCGCAGACGCTCGCGCGGGCTCGCGAGTTCGGCATGCTGCGGCACGTGGGCGTGACGCGCTCGCAGATTCTCGCGATTCTCGCGCTCGAAGGCGGCATGCTCACCGCTTGCGGCATTGCGATGGGCTTCGCGCTCGGCTTCGCGATCAGTCTGATTCTGGTGTTCGTCGTCAATCCGCAATCGTTTCATTGGAGCATGTCGCTGCACGTTCCGTGGACCGTGCTGGGCACGGTCGCGCTGGTGATGCTGGCTTCGTCGTGCTCGACGGCGGTGATCGCGGGACGCGGCGCGGTGTCGGTGGATGCGGTGCGCGCGGTGAAGGAGGATTGGTGATGCGGGCGCTACTTTGCGCGGGCGTTTTGCTGGCTTCGTCGGTGTTCGCCGCGACGCCGGAGTTTGCAGCGGTAACGCCGGGCCATTCGATCTCGCTGGCGCAGGACAGCGGCGCGCATGACGGCTTTCGCACCGAGTGGTGGTACGCAACCGGCTGGCTCGCTACGCCCGACAAACAGCCGCTCGGTTTTCAGATCACGTTCTTTCGCTCGGCAACGGGTCATGATCCGGCCGATCCGAGCGCGTTCGCGCCGTCGCAATTGATCATCGCGCATGCCGCGTTGAGCGATCCGGCGTTGGGGCATCTCGCGCACGATCAGCGCATTGCCCGCCAGGGTTTCGGACTCGCTTATGCGAAGCCGAACAACACCGACGTCAAACTCGATGCATGGAAAATCGTTCGCGCCGCGGACGGCCACTACGAGGTCACGGTCGACGCGGACGGCTTCTCGCTGCATCTCGCGCTGACGCCGACGCAAGCGCCCTTGCTCCAGGGCGAGCGCGGATACTCACGCAAGGGTCCGCGGCCTGAACAGGCGAGCTATTACTACAGCGAGCCGCACTTGCGCGTAACCGGCACTGTCGTTCGACCGGCCGCGGCGGGCGGCAGATCGAAGGACGGCACGGCCGTCACGGGCGCCGCGTGGCTCGATCATGAATGGTCGAGCACGCTGCTCGACGCGAATGCGCTCGGCTGGGACTGGCTCGGCGCCAATCTGACGGACGGCTCGGCGTTGATGGCGTTTAGAATTCGCGGTCGCGATGGGCGCGCGATGTGGGCGCATGCGGCATTGAGAAATCGCGCCGGCGAAGTGACGACCTTCGGCCGAGATCAGGTCGACTTCACGCCGGTACGCACGTGGCGCTCGCCGCGCACGAATACGCCCTATCCGGTTTCGATGACGGTCAAGACCGGCGCGCTGACATGGCGGCTCGATCCCTTGATGGACGACCAGGAACTCGATTCCAGGCAATCGACCGGTGCGGTGTATTGGGAAGGTGCGGTGCGGGTGAGTCGCGATGGCGCGGACGTCGGACGGGCGTATCTGGAACTCACCGGCTATGCGAACGCGCTGCGAATCGGCAGGGATTGAAGGCGAAAGACCGGCGCGATGTTCGCGCACTGCGACGCGCGCTAACCGATCAGTTCTTCCGGCGTAAAACGCCGCGCGTCCCACGCGTCGGCCAGCGCTTCGCAGCGGCCCAGCCGTATCGCCTCACGTTCGAAATCGACGAAGACGATCTCATCGGCGTCGAGCGGGCGAGTCGGCTGATCGCTGCTGCGGCCGTCGGTCAGGATCCACAGCCAGCGTTGCTGCGCGGGACGACGGCGCGCGCTGCGCTCCAGCAAGCGGGCGGCCTCGCGAACGCCGGACGCGAGCGGCGTGCCGCCGCCGCCGCCCACGGGACGCAGCCACCGTTCATTCCACCAGCGCGGCACGGCGGGACCGAAACGCACGTCCGCCCCATCGCCGCCGAAGCAGATCAGCGCCGCTTCGGCGCGCGCGGCGCTCGCGCGGTCGAATAACGCAATCAGCAGACCCTTGGCGAGCGCGAGGCGCTGCCCGGCCAGCATGGAACCGGAGCAATCGAGGACGAAGCAATGCAGCACACCGCCGCGCGGCGCCTCGCGCACGAAGCGCAAGTGCTCGGCGCGCAGCGCATCCTGGCGCATCGCGGCGAGCGTCGGCGGCCACGCGATCCGCTTGCCCGGCGCGCCGCGCAAGCGGTTGCGCGAATTCACGCCCGCGCCTTGCCGCCATCGAAAACCGCTGCGCGAGTCAGCGGCGGCGCCCTTCCGATGGCTCAGCGTTTTTTTGCGCTGAGTGGAATGACGCCTTTGACCTGAGTGGTGGCGGAACGCTCGGGCGGGAGGTAGCCCCAATCGCTTTCGCTACTGGCCGC